>Ga0123337_10000513_pt1 | contig 63879 bp, 51 predicted proteins | sample frozenSSSSmetaG_FD_89792 | JGI IMG/M metagenome (GOLD analysis project Ga0123337, IMG submission 89792) | Glacier valley bacterial and archeal communities from Borup Fiord, Nunavut, Canada, to study Microbial Dark Matter (Phase II) -... | ecosystem: Environmental > Aquatic > Freshwater > Ice >...
CAGTCAGGTATGGGTAAACTTCTTTCTCGTCAAAAATGCCAGTTTCCTTATATTTCTTGAATACAGAACCATAGGTATCGATACCCACTGTTACCACATTTGGATTCTGCTCTTTCAGATACATTGCAGTTCCGCACATAGGTCCACCAGTTCCTACACCAGCTGCGTAATGCGTGATTTTGCCTTCTGTATCATTCCAAATCTCAGGGCCAGTCGTCTCATAGTGAGCAGCTGTATTGGATAGATTATCGTATTGATTTGGATAAAAGGAATTAGGAATATCCTGATTCAATTTCTTCGCAATAGAATAATAGGACCTAGGATCGTCAGGTGAAACGTTTGTAGGACAAACGATCACTTCTGCTCCTACAGCCTTTAGAATATCGATCTTCTCCTTAGACTGCTTATCCGCCATGGTGAAAATACACTTATAGCCTTTCGCAATAGCCGCAAGTGCCAGGCCCATTCCAGTATTTCCAGATGTCCCTTCGATGAGCGTTCCTCCTGGTTTCAGCAAACCCGCTTTCTCTGCATCCTCTACCATTTTGATCGCCATACGATCTTTCATGGAGTTACCAGGATTGAAATATTCCACTTTCACAAGCACATCACCTTTGATATGTTGCGCAAGCTTGTTTAGTCTGATCATCGGGGTATTTCCGATGGTTTCGATTATTGAGTTATAGATCATAGTCGGTTACATTTGGAATTCAAAATTACAGGATTTTTCTTGGTGAAGCGATTACGAAGAAGTTAAAACAGAATAAAATTCGGCTTGTCGAGTTCAAAACTGAAAACTAATAAACACTTATAAGAGCGAGTACAAGTAACCAAAGTCAACTTGTTTCACCTCGACTTTGCTCGGTGTCCATTAAATTGAAATCTAAAGGAGGGGAGGGAGATTGCGGGTCTGCCGCAATCTCCCTCCTCTCCTACTACACGTAAATCCGGTGGCCGAGCGCAGCCGAGGCCTTTTACAAAATAATCAAAAGCCGATAATCGTAATTCCTGATTTTATGTAATCTTGGGACTGACCACTCTGTACTGAGATCCTTTTAAATCTCCTTGAATTCCAAACGCTTCAACACATCCAAGGTCACATGCATCAAGATGGCTGCCACGAAAAACATCCCAAAGGTTCCTCCAAACAGCGCCCAGACAAATTGCTTGGAAACTATAAATGCGACAATACTGAAAGCAAATGCCGGCACAAATCCAAAAAGCACTATTCCGCCAATCATAAAGGGCTTGATCAATTTTCGATCCCAGCCTTCATCTAAGGCTATTTGAGGGATTATATTGATCCCAAAACCTATCAAATAAACTTCTATAGTTGCAAATAAGAAGAGTGGAACTACAAACCAGTTTAATCCAGCTATCAATACAGAAGGAACGATCAATGCGACACAAAACAAGGAAATCTGAAGAATGTCCAGCTTAATCATGTTCCAGAACTTAGCAGCCCATGTAGCGGGCACAAGGATGAAAAAAGGCTTTTTCAGGTCTCCTACATTTGCTCTGCCTATTCCGGCAAAGAAATATAGAAACAACATAATCAGCAGATAGCTATACAAGAAGTAGTGAGAAAACCATTCGAATAAGGAAAGTACAGCAAGCACAATCCCTATTCCTACCATGATCAGAGAATACAATCCAAACAGCGGATGAAAATCCTGCCGAGAACTGTGTACGTAATTTCTCCAGTAAAAAGCCTTTGCCCCTGTTCCAAAGTCTGGAAGAGCAAGTTTCTTTTTAGTATTCAAGCTGTACGAACTCTCGCCAACTTGCTTTTTGCCTTTTACTTTCTCAAGCTTTTCTTCATTTGACTTCGTCGCCTCCAGCACATCTTCGTAATAATAGCCAGCAAAGCGAATGACCAATTTCAGAATCACAAAATAAGAGACCCCATAAAGCAAAATAAAACCGATCGATATAATCGCGTTCCCATGAACAAGATAGCTCGCAATTCCACGGCTCCATCCTACAATTGGGAAGAAATCAAACCAAGGGGAAGTGATCCATGCAAACATTCCTTGCCAGAATTTCTCCGCCATCAGCCCTGGAATAACTATAATGCCTACGAGCAAAACTGCCAAAACGATCACTCCAGTGCGGATGTATTCCATCACATCATACTTGGTGTTCAGCGTGTAAACCAGGAATTTGATGGGAGAAACAATAAAAAAGAACAAGGCAAAAGCCAGTATTAGGAATATGAAATTCGCAACAGTCATCTCAAAAGTGTCTATTGCTTGACTAGCTCCGTAAATTACAAAGATGATAGCACCTCCCAAGGACGGCAAAATCGATCTGGCCATATAGTAAATCAGGATATTCTCCGGCTTGACTGGCGCTGTAAAAAGCAGGTTGACATCTGCCATTTTGAAAAAGCTGACATTCTTTTTCGTGGCGCTAAAAAGCTGGTAAATGAGAAGTCCCAAAGCCAGAATAGTCACTCCGCCGATTATATTTTGCATCGCAAAATTCACTTCAGGAAGACCATTAAGATCCAACTCAGGCATTTCTTGCGCAGGAGCATCATCGCCTCTGCCCTTGAGACGCAGGTAATACATAAAAAATATATAGGCCAAAATCCCAGCATAAGGCAAAAGCCGAAGTGGATTTCTGAGAATTAACTTGATATTATTAATCAGGATGAAAATATCCTTCCTGAATAGCAGTCGGATTTCATTCATCTTTGGTCATTTCTAAAAATAAGTCTTCTAGCGAAGTACCTTCTTCCTGCACAAATTGCCGCTTCAGATTAGCTACGGTGTCATTGCCTACAATATTCCCATCTTTCAAAATCATGATACGGTCTGCAATAGACTCTACACTATCAATCAAGTGAGTACTGACCAGTATTGTCTTTCCTGCTTCCTTCAATTGCTTAAAAATCTTCTTGGTGTTCTTGATTGCCTTTGGATCTAAGCCTATCATTGGCTCGTCAAAAAATAACACTTGAGGATCAGGAAGAAGCGCACAGCAAATCGACACTTTTTGGCGCATGCCTTTGGATAAATCACGGCCAAGTTTATCCCTTTTATCAGCTAACTCAAATAACTCCAAATACTCATCGGCTTTCTCCCTCCACTCCTTTACTCCATAAGCCTGAGCTACAAACTGCATATGCTCCTGCACAGTGAGCAAATCATAGACATAAGGTGTCTCGGGAATATAACTGAAAAGCCTCTTGGCCTCCACACTCAAATGATCGTATCCGCCCAAGGTAATCTCTCCGGAGGTTTTGCGAAGTAAACCTACAATACACTTCATCGTCGTACTTTTTCCAGCCCCATTTGGCCCAAGCAGCCCAACTACCTCTCCTCCCTGAAGTTCGAAAGATATATCGTTGACAGCATTCTGCTTGCCGTAGGTTTTTACCAGATTGGTTACGCTTAACATAAAAGTGAATTTGAGATTTAATGCAAAAAATTTGAAATCTCAAATCTGAAATTTCAAATTAATTACCCTTTTGATCCTGCAAGTAAATAGAGTACAGCCATTCTTACAGCCACTCCGTTTTGTACTTGCTCTAGAATAATAGAATGTTCTGAATCCGCCACATCTGAGCTCAATTCAACGCCGCGGTTGATCGGTCCTGGATGCATGATTACGATTTCTTTATCCAACTGACTCAATAGTTTTTTATTGATGCCGTAATAAAGTGAATATTCGCGCAAACTTGGGAAATATTTGATCTGCTGTCTTTCCAGCTGAATTCTCAGGACATTAGCCACATCACACCATTGAAGCGCCTTTTTCACATCCAATTCTACTTTCACACCAAGACTGGCAATGTATTTCGGCAGCAGTGTAATCGGTCCACAGACCATCACTTCTGCTCCTAGCTTTTGCAGACAAAAAATATTAGAAAGTGCTACTCTTGAATGAAGAATATCACCGATGATGGCGACCTTTTTCCCAGCTACATCTCCTAGTTTTTCCTTGATAGAGAAAGCATCAAGTAGTGCTTGAGTCGGATGCTCATGTGTACCATCTCCAGCATTGATAATGTTTGCATTTACGTTTCGGGAAAGAAAATGAGGTGCTCCAGGACTAGAATGTCTCATCACCACCATATCCACTTTCATGGAAAGTATATTATTCACAGTATCTACCAGCGTTTCTCCTTTTTTCACCGAGCTATTTGATGAGGAGAAATTCACTACATCTGCAGAAAGTCTCTTTTCAGCAAGTTCAAAAGAAAGTCTGGTTCGGGTGGAATTTTCAAAAAACACATTGGCAATCGTGATATCACGGAGAGATGGCACCTTTTTGATCGGGCGATTAATCACTTCTTTGAAATTAGCCGCCGTGTCTAGAATAAGCTGGATATCTTCCTCCGTGAGGTTTTTGATTCCAAGTAAGTGTTTCGTACTGAGTTGCGACATGGTTAAGCTTTATCTTTCTCTGTGATCCAAATTGCGTCTTTTTCACTCCCCTTCTCTGCCCATTCCACGAGCACATATTGGCTTTCCAAGGTATGGACGCGAATACCATAATAATCTGGCATGATGGGATAATCCCGGGTGAGCTTGCGGTCTACCAGGACCATAAGCTCAACTTTCTGCGGTCTGCCAAAAGCAATCATCGCATCCATTGCTGCTCGAACTGATCTGCCTTTATACAGCACATCATCGACAAGGATCACTTTTTTGCCTTCTACGAGAAAGTTGATTTTGGTTTCGTTTGCTTTGAGGGGAAAATCTCTCCTGCGAAAATCATCTCGGTGAAATGTAGCATCGAGATATCCTGAAGGAACTTTCACTCCAGAAATTTCTTCTAGAAGCTTTACGATTTTATCCAACAAGATCGGACCCCTAGGCTGCAAACCCAGAAGTACGGTATTGTCAAAATCATCGTGATTTTCGATCAGTTGATGACAGAAGCGTCTGAGTATGATCTCAATCTGTCCTTCGTCTAAGACAAGCCTTTTTTGCATGGGGTAGATTTGCGGGTAAATATAAAAATAAAATCTAGTCCGGGAGTTGTTCTGGCTGATACAAATCCCCATCGACCACTATTTTGGTAAGAAAGTAAACCTCTCTGACTTGATCACCGCCCGACTCATTCATGTATCGGATGCGCTGTGTACCTGAAAGCAGGAAGTATCTATCGTACCAATGTATCAATCGTAAGCTTTCCAGATTTGTATCTCGAATACGTTCATTTTCATCAATTAAGGCCAATTCAAATTCCTGATTCTCAAAGATCTTTTCGCCATTTCTGAAAAAACTCAGCTTTATAAGCTGATCCTCTACAAACATGTGATACAAATCCTCACCCACAACGGCTACTTCGCCAAATGCTTCTGGGTACGTAGTAACCATTTCATTATATGAAGTCGCATTGTCCCACAGTACCTGTCCAGTCTTTGCCACTTTTACAAAGTGAGCGGAAATATATCTGTATTCAGGAATAGTCTGATAACTACTGGACATGGGAAATCTGCTCGCTAAATAGGGATCATTTAAAATAGTGGTCCCCATTCTACTCCATCGATCATATCGGTAACCTCCTGTGGGTGAATACATCCCATTTTGATACCCAGATCTACTACTAGTCACCGTAAACTGGTCAAAATAGATGAAGTAAGCATTTGGGGTTTGTCGTATATCTCGAATAGAATAAAGACTATTAATACCCGGAATTCGCTTTCTATCTAGTTCCCTTTGCACTTCAGCATCTCTCTTACCTTTCAGTTTTTCATTGAGGTAATTATAAAAATTGGGGAAATCTTCGAGTGTGTATAACTTGAAGTCAAACTCGCCAAATTCATTAATATCCATGATGTACATTCCTTGGTATGAATTTCTACGCTCCAGGCCATAAGCACCTATCATTGCCTCTTGGTAATTGCTTGTAGAAAGTAAAATCCCATCCATAATCTCCTGTCCGGGATCTGCGAACTGATCTACTTTCACTTCCTGAATCACATTCCCAATCATATCATAGGTATTGATCAGCAAGTCTCGGTTTCTATAGGAACCCTTCCTGCTCAATACTACTTCCAGCGAATTAGTCTCAGGCATTTTACGGATTTGAAGAATTTGCGTATCATTTCCATATATCCCCTGCAGCGTGTGAACACTTTTTGACATCAAATCATGGATCTGTAATACGGGTCTGCTATCAGAAGTCCCCATGAAAATGGCTTTTTGATCCTGAACTAGAAACTCTACCAGCTCCATATCCAATACATTATCTACCACGAACTCTAACCCCTTTTTGGTTTTCAAATTCATTTGAAGGATGTACTTGGACGAATTCACAGCGTAGCCCTTTGTGAAAAGAACAAACAACTGGTTCGATTCAGTATCATAACCCAACATATCATATCCCTCTTTGACAGGGAATTCTACTAGCCCTTCCGTGGAATTCAAGGAAGAATCTGAGATAAAATATTGAAATCTCTTTCGGAAATTCAGTCCTTTCTCTGGAATAGTACGAAAAGATATCAAACCTGCTTTTGAGTCAATCATCTCAAACAAGGGGTCATTCATCTCAGAGGCTACTTCATAGCGCTCAATGAATTTAAGCTGCGCAAAAGTCTGCTGCCCGAGGATGAAAAGGAAAAAGATTAGTAGTGATTTTTTCATGAACCCATTTTAAGAAGTAAGTCAAATTCTTCTTTCCCGACTGGCAAAACTGACAATCTTGATTGCTTCAGCATAGGCAAGTCGGAAAGCCTATCCTCAGCTTTAATTGCAGCCAATGAAACTGGTCTTTTCAACTGGCTTTTTACTTTCAATTTTATAGCCACCCACGCTTCATCCGTTGGATCAGGAAACTGTTCCTGACTGACTTCGGCGATTCCAACGATTGCTTTTTCCTTACCACTATGATAAAAATATACCAAGTCACCCAGCTGCATTTCACGAAGAAAGTTCCGAGCTTGATAATTTCTCACACCATCCCAGACATCTTCTTTTTTCGCAACGAAATCATCCCAGGAATACGATCCTGGCTCAGACTTGACCATCCAGTACTTCATGCTATCGGTATTGGTTAAAAGTTAAAAAGACATTGAATTGATAAAGCCAAATACATTCTCGTTTCAATAACGTAAGAAATCAGAATGAATACTACTCCATTCCAGTGCTTTGCACCGCTAAGCTTATGGAAAATCAAATTTCAATTTTAAGTTAAGGCATAGCCCCTTAAATTGAAACATTATTTCAAGACATTTGTCTGAATACATTCACTCAACCCGAGAAATTTTGGATCACAAGACTCTTCTGAAAAAAATTAAGCTCAGCATTCAGCTGATGGAACTTCACGACGAAAACCCGTTCAAAATCCGCAGTTATCAAAGCGCCTTGATTTCCTTAGAGCGCGGAGATCAAGACATTATGGGATTGAGCGAGGCAGAACTTGCGAAGATTCAAGGAGTGGGAAAGAGTATGGTGGATGCTATCCAACAGCTGAAAGAAACTGATACCTTCCCTTTTCTTGATGAGTTATTAGCCAAAACTCCCGAGGGAATTTTGGAAGTTCTACAGATCAAAGGTTTGGGACCGAAGAAGGTGAAGATGCTTTGGGAAGAACTTGGTATTACCTCCACGCATGAATTGATGGAAGCATGTCAATCCGGCAAAGTGGCCAAAATCAAAGGTTTCGGAGAAAAAACCCAGAACACGATCATCGAGAATCTAGAATTCAAAGCGTCTAACTCTGGCAAGTGGCTCTATGCAGACATAGAGGAAATGATCAGCCAACTGAAAGAGACTTTCCAAATAATGGCTCCAGAAGCCGATTTAGCAGTTGTCGGTGATTTCGCCAGACAACTAGAAATCATTACGGAAGCCGAGTTCCTTATCGCCTCAGATGAGTTAGCTACCATCAAATCCAAGATCAAAGCAATGGATTCAATCGAGTGGATTTTGCTGGAATCTGGCCCAAGAACTTTAAGAGGGAAATTGAAGGAAATAGACCTTCGAGTGAGTATTCACTTTTGTGCTAAGGATGATTTCCTTTGGAAAAAGCTTTCTCTAATCGCCTCACCACTTCATCTGGAAGCTATGGTAGATGAGAAGGAAAGTGTGGCAAAAAAGCTTCAGAAAAAGGATTTCTCCAGTGAAGAGGAGTTTTTTAGCATCAATAATCTACAATTTATCCCAGCAGAAATGCGTGAAGGTTTTGGAGAAGTAGCGCTAGCCAAAGAGAACAAAATACCTGAATTGCTCACCGAAAAAGACCTGAAGGGAATTCTTCATAATCACTCTACCTATAGCGATGGCAAGCATAGTCTGAGACAAATGGCAGAGTATTGCAAAGAGCTCGGTTATGAATACTTGGGGATTTCCGATCACAGCAAAACAGCTTTTTATGCTGGAGGATTGACGGAAGATCAAATTTTAAAACAACATCTAGAAATCGATGCGCTAAATACCGAAATGGCTCCTTTTCGGATTTTCAAAGGAATAGAAAGTGATATTCTTACTGATGGAAAACTGGATTATGCAGACGATGTACTGGCAAGTTTTGACTTTATCGTCGCTTCCGTGCACTCCATACTAAATATGGATATTAAGCGAGCCACTACTCGATTAATCACGGCGATTGAGAATCCATACACCACCATTCTAGGTCATCCTACCGGAAGGTTACTTCTTCGCCGTCAGGGATATCCCATCGATCACAAAGCGATCATAGATGCCTGTGCGGCAAATAATGTAGTGATAGAAATCAATTCAAATCCTTGGAGACTAGATCTGGACTGGAGATGGGTTCACTATGCTATGGAGCAAGGGGTAATGCTTTCCATCAATCCAGATGCACATGCGATGGAGGGTTATGCCGACATGAAGTACGGAGTGCTAGTAGGAAGAAAAGGCGGACTCACCAAAGAAATGACTCTGAATGCTATGTCAGGTGAAGAAATAAGAACTTACTTCAATACAAGACTGGAAAAAGTAAAAGGATAACGCAGGTACCGCTGGACATAGGAAGTCTTGTATCTTTGCGCACTCAATCAAGAATATAAACAGATGAAATCGTGCATGACTCAGGGATCACAAACTGGGATGATTACTATACATGCGAGATTCCTCCCGATAGCTATCGGGATGGCCGTTAAAAAACCAATTATAAACAGATGAAATGGACTGACCATTCAGATAAGACACTCTTGCAACGTTCCTTTTTATTTGGAATCACAGGAATTGTGCTTTGTATACTTTCACTTTTGAATACTTATTTCCAAGTGCTTGCTGCTCCTATGGGACCGATGAATGGTGTAGGTATGGCCTTGCAATTAGTCGGCTTGAGCCTGGCGGTTCTGGTAATCCGTAAGCGGAAATTAACCTCTGAAATCAAGGAGAAGGCTAAAAAGATGATTTTAGTGCTAGCTGTAGGCTTACTGTTTTTCATTTTGACTTTGTGATTTTACAAAGAAGCCTTTCCCCTCACATTCTACGCTAAAAGAGTAGCTGTTTAGCCTTTATTTAGGTAAGAAATAAAATTATGTTCTCCGCGCAAACCTCTGCGTCTACTTTGGCGAAATTATCCAAAAAAAAGCCCCGAACTCATCGTTCAGGGCTTTCAATTTATTAAGTGCAGCTAAGTATTAATCAGCCTTTTCTTTCTTCTTTACAGCGATGGTCAACTCTGTACCTTCACCTAGATAATCAGCGGAGATCACATCCCCTTCAGATAGGTCACCTTTCAAAATCTCCTCAGCAATTGCATCTTCCAAGTATTTCTGGATAGCTCTGTTTAGAGGTCTTGCTCCATATTGCTGATCATAACCTTTCTCAGCCAAGAATTCCTTCGCTTTTTCAGTCAATTCGATCTTGTATCCTAGATCCGTGATTCTTGCAAACAACTTACCTAAGCTGATATCAATAATTTTATAGATATGCTCTCTGGTCAGTGAGTTGAATACAACCACATCATCCAATCTATTCAAGAATTCTGGGCTAAATGCCTTTTTCAATGCAGATTGAATAGTTGACTTCATCACTTCATCCATATTGTCAGATTTGGTCTGACTGGCAAAGCCAATTCCTGCACCAAAATCTTTCAAGTCACGAACTCCAATATTGGAAGTCATGATGATGATCGTATTTCTGAAATCCACTTTTCTACCCAAACCATCCGTCAAGACACCATCATCCAATACTTGTAATAGAATATTGAAAACATCAGGGTGAGCTTTTTCTATCTCATCAAGTAAGACTACAGAATATGGTTTTCTTCTGACTTTCTCTGTCAACTGTCCACCTTCTTCATAGCCAACATAGCCCGGAGGCGCTCCTACCAATCTTGATACGGAGAATTTCTCCATATACTCCGACATGTCAATTCTGATCAAAGAATCATCTTTGTCGAAAAGATAAGTGGCGAGCATCTTAGCCAATTCAGTCTTTCCAACACCCGTAGGTCCTAGGAAGATAAAGGAGCCAATCGGCTTCTTAGGATCTTTCAATCCCACTCTAGTTCTTTGAATTGCCTTAGTAAGCTTCTTAATCGCTTCATCCTGACCAATCACTTTACCAGAAAGATCCAATCCCATATTCAAAAGCTTCGCACCTTCTTTCTGAGCAACCCTTTTGGCAGGAATTCCAGTCATCATAGCAATCACTTCTGCCACATGTTCTTCATCTACGGTAAATCTCTTAGACTTACTTTCTTCCTCCCACTTGTTTTTGGCTACTTCAAGTTGCTCTAGCAATTTTTTCTCCTTGTCTCTCAACTGAGCAGCTTCCTCATATTTCTGGGATTTCACCACTCGGTTTTTCTCAGATTTTATATCTTCTACCTCACCCTCAAGTTTCAGAATTTCTTCTGGTACATGGATATTTTTGATATGGACTCTAGCTCCTGCCTCATCCAAGATATCTATTGCTTTATCAGGAAGAAATCTATCGGAAATATATCTATCGGAAAGCTTCACACAAGCGATGATAGCCTCATCTGTATAATTTACATTATGGTGATCTTCGTACTTGTCTTTGATATTGTTCAATATCTGTATGGTCTCTTCTGGAGTAGTGGCATCCACCATCACCATTTGGAAACGACGTGCTAAAGCACCATCCTTCTCTATATACTGACGATATTCATCAAGAGTAGTAGCTCCGATACATTGGATTTCTCCACGCGCCAAAGCAGGTTTGAACATATTAGATGCATCCAGGGAACCTGAAGCTCCGCCAGCTCCTACTATAGTATGTAGCTCATCAATGAAAAGAATCACGTTAGGAGATTTCTCCAGCTCGTTCATCACAGCCTTCATTCTCTCTTCAAACTGACCTCTATATTTGGTCCCAGCTACTAGCGATGCAAGATCCAACGTTACCACGCGCTTATTGAAAAGAACGCGAGAAACTTTCTTCTGAATAATTCTAAGTGCTAAACCTTCGGCGATAGCTGTCTTACCTACACCTGGCTCACCGATCAAAATCGGGTTATTTTTCTTTCTTCTGGAAAGAATTTGTGCTACACGTTCGATTTCCTTCTCACGACCAATGATCGGATCTAGCTTATCGTCCTCAGCCATTTTAGTCAAATCCCGACCAAAATTATCCAAAACCGGAGTTCTTGACTTCTCAGCACCTGGCTTAGAAGCACCAGAACCACTTCCCGTAGAACCGAAAAGCTTGGATCCATCATCATCTCCGTCTTCAGCCTCTGCTTTTGAGCGAGGAGGAGTATCGGATGACATTTCCAGCATCTCTTTTACAGAATCGTAATTGATTTCAAATTTGTTAAGTATCTGAGTAGCTATATTGTCTTCGTCTCTCAAGATGGAAAGAAGCAAATGCTCCGTACCAATCAATTGACTTTTGAAGATTTTAGCCTCCAAATACGTGATTTTCAATACCTTCTCTGACTGTCTGGTCAGAGGGATATTTGCCATATTCTTTACGTTGTGATTTGCGGTGCCTTTTACAGCGCGTTCTATCGCATTGCGCAACTCGTCCATTGGCACTCCCAATTTCTTAAGAATGGAAACAGCAACACCTTCTCCCTCGCGAATCATCCCTAGCAAGAGGTGCTCTGTGCCAATGTAATCATGTCCCAGGCGAAGAGCTTCTTCGCGGCTAAGAGAGATCACCTCTTTGACTCTGTTCGAAAATTTTGCTTCCATTGAATTCCTATCTGATTGTTTAATAATCCTGTACGTATGTTACCGAATTTGTTTTAAAAACACAATCCTTTTGCGGATTGTTCACTGTTTTTTTACAGACTTTAAGATTATGCTTTTAGAAGCAGGTCCCTCGCAAAATAACAAATCCAGAATGCTGAGGCTAGGATCAAAGTCTAAGCCAAAAAGTTGGAAATAAGACTCGGGCTGATAGTAATTCCTCTCCGAAAAAGGCACTGAGGGCACCAATTCACCTCTTATGTCCTTCGCCCAAGTTTGATCCTGACCTTTTTCATGTATACCCATCTTGACAGATGACCCCAAAAGCCTGAGACAGATTGTCAGCATTTCCCAGTTCAAAGCCCATAAACTTTCATGGTTCTGCTGAAAGCTCTTTTCAAAATACGGGAAATAATACTCGTAAAATGGTGCTTTCCCATATGCACTTTGAATACTACGCAAGTGAATATTCACCCAATTTTGAGAATTATCTATCTTAATATCTTCTTGCGAAAGTCTTGGCCTTCTGCCTTGAACAGGCACACTTAACGTCCCAACTTTATTTGCCAGACGAATCTGAGTACGATTGAAAAAGGATTGTCTTTGGTAAATTTCCTCTGGAAAAAACACCAATTCCTCCGCTTCAGCAATCGCAGCAAAAAACTCAAGGTTGGGGAAATAGTGCAAATCCACTGCAATGCTCTTTGTCATTCTAATCTAAATCTTCCAGTTTTCCCCGGCCTTCTCTAATTACCTCCACATCTTCTCCAGTGCAGTCTAATACTGTAGAACCGATATTTTGACCATATCCTCCGTCAATTACTATATCCACGAGGTGCTGATATTTTTCGAAAATTAATTCTGGATCGGTGCTGTATTCTATCACTTCATCTTCATCATTGATGGATGTGGTGAGAATAGGATGCCCCAATTCTTCCACTAGCATCCGTGGCACATTATGATCGGGAACTCTGATCCCTATCGTTTTCTTTTTGCTGTGCAATATCTTAGGCACCTGATTGCTCGCTTCCAAAATAAATGTAAATGGACCTGGAAGGCCTTTTTTCATCATTTTGAAAACTGACTTACTGATCATCTTGGTGAATTGAGAAATGTTACTCAAATCAGCGCAAATAATGGAGAAATTATGCTTTTTAGGATTAATGCCCTTGATTTTACAAATGCGCTCTACAGCACGCATGTTCATAATATCACAGCCCATACCATAAACTGTATCTGTAGGATAAATCACCACGCCTCCATCACGAAGCGTAGCAGCAATTTGTCTGATCTTATCCGGATCAGGATTTTCTTCATATAATCGAATCAATTCAGCAGCCATATCTTAATTTTCTCTAAAGTAATCAACTAGTTGTTCCTGAATATTGTTCCAATTCTCAAATAAGTCCTCCACTATCGGGATGTCCGCCTGAGCCCAATTCAAAGATTTTAATTCTTCTTTAGCTAGCCACTTTACCTCTTTGTGTTCAAATAATTTCAGCTCTCCGCTTTCCCAAAAACTGAGAAAAGGAATTAATCGAATCACTTTCACATCGGAATAAGCATGCTCATTGGGCCTCAAAGAGCCAACTATACTAATAGAAATCGCTAATTCTTCCTTGATTTCACGGATAAGGCAAGCTTCAGGGCTTTCTCCTTTCTCAATTTTCCCGCCAGGAAATTCCCATAGGCCTGGAAGTTGCATTGACTCAGATCGCTGAGCACAAAGCACCTTTTGGTCCAAAAAGATAAGGGCGCAGGTGACTGAAACTAATTCCATTAAAAACGTTTTTGCATAGAAAGGTATAATTACATTGCCTCAAGCACAAACTCCAACTTAGATTTTTCCCTATTTTTGCCCTCTGTATGCTAAGCGAAAAAAGAAAAAACATCTACCTCGTCCTAGTTATCGCCTTCTCGGTGATGGCTATCTCTCTGAGTTTCTATTTCTATCAGATTTTATTCAGCCCCAATGCGCTGATTGATTCCAATCAGAACTACATGCTGAAGATCGGAAGTAACGACACGTACAAGACTGTTGCCAATCGACTATATGACGACCACGTCGTGAATGATTTGGTGAGCTTTAGTTTTCTTGCCAAAGTATTGGGATATCAAGACAATGTAAAACCAGGGCTATACACTGTGGCTCCTAAGATGACCAACCTTGAATTGATCAGAGTGCTAAGGTCTGGTAAGCAAAGCCCAATCCGTGTGACATTTAATAATGTGCGTACGAAGGAAGACTTGGCAGAGAAGATTACGGCAAACATGGAGATTTCGGAAGAACAATTTCTACACTTGATTCAAGACTCTGTGTACATCAGAAAGTACAATTTTAACGAAGAGACTATCATGAGCATGTTTGTTCCAAACACTTATGAACTGTGGTGGAACACTAGCGCAGAAGCACTTTTCGACAGAATGTACAAGGAATATGAGAGCTTTTGGACAGATGAACGCAAGCAGAAAGCAAGCACAATGGGTCTAAACCAAACGGAGGTAAGCACCCTCGCGAGTATAGTACAAGCAGAAAGTCAAAAATCTGATGAGCGATCTAGAATCGCAGGAGTTTATCTCAACAGACTTAAATTGGGGATGCCACTTCAAGCTGATCCAACCTTAGTTTTCGCTCTTGGAGATTTTGAAATAAAAAGAGTATTGAACGTCCACAAAGAAACCGACAGCCCATATAACACTTACATGTATGCTGGTCTACCTCCTGGACCTATTAACCTTCCAGACATCAACTCTTTGGACGCTGTACTGAATGCGGAAGATCACAGCTATTTATACTTCTGTGCCAAAGAGGACTTCTCGGGCTATCATTCTTTTGCCAGCACATTAGCGCAGCATAATGCCAACGCTAGAAGATATCAGGCTGCACTTAACGCTGCGAAGATCTATTAATTATGTACAAAGCCGAAACCCAAATTCGAGTTAGATACGCTGAGACTGACCAGATGAGTTATGTCTATTATGGCAACTATGCGATGTATTTCGAAGTAGCAAGAGTGGAAGCGATGCGAAGTATTGGGTTTTCATATAAGGAAATGGAAAACGAGGGAGTGATGATGCCAGTACTGGAAAGTCATTTTCGCTATATAAAACCAGGCAAATATGACGAACTTCTTACTGTCAAAACCACTATTCCCACACTGCCTGGCGTACGAATTCGATTTGAATACCAAGTTTTCAATGAACAGGAAGAATTGATCACTGAAGGATGGACAATACTTACTTTCCTCAAAAAAGAGAGTCACCGTCCGACTAGACCTCCACAGAATTTGTTAGCTTTATTGAAAGGGTATTTTCAAGAAGCAGGATAAAGTGATCAAAACAAAAATCCTTAGGTTAGAAGTCCAGTTACTTTGGCAGGCTAGAAAGCTCAAAAAAATTCATTTCGGAGATCCTGATAAAAACATCTACGATGTAGGGAGAATATTTTTGATTCAGCTGCAAAAGGATGACATTATTGAGCGAGCAGGATCAATGGCATTCAGTTTTACGATTGCCCTTTTTCCGCTAATCCTTTTTCTATTGAACCTTATCCCCTATCTGCAGGATATATTCCCCTACATCACTACTCAGAATATATTATCCTTTATTCAAGAAATTCTTCCTGAAGAGGTATTTAGCCAATCGGAGAACACCATTATGGACATTGTCTCTAAGCCGAGGCAAAGTATGCTTTCTTTGGGCTTTTTCTTTGCTTTGTTTGCATCCACTCAGGGAGTAATGTCCATGATGAACTCTTTCAATTCAGTATATCAGACCAAGGATAATCGAGGATTTCTTCAAAGTAGGGGCATCGCTGTAAGTATTGTGATGATTCTGGCGTTCACAGTGATCACTGCAAGCATAGTGATGATTGTAGGAGGCGTTCTCATCAGAAGACTTGATGAGATGCAGGTATTCAATTCTGGTTTTATGATTTTCTTATTTTCCAGTCTAAAATTCCTAATCCTGTTGCTGATGTTCTACATCACGACAGCCTTTATTTTCCGATTTGCCCCGGCAGTTCATGACAAGTGGAATTTCTTTTCCACAGGAGCCAAATTAGCTGGACTTTTGATCACGTTTGGATTCTATGGATTTTCATTTTATCTGAACAATTTCGCCAGCTACAATAAACTTTATGGTTCGATCGGAACGTTGATAGCTCTGATGCTATGGCTGTTGATCACCTCCATTATAGTTATTGTATGCTTTGAAGTAAATGTGAGCCTGGATCTGGTAGATGAAAAGAAAAAGCGGGCAGGAAGCACAGAAATTGAGGAATTGGTAAGTGAGAAAAAGAAAGCAATGACAGAATAAGCTTTTCTTTCTTAGCGATGTTGTACGCTATTCCAATCCGACAAGATGGTTCATATAGATAAGCTAAGACCTCCTTACTTACTACACGTTAGAAGAAGTATATCTCTAGAAAGCTAACAATTCATTGAAAAAGGCTATTAAACCAGAATAATTTAAAAATTAATCCCTAAGCAATCAGAAGGTTAGCAGAAAAAGACAAAATGTATTTTGCAAAAGTTTACAATTATCCTACTTTTGCAATCCTAATCGGGCACAAAACCTGATGACGACCTAGAGGAATGGCAGAGCGGTCGAATGCGGCGGTCTTGAAAACCGTTGTACCGTGAGGTACCGGGGGTTCGAATCCCTCTTCCTCTACTTTTAACAATTTAGTTATTTCTAAAAGCCCCATATTTAATCGATATGGGGCTTTTTACTTTTACTCCTACCCCAAAAATCCGTAGATAATTCGGATTATCCGTGACTAATTCGAGACCTGGCCCTTTTTCCATCGAGACCTATCCCATTGGTGATCTTTTTGGTGATAATATAAAGTCGATAGGTCAATAAAGCCCTCTGAAATAGCTTTGCCTCATACTTAAACAATCAGGCAATGTATATACCGACACTCAATTATTGGCTCAATCAGAAAAAACTGAATAGAGATGGTCTCGCTCCTATTTATCTAAGAGTAACTATCAATGGGTCGCGTACAGAGATCAGTTCCAAAATCAGCATACCTATCGAAAAATGGGATTCGAAAAACTCCAAGGTAAAAGGCAAGCAGCCTATTGACATTAGGTACAATAAACAATTAGCAGACCTCGCGATCCAAGTTCATCAGTCGATTGATGTTTTGGTTCAAAACAAATTCCCCATCAAAGCCAGTAACATCAAACTTGCCATTAACGGTGAGCTTATAAAAAAAACAATCCTTTTGGATGTTTATCAAGATTACTTGCTACATCTGAAAGGCCGGATTGGTGATAATTACACTCACAGTTCATTTGAAATAAACCAAACCACTTTTGACCAAGTACAGGAATTCTTAATAAAAGAAGGCAAAGAGGATCTCCCGCTTGAGGAATTTATGAATCCATTCTACCTAAGACTGGAGCTATTCCTTAAGAAGGTAAAGGTGAACCAGCACAATACCGTCTATAAGAAAATCGAACGACTAAAATCAATGTTCAAATGGGCCTATTCAATGGAGTTTGCAGAAAAAGACTTGAGTAGGAAGTTCAAGATGAAAAAGCATAAGAAGGTGATTGTTTTCCTTACCCAGGAAGAGCTAAATCGAATTCATGAGCTAACACTAATACCCAGGCTGGAAACCATCCGAGATGGCTTCTTATTCATGTGCTATACTGGTCTTCCATTTAATGAAATTGAATCCTTAGATGAATCAAACTTATCCAGAAAAATTAACGGAGGATATGGGTTAATCTTTTCACGGAAAAAGACAAGTAAAAACCTACCCGAGATTCCATTACTACCACAAGCTTTAATGCTTCTGGAGAAATATAAAGATCATCCAAAGAGGATCCGGGAGAAGAAGCTGTTACCAATTCCATCAAACCAGAACTTTAATGCCTACCTAAAAGAAATAGGAACGCTCGCGGGAATTGAAAAATCTATAACAACTCACACAGGCAGGAAAACCTTTGCTACTACTGTTGCTCTAAGGAACGGAATGAGCATGGAAGTACTAAGCAAGATTTTGGGACACAGCAATATGAGAATTACTCAAGACCATTATGCTGAGGTTCAGAATGAAAGGGTAAATGAAGAGTTTGAGAAACTCAATAAGAAATTAAATCCAACTGAAGATGATGATACCAATCCTACAAAAAATTCTGCTTGACATTAACGGTCTAATAAATCCACTTGAGTTATGGTGGACGGATGAATACTTGAATCAATTCAGGAAAAATGAAAAAGAATTAATCGATTCTAAAGCATTTAGAATTCCCAATACATCAAATTCAATATTAGAGGTAAACACAAAATCATTTGGCAGTATATCTGAAACAGGTGAATACGACATCGTTTTGCCAGAGGCTTGCTTTAAAAGAACAGAACTTTATAAATATTTTGTTGAATTTGGAATTCCTGTTCCCATGTCAACTTTTAATGAGGAGTTTGAATACCCTTCAACCTTAATTGTTCTAAAAAATAATAAAAATGAGAAAATTCAAAAAATTGATTTTTCAAATTACACCAACTTAGACTACTTGATAAGCCAAGGAAAATCATTAACTGATCATTTAAATTCCAAAAAGGAATATCTAACCAAAGATTTCTCCGTAACACGATTTAAATATGCCGAGTATTCAAAGATGAGAGTACCTTGAGGTCAACTTGTAATAAAAATCTAATGAGCAACATAGATTACGTCTTCAAAAGGCTAATATCAATCAAATCCGGGGAATATAGTACCCTGATAAATTTCAATTTTAAAATTTCATCTTTTCATGAAGACTGGTTGAACGAAAAGTCTCGCAACTGGAAAGGTGTTTTGATCGAAATTAACCTACTAATCAGAACATTGATAGAGGAATTTGAAGAATCTAAAAATTATACTTTTACGAACCACTCGGATTTCATTTATACTTATCCCGGTACGATAGTCCAAGATTTCAAGTCAAATATTTTTCCTAAGCTTTGCGACGATTTTGATGATTTTGTCCTTAGAAATAAAGAGGAACTATTAATCTGGAAACGTCATGAATGGTATGAAAATTACTTGACTCCTTTAAAAAGTCTGAGTCTACTTATTTCAGATTGTCTCGTAGAATATGAAATTCATAAAGATTCAGAAATATACAACCCCAGCTTTAAATACTATGACAGAATACCTTTTAATGGAAGTGAAAGGGCATTGTCTGCATTTGCAAACCTCCTTGTTCAAGGAGGTTTCATTTTGGCAAAAGAGGCTGTTCCAAACAATCTTTTACCTACTGATGATTTACAACGAACAATATTCAAAAATCATGTTCTAAAAAAGCAAGAATTAGCTGATAGGCTAAGTAAGCTTTTTTACACTGTGGATTATTCTGAAAAAATTAATTTAAATGAGCCAGACAAAATAAATTTAAAGTCTAAAATGCAAAATGGTGTCATGAAGGAAATATCTGAATCAGATAAACAAAAATTCCGTGATGGATTCGCTCATATTAAAACACTGATAGATAAATATTTATAAGAATTAAAGCCAGCTGATTAGCTGGCTTTTTTTGTTAAAAAAAAAGTCACCATATACCTCACCAGTAATTTTTTCATAATCCCTCAATAAGGCGTGAATTTTACATTCATGAATTATATCAATCAAAAACAGCATAGTCAGTTAATTCTGATGGATTCCAACCAACTCCAAGAGTTAGTTCGGGATATCGCCGAGGTCAAAGAGACTCTATTAAAAATGTCTGGCAAGACAAATTTCCCATCCCTACTAAGGACCTCAGAAGTCAAAAAGCTACTTAAGCTTAGCGACAGTTCCCTTGCAGGTCTAAGACAAAATGGCTCGATTCCTTTCACGAAGGTTGGAGGCACTATCTATTTTCTCAAGAAAGATATTCTTGAATTGGTCGTACAAAACTATTCTGGGGTTTATGAAAGATAAGATAGATCTCAGCCTTGTCTCCTTCAGGGTTTTCAATGATCTGATAGGAAATTTATACCCTGGCGGAACCGTAATCCCTGGTTATAATATTTCAAACCCCTTTCTCCCGAGCAAGCAAAAGACCCCCTCATTTAACGTCTTTAAGGCTAAGGATGGAGCATACATTTATAAGGATTTTGCTACCGACGACAGAGGAAACTGCATCTCATTTGTGCAGAAATTAAAAGGAATTACAGTAAAAGAAGCAATTAAATATATAGAAAGATGATAAGTAACACAGACCAAGAAAAGCTTACTGAATATTTTCAGCATGAAGGCATTACGAAAGAAGTCTTAGATTTTTTTAACGTAAAAGTATCAAAGTCAGTAAAGGATGAGATACAACTCGAATACTCTTATTACGATGGCAACGTAAAACTATGCTGGCCTTTCAGTAAAACTAAGTGGTCATGGAAACCAGTAGTTGAGGCTAATGATAAACCAAAGGTATTTGGCTTTGAAGTCTTGCCGCAAAAAGGAAAACACTTATTAATAGCTGGTGGTGAGAAAGATGTAATGACCCTCTACTCCTTGAACTTAAATGCTATTTGCTTTAACTCAGAAAACTCAGACATGGACGAAGAGTTACTCAAAAGTCTCAAAGCCAGGTTCAGGGACATTGTCATTCTATTTGACAATGATGCTCCCGGAAAGAAATTCTCAGTTTCTCATGGGGATAAACATGATCTCCCATATGTAAAGTGGCCAGAAAACATGAAAGGTAAAGATGTAACTGATTTCGTGGCTAATGGTGGATCGAAAGAAGAAATTGGCAGATTTGTCAAATCAGCAATACAAAAAAGGTTAAAGTCCCTAACCAATATATCATGCAACGATCTATTCCGCATTGATATCAATGAAGAAGATTACATCATTAAAGATGTACTTCCTGCCAATGGTATCTCAGGAATAATTGGCGCCTCTGACACAGGCAAATCTTTACTTTTACTACAGTTAGCTGTAAGCTACTTGATAAAAAAGCCATTTCTGAATCAAGAAGTTAATGGTGGAAAACAAGTTCTAATCTGCTCTTATGAAGACGGACTTATCGCTCTCAAGAAAAGAATGACTAACCTGATCCAAAACTTATCTGAGCAAGAAATCTGCATTATAAATACAAATTTGCATTTTCAATTGTATTCAGAGAATAGTATTGGGGACATCGAAGAACATTTGACTTCTAATCCAGATACAGGTCTAATAGTTATCGATCCTTTTGGTGACCTTATGCAGGGCAGGGATATAAATAGTACCGGGGAAGTAAGGGGAGTTATGAAAAGCATGCACAATATATGCCTCCAGAATAACCTTGCAATTGTTTATATTCATCATATTACCAAAGCATCAGATAAAGAAGGAGGATTAGGAAAAGGTAATTCATCTGGAAGTCATGCCATTGAAGCTAAAACAAGAGTCCTATTTGAGCTCAAATTAGAGAACGATTTCCAAAGAGTACTGGGCATTGTCAAGGGGAACGACATACCTATCGATATGAAGTACCCCAATAAAAAAACCATTTTGGAATTTGAAAATACAGAATCCTTATGGTTTAAGATCTCAGAATCTAAGATTTTAGCAAGGAAGGCAAAGTCAAACAAAACCAATGTTGACTGGGGAGAAGTATTTAATGGTGAACCTGAGCTAAAATATAGCGAAATTAAGAAGAGTCTTCTGGACAAATTTGGTATCCCTGATAGTACTGCTGAAAAGTTAATAAAGGCACAGATTTCTGAACACAGAATTAAAGGAAAGGCAGGATATCACAACCCCTCATATGAGGAAGATTTCGAACTGTAAGAAGAATAAATCAGCCTTTCATTTACCACCAACCACCTCCTCCTTAAGAGGAGGAAGGTGGTGGTGGTAAAATACACTGGGGAGAAGAAAATAAATACCTGGTACTGCTATTACTCTTCTCTCCTATTTTGCTTAATAGTTATCGAAACTCACCCAAAATAAGCTATTTAACAGGCTGCCTACTGCTGCTATATTCTTCTAATTGTTGTTCCATCTATTTACCTTTAAACAACTCCAGGCAATACTTTGCTTGTTATCATTGGTATAACTTCAAATATCAGGTGGGTCACCTCACAGCATTGACAAATAAATTTTTCAATCACAGTTCAATTTTGCCTCCTTGCCATTTTAAGACATCTCTCAGGCCCTGTTTTTCTCTTCTATACAATGACATAAAATCATCAGTAATTCCTCATGAGCCATATTAAAACCAATCCCAATACCAAGCTTTTCTCGAATGTTCTCCAAGTAGAACGATTGACAACTATGCATGATGGCAAATTCTTCAGCAATCCAATTTGAGTCTTTGTGAAAGAAAACCCTTGAAACGAGAACAGTACTAAAGCTAAGTTTAGATGCTCCTTCAAACTCTCTTGCGAAGGATATACTAAGACGTTTACTTATAAAAAGAACCAAAGCCTTTTCCTGAGATTTATAAGAGGCTACGAACAGATGTCTATAAACTAAAAGGGAAATCGGTTTAGACTTCCCTTTATTCTCAGAATTAGAATCTCATTTGACTTCATTGTATTTCTCAGATTGCTGAAATAGAGTTTCTCTCAAACCAGGTATAATTTTATTGATCCCTATTATGATTTCATTAGAGCCAAATTTTTTGACCAACTCCATAATTTCCATGGATGAAATGGCTGCATTATCCGACAGAACCTTTGCCATCTCAACAAGCAAGACTCTTTCTCTTTTCAAGATTTCTTGGGTTTGGCTCCCAGCAGATTCAATAAATCCCGAAGCCCTTTTTTCAATTTCAGTAATGTCGTGAAATGAAGTTCCCCTTTCTTGGTTGGATCTTGCGAATTTTAAAAGTGAGTGATCGAAACCTGCTTCCTTAAAGAGTTGCATTGTCAAGCTGGTAGCCCTACCTAAATCTCCAGAAGAACCATCAGAGACATGATTGGCGCCAAACAATTCCATTTCCGCGAAATATCCACCCAATAAAATGGTAACTTCCTCCTGAAGCAGAGTGTAGGTATAGTATTTCCTCTCAAACCCTGTTTGAATCATTCCACCAATGGTTTTATCTGAAGTGACAGAGCAAATATTTACTGGAATTTTTCCAGTTAGAGCTATTTGAACAATAGCATGACCTGATTCGTGAACTGCCACTAAACTTTGAAAATCATCACCTCTGTTTTTCTTTAAGTTCTTGATCTTTGTTTGAATCGGGAAGTATTGAGAATGATCCTGCTTTCCAGCTTTTAGATATTGAACCTTCACTTCTTTGGAAATTGAAACCCTGATCAAGTCTATTTCCTTTCCCAATTCAAAATAACTCTTAATGATTTTAGGGATAAGATCTCCAATGGAATACTTGATAGAGGATAATAAGGGTCTTACTCCTTGTGTCGGTGCCACCCCCTCTTCAAAAAGCCATTGGTTTACTGATTCATCAAAAAGGAATTTGACTTCAATCATTCCTGACACCTGATTCGAAAGCTTCTCCAGCTCTTTTTCAATAATTTTACCATATGCCTCCGAATTCAGACAAGGAAAAATCAGGTGATTATTGCCCAGCCTCCCAATTTGTTCCTCCCTAAACCTGTACTGGAGAGCTTGCTTTATATCTGGTAGCTTAATTTTCAGGGATTCCCTATAGAATTCGTCTGGCGAAATATCGGAAGTTTGATTTTTGGAGAACCGAAAAGCTTCATCCAAATTTCCTGCTACAAAGATGAGAGACACCGAGAGGTCCACGGTTTTTGGCTTCACCATAGATTCCATACACTCGTTTAAAAATCCCCAAAATGAATCTTCATTAACGGTATGAAGGAAACTATTAAAATGGTTGATGGATCTATACTTGTGCTTTACAAAGTTAAAAATCAGTTCTACATCACCGCTTGGAAGAATAAACCTATCTGATTCAGTAGCTTTTAATTTCCTCGTAGTTTTATGGCTAAAAAGGTCCCAGGTACTTCTCTCTTTTAGAAAGCTAACGCAGGAAGGATCGACCAAACCATCCTTTATTTTCAAACCTGATTTGATCCAAAAGCGGTATTCATCATAGATTTCAATAAAGCGATCCTCCTGATGAGAAGAATAATCATCAAAATCAATTTTTCCATCATCTAAGAGTTTCCATAAAATCCTGGACCCTGTTTGTGTCTTTTCAATTCCATTTTCATCTATGGTTCTGTTCATTTGAAATTCATCAAGTAAAAGGACGGACGGAACTGGTTCACCAAAATTAAAAATCTTTTTAAGCCTATCTCTTAATCCAGAAGTTCTTGGCAAATACATTTCTCCGCAATCAAATTGATAGAACCGTTTATCCAGTCCGAGGATTTTGACAGTTTGTCTGATCAATTCAGATTTACCCACTCCCGTTAAGCCCCAAAGATTGATAACCATAGGACGATTTTGTAAGGATGAGAAATGATACCAAGCCCCAACACTTTCCATGAGTTGGTCGATAATTGAATCAATCCCAAAAAACATTTCCTTTAACTCCAATCTGGCTTGGTTCAGCTTACTTTCTTTTTGATCAAATTCAAGTCGGTTCATATTTAGAATATTTGAGATTATTGAATTTGATTTTGTTTAACAACCGCCTGCTTATTCCAAGAGGCAATAGGGTGCCAGGACTGAAGAATAGTTTTTCCTCCCTTCCTATATTTAACATCCAGTCCTCCATCCATGGAGATAGTTACTCTATCTGCTTTATTTTTGAACTGTATCAGACCCAACATCATTGAAGGGAGATTGTCTATAATGGAATTTTGAATTGTTGAAAAAACAGGCCTTACCCCTAACTCTGGGACAACTCCTTCATTCAATATCCAATCGACAACTGAATTATCAAATTCAATTGAAGCTCCAGTTTCCATCTCAAATTTGGATTGAATGGTTAACAGTTCTCTTTCAATGATCTTTTCAAAATCTTGGGTACTGGGTTTAGGGAAGATTATGTGGTTATTGCCAAGTCTGGCTATCAATTCCGCCGGTAGGTAGTATTGGCCAAGAATCTCCCTTACACGACCAGGAGACAGCTTATTATAGGCGCCAGTTTCATTGTATTTGGAATCACCTTCTGAGTTATTTATACATTCTAAATTTCCAATCACAAAAAATAAGGAGTGTGATAAATCCACTTTGTCAGATTGAAGACTTCTCTGTAAAATCAAATTGACCAAATCAAGGATCTCATGTTGGTCAAGAGATTTTAAATGCGTTACAAAACTATCAAAATTCTCAAATCCATGATGACCAGAATCAAACAGAATTTTAGTCTCATGGAAATTGAAAACAAATTGAGCCTCTTGGTTAGAGCCAATGATATTTCTCCAGCTTTTCGGGATTGATTTCCCGCTATATTCCCAGTATTTTTTGTTGGTTTGGAAGTCTTTGATCAATTCTTTATTGACAAACCCATATTTGATTTTCAATCCGGATTTGACCATGAATGACAATCCTTTAGATATACCTTCCAAAATATCCAATTCATGTCTGGATTTTTTAGGGGATGTAGTCATTCCTTCATCCAAGATCTCCCATAAGAGATTATTTTCAGGTTTATCCCAAGGGTAGCTTAGATTTTTGGAGTTGAATAACTTTTGAAAATCATCTATGCAAAAGACAGCTTTGACAGGATTTTCTGTCATTTGCAAGGTAGTAATGGATTCAAAAAGATGATTGGTTTGCCAGTCTTTGGGATTGACAGAAAAATATGAATCCTCCAAGCCTAAAAAGTTTATCAGATTTTTCACCAGCTGGCTTTTGCCAACTCCTACAGAGCCCCAAAGGTTGATCACCAAAGGTCTGGTCTGAAAATGAGAAATGTGGTACCAGGTACGTAAACTGTCGATAAGCTGATCGATCACTTTATCTAATCCAATAAATCGTGCTTTCAGTTTGTGTTTGGCTTCCTCGATTTGTCTTTCTTTTTGAGTGAATTCCATTATGTCCATAGCTACTTTTTTTTGATTGTGTTTGTTTAAAGGAATGAGATTCATATTGAAAGTTATTTAGGACCCATATTGAGATAAAATATCCTTTATATATTTTTTTTCAAGTTTAAAATATAAAATTAAATTTTCCTAAAAAGAAATACAGTATTAATGAAAAAAGACTAAAATAAAATTTATAAATATTCTTAAGTTACTGTTTTTCAGAATTTTATAAATTAATTATCTTGAATTAATAAATTAATAAAAAATTAATGAATTAATGAGGAATTAATGAAATAGTAAATAATTAATGAATTAATGAGGAATTAATGAAATAGTAAATAATTAATGAAATAATTATAAATTAATGAAATAATAAATAATTAATAAAAAATATTACCCTGAAATATATTCTATTTAAGTTTTGCTATTTCACATAAAAAATATACTTTTGAAAAAATAAATATTTTGAAATCATCCATTCCACTTAGCAATTATTATTATGGCAAAGTATTATGCATCTATTACAGATAAGAATAATTTAGAACAAGTCTTCCCACTATTAAAATTCCTTAGGGAAAATCCAAAATTTTTCGAAAGAGGCATTCCTAAGTTTCATAGCCAAACCGATTACAACACTGGAATAAAAGAGGGATGGGAAAATTTTAAAAGAAATGGAGATTATTATCTAATAATACCTAAGGGGAAATTGGATAAAACAAATAATGGAATAGAAGCCCTAAGCCAACCAAATCAACAGGAAACATTTAAGAAAAAAGCTAAAAGCCATACTACAGATAACCCTGTAACAACAATTCATCATTTTATTGAGTTGTACTCAATTTTGAAAAATAGCACGAAACTTATTTTAGGTACAATTCACCCCCATGATATTAAAAATTTTCTTTTGAATTTTTTCTATGGAAATGTAGGGTCTTTGTGGAGTTTATTTTCAAAGGCCTTCCCAAATTTAGATTTTGGGAATAGAGATCAGATAATTAAAATCCTCAATGATCATAATGTCGCAATATCTGACATAATTAGGCAGTGCGACAGAGAAAATGGAAAAGTCACTGAAGACTCCAAACTTTTCAATATTGTTCTAAATCATGACCAAATACTTAATGGAATAATTAATAGCAAAATTGACACAATTTACTTCACCTCAGGATTTGGAAAGAATAATGCTGCTAAATTATTCCAAAAAACATTTAAGATAAAAGCTGTCTTCGATAAGTCGACCAGAGAGTTCACTATACCTGCAAAGCACTTTGGGAGAGAAATAAGATGCGTAGTTTTATTTTCACCTTCAGGTGCTGCTAACAGAGGGATTGCAAGGTCACCTTTATATTTAAAAGACAAATCAAAATTTGAGGGATTCAAACACCCAATTGCAGAATTTAAGCGCCAGTTCTATCAAGATAAATTTAGCTGCTTTAAAAAAGACACAATGTAAGGCCGTCAAAACAACGCTATTTGTTACAAGAAATAACTCAATCAATTCCTTCTAGATATTCCGACGAAAGTACCCCATCGTTCTTTTTCATCAATGACTAAGAAATCTGAGAGATTTTCGTTTCCATATTACCTCAATTCTTCAGGCACGATTTAACCCTGACTGTAAGTCGATATAGGCGTCAGCGATTGTTTCGACCCATCCAGCTATCATTTTAGCAAACTCTTTACTCTGGAACTTCTCCCATGATTCATAGGTGAGCTGGGGTTCATTTTTGAGTTCTTTTACCTCGGATATCCAAAACCAATTATTGTAATGCTCTCCTATCTGGAGATATTTTCCAACCTTAAATTCACCAGACAATCGTTGTTCAAATCTAACCCTAATCTCTTTGTCAACTATTTGCTGAGCCGGTTTCAAATCTTTAAACATTCCTATTAAAACCGTATTTCCACTTTGCCAGTATAATGTAACTCTCTCAATGGAACTTCCTTTTAACCAAAAATATATTTCTGAACCAGGATTTGGAAAGTTTCTGTTAGAAAATTCAACTTTAAAGCGATCTTTAAAACCTGAAATATTCCTTAATGATGATACCAACTGTTCACCAAATTCCTCAAAAAGATTATGCCGTGTGGAAAGGAGTGTATTAAAAGCTCCAAAGGATTCTGGACTTTTTGTTATCAATTTTATTACCTCTTTGCTCATTTGATCGTCTGGATTTTGGTTTGTAAGTCTTTTGATATTTGCGATGTATTGCGTTAATGTTTCTCGAATTACAGGCTGATCGATACATGCAATTCGAGAGCTTTCTATCCAGTTCAAAATATGTTCACTGAATGAGATACTGAAGTAGTCTGTAAATTCTGATTTGGTCGAATCCCCATAAAGAGTTAAATAAAACAACTTTGATTTAGCCTCATCGAAATTGCCGTTCAGGAAGTTTCTATACCTTTCAAGTTGATCAGGCTGCTCTCCTGCATAAATTTTAATTTCAACCCCATACCCGATTTTTTTGGCTTGATTAGAGATTAGAATATCAATTCTTCCTCCTTCTAAATTTTCCAAGTCCTTTCTACCAATACTTTTCTCCAACTCTACATTAAAACCAACGGTTGATTCCTCAATTCCCAAGGCCATAAAGAAGAGTTTCAGAAACTTGTCTCCTTGAAAATGTCCCCCATTAGGGTTGAGAAGATACCCAATTAACCGAGTGTGAAATCTGGATTCATCACTTTCCAAATTCAAAGCTTGAACCAAACTAAAACCGTTGCCAGAAACCCGAAGGTTTTTCTCGTAATTCTGGACGACTTGTCCGACTTGGGTGAGCAAATTTCGCTCTTCTGATAGCGTATGCATGAAAAATTGATTTAATGATTATAAAGAAGGTGTGATTTTCATACTTTTCCAACTACTGGATTAGGAATTATCCATCATTTAGTTCAGCTACTACCCACTCATCAGCTTTCTGATAGGCACTTCGGATAGACAGGTTTCCATACTTCCGTCTAATTTCGTCTAAGTAGAGGCAAGTAGGTTCCAATTTCCTTTCAGCTAAAACATGGATAGCAAGCTGAGCTTGCGCCCCTTTACGGATTCCTTGAAATTCAAATGGCATCATGGCTATCCATTCTATGCTTTGGGAAATATTAGAGTAATGAGTACCGATTGATTGGGTAAGCAGTTTTGAAGTCACACCACCCAAACCTGAGAGAAAAACTAATTCTCCTGACAAACTTTCAAGATGTGACTGGAGCTCTTTAGGTAAGGGAAGAATTGGTAGGTAATTGCCTTTTGTGATCCGAATATCGCCAAATTGCTCAAAAATGGATTCCGGTGAAATAAACTTTATAAACTTAAACTTTTCCTGATGTTCCGATGGGTTTTCGCCATCGATCATAACAATTGTATCAAAGGCTAATTTGCCGGAATAGTTTCTGGCCAATCGACAAGCAACAGTTCCTAAGGCAATTAGATGTCTTGAACCTGTTTGATTCCCGCCAGGAATCTGACATAAAGTCAAAGGTGCTAAAGAAAGAACAGGGAGTGATTTTAAAAATTCTCTTCGTTTCATATTATTTGAATTAATCAGTTACCGCTTTAAATCTCCAGCCTCCTTCAAAGTCCAACTCCAGTTCATTCAGGCCTAATTCTGGAATCTTCATGGCAAATCGTGGATACTGCCTAAAGACCGGATCAAAAAAATCAAGGGCCGAATTCTTTAAATTTCTATAGCTGAGCTTTTTATGAGCTATGTAAGCTTGGAAATAACATAAAGCTTCTACACTTACGTGGACTGGAAAGCCCAAAATTTCATTTCCTCTAAATTCGACAATCGAACGAAGTGACATTAAATCAAATGCAAGTTGAAGTTTGTAAAAATCATCTTTCGCGAAAAAAAGTAAATCTTCCCGTAAAAGGACTTCTTTCTTAATTAAAGTTTCAATGTGTTGTGGCACATACCTTATTCTAAAATCATCCATATCCACTAAAGGATATTTCCAGAGAAACCGTAAAAATGACTCAGTACCTACTCTCTCTTCTAATCCAGCCGAGGGAATAACATTAATAATCAGCGATCCTCTTGCATCAGAGGGTTTCGATACACATTCCAAAAAATTAAGCTCTTCTTTTTCTTGTAAAAACTTCAGTAGTTGCTTTCCTACACTGCAAACCTCATCATGCATCACTAAGTCCCAAAAAAATTCTTTCAATAGATCAGTAACCACCACGTCCGGAAATTTCGGGTGAGATTCTTGAAATGCCATCCCTTGAGAATGTGAACGAGGACTATAAATATCCTGACTTTCTACTAAAAAAATTGCTTGACTCTGCCATCCAAAGATTTCCAATACGTCAGTCAAGATTTCCCTAAGTTTATCTTTTTCCTCATAGTAAACTACATGGAGAAACTGGGCCTTTTCCTGACTTTTTCTTCCCTCCAATAAATGATGTATTCGGGCCATGAGATCCTCTAAAAAGAATCGATAATCGGGATGAATTTTTAGAATGGCCCGATGTGCCATATCAAAAACCTGGTCTGTAACTTTTGCTTGCATGGCTCTAAATTCAGGTTTGCCTCAGCCAAACCCTGTCTCACCTTAAAAAAAATTCTTCAGCCATGTTTTGTCTTCGCCTCCCATTCTTTTGTGTTGAAACAAATAATAAACACAATATGGAAAGATCAGAATTAATGAAAAGGCATCTAAAATTATCGGAAATCAAATCCAGTCTGAAATCCAACCTCTTTGGTTTGGATTCAGTGATTGATCAGGTCATGGACAGTATTACTTCATGGTATTTTTTCCCTGAATGTCAATCCCGTCCCTTGATCATCAATTTATGGGGAATGACAGGAGTAGGGAAATCTGACTTGGTACGGCAGCTGGTGGATTTATTGGACCTCCAAAACAATTTCTTCCAATTTGATATGGGTGAACTGGGACATGATTCTTCTGGCAATATTCGCTCTATCCTTTCAGATTCCTATTTAATTCATGGATCTGAACCAAGGGTTATCTTATTGGATGAATTTCAATTATGCCGCTCAATAAATGAGGCAGAGAATGAAGTTTCACAAAAAGAAATGAGGATTATTTGGCAACTTCTGGATAATGGAAAAGTGAGTTATCTGGAATCTCTGAACCAGGCAAAAAGAGAGGTCAATGCGATGGTCAGCAAAGTAAAATATTGGGTTCAGGAAGGAATGACAGTTCAATCTGGAATGATCACTTCTGAATTTTTCGCCTATTTTGAAGATAATGCCGATGAAAACAATAGTAGCAATATACCCTGCAGATTTATTTTTGAAAATAGCCAACTAATGACACTTTGGGAAATAAACAGAAAGCGTTTCCCCCAAATGCCGGAATTGAAAAAACATATCCTTAAACTGGATGCAGATGGAATCCAAAAACTACTTTTAGACACCTTAAAACTCACTTCAAAGCCTATTCAATTGGATTTTAGCCAAGCGTTAATCTTTGTGGTAGGCAATCTTGATGAAGCCTTTTCTGTTGCCAAGGATCAATCCCCAGACATTTCGCCCGACTTATTTCATGAATTAACTTCTAAAATCAAATTGCCTGATATCAAAAAAGCCTTATTGAAACGATTTAGAGCTGAGCAAATTGGGAGATTGGGCAACAATCACATTATCTATCCTTCTTTAGATAGTAAGGCTTATTATTCAATTATTGACTTTAATTTGAGCCAAATCGCCTGGCAATTTTACAGCAGAACCACAATCAACCTGACTTTTGACAATTCAGTTAGAACATGGATTTTTCAGGAAGGCGTCATTCCCACTCAAGGTGTAAGACCACTAAAGTCCAGCATTAAATATGGATTAGAAGATCTCTTACCTCAACTTGTATTGCACTTTTCAACAATAGAAACCCCAGTCGATCAAATTCATTTGACGTATGACAAAAACATTATTGCCCAATTCAAACATCAAAATGAAATCAGATTTGAAAAAAAGTATCCTGTCATTGAGAAAATAAAAAACCTTAAAGAAAACAGAAAAGATGATCGGCAAGCATTGGTAGCAGTACACGAAGGAGGCCATGCTGTCGCTTATTTAGCTTTTTCTTTACAATACCCTAATCAGATTTGTTCGGTAGCTGCAGAATCAGGAATCGAAGGGTTTATATCTACCAAGCCAATGAACTTCTATAATTTCCAGACTATGAAGGATAAGGTCTGTGTTTTATTAGCAGGATATTTGGCAGAAAAGGAAATTTTTGGTGCAGACTTAATATCTGGAGGATCTTCATCAGATATACAAAAAGCAACAGAAATGACTATAACCTTCTTTAAAGAATGTGGTTTTTCTGGATCATTAGTCCGAATCGCTATATGCGAAGACCAATATGAAAATCATTCCCATTATCTGATAGATATAGAAAAGAAAGCGGTAAGCTTTATCGAAAGCTGCCAATTGACAGTAGAAAAACTCCTGAAAAGGGAAAAGGATTTATTGATTCAAATGGCCCAGATCTTAGCCAATCAACCAAGCCTTGATAAGGACGACGTAGTGGAGTTGGTGGAAAAATTTGCCACAGAGTGCTTAAAACAGGAACTTAAAACAACCAAGCAAGGATATAGGGATCTGCTATTTTCAAATGAATTGGTTCTCCAATGAAAAACAATGAATTTATTTACCCTCAGTCATTTTTTGACCGAGGGTATTTCTTATTTTGGGGTAAATCAATTGACATGAGCAAACTCTCTTCTCTTTACCGCCAACTGGAAATAATTCAGCTATCCAAAAAAGGCCCATTTACATGGGATAAACTTGAGCGTCGTTTAATGGAAAAATCTGAAGGTGCTGATTTAGACCTGATGATTTCCAAAAGGACCTTAAGCAGAGACCTTATAGAAATTGACAGACTCTTTGGCCTTTCTATCAAGTTTGATTATTCAAGTGGATCCTATTTTTTAAACAAGGAAGAAAGCTCTGAAAATCACTTAGAACTACTGGAGGCATTTGAAACTATTCAGGCTTTTGGCCGATCAAGTCGGTTGAGAGGAAAGGTATTTTTCGAAAATCGATTGGCGAGAGGAACAGAGTATTTAAAGTTTATTTTGGAAGCGATTGAAGAGCAGGAATCCATTCAAATCGAGTATGAGAAGTTTTGGCTATGGGAAACCGAAATAAGGCAGCTTCGACCCGTTGCCCTCAAGGAATATCTTCAACGCTGGTATATGATGGCTTGGACCGAGAAAGATCAGCTTCGGTTTTTCGGTTTGGATCGAATCAAGTCCTTAGAATCTCTTACTGGAAAAGTCAAGAACCCCCCTTCTCCAGACTTAGAGTCCCGATTTTTAGAAACCATAGGCATCATCAATGATCCCGGAGAACCAGTCGAGACGGTTATTCTGACCGTCACCGAATTCAAAGGCCGATATATTCAGTCAATGCCATTACATCCGACTCAGCAAGTTTTGGTCAATGATGGGAATATCTTCCAGATAAGCTTACGGGTGAAAATCAACTACGAGCTAATTTCGGTGATTCTCTCCCATGGCGACGAAGTCCGGGTGGATGCGCCTGAGCGGCTAAAGGAGATAGTGAAAGAGAAAGCTAAAAATATCATTGGATCAAAACTTAAGTAGCTCCAATTTTAAGAATCATAAAAATGAAAAATGAGAAAAATACCCAGTACAGGGTATATGCGATAAATGAAATCTATTCATATTGCACTTAAAGCTATATTTTAAATGAGTCAACAATGCACTCCCACTGAATCTTTATGTGCTTACTTATCAAATGGATTTTAGTTTATTGTTTTAAACTTCCTATTTTGGGAATCAATCAACCAAAACGGCAACTTTATAAATGTCAAACCCAACCTTAAAATACAATAGCATCTTTTGCCTTGAGGGTGAGTGGAATGAAAACGATCTTCGCGAGAAGACTTCTGTTCAGCAGCTGCTTTCCTATATGGAAAATTCTTTAGGTGTGGAATCCGTTTTTAGAAAGGTGAACTCAGGAGAGTCTTTCTTTAAATATTTAAGAATACTGGATAAATATTGGAAAGGTAAATTCAACTCCTACGGAATAATCTACTTTGCTTTCCATGGGGAAACAAATTGTATTTGGCTTGACAATAATGAGAAACTAACCTTGGATGAATTAGCCGTAGAAGCTTCCGATATCTTAAAAGATAGAATCATACATTTTGGCAGTTGCAATATCTTCATGGAAGATAAAGTTAATCTGTACAACTTTTTTAAAAATTCAGGCGCCAGAGCGGTAAGTGGTTTTTCAAGCGAAATCCCATTTTTGGAGTCTTCTGTTTTCGATATAGCTTACTTATCAAAACTTAGTGAATATGATAAACCAGGATTCATCGACAATTACATTAAAAACAACCTTAGCCAACTTGCTGACAAACTCGGCTTCGTTTACATCGATAAAAACTCCTAATGACCCAAGCAGTACACAATAAACTCGTTTCCTTTATCTGGTCCATTGCGGACGATTGCCTTCGCGATGTATATGTGCGTGGCAAGTACCGTGATGTGATTCTTCCTATGGTGGTATTACGCCGATTGGATGCGCTTTTGGAGCCTTCCAAAGATGCAGTAATGGAAGAAGTAGTCTTTCAACGTGATGAAGCCAAGTTCACAGAATGGGATGAAAATGGCCTAAAGCAGGCATCAGGTTTTGTCTTCTATAATACCAGTGAATGGACACTTCAGCGCCTTCATGATACAGCGACGAATAACCAGCAGATCTTACTTGCAAACTTTGAGGATTACCTCAATGGCTTCAGCTCCAATGTAAAGGAGATCATCGAGAAGTTTAAGCTGAAAAGTCAGGTAAGACACATGGCAACAAAAGACGTGTTACTCAATGTGCTGGAAAAATTCACCTCGCCCTATATCAACCTCACTCCTTTCGAAAAGAATGATCCTGACGGGCGTAAACTTGCTCCTCTTTCCAACTTAGGAATGGGCTATGTATTCGAGGAACTGATTCGGAAATTCAATGAAGAGAATAACGAAGAAGCTGGTGAACACTTTACACCAAGAGAAGTAATCGATCTGATGACTCATGTGATTTTTGAGCCAATCAAAGATCAACTCCCGCCAGTGATGACGATTTACGATCCAGCTTGTGGTTCGGGAGGTATGCTTACAGAATCTCAAAACTTCATCAAAGACGAAGAAGGTGAGATCGTCGCGCTCGGTGATGTTTATCTCTATGGCAAGGAAATCAATGATGAGACTTATGCGATCTGTAAGTCTGATATGATGATCAAGGGAAACAACCCTGAAAACATCAGAGTAGGATCCACCCTTTCAACAGATGAATTTGTAGGTAATACATTTGATTTTATGCTTTCCAACCCGCCTTATGGCAAGTCATGGGCGAGTGAAGCCAAATACATTAAGGATGGCAAGGACATCATCGATCCTCGCTTTAAGATCAAGCTGAAAGATTACTGGGCTGAAGAATCAGAAGCAGATGCTACGCCTCGTTCTTCAGATGGCCAACTGCTATTCCTGATGGAAATGGTAAATAAAATGAAGCCCCTCACACAGAGTCCTATGGGTTCTCGAATAGCTTCGGTACACAATGGTAGTAGTCTTTTTACTGGAGATGCTGGTGGGGGCGAAAGCAATATCCGTCGCTACCTAATCGAAAACGACTGGCTTGAGGCAATCATCCAGATGCCCAACAACCTTTTTTACAATACTGGAATCACGACCTATATCTGGGTTCTGAGTAACAATAAAGCAGTAAACCGAAAAGGCAAAGTCCAACTGATCGATGCAGGCTTACTCTTTCAAAAGCTTCGCAAAAACCTTGGAGCCAAAAACTGTGAATTCTCACCAGCTCATATCAGGGAGATCGTTTCCGTCTATGAAAATCTACAAGAAGTAGAACGGCCTATCAATCCTGAAACTGGAGAAGAAGAAGGGCTGGCTTCCAAAGTATTTGACAATGCGGATTTCGGGTATTACAAGGTTACCATCGAGCGACCGAAGCGTCTGAAAGCACAGTTCACTTCAGAGCGAATCGCAGAACTCCGATACGATAAATCCCTAAAGGAAATCATGGATTGGGCTTTTGGAGAATTCGGGGATGAAATCTATACCAACTTGGCAGGACATGCCAAGGCAATCGTGGACTATGCAGAAAAGCAGGAACTCAATCTAAAAGCTAAGCAAATCCAATCACTCACGCGGGATGCGATATGGCAAAAGCAACTGGAACTACTCAGCACCGCCAATCGACTCAAGGAAGCGATCGGTACAGATGAATTCACAGATTTCAATCTATTCAAAGAAAAGGTAGATACAGTTCTGAAAACGCTTAAAATCAAACTTTCTGCTTCCGAGAAAAACGCTATTCTAAATGCGGTGAGTTGGTATGATGCCGATGCCAAGAAAGTAATAAAAGGCAAGGTGAAGCTCACAGGTGATAAACTTTCAAACCTACTTTCCCATTTAGGTTGTACGCCTGATCAGCTCGCTGACCATGGATACTTTCCAAGTGAAAAGAAAGGTGAGTACTTCATCTATGAAACAGAAAGTGACTTGCGCGATACCGAAAACGTACCGCTGTCAGACGGAATCCATGACTACTTCTTGCAAGAAGTAAAACCTCATGTTGACGAAGCCTGGATCAATCTGGATGCAACCAAGATTGGTTATGAGATCTCATTCAATAAGTACTTCTATAGACATAAGCCACTTCGATCCCTTGAAGAGGTGACGAAAGATATTCTACAATTGGAATCTGAAAGTGATGGTCTGATCCGTGAAATCCTCCAAAATTAATTGATATGTTAAATTTTGAAAAGGTTAAAGAGGCTTATCAAAAACTAAAGCGAATGCTTTATTATGAGCGTCTTGACCTAATTAATAGGAATAATCTTGTTGAGTTTGAAAGTTCCTTGGAAAATGACCTGGGCCAAATAGAAGATGAGCTTAAAAAATATTTGGATTGGGTCAATAGATACGGTTTGAATAATCGATTCCCCAGGGAAGTGCTCCGTGAAATTCAAAAAATCACCTTAAGTATTTATCCTAAGAAGATTGAACTTAATGATGATTCATTTGATCCGAATTTCATCTCTGATGAAATTGAGACTGAAAATTTCAAACTAACAAAGGAAAACGTATTTGTCAACATGCCCATCTCGATCCAAGTGCTTGGAGTGTTATGGTTGACTGAAATCGGCTATAAGCTTGATGAGCAAATGGGTGAATACGTTTATGGGAATAGACTTATTAAGGAAGGATTTGATGATGATGGTGGCAAATTCAAAGGCCGGCTATTTAAGCAATACCATTATCAATATTCGAAATGGTGGAAAAAGGGATTGGCAAAAGCAAAGTCGATCCTTAGAGATGATGAGCAAGACGTTATTCTTATAAATTTCGATATCAAAACATTCTATCATAGCATATGCTTGAGGCAATCAGACTTAAGAAAAGCAATTGATTTTGAAAATCTCAGCATAGAAAATAAGTTTCTACATAGAGTCTTAGAAAAAGTCTTAGAAAAATATAGAAGTCTAATTACAGATTTGGCTCTTAAGAAAAATAGTGAAGGTTTTAGTATACCGATTGGATATATACCATCAAATGTTTTGGCCAATTGGTATTTAAAAGATTTTGATAAAACAATATTCGAATCATTAAGGCCTGCATATTATGGCAGATATGTAGATGATTTATTCGTTGTATTTCAATCTGGAATTCCAAAAAGCAAAGACGAAAGAAAAAAAGAACAGGATGTAATTGAGAATAGAGTAGCCAGTGCATTGAAAATTCCCAAGTCACAGTTAAAAAACTTGCGAATATCTGAGGCTCAATACCGATTTATTAAATATTTAGACAAGAGGCTTCAATTTAAAAAATCCACAAAGACTGATGATTGTGCTCCAGATAAGATTCTTATTGATTTTATAATCAATGATGCCAAGGGCTTGGAAGTTCAGTCTGAGAAATTATTTGTTTATGAATTATCTGTCGGGTCGCCTGCTAACTTGATAGAAAACTTTATAAAAGATCAAAGACAGAAAAGTAGCGAGTTTCGTTTCGAAGCCGAAGAGTCCGATCAAGTCCCTTCTGATTTTGGGGATATATTGTTTGAGCAAAGTTTTGAAAATGAGGACGGAACAAAGGCAAAAATTAAAAGGCTATCCCAAGATAAATTTAAGCTTAGTGTATTTCTTTCAAGGCTATTAAGGAGGTCTTCAAGCTCTGAAGAAAAGGATTATACTGAGCAGTTGGAAAAACTGGTTTCATTTTACAAGGGGGCTAATTGCATTGAAACCTGGTGGGTTTGGGAAAAGGTAATTCTACTTTTAATTATAAATAAGAAGCCTGAATTATTTAGAGTTTTTGTAGAAAACTGCTTGAAGTCTATCAATAATTTAGAGCTGGGAGGAGATTTATCCCTGAATCATTTGGAGCAATGCAGAAATACAATGTTCTCTTATCTGAGTATTTGCATAAAAAATGGGATAGCTGGAGACCTGAAATTTGCCTCAAAACGTATTTCAAATTTTCTTGATCGAAGCGAATTGTCTTCAAGTTTTGAACATGTACGGGCTAACTCATTTGTTCGAAACGAATATGCATCCTTTCCTCTGATTGGTCTAATAAAAGGTGCCAAGGATGAAGAATTCACATACTTTTCATTTGAAAAAGTATTAAAACAAATAGAACGGTTAGATTTTGAAATAGGTGATGTAGAAACAGAATATCCTCCAATAGTTGTGAAATATTGGCAAGTTGCGCTAATCCAGTGGCTAAAAACCATTTATAAACTGAAACTAAAAACAGGTTCAAGCATCAATAGAACTTATTTAGGTGACGAATTACTGGCTCATGAAGTTCTCGAAGCTGCATTTGTAAAATATTATGCAATAAATTATTCCGGAGGAGATCCAATTGAGTTTCGTCGGAAACATTTTTTCGAATGGAGTAAGGAAGAGGTAAAAGAGTTTGAAGACGGTAAAATAGAACCAAAAAAACATGGACTTCGAAAAATTGGCTTTAAAATAAATTCTGTTGCGCAGGAAACTTCTCGATTTGGTTTAGTAAATGAGTTTGTAAATAAAGAGAACTATATTCAAAGTGCTAAAGGGAAGCCAAATATTGAGGGCAGAAGGGAAACAGCATTGACAATACTCGATGAAGCACAAAGAAAGGGTTGTGATTTGTTGATTCAACCAGAATTAGCCGTGCCTCATTATTTTTTAGCTGATTATTGTCAATATTCAGATAGACATCAAATGGGTATTGTTGCAGGGATTGAACATTTAAGAGCAGATAATGTAATATTCAACTTTATCTTGACAGTGCTACCAATAAAAATTGATGGTATTTATAAGGATTCAATTCCTGTGTTGAGATTGAAAAACCACTACGCCCACATCGAAGAAGTGATGGTTAATGGTTTTCAAGCAACTGTTCCGAAACCAAAGATTTATGATTATCATCTTTTCCAATGGAGAGGACTCTACTTTACAAATTACTACTGTTACGAATTGGCAGACATAAATCACAGGTCTATCTTCCAAGGAGAAATAGACGTATTAATAGCCCCAGTTTGGAATCCTGACACCAATTATTATAACGGCATAGTAGAGACAAGTGCAAGGGAAATTCATTGTGTTTTCTCGCAAGTCAATACTGCAAACTATGGAGATACAAGATGGACAGTTCCGAAAAAAACTGAGTTAAAAAATCCTATAGTTTTGAAAGGAGGCACCACTAAAGATCACTCATACATTCTTGCTTTAGCAGAAATCTCACCAAAGGAATTAAGAGAATTTCAATTCTTGGATTATAATTTACAAAAGCAGAAAGGATCATTTAAACCCACACCTCCTGATTTTCCAAAAGGAAGCGTGGATGTTAGGTTAAATGGAGGTTCTTTTTACATAAATGAAAAAGAGTGGAAAAAGTGATGACAGAAACTTCAAACTACCAAGCTTATAAAGATTCGGGAGAAGATTGGATTGGCCAAATTCCAAGCCATTGGGAAGCAAGAAGATTAAAGCACTTATTCATTGAGAAAAAGATTCAAAGAAACCTTGAGTTGAATTGCGGATCGATAAGTTTTGGAAAGGTTGTTTATAAGGATGATGAAAAAATTCCTCTTTCAACCAAAGCATCCTATCAAGAAGTTTTAGAAGGAGAATTCTTAATAAATCCTTTAAATCTTAATTATGATTTAATAAGTCTAAGAATAGCGCTTTCACAAATCAATGTCGTTGTAAGTTCAGGTTACATTGTTTTAAAAAATAGAACGAACCTTGTAAAGGATTACTATAAGTACCTTCTGCATCGATACGATGTAGCTTATATGAAACTTTTAGGCTCGGGAGTACGGCAGACAATTAGTTTCAACCACATAGCGAACAGCTTATTAGTATTCCCCCCACTCCCTGAGCAAACCGCCATAGCCAAGTTTTTGGACAAAAAGACATCACTAATCGATCAGGCGATCCAGATTAAAGAAAAGCAAATCGCTCTACTCAAAGAGCGAAGACAGATCCTGATCCACCAAGCCGTCACCCGAGGTCTCGATCCCACCGTCAAACTGAAAGATAGTAGTGTGGAATGGATTGGGATGATTCCGGAGCATTGGGAGGTGAAGAGGTTGAAGTATGTACTTGATGAAAGGAATGAGAGGTCAAAAGAAGGACTTGAGCCCTTATTAATGATGAGCCAAGTACATGGATTAGTGGTCAGGTCAGATTTTCACGACAAAGCAGAAGTAGCACAATCAAATGAAGGCAACAAAATAGTTCGCAAAAATGATTTGGTTTTTAATAAGCTTAAGGCTCATTTGGGAGTTTTTTTCAAAAGTGAAATTGAATTTGATGGAATAGTTAGTCCAGATTATGCTGTTTATTTTTCCAAAGGAATAATTGAAGACCTTAAATATTTGGAGTTGCTTTTTAGAAACCCCAGCTACATCAAGGAATTTATATGTAGAGCAACCGGAATTGTGGAAGGCTTAATTAGGCTATATACACATGATTTATTTGATATTCAGGTACCAGTGCCCCCAATAAACGAGCAGAAGGCGATTCTACTATATATCTCCGAATACTCTAATAAAATCGTGACTTCGATTTCATTGAAGCAAAAGGAAATCGAGAAGTTAAAGGAATACAAAGCAACACTGATCAATAGTGCGGTGACGGGGAAGATAAAGGTGACGGGGGTATGAAAGAGTTACATGAAACCAAAAGATGTGGACTTTTCAAAGAAATCGCTGAATCAACATGGAATAGAATAATAGAGGCCCACGAGGTAGGAGTTGATCTTCCTGAAATTGGCATAACAGCTGATATCTTAGTGAAAATTCTTCAATTCTCGAAATCAACTCTTCCTAATTTTGATGTATTTGCCAAAAAAGGCTGGAATGAAAAAATTTATGGAAGTGACATAGATGTATTTGTGGAAGTTGGTAGTGGTCTGTTTGTTTGGTTTGCCCTTCAAGCCAAGGTATTAAAAAAAGAGAATCGATACACTACTTTAAGGGATACAAGTGATACTGTAATGCAATGGGAGAAACTTGTATTATTAGAATCCCGGACTGGCTGTAAGGGTTATTACCTACTCTACAATGGATTAAAGAGCTTTCGTTTTTTAGGACAGGATTGCTGCCCTATCCCTTTTGATCAATCTCAGTTTGGATGCTCCCTTGTTGAGCCTGCTGTTATCAAACATTTTGCAGAGAGAAAAAAAGGTAAGAGATATGTGAATCCTTCCTTTGAAGACATTCATCCAGATTATGCCGAACCATGGAGAGTACTTGTATGCTGCAAGCAAAGGAACCCTGAAAGAACGCTCTATTTATTAAAGGAAATTCTAGAATCAAATCCGACTTTCTTTCAGTTAGGGGCAGAGTTCCTCAAAAAGGAGCAATCCGTTGACGAATCAACCGATAAAGCATCTGAAAAAGAAATACCTATTGTTCCAAACAATCGAATTAATGCTGCATGTCTGGAAGCTGGTTGGAATCCAAGTTTCAGAATAATAATTCGAACAACAGAATCAGCAAAAAAAATTAGTTTCGGCATATAGAATCATTGATTTAAAAAATACTAAGCTATGAATCAACAGAATTATTGGGCATTTAGAATAGATAAGAGCCGACAGGCATTTTTCAATCAAGAAATCCATAATGGCAGACTTCGTCAAGGTTGGGGATGGGATCCAAAACAGGATTTAAGAAATTTGAGTATGGATGGGGGTGCGAAAAGAAATCTACCGATGTTCTACAACGTTAAAAAAGGCGACATTCTAATTGTTCCACAGCTTCCAAAATGGGGTGACGTCACACTATTGGAAGCGACTGAAGATTGGGATAAAGGATACAAATTTGAAATCGCTACTTCCCAGGCTTCAGATTGGAATAAAGGAGATTATGGCCATATTTTTCCAGTTAAATTTATCAACAGCTTTTCAAAAAATAATGAAAATGTATCTGGAAACTTAAGATCAACCCTTAGAAATCCAGGAAGGTTTTGGTCAGTGAATCATTATTCAGAAGATATTGATAAACTACTATCAAAAGGTACCAATGAGCTTAATACCACACAAGGCTATGAAGCGAGATACCAATCGAGCATAAGTGAAGCGTTTGCTGAAGTATTCAATGAAGAAGAGTTCAAGGATAAGCTATATGCAAATTTTACAAATAAATTTAATGCTGCAGAATGGGAATATGCACTAATATCCTGTTTTAAACAGTTATTCCCATTTTATGATGTCTCACGTCAAGGAGGAATAGCAGAAGTGAATCATGGCACGGACATCCTCATCAAATTCCCTTCTTTACTTTCCGACTATCAATATGGTATCGCAATTCAAGTCAAAGATTATTCAGGATTTGTAGGGCACTCTGCTTCTGTTATTGCTCAAATAAAAAAGGCTGATGCATATTGGGAAAATGAAAATCTTAAGCTGGTTGAAAAATGGGTTATTCTTACAAAAGCAAGTAAGTTAGATAATCCTGACCTCGCTAATAATACCGATGGAGTTAAGGTATTGTTCTCCGATGATGTCAAAGAGTTATTGAGCAGAGTTGGTAAAAGTTGGATTGGATCAGAAATGGCCAGTTAATTCTAAACTTTATGAATAAAACCTTGAGCAATAAGGGATAAAGAAAGACTTCTTTATAATTTGGAGAAGTTATAAATTGGATTAAAAATCTTTAAGAGAACTGATAATGAATATAGAATTCAAAACAGGAGAAAACGAATTCGTGCTACTCAATGTATTTCGAATAAACTCTGGAGAAAATCTTTTTAAGTTAATGACTACAGATAATGAAGAGTCATGGATGGAATTGATTTTGGAGGATAACTCATTTGTTGTCCAAAGACAGGATACCCGTATTACCGAAACACAGGAAGATATTCGAACTAAACTGAATCAATTGGTAATTCAGGTAATTGAATTAGAGCAGTCCGGTACTGATATTAATGCTACGGACTCATTTGGGACTGTTCAGCCTTTTGATCCTGAGGATATTAAGGTTCATGCAAAGCAATTTAGTCTAAGGCTTATTTCTGACATGATTGATGATGATGATATTGATCTATCTCCTGATTTTCAAAGAAACCTGGTATGGAATAATTTCCAAAAGTCACGGTTGATTGAATCTATTCTGTTGAGAATTCCATTACCCATGTTCTATTTTTCGGAAGATGGCGAAGGACGCATTACTATTGTGGATGGCCTTCAGCGAATTTCTACTATCAAGGATTTTATGGAAAACAAGTTCTGTTTACGAAACTTGGAATATTTACATGAAAGCTGTAATGGGCGATACTTTAAAAATGAAGGAAGCAAAAAGGGACTTGAGCCTAAGTATTTGCGTTGGTTTAATCAAACCCAGTTCTCGGTAAATGTTATTGATCCATCCTCACCCGCAAAAGTGAAGTATGACATCTTTAGAAGAATTAATACTGGTGGCAAACCATTAAACAACCAAGAAATCAGGAATTGTCTGGCAGGAACTGGATTAAGAGATACCTTAAGAAAAATGACTGAATTAGATGAATTTCAATCTGCAACAGATCATAGCATCAGATCAACCAGAATGGAAGATCAAGAGGTAGCACTTCGTTTCATTTTATTCCAAAAATATTTTGAGCAAAATACTCTTCTGGAATATAATGGAGCTATGGATAATGCCCTTGATTCTCTTACAGAGGAATTATATAAAAGTTCACAGGCTGACTTAGAACAATATGTGGCATTGTTTAAAACAGCAATGATGAATGCAAAGTACCTTTTGGGACAGAAGCATGCATTTCGAAAAATAAGGAGATCCGACATTGAACCAGATGCTTATAAACAGCTCATTAATAAAGCTCTTTTTGTTTCTCTTTCCGTAATTCTTTCATTCTATGACCATGATTTAATAAAATCAAGAAATAAAAAATTTCAGCTATTAGAACCTCTGGCAGGAGCCATTGATGATGATTTTACTTTTCTTAATTTTTTATCTTATGGCACGAATGGCCGAAATAACCTTATTTATGCATTTGAAAAAGTTCAAGAATTAATTAATGAAAACCTTACACTTGATTAATGGAAAAACTACTTATATATAATTTCAAGTGTTTTCAAGATGTTGAAATCCCACTTAATCAACTTACAGTTTTTGCTGGTGCAAATGGGAATGGAAAAAGTACAGCTATTCAAAGCTTACTTTTTTTGAGAACAACCATTGAGCATTGCGCAAAATGGGAAAAAGGAGGTTATGATTTCATTGAAACCAATGGTCTTAAAGTTGATCTCAATGGTTCTTATTGTTTGGCGCTTGGGGATAGTTCAAGCATAAGTAATCGCTCATCCGATGGTATCTTTTCAAAATTGAGTCTTCAAAATGAATTCGGCCAATTTCACGTTACTTATGAAATAGAACCACTAAAACTATGGCTCGCACCTGTCTCCGTAGAAGGAAGCAAACACTTAAAGGATTCAGGAATTTTCTTTCAGCAGTTTTACTATTTAAATGCTGAAAGAATCGGCCCAAGAATTAGCCAGCCTATCCAGTTTTATGATTTCCCAAATACAGGGTTTCAAGGTCAATTTGTTGCTCAATTGATTGGAGATACTGAATTTTCTTACACTTATAAAGTACCTTCATCGAGGAGATTCAAAGGAATTAATAGCCCTCGGCTTGAACAACAGGTAAATGCATGGCTTGATTTCCTTATGCCAGGAGTATCAATATCCGCCAAGTATGATACACAAACAGGGTCTGCCCAAATTAGAGTTGAGAATCATTTTACAAAGGGAAGTTCAATAATTGCAACAAACATAGGATTTGGGATTAGTTATGTTTTGCCAATATTAGTGACTGGTTTGATTGCAGAAAAAGGCAGCTTTATGGTAGTTGAGAATCCGGAAGCTCATTTGCATCCATCGGCACAATCAAGGATAGGGACTTTTTTATCAATTATAGCTACTTCTGGGGTCAAAGTGATTGTTGAAACTCATAGTGATCATGTCCTAAATGGGATTCAATTATCGGTTGCAAGCCGTCCGGAAATGGCTGATGATGTGACTATAAATTATTTTTCAAATAATCCGCATATAGATCAGCCAGAGATTGTATCTATTTCATTAAATGAAAAAGGAGAATTGAATTTATGGCCTGAAGGTTTTTTCGATCAGTCTCAAAGAGACTATGCCTCACTTCTAAGAGTTAGAAAAGATGGCTAAAATGTTTTTACTAATTGAATCTGTCATTGGGATGAATTTTTCGGATTTCCAATCAGGAATTGATGATTTAATTTTGATTGAAAAAGAAAAAAATGATGTTTTTTACAAAAATGATTCTTTAAACTACGTCGATAATTACGGTGAATTATATCAACAATATAATCAGGAAAATCAGTTTAGAGCTAAGTATTTGGAACAATTGACTCCTACAACAGCCAATCCAAAAAGTATTCATGAATTAGCTCAGGTTTTTCCAAATTCGGTAGTTGGTTTTTTTGGAATGGTATTTCCAAAGTTGGGTATAGACATAAGATTCTGTGTCTGGAACAATCCTAAGTTTATTGAGTTCAAGTTATTTTATCAAACCCTTATATCCGCCTCCAATTTTAGTGACTATAAAGAAGATTGCTTCCCTAATATTGTTTTTTGTGATAACTCAGCGCAGCAACTTATAGCTTTTGGAGCTGGGAAATTCTTTGTCCAATGTTTAGGCCAATTTGTGATCTTGGAGGCATATTTAAAAACTTGGACTGAAGGTAGCTTCAACCTTTCAGATATAAATAAAGCTACTGCTTTAAATATCAGTCCAGAATCGCAAACAACAATGGGGAAGTTTAAACATGAACGTTTATTCTCACTGCCAAATGGAGGTTCAGGAGTGTTTGAACTTCATATTAAACTTGGGGATAAAAGGATTCATATTTTGGAAGACAATGTTAATAAAAAGGTCATGGTCGGATATATCGGACCCCATTTAACAATTTAATTTATGCCCAGCCAAACCAACGAACAAGCTTTAGAATCTACCATAGAAAAACGCCTGACAGGAACCTCGCTGGAAGAACTAAAGGCTGATGGGTTTTTCTATAATTCACCGATTTCAAATTAATAAGGGATGAAAAGTTGGACAAAAAAAGCGTTAGAACTTCTCGAAAAAAGCTTGGGAAAGGTGCCTCAAGAACTGAATGAGCTGGATTGGAAGGAAGACTTATCTCCTAAAAACGATAAACTCTGCAAGCATATATCTGCATTTTCCAACTATCCTGGCGGAGGTTATATGGTTTTTGGAATAAATGACAAAAGTGCAAAGCCTATTGGTATTGACCGTACCAAGGCTCAATTAATTGTTGACCGATTAGCAAGTTTATGTAGAGATGGAGTTGATCCATTGGTCAGTATGGATCACGAACTGATAGATTATGAAGAGCTTCCCCTATTATTTGTTCACATCAGAGAAAGTGCTGTAAAGCCTGTCCATTTAAAGAATAAGACTATCGAAGACAGCTTTATTCGAAGTGGGGGGAGTACGCGACTTGCTTCCAGACACGAAGTAGGGGGATTGATGTTGAATAGTAAAATACCAGTATTTGAAGAACTCCATGCTTCTAAACTCAAGAATGAGACGGAGGTGATGACGGTTTTAGACTATGGTGGTATCTGTAAACTCTTGAAAAAGCCAGTTCCAACTTCAGCACAAGAGATTATGCAATGGTTGACGGATGAAAAGATGATTGTGGACGTGGATGGACAAGGGTACTACATCACCAATTTTGGTGCTTTGGCTGCGGCACATTTACTGAGCGAATTTGACACGCTGGCTCGAAAAAGTATTCGAGTGATCAAATATGAAGGGAAAACCAAGGCCGGTGGCAGTAAAGAATACCCAGGAAACAAGGGGTATGCAATTGGTTTTGAAGGCTTAATCAATTTCATAAAAAGCCTACTTCCCGGAAGCGAAGTCATCAAAAATGCATTTCGCGAAGAAACCTCCATCTATCCCGATATCGCAATCAGGGAATTGGTCGCCAATAGCTTAATCCATCAGGATTTTATGATCAGGGGATCTGGACCGATGGTGGAGATCTTTGAAGACCGCATCGAATTCTCAAATCCCGGAAAACTCTTGCCAAGCAAGAAAATTGACCGGCTGATCCGAACTACGCCTGAGTCCAGAAATGAAGTATTGGCACAGGCCTTTCGAAGATATAACATCTGCGAGGAGCGGGGATCAGGCTTTGAAAAAGCAGTGATAGCAATTGAGATGTTCGGGTTACCTCCCCTGCGATTTGAAGAAACCGAGAATAGTTTCAAAGTAATTATGTATTCTCCGAAGACATTCTCAGAAATGAGTGAGCAGGAACGAATTGAAGCATGTTACCAGCATGCTATCATTGAATATTATGGGAACGGAGGAATGAATAATGCTTCATTGAGAAAACGATTAGGGATGCATGATAAACAAGCTTCGCAAATATCTCGCTTGATCAAAGAATCTATTGAATTAGGTAAAATTAAACCAAAGGACCCTGAAAGTGAATCGAAAAAGTTTACAATGTATATTCCTTATTGGGCATAAATTTCATTTGACAAGCAACCAGAACTTATTAGTAACAACCTGATTTTCAGTATGTTTTTATTTGATTTGAATTCGGAAACGCAATTTGATATACAATTATTTTATTTGACTTGAATTCGGAAACAAGACATAACCAATTGATTGTTAAGCACTAACTATTTGACCAATGCAGTCACAGACTAACGAACAAGCCTTAGAATCCACAATAGAAAAGAGACTTACCGGAACTTCTCTGGAAGAGCTAAAGGCTGATGGAGTTTCCATTGAATCATTCGCTGAAAGGAAAGAACTATATCGTACTGGGAATGGCTACTACATTGGTTCTCCTGCCGACTTTAATGCTCGCTTGGCTATAGATGAGGTTCGTATGTTTGATTTTTTACAAACCACCCAAGAAGAGGAGTTAGCTAAGCTTCAAAAGCAGGCTGATTGGAGGTTGAAGATACTGGAGAGGATTGATCGAATGATTAAGAAACATGGGGTCATTCGTTTATTCAGGAAAGGGGTTGATGTGGATGATGCGCATTTCACGTTAATGTATCCATTACCATTGGCAAGTAGTAGTGATACTGTAAAGAGAAACTTTGATAGTAACCAGTTCAGTGTTACCCGCCAGTTGAAATATTCGGTCTCTAATCCATTGGAGGAAATCGATATGGTTCTTTTTGTGAATGGACTTCCCTTTGCTACTATGGAGCTTAAGAACCATTGGACAGGACAGAACGCTAAGGTTCATGGTCAGAACCAATACAAGTTTAAAAGAGACATTACTCAGCCTTTGCTGAACTTTGGGAGATGCATTGTGCACTTCACCATCGATACAGATGAGGCTTATATGACTACCAAACTGAATGGAAATTCTACTTTCTTTTTGCCATTCAATCTTGGGCAGAACTTTGGGAAGGGTAATCCAATCAACCCTTTTGGACATAAGACGTCATACCTTTGGGATGAAGTATTCACACGACCAAGTGTTGCTAATATCATACAGCATTTCGTTCGTTTTGATGGAAAGGAGAGCACTCCATTAGCTAAGAAGAACTTGTTTTTCCCACGCTATCATCAGTTGGATGTGGTAAGAAAAATTATCTCACATGCCGGTAAACATGGTACAGGCCAGACCTATTTGATACAGCACTCTGCAGGTTCTGGAAAATCCAATTCCATCACTTGGGCAGCATATCAATTAATCGAGACCTATCCAGAATCGGATTCTATTCCAGGAAGTAAAGGAACGTCCAATCCCTTATTTGATTCGGTTATAGTGGTGACCGACAGAAGACTATTAGATAAGCAGCTGAGGGAAAATATTAAAGACTTTTCTGAGGTGAAGAATATAGTAGCACCTGCCTACTCCTCAGCAGACCTCAAGCATTCTTTGGAAACAGGGAAGAAAATCATCATCACAACCATTCAAAAGTTCCCATTCATTATTGATGGTATCGCTGATATGAGTGATAGAAGATTTGCAGTGATCATCGATGAAGCACACAGTAGCCAAAGTGGAACTGCTGCAGGAAAGATGAATCAGGCTATGGGGGCTAAGAAGGATACTGAGGACGAGGATAGTGATGATCCCCAAGACAAAGTATTGGAAGTGATGAGAACGCGTAAGATGCGAGGTAATGCTTCCTATATGGCTTTCACTGCTACTCCCAAGTCCAATACATTGGAGCGATTCGGGGTCAAACAAGAAGACGGCACCTTCAAACCTTTTCACCTGTATTCTATGAAACAGGCTATTGAAGAAGGCTTCATCTTGGATGTATTGGCCAACTACACCACATATAAGAGTTACTACGAGATTGAAAAGTCTATCGCTGACAATCCGTTATTTGACACAGTTAAGGCTCAGAAGAAGCTGAAAGCTTTTGTAGAAAGAGATACCGAAACTATTGCTACAAAGGCTGAGATCATGTTAGATCACTTCATGTCTAAGATTGTCAACCCCAAGAGACTAAAAGGAAAGGCAAAAGCCATGGTGGCAACTCAAAGTATCGAGTCAGCAATCCGTTATTACTTTGCTTTGAAAGAGTTGCTTACCAAAAAAGGAAATCCATTTAGAATTGCTATAGCCTTCTCTGGAGAGAAAAAAGTGAACGGGATAGATTACACAGAGGACAGCCTAAATGATTTTCAATCCAATTTAGATACTAACAAGCCAACTGATCCAGGTTATATCTCCGACAAGATTGCTCGCTATTTTGATATGGATGAGTATAAGATTTTGGTGGTTGCAAATAAGTACTTAACAGGTTTTGACCAGCCTAAGCTTACTACGATGTATGTGGACAAAAAGCTTCAAGGCGTTTTAGCAGTTCAAGCACTCTCAAGACTTAATCGATCAGCGAATAGCCTTGGGAAGAAGACTGAAGACTTATTTGTATTGGACTTCTATAATTCAGCCCAGGAAATCCAATCTTCATTTGAGCCTTTTTATACCGCGACTTCCCTAAGTGGAGCAACTGACGTAAATGTGCTTCATGACCTTAAATCAAGTTTGGATGAGTTGGGAGTATATGAATGGCATGAAGTAGAAGACTTTGTTGACAAGTATTTCAAAGGCTTAGAAGCTGATGAGTTTTTAAGTCCGATCATCCAAGTTGCTGAAGAGCGTTTTAATTCAAGCTTAGAACTGGAAGATCAAGAGAAGGCTGATTATAAGATTAAGGCAAAACAGTTTGTAAAGATCTACGGGCAGATGGCTTCCATCATGGATATTGAGGTTTTGAATTGGGAGAAGTTGTTTTGGTTCTTGAAGTTCCTTGTCCCAAAAATGATCATTAAGGATCCGCAGCAAGACCTATTAGATGAGCTACTTAATTCAGTAGACCTCTCTACTTATGGTTTGGAAAGAGTTAAACTTAACGAGTCAATAGTCCTTGATGCCAACGAATCTGAACTGGATCCGCAAAATCCCAATCCAAGAGGAGCCCATGGTGGTGATAAGGAAGAAGACCCGTTAGACCAGATTATCAATCGATTTAACGAACGATGGTTCCAAGGCTGGGAAGCTACTCCAGATGAGCAGCGAGTGAAGTTTGTTGCCATCCAAAACAAGATCATGTCTCATCCGGACTTTAGCCAAAAGGTAGCCCATAACCACGACTACCATACGCGAGACCTTGCCTTTAAGAAAATCATGGATGAAGTCATGGCTAAGCAGCGTAAAGCTGATATGGATATGTATAAGCTTTATGTACAAGATGGATCATTCCTGCAAGCCTTTATGGATACCATGAAAAGGATGACGGGGGTTTAAGAACATTCATGATAAGAAATGGAGCAAAAGTATTCGGCATGATCTGGATGGCTTTCTTTGGTTTGGTCATGATCATTATATTTGGAAAGCAATCCTTTGGTTTTTTAAACCATTATGGGAAAAGGTGTTTTTATGAGGTCTCTATTTTGATGACAGTTTAATCGATAATAAAACTCATGGACTAAAATAAGAAAATGCAACTAATGGCAAAACAAGCATAGCCCCAAATATCCCAATCATAACTGATGAGTTATATTCCCAATTATATATAAAGCTATTTATCACACTTAATTGAACTTTAGATATACCTCTCCTGATAATCACAATAGCTCCAACAAGATTCACAACCTCACCAACCATTAATCCTGTTGCAAAATCTGGAATAAATAAGAACAAAATCACCCCTGCAAAAGTAAAGTAAATGGGATATTGATTCAGATAAGGTTTAACTTCTTCTAACGTTTCTCTTTGTAATTTTTCAATTTCGATGATTGAATCCTTTGCTTCAAAGCAACCTTTTTTTACAGCAATCTTATATTCTCTAAGAGCAGGAATATATACTTGATAATTTTGATAGGCCTGCCCTTTTACGAAATTCAGGTGTCCAATGTCCGGGAATTTCGCTTCTGCGTTTTCCAATTCCTCAATTGCGCCATACAAATCCCCATTTTCATGCTTTTTCCAAGCCCAATCTAAAGCCCTTTCTATTTCATCTTCAAGCTCACTATCAGACGATTCTGATTCATCATAATTATTATCAGATTGATCTTCTGAATTATTGTCATTTGTTGCATTTTGGAAGGCTTGAAAATAATAACTGTCATATTCAGCTCTTTTCTTTTCATTCCCTAATACCTCATATGCCTCTTTAACTTCAATGAACTTTTCTTCAAAAAATTTATCTCCATTATGTAAATCAGGATGATAATGTTTAGCATGTTTTTTAAATGCTTTTTTAATTTCTTCAAATGTAGCGGAAGGCTCAAGTCCTAATATCTGGTAGAGATTTTTCATATTTAGATTAGCATAAAAAAAACTGAATGAAATTATTTGATTAATAAGCCATAAAAATAATATGAGAATCTAATCATTATTAGAAATATTAATCATATCAAATGTCGGTAATTCGACAGTTTCAAGATATTGATTTGTGATTTTCTCTAAATAAGATTCCGTTTCAATATCATCTTCAAGATACATCTCAATGTCAGGAAACGACTTTAAAATGTCTTCATCCTTTATTTGCAATCGGTGTCTAATATTCTTGAAAAACTTAATTTCTGAGTACTCCACCTGTTCATCGGCATTAATGGTTTTAACTGCAAAATCAATCAGAGTAAGTTCTTCTTCTTCAGTAAGTCCCCCCTTTTCAAGTAGTTCAAAGTAATTTTTTATAAACCCTTTTGAATCAGAATTTATTCTGGTTATAAAAAGATTAATGCGCTCCTGAAAATCGAAGCTTTCAAACATCGATGAATCTTCACAAAGAGATTTTATAAGTTCAACTTCTCTTTGATCTATATGACCATCAGAGGCCATACAACAAAAAGCTGTTTTTAATAATAACTGGTCAAAGGTTATAGTATCCATTTTTTTTGAGTTTTAGTTATTTAAATCCGATTCTGCGTTCATTTGGCTCTGTTCTTCCATCGCTTTCCATTTTAATATGCGCGTCATGATACTTTTGCAATTCTTCGTAGGAAACTGAGGGTTTTGCTCTTTTGATTACCTCTTCTAATAATTCCATTGATATCCTCTTCTTAGTTTTTAAGGCTATTCTTGCAGAATCATTAACCAAAAGCTCAATATCTGAGGAAACAAAATTTTCAGTAATTCCTGCTAATTGTTCGTAGTTAATACCAAAATCAAGAGGTCTCTTTTTAAGATACATCTCAAACATTTGTTTTCTCGCATCTATGTCTGGAGGAGGCAAGTAGAATTTCTTGTCTAATCTTCCAGCTCTTAGCATCGCCGGATCAATGTGCAGAGGATAGTTTGTTGCGCCGATAATAAAAATACCTTTCTCCCCAGTTCTATCCATTTGAGCCAGCATCTCATTTACAGCACTTTTTGACATTTCATGTGAATCACTCAATCTGTTAGGAAGAAGTTCATTTATTTCATCAATGAAAATTATCGTAGGAACATTTTTTTCTGCTTCCTCAAACATTTTTGCAATATTTTCCTGCGTTTCATTTACCCATTTACTTTTCAGGTAAGATGGAGTAATCAGCATAAAATTAAATCCCACTTCAACCGCCAAATTTTTTGCAAAAAAAGTTTTACCACAGCCAGGAGGGCCATACAGTAACATCCCATTCGGAATGGTAATCCCATATTTCTTATACTCTTCAGGATTATGAAGCGCATCAATAACATCAAGTTTGAGTTGTTCCTTTAGTTCATACATACCTGCAATTGCAGCAAAACCAATTCCTTCGGCCCTTTGCACCTGCATTTGTTTCCCAGGCTTTTCTTCCGATTTTAATCTATCAATATGATTTACTTCAATCTCCCCGTTCAATGCTTGCTTAAATTCAAGTGCAGACTGGAAACGCTTCTCCGGATCGTGTTGTAATGCCTTCCTTAAAACAAGTAATAAAGATTTTTCAACCTCCATAATTGTATTGGATTCTTCTGGGATTTGAAGTGGTTTTAATCGCTCTTTAAGAATCACATCTTCAGCTCTTGTCCTATCGGATTGAAACTTTGAGATTTCTTTAAACCAAGGAGGTAAACCGTATAGCATTTGATACATCAATACGCCTACAGAGAATAAATCTGATTGCGGAGAATATAAGTTATTGAAACATTCTGAGGCTAAATAATTTAGATTAAGCCCTTCTTTATTAAATGATCTGGACGATTGATGAAATGAACGTGCATACCCGAAATCAATAATTTTTGATCTTGGTATATCCTCGGACAAATCAATCATTACATTTAGGGGCGTAACCTCATTGTGAATGATTGGCTCTGGCAAACTATGTAGATAACTTAAGCCATCTAACACGCCTGAAACTATCTCCTTTAAATCATACTGCAAAAAAGTAGGATCTCTTACAATTCTTTCAGCGAGTGTTTCTCCAGAAATAAAGTCCAAAACCACATACCCATATTTCCTCCCTTCATAGATTAGCTCGCCACTACCTTTGTAGGAAACAATATTTGGATGTTCTAATAATTTTACAATTTCAATTTCAAGCAGATTATAATCTTTATCAAAGGCAGACCTATGAAGTTTGGTGTTTTGAAACAGTTTAAGAAAATACAATTCCCCATCCATACCTTTGACTCGATATGTCTCAGCAGTACTTCCTTGCTTGATGAAAAGTAATACTTTATACTTTTCATCAAGCAGAAAATCTTTTGGCAGTATTCCCTTATAAACCATCATATTTTTTTATTCAAGTTCTCCGTCCGTAGGTCTTTGTTCTTCTGGCATTAAACTTATCAATTGAATAATTATTGGCCGAATACTGGAAGTATTGCCCGCTGCAGCCATTTGTAAACCTTGATTAATTAATTGTCTTGCTTTAGTAGGGTTTTTCCAATGGAACGAATTGTAGTCATTATTTAAATGCTGTAAAAACTGGACATCCATAGCATTTCCTGTAACTGCATTTCTAAGGTCGAAGTCTATTTGTCCAATTTCCGTAATTAAATCTTTTGCCTGTCTTGTATTTTTCTCACTAATTACCTGTTCTGTTTTGGCTCTAAATTCTTGGACATGAGCAGTAACCATTTCCATATTTAAATCTCCATCGGCGCTATTACTTTTGATCTTGTCTATCAATTCTTCCAACTCAAAAAAGGCTTGCTTCAGCTCTACTTCCACTTTAGGCCACTCAGAAGATTTTTCTACATTATCGAGCTTTAAAAGTTCCTTCCTAAGACTATCTAGGATTTTCATTTTCCCATCTGCACTTCCTTTCTCATTATTCAATTGCACTATAAGATTTTCAAGTGCAGTAGAAATTTCCGTGGCTTTAACATTTCGAGCATTTCTTTTAGCCTTTGAAATTTCATTGGTTAAGAAACTCTCCGTTGGTGGTTCTGTTTGTTTTATCTGAATTTCTAACTCTTCAGTATGATCTATCAATGGGAAATATGCGGAAAATTGCATTATTTGGGATCGATCAATTTTAATAGTAATATCCACATCACTACCTAAGGGAAGTAGAGATGGAATGCTTTCTCCTGTAATTATTACTTCATTTATTAAATTGTTCAATACAGGATTTGTTCCTTCAGCATTAAAATCACCCTGATATATTGGAATTCTTATAATATCAGACTTCTTACCTGGAGTTATTATATTCGTTGTTTTTAGGCCATTTGCTACACCAATAACTGGGAATTTCTTGTTCTTTTCTAATCCTTTGACAGGCAAAAACAACACTTTTTCATCTGCTCTAAAAAACTTCCCTATTCCGATATGATAAGATAAAACCTGCATTCCATCCAATCCACCTATTCCTTGAAGAATACTGAATTGGTTAGGTTGACACTCCAGCTTATTACCAACTTCATCATAAACATTAACTTCGAAAGAATTGGATCTGCCTTCAACGAGAAGGACATCCATAATTGTAGCTTTCTCACCAATGAGTTTTTTTCCACTTGACCATGCTCCGTCATATCGAACTACATCTGCATAGACTTTTTCAGGAAAAACTCCAACAGTTTTCTCCTTTAGCACTTTGATGTTAATCATCTCATCCAACTCTACAGTTGTTGCTTCATAGTTGAGATCCAATTGTAGCTTGGTCCTATCTCTTGTCTCCTCAAGTACCTCATCGGAAATAGAAATAGTAGATGCAAAAAGGGCAGCTCCCCGAGCAACAACTGTCATTGGGTCCACTGAAGTATCCACATTTTCAGTAATTTGCTCCTTAAGCATTCTTCTTAAAATTGGAGAATACGTTGGCCCACCCACCAATATCAGCGCTCCTAAATCCGAACCTTTTAAGTTATTCCTTTTCAAAAGATCTTTGGAAATATCAATAGCCTTTTGAAATATTGGACCAAGAACTCTTTCCATATCTTCTTGGGTTACTTCTACGTCAATTTCAGGTTCTTTTCCATTATCATCTTCGAAAGGTAAGTCACCAAGATCTGATAAAATATTATGAGAATCCTTGAATGAGAGTTGAATTTTGGCCTCTTCAGCTCTATGTTTGACCGCATCTCTTAGCAATTGTCTTTTATCAGCATCTTCTAAAACTGAACTGATATCAAAATTTTCTGAGATGTTAGGAATGATGATTTCATCAACTATAGCCTCATCTAAATTTTTCCCGCCTAACCAATTGTCTCCCTCAGTATCCTTAACAGCAAGAATTCCCTCATCAGACTTTACTAAAGCTGCGTCAAATGTTCCTCCTCCAAAATCAAAAACAAGCCAAAAACCATCCTTTTTTAAGGAATCAAGTCCGTAAGCTGTAGCTGCTGCGACTGGTTCTTGCAACAATTGCACGTGCTTAAACCCTGCTAATTTAGCTGCCTTCATGGTCGCCTCATTTTGCGGATTTAAGAATTTAGCAGGAACAGTAATTACTATAGAAGAAAGATTCTCATCCTGAATAAAAGACTTAAGCTTTTTAAGTACTTCAGCAGACAGTTCATCTGGGGTGAGATTTCTATTTAAATTTGAAGAGGTGTAAGTATGCGTAGTGCCCATAGTCCTCTTAAACTCAATAAAAGTATTTGTATTACCTTTTTGAAAAGTCTTAAGAGCTCTAACATTATCATTTTTCATGATATTAAAAGCCGCATCTCCAACCAACTCATCTTGCTTTTTATTAAAATGGACGCAAGAGGGAATCGTATCTTTTAGGGTATCTGACTTTTTGATAGTAGGCACCCCACCTTCCATTCTTGCAATCGCTGAATTAGTGGTACCAAGATCAATTCCGTAATCAATTTTATTTCTCATTATCTGAATTATTTATTAATAGCCTACTGATACTTCAATCTGTGCTGCTTGAATCATTTTCTCCTGATAGTTTACTTGGGGGATTAGAATTTTTGAAATTATTTCCGCTCCTTTTTCCAAATTCTCATCTGGAATTGAACTTGTCACTATTAGTTTCATTCCTTGATTAAATGGCTTTCCTAATAATTCAGGCATTTCGTAGCCATTGGCGGCAAGATTATCTTTTAGCTTTCCTACGGATCGAGACAATTGCTTGAGTCCTTTGGTGCCTGAATCCATTAGGCCAATGTTCCGCTCAATTAAATTAATTTCACTCGCCAATTTCAATGGTAAGGAATGATCCGGTTCAACATTCGCTACAGGTTTAACTTCAGAAGCTTGCTTCTCTATTATTTGAAGTTGCGACTCCATCAATACTGTCTGCTTGCCAAACTCCATTACCAAACTCTCTTCTATAGATGACTTTGTCTTAGACAATTGGGTAATTAAATCAGTTTTATCAGTTTGTTGTCTTTTACTCAACATCAAATAAATCAACCCTGAGCAAAGAATTGCCAATAAAACTCCAATAATTCCGTAAAGAGAGCTTCTACTTAATGACTCATCAACTTCAGAAATACGTTTTTGAGAAGCCTCATCAACAGCCTCAATTCTATTATTTGACTCCTTTTCAGTTGTCGAGATTTGAAGTTCCAATTTCTCTGCTCTTTGATCTATGGATTCCTGGTTGCTTTGAATATCCTGCTTCAAAGATTTAATTAAATCATTTGCTATTTTAAGTCTTGAGTCAAGTGCTGATATCCTTTTATCTAATTCAATTTTAGAATTAGATAGGCTCTCAAGTTGTAAATTAATTGGTGCTAAGAGCTTGTCTAAGTCAGCAATTACCAAAGTGTCATTTTGAGCAAAAGCACTAAGACTGGTAAATAAAAACAGTATGAAAAGAATCCGTTTCATTAATTAATTAGTTTAATAAGTTGATTTAAAGTTTTCTTGATCATTGCATTAATTCTTTTTTGATCCTGTAGAATAGTTACAAGTCTTGGAGAGAGGATGTAATAATATTTAATAAATATTCTACCCGCGACTGACCTATCCAGAACCTCGTCTCTGAATTTTCTTAGTTCTAATACCTGTGGATGATCATAATCACCATAGGCCATGGTGGCTATATAGCATCCACTTCCAGAAGACTGACTTGTATTTGTAGAACTTGACGGTGAAGAATATCCACTTGGAGTAGGGTTTGGATTTGTATTTATTCCTGCCAAATCACTTCTTAAACTTGAGAGCGAAGTTTTATTGGTGTTGTATCGGGTTCTAAAATCTGACCTTAGATCCATTGCTCCGATTGAAGTTAATATCCCCCAGGCCTCCTCAACCTTACTTTTTAAGGAAATAAAGATCGTACGCTTCACGTCATTGTTGAACGTGTTTGAAAAGGAAGATTGTAACTTATTGATTTCTCCCACCAACATCGATTGAGTATCTGAAGCAACTCTTGTACTGACCCCTAAATAAACCTCATCATTTCTCCCCAATTCATTTTTAATCTTCAATAGGTAGGGCTTTGAGCTCGTCAGAAATGCTTTAGCGTTCGCAACAGTTTCAGGTTTATTTTCATAACTGTCTATAAGCTTTGTGAGGGCTTCGAAATCAGCTATAATTTTACTCTGCTTTTCCCTTTCCGGCTTTTCATCAATCCATTCTTGCAAGTTCTGGGTATTTTCTTCACACCTCTGCTTTGCTACACCTCCAATTGCTAATTGATTTGCTTTCTGAAACAAAGCCATTGAAGTTCCTCCAGGATCAGTATTCGTGTCACGGAAATGTTTAAAATAATCGATTCCACATTGTAAAATCTCTGATGAAACCTTATCGGAAACTGAGGAAAATTTCAGGTTATTATCACCCAAAATAGACTTGATCTGCAACAATGCTGAATTAACTGAATAGTAAAGCTCATCCCCAATATCAGCTGCTTTAGATTTACTTAATTTGCGTTTGGATTTAGCACGCTCGACCTTCGCTTCTATTTCTGCAATTGGTTTCAGAGTAAGACTTTTCAAAAATTCATCCTTGGCAGAAAAATCAATCTTAAAGAGTATTTCTATAAGCTTATTGGTCGCTATTATACTTGACTTCTCTAATTGGGATAGCAATAAATTTAAAAAGGATAGCTGAAGACTAATTTTAGAAATACTAAAGGTTTCGTCAGTTGCCTTTTTTATGAAAGTATTAACGTAACTACTTTCTAAAAATCTTAGCTTCAGATTTAACCCTTTTTCTAAATGTCTTTCCATAAGGGTAGGGCTGGTGAAAGCAGAATTAAGAAATAGTGTTCCCCAATTAAAAAAAGCAGACGCATTTTTACTTGATATCTCCTTCCCTGTCACAAGTTTACCCCAAATCGAAGTCGCTTCTTTAATACTTTCCTGTCTCACCTCATTAAAAGCTGGCTCATCGGTAATTGTATTACCATCAAAGAACCAAAACAAGGCTGCATTGACCTTATCAATATTTAAGTTCAATTTGGACGTAGCATCATCAACTGTACTATCTGTTCTGTTAAGCTTGCCCAGAACAGGAAAACTAAAATCATCATCGGGGGGCTGATCAGCAGCTATAAATTTCTTTAACCGTTTAATCTGCCTCTCTTGTTCTCTTGCCGTTGAACCTACAAGTATTCCAACTATTCTATATGGGTTTTTAAGAATTAAATCCATTACTTATTAATATTTAAAATGCTTCGCTTGAACTACTTGGTTGAGTAGAAAAATTACCATCCTTTTGTAGTATCAATTCATAGGAAAGTACAGTATTGGTTAATGCTTGTGGCGAATCCTTTCCAAAGGTAACCTCAGATATAAACCCGCCTTTTAAATTAGAGCACGTTTGAGATTCCATTTCTTTATTAGGGTTCCAACCAGTTCCATAATAAAAAAAAGTCTGATATGTCCCATTAGGCATTTGGAAGGTAAAAGTGGAATTAGATCTGATGTATGCATGCCTAACGACCTTATTTGCGTTTTTTATGGTAACCAATACATCCGAATCTCTGGGTGTCTTAATTTTGATTTCAGAACATCCCCACTCTGAACATGATTGATTTACTCCAAAGCATGATGAATATGGAGTAGCCCCCGAGGACAAAGAATTATTTATAAATCTATTATAGGTTACAAGCTCTTCTCGATCATGCTCTTCTTGGACTTTTCTCTCTTGTTCTTCTTTTAACTTAATTTCATTCAGCTGCTTCGTAATCATTTCAGCCTCTATCCTCTTACTTTCTTGTTCTTTGGCATCCATTTCTGCGCGATACTTTCTTTCTTGTTCTGACTCACAGGCCATCAATGAAATAGTTAAAAGCAAAATTGACAAAATTAAAGCGGGTCTCTTAGGCATGAATAAAAAAGATGTCATGCCGCAAGTAAAGCTATTCTATCCACAAAAAAATACCCTGCATAGGGTATTTCCAACATCAATCACTTAACTCTTCAATTTTAAAATTGATATATCTTACAGCACGCGCGATTCTAATACATGATTAATTCAAAAAATATTTCATTTAAAAATTGGATGTGCATCATTCATTTCGAATGAAAAAGGCACTCCCCAGAGATAATGCCGAGAAGTGCCAAACCATTCAATCTTCAATAGGAACGAAATCCCATACTGCAATTCGATATCCTAGAATCATACCGCCTTCATCAAACTGAGTGACCTTGTCCTTAATGTAGTAGTCTCCCACTGGAACGTAATCTGGAAACATCAGAAAGTCTACCAAGTCTCCTATCTGTAAATAGATTGCCCCTTGAAACTGTAAAATTTTGGATGGATCTGATTCATCCCAATAAAACTGAGTGTTGATTTCTGGAATCAATAATCCACCATTTGGTCTATGATCATATTCGATTTTCGGTGCCTTTTCTCCGCTACAGAAATATCTAAATAGCAGCTTTATTTCATCGAGCAATTTCCGAAGCCCCCGTACATCAGTGCCAAGCATTTTCTTACAACGATCTGTGATGTAATGAGCATCTTTCACGTTTGGAATAACAGGATTGACTAACATAAAATCAATCAGTTGTTGTTGTTTCGATTCTGGATAAAAATTACCCTTCAGCCATTTAGCCATTTCGAAAACTTCATTGTAACTTTTTACTAATTCTTCGTTCATAAAATTTTGGTTATGCGTATCCAATAAGGTTTTCCTTACCAAAGCATAGGGGGGTATACGTTATCATGCCTCACTATTTAAATCCTATACTAATTTTTTTTTGATAATTTTTTTTGTGATGTTGTTAAGGGTAGTGCTTTAAGGGATAAGCTTTAAGGGCTTAGCGTGTTGGGAATAGGCCCTGCTGTTTTTTTTATTTTCTAGATATTTTTGTTAGGCCTTGCTGAGTGTTTGCATGTTGTGGCTCTTGATAAGAAGATTAAGGAAAAACAAAAAAAACGTGAGGCTATATTTCCAACAGGCTTTATTAACTACTGGCTTGTTCCTGTTGGGACATTTCCTCAGGCGGGAGTAGTAGTGTCATAAACCACCTACTCCCTATTCCCCCGTGGGCGGGGTCATGGGAGAGGTTGGTTTGGTTAGGCTGTGTGTTCGTTTGGTTGTTTGGGGCGCGTGGATGTGAAGCTATCTGACTCAGGATGAGGGCTCCAGAAGGGAGTATGAATGCTGGGTTAGAGAGGAGAGCATACCCTCGTACCTCAGGTATATATGTGATAGAAAGTGCTATAAATCACTATATGTTCCTGTGTTTTAGTCTACTAAGTATTCGTTAGAGGCGTTTTTAGTATAACTGGGGTATATCTGTATTGCTATTGGGGTTATAACAAAAAGCTAAAAAAGCGTTATTTAGGGTTTCAGGTATTTTGTTTTTCCTAGCGAATAATATTATTTATTTTATTCCTGCGAATAAGTAGTATTTATATTATATTCCTGTTATACTTGCATATATAATCACATTATAGTAAATCAATCATTAATCGCTATATGCGGAAAATTAAGGTAACATATATGTCAGGACATAAGAAAGCTGATTCCGAGGGGATCGTTAGTGAATTAGAGTATAAGTCTATGAAAGTGGAGAGAGAGTATGGTAAGCTGTACCAATCAGGGATGTTTAAGCTTGCCAAGCTTAACGGTTGCCCTGTTCCCTTATTCATGTTTCTTACCGAAGAGTGTAGCCAGACTAATTTGTTTAGGACTGATATGGCTACGATAAATTCTTTTCTTGGGTGGATGGATAGAGCGACTAATGGAGAGAACACGTTTTCAGTGATCATGGTAAGGAAATCTTTCAAGATGCTGAAGGATATACATCTTATTGTTTTGTCGGCTAAGGGCATCTACTATATGAACCCAGTTCACTTCTGGAAAGGGCCAAATGAGTCAGACAGGATTAATTCGGTCAGGCATATGCTTGAATCAGGATTGATTAGTCCACATGAATAATAAGTAGCAATTAAGGTTATTGAGAATGCCTAATCCGTATATAAAATAAAACATATTTAATTTTATTTTATATTACTATCAGATATTGCAGTCTATAAAAATTTTATAGGTTTGTTTTAATGATAGGATTAGAAAAAGTATTAAGTGGATATTTCCAGTATGAAAGGGACATAAACAAGACCTATCAAATAGGGTTAGCCAATTTTTACGCCAATTCGGATTCAGTAGTAAGATTTGAGTCTGAACGTTTCCAATTAAGCGGTGCGATAAGCCATATCGAGCGAAATAAGAAATACACTGAAGCAGAACAAAAAGCCCTTGCTGAAAAAGCAAAAAAAGAAGAAGAAGAAGAAGAAGAAGAAGCACGAATTAAAAAACTTACCGAAAGTGTAATTGTGAGTTGTTTTGAAAAATCCTTCGCAGAATATGATTACCAAGAATATATTACTTACAAATTTGTTATACAAAACAAATCTGAAAAAGAAATTAGAGCTGTAAAAGGCAGTATTTCCTTCACAAATTTATTTGACGATGAAATTAAATCTTTAAGTTTTCTTTACGACCAACCAATTGGATCAGAAAAAGAAGTTAATTGGAATGCACAAACTGACTATAACCAATTTATGGATGATGATGTTTCATTAAAAAACAAAGATTTAAAAGATATCAAAGTAGTTTGGAAGCCTGAAAAAATAATATTTGCAGACGGTACAATATTGGAATAAATAACGAAACGCCAATCGAGTAGCCAGCCCCACTAGCAAACACTAGCAGGGAGAGGCTCTCACACCACCCAGCGTACGGTTCTCGTATACGGCGGTTCATTGAATCTCAGGCTTTGATTTTGAGTAGTAGTCCAGCATACTTAGATAACCTTTTCTTCTCAATCTAGAGAGTGTAATTGTTGTACCCAGTATAGGACTTTGAGCTACTGCCCAGCCTCCTTTTCTGGTCCTACTCCACGCATAAGCATGGTTTTGATCCACTCCCAGTCTGATTAGATTTTTACGTTTTCGCTCAGGCTTTTTCCAGTCATGCCAGATGCAATATCTGATTCGGTTCCTAAGCCACTCGTCGAGTTGTTTGAGCTTGGCCTGAATACTGGCCAATCGGTAGTTGTTTACCCAGCCCATCCATACCTCTCTTAGTTTTTGAAGTCGCTCTTCAAAGCTGTATGGCAAGGTTTTCTTGGTGATA
>Ga0123337_10000514_pt1 | contig 63502 bp, 60 predicted proteins | sample frozenSSSSmetaG_FD_89792 | JGI IMG/M metagenome (GOLD analysis project Ga0123337, IMG submission 89792) | Glacier valley bacterial and archeal communities from Borup Fiord, Nunavut, Canada, to study Microbial Dark Matter (Phase II) -... | ecosystem: Environmental > Aquatic > Freshwater > Ice >...
GGAGTCCATTCCTTAGAACTGCCTTGCTTATTGAGACAAGTCCATAGTAAGTCCTCCATCTTCTCATTTTGGTTAGTGCAGGTACTGCTATGTGTGGCATGGGATACCACACCAGCCCGCCTGGCACTCTGCAGCTCATAAAGGATGCCTCATCTGCCTTCTTCCCATTCCATATCTTGTTGAGGTCACCCACCACTTACACTCATTCCAAGAGCATTCTTGATCTCACTCCTTAGTTGTTTGTTCTGCCATTGTCGTCATTTACATTGTTCAAGTCTGTTCGTCTGACAATCTTGCCATCTTTTGACACGAGTATGCATTGCTGACTTAATTCGACAGGTCTTTTCTGAAACTCAAATTTCTTCATCAGCCATCATGAAGAACGGAATATTTGGTGCCTATATGAATCGAGGAGAGTCATATGCCCACAGCAATCATTCGAGCACCTCTCTTTCCGGCGTTTCTTTCGACTCCTCCTTCAGCTCCACCGACTCCATAGATTCTTGGGAAATGGCTGCTACGCCGTCTCCGACAAGGCGTGATTGCTATGATCCATTCAACATGGATAGACTGCCGTTTTCATCTTCACGAGCGTCAATGTCCAACAGTCCAATTCACCAAGATTTCGGAACGCCCGTATCGTGCAGCATGGGCGGCATTCCAAATCAGAGCTTAATGTACTCAACGCCTTGCAGCAAGACTCCATTAAATCATGGCTTGATGACCTATGACTTCCAGTACGGGAACATCATGTATAGCGACCTCAATGAAGACTTTGCCAGCGACCCAGCGTCAATGTCGTTCGAAGATAGTTCACCAATATCAATTGGAACTCCTGGTTTGTCACCATATCACTTTGTGAATCCTTCGCAAACTTTCCTGGAGCCATTCCAGCCAACAACTCCGTTGGGCACACCTCGCAAGGGTTCCAGAAACGTCCTTGCTTCCTCGCCGATGGAAGGCTATAGCGCCCAAAGTGGACAACCTCCATACTTTATGTCACCAATGCAATCGCCATGCCGGTCGGCTCGATCGTCAGCATCCTCAGTCTCGATTAAGCGAAGCTCGTCGACTAGCCCAGCATTTGCTAGTTCTGCAGCCCTTCATCGCATTCAAGAAACTTGTCGGGTAAGCAAACGACGAGTCAAGGCTGAGGGCTTTGGAAGCGGCATCAGTCGCGTTGCAGCTGGTGTATATTTCTGCACCTTTACGGGATGCCAAAAAAGTAAATGTACAGGCTTCAAACGACCAGAGCATCTCAAACGACATCTGTTGACGCACACTCAAGCGAAGGATTTAGGGTGCCCCTTTTGTCCCAAGTGCTTTCAGAACGACCGGACGGATAATTGGAAAGTTCATATCGGACTGCATGCCCTGCCAGATAAAAAAGGAAAACGCACAAAGTTTCATAAAGATGCCCCCGCATTCTATGCAAAGTTGGTTAAAGAATCTGCAAAGGAGGCAGCTGAAAAGAAGGCAGCCGACAATGAGCCCTTGGCTCCATCTGCAGAAATTGTTCGGGGAAGCATTCGACGGAATGCAGCACGATTAGCGGGTGCAATCTTTTGAGGCCGTCAACTCGCCAGCATCTTCGGAGCTCCTTGCTTTAACGACCCAAAAAAAAAAAAAAAAAAACCTAAAGTCAAGAACGACACAGAACCATTTACGATAGATGGATACATGCCTGCGAGCAGCACATCGCCGCCAACGAACCGAACTTATAATGCCCCGTGCCATGTTTTAACGACGGCACATGTATATGATGAAAATGATATAGACATGGGAAAGTATCTGATCGATTGGGGGTTATTTCTATCAGAATATACAGGCTGCACACCTGTTCCGAAACCATAGCACAGCGCTACAACAGCCGGAAGCTCTCAGACAGTGGCTGCAGGAGGTCTCTTGCCGCACGCTTTCATTCTCTCTGTTTTGCCAGATTCTGGCCCAAACATGTGATATTAGGTGGTTGTATTGCCCGCATTTGCATGCTATATTATTATGTATTATCAATGAAAAAGTATGCGGATAGGGAAAACAGCACTAGAAACAATTTAGAGATATCGAGAATTAGCATCCATCCATCTTGGCTGATCAGCACTTGCTGGAGACATTGTGACTGGTGCGAATGCTGACTTGGTCTTGCCATCTTTACAAAGCCTGCTCTTTGCGGTTTTATGCAGTGATAAACGAGACTCATCTTTGAAGCTCGTACGTGGGTAGCAAACAATACTTCCCAGGAAAGACTCCCAGGAAAGATGGTGGTTGTTGTTGTTGTTGTTGGATAAATGCTTGAAATGCTGAAACAGTAGGGAAGTTGAAGTGTCGTTTGATGTCGGTGTCGTGTCACGTGGACGGTCCAAGCTTTTGACCAAATTCACCTCGGCTCAAGATGAGATGAGAAGGAACTTGACTGTGCACTCACTCAACACTGATATACTCCGTATATTCAGGGACTGCGAGGACTGCGAGGTCTGCGAGGTCTGCGAGGTCTGCTCAATGCCTAGCTCGGCATTTCAATATCTAATCTACAAATGATGGTACCTGCTGTGAAATGGCAGCTGTTCTCCTCAATCATCCTTCTCGTAGATTTTCTCTCGACGCTCTGCCTCGTTACCAGCAATGTATGCGGTCCATATGCTCAGCAAATACGAAGTAAGGCATGCTTTGTTTGTCCGTTTCCCTCCTCTTTATCAACCAGCACAGCTGTGATGGCTGTCTATTCCATACACAATGCCACATACATAAAATCATCGGCCATAGCCCACACTGTACCGAAGTCGGGTTTCAGGAGAGATTTCCTTTCATCGGCATGAGAGCCAAACTCTATCCGCTATGTTTTTCATCTGGGCGGCGGAGTTGGCGTCGTATAACGGACCCAACGACCCAAGGCGCTGTCCCACTGTTCACGTTCCTCATTCGGCGTGACAATCCATGAGGCCCTCAGAGGATTATTGATATTGAAAGATTTGCTGGCAGGGAATCTTCGATGCCGAGATGGAGTCCATTCTGTGTCAAGCCTATTTGGCGTAGAATTGGTTCTTTTCGGCATGCCGCCAGGCATATCCGTAATTCTAGCCTCCAGGGGAGTCGGGAACGGCTGATCTGCTCTATTGGGAAGCATTATCGAGGTCAAAGGCATGTCGATTGGCATAAGAGAAGCATTCCTTTGTTGTGCGCTCGATGATTTCTTGGGCTTAAAGGGAGTTGAAAGCAATGCCCAGAACCCATCGCAGCCAGCTCTTTGCTCTTTAGATTTCGTTGGTTCAACTTCAGCTGGCCAGAGTTGATCGGTGGAGCCGATAGGTGAGGATTTCGATACTGTCTCCTTAATAATCTCAAACGGTGTCTCATTCTCATCAAAATTTGCGGTCAGAAAGGGCTCTTCGCCCAGAGTTGGAAGGGTTGCCAGCAAGGCGCGATCTATTCCATGTGGCCATAGATCTAAGACGGCCTATTGATGCCCACCGTCGCGTCGCGAGCATGCCTTCGATCTAGAGCTTTCGTGTCTTTGGACGTCGCTGCTTGGTCGATATCGCGGAGTTCTTGGGCTTGACAACCCGACCTTTGACGGTGTTGGGCCAATGCTGGATTCCGAGTCACGAAAACAAAGGCTGAGTTTGGAACGCTTTCTGGCATCGGCGCGCTTTTGTAGCTTCTTCGCCCCTTTCAGCATATTTTAGACTATGACAACAGGAGCGTCAGCACAAGTACTTAGCAATGCGCGATATTCATTTAAAATGCGAACTTCTACCAGCTCGACTAAACGGAATAGCAAAAGATAATACTGACTGTAAGATAGCTCTGTTATAAAATCGGTGGTGGAAACTCTGCCTCATCGGGTACAGTTACAAATGAACTTAGGACAAGCCCGAATCAATGGACGAGGTGGTGGTCGTCAGGACTTTCAAATTGTTCAGTGGAGGTTGCTGAAGATCACCTGCCATGTGGTGTTTAGTATTTTTGTGATATATGATTTGTGCGGTGGTGATGTTTAGGGAATTCCACAATATCAAAACCCCCGAAAGTGCAAAACAAATCCAATAACTGTTATTTCTAGATTATGGACAGCAACATAGGATACAATACAAGTCGAACTTCCCATTACGTTAATCTTCAATGAATTTAAGTCCACTATCCAGCGAGCATGCAACGCAAGTAACAGTTGATTTTTGATCAACATATATTCAAACTGATATCTCCTAGCAAAGACTTATTTGCCATTACTCTTCATTTTCAAGAATCATCCTCAACGAACCAAAATCTCATCTGAAATGGCATAAGGTTTTCTCTATTACTCGACGAATTTCTATAATACACAACAATTGGACGTTCATTCTGTTCTAAAGCACCAGTGACCAGATTCCACCCAATCACTCACTGTTTTTGGGATTATTAGCAATCTTTCTCGTCCATGTGGACTTCCATGACCGGAGTTCCGAGATATTTTCAACCAGCTAAGAATAATGACCATATATATGAGTATATATTCCGTCTTTACAATCAAAAGTCAAATTTGCAAAGCTGTATGTCTAGATAGGGGTTGGATGTTTGCATCTGTACATAGAGTCAGGAGTCGAGGAATCCGCAATCGGCGTAACGATAGTCCGATCAATTACGTCGTCGTCCAAGCCTCAGTGCTGCCCCTCTTCCTCGTCTTCCAAGCCTCCTTGTCAAAAGCATCGTTATAAATCATCGTTATAAATTCTCTACTCTCTACTTACTGATTTATGCTGTTCGCAAGCCATATCGCAGCTCTTCTTCGAGACTGCCCTCGATTATAATCATTGTTGCTATATTGGTGGTCTTAGAATCCTTAAATGATACAACGAGGACGAGGACGAGGTCTTGATGACCAAGTCAACGCTTGGTCCCTACATCCATACTGCATATCAAGAGCCATGCTTCACTGAGATCAAGAAGCCTCGCTGTTCATTTGTGCTGTCGCTCGCATCCATCAACAACATTCTCGAGTTTCACAAGTCTAAGCATTGCTCGCAATTTTTTTCTTTACTGTCAAGCTCGCTCGGAGATATATATCTTGCGCGTCTGTTACTCGTATCTAGGAGAGACTCGTTGAGATTCTCCCAAGGAAAGCCAAACGTTCAATCGGCATGTCATTACCCTCTTATGGGGAGGCCTTGGATCGCCCGGACCCATTAGCTTTTGTTCCCAAGTATCTGTCCACAAGCGACTTGTTATCTTGCTGTCTCGTGAACAAACGGTTCAACCAAGTTTTTGGACGAGCTCTTTGGGAAGATCCCATGCATACCATTGGTGATGGTGCACAGTCTCGGCATGAATGCCTAGGTTTGTCCTCCAATCGTCGGAGAGACTGTTCTCACACTGATGGCTTCTCAGAAAAGTTTTGTCTATTTAATGAGGTTGCCAAGGTGGCCAGGAAGTCCATCATTGACTTCGTGTCAATCATCGACTGCCGTCAACGCTGGATTCCATCAGTCCAGCCGTCGCCGGTGCCTTTCAGAGTAGAGGCCAGTCCTGTCAATTGGGCACTAGCAAAAGCCAGATGGGACGAAGAGCAGGCGATGCATCAGAATCTGGTAGACTTGCCAACATTTTCCACAAAAGCAAAATTCATATTTTTCGACGGCGTAGCATTAATGAGTCCTTCCAGGAGTTCTTCCGAATGCCGTCCATTACTCCTCAGCCTCCGTGGCTGCGGCCGTCTCCTCGGTAAGACTATCCTTGACCAGGCAGAGTCTCTGGGAGCGCTCATCTATCTTGACCTCTCGCACACCAAGGTCGGAGGGTCTCGCGATTATTACCTGGACCTCTCGCTCTTCCCCAGTCTCAGAATTCTCAAAATGCAGGAAGCAGGATTACGAGATTTCGAGCTTCGCCAAATCCTCAGCACCTGCACAATCCGCCTTCAGCTATCAAGCCTCGACATTCGCGACAATGAGTTGACGGATGACGCTTTAGCAGATATCGGCCAGTACCTCGCGCCAGGCTTGAATATCGCAAAGCCAGATGAGAATACAGAGAAAACGAGCTACTTTGAAGACCCCCCTATGTACCGCGAGCGATCTCGCACTGACGAAGAGCTGGAAGACGCCCCTGAAACCCATGACGCACCTCTTGATAGCCCAGAGGCGTTCATGAAGTACGTAAAAGCCCACAAGAACGAAGTAGACCTGGTGCAGCGCACGGGTCTCACCGCTATCTACCTCTCAGGCAACTCCTTCACCTCAGACACCTTTCTACGGCTCTTCCGCCTCTGCGACTGCCTGCAGATCGTCGATCTCGACTGCGAATTCAGAGTCACCCGGTACTCCAAAGAGCTCTCACAGGATCGGACACACCCAGACATGAAAGACTCCGCCGTCCCGCCCGCCGTTTACCTCCTCAGTCCCCAGAACTCCCGCCGATTGGAAATCCTCCGCATCCACCACTCTCTCGTAACCCACGTGCCCTCTTTGCACTCCTGGATAAAAGAGCGCGAGGAGGCCCAGGACGAAGCCTACCTCGACCGCCTCTTCGCCGACGCTTCTTCCCACGGCTACAACCTGGGCGCGCAGTACCTCCTGCCAGACGTGAACCCGCGCCTCCATACCCTCACCCTCACCGGCCTCCCCACCTCCTGCGACCCCTGCCTCCTCTCCCGCCTCACGGCCTTCCTGCGCGCCGCGTCCGCACAAGAATCAGCAATCGAACGCGCTTGCAGCTCCGTCAGCCGCCGTCGCGGCGCACAGGTCCTCCGGGGCCTCCGCGTCCTGCGTCTCGAGCTCGACGACGACCGCGGCGTGGGGCCGTCGGTCTCGGGGGATAGGGACGCGGATGAGTTCGTGGCGCGGTCGGCGGAGGACTTCTCGTTTTTCGAAGAGGAGAAGAGAGAGAAGGGGGCGGGGAGACGGGTGCCACTGAAGGAGGGCCTGAGGAGGTATCGCATGGAGACGCTGCGGGATTTGAATGCGGTGAGGGAGAGTCTCGGGGGGGTGCCGGAGTGGAGGGTGAGGCGCGGGGCGCCGCATTATCATTGGTCGGGGAGGTTGGAGGTGGTTTCGAAGCAGGCTTGATTTTGAGATTGATCTACGTGGACGAACTTCAATACAATGAGCAATGAGATCGGAGAGACAGGAGGAGCATGATGGAACATATTTTAATTGCTACAATTACCCCATCTAAACACCCGCAATGCATGCAACCCCCCTTCATCACATCATCACAGAGCCCAGCACGACCCGCGCGCCGTCCTCACAATTACTCCTAACAACCGCCATACCTCACGCCCCTCTTCCCCAACTCCTTCCTGCCCACGGCCTCCTCGGGCCACACCCACCCCCTCGCCCTCTTCGCCTCCCGCTTCTCCGCCAGCTGCGGCTCCGGCATCCACTCATCCTTCGGCAAACACTTCCTCCGCGTCCCCTCCGCCGGCGCCCCGATCTCCGCCTTCCAGCCCACCTGGCCCGCCAGCGGCACGTCCTTGGCAAGCATGTGCAGGTAGAACAGCGCCAGCAGCGCCGTCATCTTGACCTCCCCCTCCTCGCCCTCCTCTCCCCCCTTCTTCGCATCCTCGGCAAGCGGCACACTCAGCACCTCCAAATACCCGAAGTTCGGCGTGCCCTCGGCGCCATTGCGCACAACGAGCAACTCAATCTCCGAGATGATGAAGCCATACCGACACCCGTGCTCGCGCATGCAGCGGTGCAGGTGCGCCAGCCCGCGCAGGTACGCGACCTTGCGATGGTTTCCCTCGGTGCGCATCGCCGAGTTCCACCGATCGAACGACTTGACCAGTCCCACGACGCGGCCCAGGCCGCGCCCGTACACCAGCGCCGACGTGTCGTCCGTGTAGTTCGACACGAAGTGCGCATCGTGGTTCGGCGCGCTGGATGCCGGGGTGCGCATGACGAGGTGGCGCGTCCCCTGCGCGACGGCGAGGGCAGAGTTGAGCTTGGTGGCGTAGAAGGAGGCGTAGATCTTGAGGAGCTCGGCTTCGGTCTCGGGGGTCGAGAGGCGCGGGGTTGGGGGGAGGGGGAGCGAGGAGGCGGGGAGGGCGACGGTGAGGAGCGCGAGGAGGCCGGGGATGGAGGAGATGGTCGAGGGGGTGAAGGATGTCCAGGGTCGGATTTGACGGACGTCCCACCAGAAGTGCTTCGCGGCTGGGTCGCGAAGGTGGATGTTAAGCTGGCGGACGAGCGAGGGCGCCGGGTTAGGAGCGCTGAGGTAGCGATGCAGGGTCGTCGTGGGCTCGGAGGCTAGGGGCGCGAGGTCGTCGTAGCATAGGTCGTCGGTGAAGGAGATGGAGTTGCGCATCGGCGACGGCTCGCGCGGGGTCGGGGCGAAATAGGTCGGGGGGACGAAGGTCTCGGTGCCGGCCGTCGAGGCGATGTAGGTCGGCATCTGGCGGTAGGTTGGGAAGCCGTACTTGCCGATGGTCTGGCCGTCGAGGCTGCAGCTCGAGGCGCGGCGGAAGTGGGCGTCGACGCTGCTGGCCATGGAGATGGGGGAGCAGAGGGTGGAGGAGGAGCGGCTGTGCGAGGGCGTCACGAGGGCGGGCATGAAGGACACGGTCTCGGGATTCGTGAAGCTGCGGGCATGGCCGGGGCGCCAGGCGCCAGAGGCGGTCTTCCTGACGCGCTTGGCGGGCGACTCGATGGCTTGGTCCTGCGAGCGGATCTTGGGCAGGAGGAGCGGGCCGTGTTGGCGGATGGGCGAGCGGAGGGGCGTGGTCAGTTGGGTGTTGGTAGGCTCGGGCGAGGAGGCGTGGGAGTAGATGGAGCCCTGGGAGGACTGCGAGGTCGGGCGGCCGTGGGTCGGCTCGTAGCTCGCTTCCTGGAGGGCGAGCTCGTAGGAGTACTCAGGCGGCGTGGCGGGGCCGAAGGAGAAGTTGTAGTCGAAGGACATATCGACCGACATGGTGACTGCTACCGGACTGAAGAAGTGGAAATTAGTGTGAGACCATTGATAGACCACTGGACATCAGACTCACGCGAGATACGATGGCGAGGATGAGTGACAGCGACGACAGGTATTAGAGACTATCAATTAAGAGCAGCGGTCTGAATATTGGGAGCCAGCTCCAAGTGTTCAAGGGCGTAGTAGTATCGTAAGGTACAGCTATGAAAGTCAACAAAGGAGATTCGTCCGAGCACAGCTCGTCTCGTATTTTGTTTAAGTGCGGCTCTGCAATTGCAATAAAGATAAAATGGAAGTGAGAAATAGAGAGAGCCAACGAAAAGCACACGGCGACACGCTCCTACTTATCCACGGCGCCCTCGGTCGAGCTCCCGTCGCCAGTCGCTCACGATGCCATATCAAAGATGCAGGGTCAGGCAATGTCGAAAATGCTGAAACGGAGGTCGATCGCCCTACAGATGCACATATGCGGTGGTCCGAAGGCTCATATCACCTCACCTCACCTTCTCAGCTGTTTCTTGGCCGGCGACGGGAGACCTCTCGCCTCGTCGGCCTCCCTCAGTAGCCGCTTCCTGCGTTCATTCCGAGTCTGATCTGTGTACCTCTTACTTTGTACCTCTGGCTGTGGACGGCGTACATCTGTACCTCGATCTGTGTACCTTGTACCCCTCCGCCCTCCGACAGACAGACAAGACAGACATGACAGACAGACATCTGCAGCGTCTCTGAGTCATAATTAGAAAAAGACCAGACCAGGCCAGACCATCTGCATCTGCACGGCGCCAAACCTCCCCGCCCTCCACACGTGCGCGCATCTCCCGTCGTCATCATCGCCATCGCCATCGCCGTCGCCGTCGCCAACTCGCGACCGCGCCTCGCGAAACGTCGCGTCTCCGCACAATTCGGCCGCCTCGCGTCTTCCGTCACGATATGTATATTTATAGCCTCAAGCGCCGCTGTGAAACGTGCGCAAGACTCACCTTAGACAGTACAGTACAGCACAGTATAGTACCTACAGTATATATATATATATATCTTCATCTCCTCTCGCGAGATTAAGGAGCGCCAGAGCCGCCGACACGGGCGGCAACGAGCCGGCTGTGCTCGGTATGGCATCACATCAGAGAGGAGAAGGTCGGCGGCTGCTCGTGTCGCGCGTGTCTGACACGTCGCCGCCGTGCTTGGGACGCTGATTGGACGGGGCGTGAGACGCGAGAATGGCAGGGGTGAGGGCGACGCGCTGTGGTGGGGGAGGAATGACTCCTTTCCCCTCTCCCGCGGCTGTCTCGTCTTCCACGAGGGGACGCCATTGATTGGAGATGAGCATCTCAGGCTTTGGAGCGAGCACAGCACGGGGACGAGAGAGCTTTGGTTTGTTTCACGTCCGTGAGTCAGAAGCTACTGCAATCCTGCAATGCGGCATGTATGCATCCATGTGGGCGATCTAATCTGTTTCGTTTCTTTTGTATACCTAGTTACCTACCTACCTCTGCATTTGTTTCGTTTTATCGCCGACATCAATCACACCACGCCTCTTCACTCTTCACTCTTCACTCTTCACTCTTCACTCTTCACTGCAGAAGGCGGGCTGAGGCATACATAGCATGAGCCGTTTTCCACGCAGACCCAGACCCGCTATATATCGCTATCGAGTCTCGAGATCTTATTGTTTGTTTACCCTCCCGGCTTGTGAACTGTCTCGCATCCAGCTGTCTTGTCCTCTCCATCTCTCTCCTGCTTCTGTTCACCCTTCGCCTCTCCATCCATCCATCCCCTGCACTCCCACGAACCTACCCTACCCATCCCTCCTCTTGCGAACCCGCCCAGCCCAACCGTCCCCTTCCTCCGTACCAGCAGTCTCGTTTCCTTAATATCCCATCCCATCCCTCCGCTTCTCCTCCACCGCCCCTGCCTCTCCACACCTACGGCTACGGCTTCCGATGCGTGGCCCTTCGCTCATGGCATCCTCGTCCTGACGCCGTACGAGCCGGCAACGGAGGCCGACCTGCGGTCCGGACAGACGACGAGGCTGCATAGGCATAGATAGGCACATACACACGGCGCGAGACCGCGACGGGGCCTTGCTACGAACCATCCACAACGACGGCTCCATTTCCCATTCTGGCAGCGCAGACTCTCTATCCAGCCTGCCTTCGTCGCCGTCGCATCTAAGCCCGACGGTCGGAATCTGCTCTGATTAGACGATCCGTGCTTCGCGTCTGCGTCTGCCTGCCGCATGTAGCCGAGAGGAGGCACCGGCGAGTCGGTCTGCGACGCCGGTGCATCTCTGTATAAGAGAACACATCCCACCTCGGGAGGCGTGCTGGTCCAATGCGATCGCCTGTTGGATAGGTTCGGTTGGCCGCCGGCGGCGTCTGGGTTCGAGCCCCAGACAGCGCAGCTCCTCCCTCCTTTTGCCTTTTTGCCAGTTTTCCGGACCCGACAGAAGAAGATCGCTCAGACACCGAGATCACAACTTCTTTCTCCCCCCAAGCGCCGTATGTATGTATCAGGCAGCGGGCCTACAGCATCATGTGCACGCTGGCCACGGAGGAATATCCATTGAGTGAGTGAGTGAGGTCGGTCCTATTTTTCCCCTTTCCTCCAACACAGAGCCTAAAGCAACGCGTCTATGAGTATAATTCGCCGTCCCGAAGAAAACAACGAACGTTGCTAGATCGCCCAAAAACGCCTCCATAACTCGTCATTACCCCATCCGTATGCATATCGTGCGTGACCTCCCAACAATCGCCTGTGACAAGTACATTTTGGAGCCTGCCGCCCCTTATCAACTGCAGCAACTGTTCTTCACACGCACCTCTCCCCCAGCAACCTCACCATTCGACGCCATCTCCTCCATCCTCGCCCCGCCCCCCAGCTCTTCACCATTCCTCTCCAACCCCGCCAAATTCCCCAAATCCCCCAGGCCCTGCAGCCCCTCCGGCTCATCCAGCCGATGAATCGTACACCCCAAACACTGACAATCGTCTCCGCACGGACAGCTCGTCGTATCGCCCCCACACCCATCGCCACTAATTGGATAGTTCACAAAGAAGAAATCGCTCGCGCTGAGCGTCTGCTCCTCGCCGCCCGTCGACGTCCCGGCGTCGCTGATGCTCGGCGACTCCGCCACCGGCGACGGCTGCTGGTTCTCGCCGTTGCCGTTGCCGTTGTTGTGGGACGGGTACTTTGGTGCCCGCGCTGGCATCATGTAGTCCTTGTCGCTCGGGTAGGCCGAGTCGGACGCGCTGAAGATCGCCGCGTTGTAGGGCGGCGTGCTGTTGGAGAAGAGGTTGCTGGCGGGCGAGAGCGGCTCGCGCAGGCCCTTGTACGCCGAGCGCACGTATTCTTGCGTCGCGTTGTTGTACGGGTGCGCCGCGCAGCCGATGCATTGACAGGTGGGGCCGCAGCCGCAGCTGTGGAGGGTGCTGATGTCGACGTTGGCCGGCGGCATGGCATAGAGGTTGTTCAGGCTGTTTAGAGAGTCGACGGGTTGTGCAGGCTGTGCGTACATGTTGTTCACGACGCTTTGGCGCCATTCTGAGGGCTGGAGGGGATTTAGATAGGAGCCGTAGGAGGCTGGGTATGCGTAGACGGTCGTTTGTTGTGGATATGTGCCGTATAATGCGGCATCTACAGGGTATGCCGGCGGATATGGAAATGGTGACGACATTGGAGTCTGGTTGTTGCTCGCAAAGGACATTCCATTGATTGCTGCATCCGATGTTTCCTTCGAACAGCAGCTGCTCGGAGTTTGTTTCGGCTGGTGGTCGTCATACTCGACTTTGATGCCGTTCTTTGGGCCACAGCACGATGGGCTGGTCGAATTCGGCGGAGAGATGGCTAGAGCCTCCGGAAGTGGTTCAAAAGGCCTATACATGGCATTGACGCCGTCACCATTTGCGATCGCATAACCCCCATTTCCGTTATTTGACAGGTAGGGCGATCCTGCACTGTAGGCCAAGGGAGGAGATTGGGTCTGTTGGAAAACAGGTTTCTGGCCTTCATCGAAGAAAGGGACCTGCGGTATGGCAGGCTTGTACGGTCGTGCTGGAGCAATAAGTTGCTGAGTCCGTTGAGGCACAAATGGAATAACATTGACGCTACTCGGATCCATCTTTTCGAAGATACTTGGATCATAAGACGGTTTTCGACTCCTCGCCTGAGACGCTTTCTTGACCTTGAAGTCCACGGTCGTTGGCGAAGGAGTTTCAGGTATCGGCGAGGTTACAGGCTGTGGCTCCGTCTTGATTGTCTTGTTTGCTGGTCCGCAACCGCATTGCGACTTGCGCGGAATAGCTGCAGTAATGCTCGAGCAGCCGCAGGTGTTTGGTTGTAGATGTGGACATGCGGTCAATGGCCGGCCGGGCTTCTTGACCGGGACCATGAGACGCTCGTTGGCATGCGTGCATTTGGTTGATCGATGGCCTCGTATACATGGCTCACTAAAGAAAGGCTCACATCAGTCTTCTGGCATGCGACCTAAAGCAACGTGGATGGCTCACCAGGCCATCTTCAAGCCATTGATGATAGGCATTTTGTGGATGCGATGAGCAAGTATGCGCTGCGCGGCGCCTTTGCGCTCGCAAGAGGGATCGGCGTCGAGGTGATGTGTCGCGCGTTACAAGGCTTCTGTAGAATGATCTCAGGATCTCCTAGCTCCTAGCTCCTAGTTCCTAGCCGCCCTGTCTGTCTGTCTGTCCCGATGCAGCGTCGGCCAGGTACATGCGGGCAGTCGCACCGCTGCGGCTCTCCGTTGCGAGCAGACTTGGCTGCCCAGTGCCAGGGAGCTGGAGGAGGTATGACGTCTGACAGCAGGTTGCTGGCGGTCAGATTCGAGGCGCGGTCTATCGGCTTGGGTGGGTAGGTTCGGGGGGTTGTCGTACTTCGTAATGTCGTTCGGATGGCAGGATGCAGTGCGGGCAGGATCTGGTCGTCGAGAAGAGAACGGATGCGGAGAATTGAGGTGAATTTGTTCGATCGGCGATTAGTGCATGAGAACAGGAATTGGGTAAGCAGAGCGAGCAGAGCGAGCAGAGTGCCGGCGGCAGATGTAGGCTCACCAGAATTTGGGATAAGCGTATAGGGAATGATATAATGATATAATGCTATAATGCTATAATGGTCTGTTGATTGTGGAATTGTGGGAAGGCGCCTGCGCTCTGACACAGAATATTGGCAGCAGCGGAGGGCCGAAGAAGTCTCAGCGAATTCGGAGTTTGGTGTTGCGATGCGCGATGTGGGATGGTGCGGGATGCGGGTTGCGGGATGCGGGACGCAATTGGAGGCACTAGGGCATTATAATTCAATTCTAATGCAATTATAATTTGATTATAATTTGATTATAATTTGATTATAATTTGATCATAGTCGATTATAATTCGACTATGATCAGAGTTCAATCGTCGGTCCCAATCGGCGTCTAGCAAGCGCGAGAACTGGACACTGGACACTGGACACTGGACGCGGGAAGCGGGAAGTGGGATCCTCGCAAACAACTGCCAATTGCGGACAGGTGTAGTAAGTGAGGCTGATACAGTATCTCTGTAGAGCGGCGGGACGTCGGATTCTTTATCCACTCGAAGTCGAAGTCGAAGTCGAAGTCGAAGTCGAAGTCGCATGTCACAGTCGCAGGCCAGATATTGTTGTGGTCGTCCTCATCCTCTCCTCATCCTCATCCTCCTCCCCTCCGTCGTCCGTCAAAGCAATAGCATGGTCGTCGTTGCGCGGGAGGGAAGTTGAGCACGTTTTTTTGATTGGCCAGTTGGCAGTCGTGCAGTTACTCCGTACACACCTCAATGCATCAGGGGACAGGCAAGGAGGAGATGGAGGGGATGGAAGGGATGGAAGGGATTATATATAAATATATAAATATATAAATAAATAAATAAATAAATATATATATGTTTGTATGTATGTATGTATGTGAGAGAGAGCGTTAGATGTCTTAAGTAAGCATGTATCTATCTGTGCGCCCTCTCAGCCTTGCGCTAGTCCTGAGAGTCTAAGAGCCTGAAAGCCTGAGAGCCGAGAGCCTGAGTGCCTGACCTGAAGAACCTGAAAACCTATCGACAAGATCTTCAGGAACGCTCCATCCACGTGACAATCGCCATCATCATCGCCCTCATCATCGCCGTCTCGGACTTCCATCTATGTAGGCCGACCGACAGAACTCGTCTATGCACACTCACTCACCCTTTCTCTGCATCTCTACACATATATCCTCATCCTCCCTGAACTCCCCGAGACAAGCCCAGCATAGCCAGATCGAGGCATACAGACCGCCGTTGCAGCGTACGTCGACATTTCTTGGATTTGCTTTTCTTCATTTCTTCATTTCTTCATTTCTACCTGCTATCCAACGACACTATATCTGTCGCTCCATGGTGCTTTTCAAGTCCCTGCTATTATTGTACTCATCGCGTTGTTTGAAGATGCTATCCTCTTCTCTCCTCTTCCCTTTCATCACCGTGTGGCTTCTGGCCTCAATCTGAGTCACGTGAATCCCAATCCATTTCAGGGGCTTCTACTGTTATGTTATGGATGAAGAGGATTATCTTCAGGCTAACACTCCGCTCCAGCAATTCACATCACTACAGCACATAAAACATGTCAATCTCCGACTCCGACCCAGAAGACGGCCTCGACCTCTTCGCCCTGCCCACCGACTACTACCCCCCCTCCCCCAAACCCACGACCGAATCCCACACCCTCCGCTCCGGCGCCGTCCTCACCGTCAGACTAGTCGGCTACAACCCCCTCTGGGGCCACCACCTCTGGAACGCCGGGCGCATCGTCTCCACCTACTTCGAGACGCATCCCTCGCTCGTACGCAACAAGACCGTCCTGGAGCTCGGCGCCGGCGCCGGCCTGCCGAGTCTACTCTCCGCAAGGCTGGGCGCGAAGAAGGTCGTCGTGACCGACTACCCGGACCAGAGTCTGATCGAGAATCTCGTGTGGAACATAGAGCATTGCGATGAGTCGGCCGAGGCGGGCGCCGAGACGAACATTGTCGCCGAGGGCTATCTTTGGGGTGCTGATCCGCAGCCGCTGTTGGCGCATCTGCCAGCGCCCGAACAGAAATTCGATGTGCTGATCCTCGCGGACCTCCTCTTCAACCATAGCGAGCATGCGAAGTTGGTCGAGACTGTCAGGCTGACATTGTCGCCGGAGGCCGGTTCCAAGGCGTTGGTGTTTTTCACGCCTTACAGGCCGTGGCTGTACGAGAATGATATGGCCTTCTTCGATCTGGCGCGAGATGCTGGCTTTAGTGTGGAAAAGGTGCTCGAGGAAAAGATGGACAAGGTGATGTTTGAGGAGGATAGGGGCGATGAGGAGACCAGACGGACCGTCTTCGGATATGTCTTGACTTGGAAGCAGGAGGCCACGTCATGAGCGGAATCCCTTGGCCTCGTTCATCCGAATCACCAGGGAGAAGGACATACGTGCACTCATCCCACCAGGCCATGTTGGATGGTACGTAGTACGGCATAGCTGGCCAATCCCACCAACCATTCGAGAAGGCCTGGGAGAGCGAGCTGGGCACAAGCCCGTCGTAAGCGGATAAGACTCGTTGTCTCCAAAGACCGGGACTTCTCTAAACTCGCGGACCCTGAGCTGAATAGTCTTTAGATACCTCAATCTACAATCATGGCTCAGCATGTTGGCCGCTCTAATAACATCGGATAAGTCCGTTCTGAAGAGCTCGTGGATCCCAATCATGCAAGTGCCGTGACGACCATGAAGACTGGCAGGATTAGTACGCGCGCCACCTTATGGTCGATTGGACGTGCCAAGGTGTGGCAAGTACGGAGCCCAGGAGTATCGTCTGCACCATTAGCAAAATGCAATGGCTCCGCGCTCTTAGGAGACACGGATGAGGAGAAACAACATCTTTCGGAAAGTTCAAAAGGCATACTGAGAGTGGAGATGCAGCAGAAGATCAAAGAGACTGTGGGATATAAGTAGTATGCTCTCAGGAAGTCGAACGGTTGCAAATCCTGGTTCTAGTGACAGCTGAGCCCCGGAATAGTGGCTTATGAGTTGCTGGCATGGCATGGCTAGAGCCCAGTTGGCCATCACCGAGTCTCTCTAAGCGGCCACACTGCCTCGAACCCAAGACTATCGAGACAAGGGCGACATCTCTCATGTCCTCACATCCTGCCTTCTCAGAACGCCAACGGAGCCTCGGTGCCGTTTTTCGCCGGCCAACGCTCTACCTGGATTCAACAACCGCGCTGATCTCCACAAGATGAGCGATGTGGAAATAGATCGTGCTGACGCTGTCAGACAGGGAAGAAGTCTCCGGCGTTCATGGCCTCGTCGGCGTTTCCGGCATTGGAGGAATCGAACGGGGCGCAGGTATACCTCAGATGCAGAGAGAGATAGCGTCCCTCTCAGAGACTTTGTGGATATGCCATGTCGACGTGTTCTGTGATATGCTGTGTTGGGAGTTGCTCGGCTGAACATCCGCAACGCCACATTTGCCATTCAGGCATATGTATGTACATACATGTCTCCTCGAGGATTGCGGAGACGTACTAGGCCAGTATAGCACATCGTTTATCATCACGATGACATAGGTACTACCGTAGAGTAAAATAGAGCGACCTTAAGGAGACATCGCTCTCGCGGAGATCGATCGGCAAAAGTCTTCCATTTTCCTGATATATAAAAAACGCCATCTGCCATGCCCCTTTCCCTTCCACATCTCCGTCCCCCCTACATCCCAATATTCCCTCTCTTCCCACCCCTCTTCGCCCTCTCCAGATGCCCCCTCAACACCCTCTTCGTCTGCACCAAACTCCTCTTCTGCTTGTACTTCGCCTTGCCCAGCGTCATCATAAAGTTCTTCTTCCGGCTCTTCTCCTTATTCGTACTACTCTTCCCCTCCCCCTCCTTCTTCAATCTCCTCAGCGCCTTCGTGCTCTTATGCTCGCTGCGCTCGCCCTTGCCCTCGCGCGCCAGCGCGATCTTCTCCTCGCGCGTGCTCTTCCGCAGCTTGCTGAAGCCCTCGATCTGATCCGCCGTCAGCGCGTCGTCCACGTGCCGCTGCAGCGCCTCCTTCTGCCGCTGCGACAGCCCCTTCTTGCCCGTCAGCCGGTTCACCTCGGCTTCCAGTCGCAGCTCCTGCAGCTTCGCCAAGTCGGCGGGCGTCAGGATCTTCGTCGTCGCAAGCTTCGAGATCTTCCCCTCAAGCACCTTGTCCGCCTCCTTCGCCGCATCCGTCATCTCCGTGTCGGCGCTGGCGTCGCCGGATTTCGGCTCGGCGGCCACCTTGACCTTCTTCGCCGCGGGCTTGCCCTCGTCCTCGCTGTCGCTGATCTCGATCTCGGCGTCGCTCTCGACGTTGATCCAGCCGCCGGAGTCGGTGGAGGCAGCAGACTCGACCTCCCACGCGTCCCAATCATCCTCATCCTCCTCCTCCTCGTCGCTACCCAGCTCTTCAGGCAGGCCAGCCTCAGCGCGCTTGCGCTTGCGCTCGTTGGTCTTCCACTCCTCGAGCAGCTCGAGACCCTCGATGCCGCCGACTTCTTCCTCGCCGAAGCGTCGCTCCTTGCGCTCGCCACTGCGGATGCCCATAGTAGCCTCCTTTCCTCTGTCGCGCTTGTGCAGGAGGTCGGCGCCGACCTCTCTGTACAGCGATAGCAGGCCCTTAGCTGCCATCATCGTGCCCTTGTCCTTGCTCCTTCGGTACATGACGAGATCCTGTAACAGCGTGTCGCTGATGGCCAGAGGTTGACGCACGCAGATCTCGCGAATGGCGTTGAGGCCTGCGGCTGCTACTTCGGAGGCTGCGGCTTCGGAGACGAACTCGTTTGCGATTTTCTGGACGAGGGGCTCCAGGGCGTCTGGAGGAACCAGATTGTGCGTTGCTTGGGCGAGGGAGGCGAGGAACGACGTTACGGATGGCTGTCGTGGCGTGAGGTATTTTGTGAAATAGGAATATAAGGAGATGACGGTGAGCTTGTGAAGACCGACGAGACGTGACACGAGCTGGAGCACGAGGAGTTTCTGCTCCAAGTTGAGCTTGGACTTGGTGTTTTGGAGGTGTTTGGAGAAGAGGTTCTCCGCGAAGCCTTGCGGGTCGTGGAGTAAATGGAGGGCGGAGAAGTTCAGGGGATGGGGCGATTTCTTCATCTTTTCCCTCCTCTTCACCTTCTCCACGGCCCTCTCTAAGTCCTTCTTCTTCTTGTTGGTCTTCTTGTTGATGCCGACTTGATGCTTAAGCTTGCCGATATTGATATCCTCACGATCACTGTCGTCATCTTCCATATCCTCGCGCTCCTTATCTCCTCCCAAGAAGAATCTAACACCACCACCAATCACCTTCTCATTATTCGCCAAAGCTGCCTCCTTCATGATTTCAACAGCCTTTGAGTCGGTCCATATTTGGCGCTTCCATAACTCTCTTGTAATCTTAACAGCCCAGATACCCTTCGACGATGCGCGATCTGAAGTCAGGAGATTGTAGAGAACGGTCTGTATCGTCCTGTTAAGCTTATGATTTGTCGTCTTAGAATTGGAAGTTCGTAAATCGGATAGGATTTTGGTGAACAGCAGAGCCCTGAGAGTTTTGCTGGGAGTCGTCACTAAGATTGGGAAGAGAATATTGAGGAGAACGGTGGAATCGATGATTTCTTTGCGACGAAGGAGCACGAGCGCTCCTACGACCTTCTCGCGCAATTCGCTTTCCAGCACGGCATGATGCTGTGTCAGAATACTATTCAGGTCTTGTGGGAAAGTAGCGGTGTCTTCTGGATAGCAGTCGGAAACATGCGACACGAAATCGATCAGGTCGCGGAAGGAGACGATTCCAGCGGACGTCGCAGTCGTTGGAGATGTCATATAAATATCGCGCTGGGTCTGATATTGCCCATACTGATTGAGGAAGTCTTCTTGATATGATCTGGGAAGTGTGAGTGCAAGTTCTTCGAGACTCTCTTCGACTCTCGATTGAGATGAGCTTACTTGGGGTCTCTTCGAATCTTGTACTGTAGACTCGGCCTATAGACGATCAGTTATGCTCATAATATGTATTTTTGGGGAACGTACAGATCCGCATCCACCTTCTCCAACGCTCCAACTCTCTTTTTACCCATAACGACTGTTGTGGGATGGAAATCAATTCAATGACTTCAACGATTTCAATGCTGTTGCGCCTGGGACTTTCTCCAGAATATTTCTTGCTATCAATTATCTTTCGACACTAATGCGGGTTTCTTATCCTGGGATAGCGCCTGATCTATAGCCAATGAAGGTCGGGAATCCGTGACTGGCGCCAGCCTTGCCATCGGACTTCAGCCTTGCACTCTTCACCCCTCGGATATCAACATCGATCAAGATCAAAGCGTATTTGTTGGCAATTGGCAATGAGAAATTCAATAGCAGAATCCAAAAAGGCAGATTGCATAGACATGTGCCTCGTGACTCTAGTTCTAATTTTATTTCCCTTTTTTGTGTTAAATAACTGTAATATACCGTTACAAGACCTTCCGTCCGCCGCTACTGGGTATCACATAACGCCATCTTTCTACCAAGAATATGCCAGACTTTTAAAACCGAGAGTTATCGAAGCTCCGGTTCTCCCATCCAATCCGGCTCCACCATGAAGCCAATCCTATCAGCTGAAGTCTTCACAGCATTTCCATTCTTCTCGTTCAGACCCCACTCGTCCAAGCCACCAAGACTGCGACCAGTCTTTTCATCACGAGCATATATCCTTAGCCCTCTGACATGTGTATCCTTGCCATTCTGGTGATTTTCCACAACCTTGACTTGCACAAGAAATGCTCTTAGCGTATTGCCATCCACGCCGCCGCCTACGCCGTCGAGAGGCACATCGATCCAGCCTTTAGGCTGTGTGAACTCCAGATACGAAAATGGAATAAGATCGTGGTAGCCTGTGCCAGCGAGCAAGGTGATACGTGTAGGAGTATACGACTCGTCGGCTTCAAAGTTGAGGAAGATGCGGATAGAGAGGATCGATACGAGGCGGGAGAAGTGGATGTTGAGATGATGTGGTTGCGGCCCGTCGGATCTGCCAGGGAACAATTAGCAACAGGCTATGCTATGCTATAGGTGTAGAATTATAATGTCCGTACTGCCAGAAAATATTTGTATCATCGTCTCGTAATGCCTCAACTCCACAGCCAGGTTTGCATGTCGAAACCGTCCATGACGCCAAATTCCCAATCTCCTTCAAGCCGGTTGGGTCGAATAAGGAGTCGACTTCCATGGGCACTAGACATGGGAGTTAGCACCTGAGCTTACTTTGTAGATTGGAATACGAACCATCATCATGGGTAGCATCACCTTCGTTCTCAATATCTGCGTTCTCCTCATCGACTTCACCCTCTTCATCGCCCTCTTCATCGGCATCTCCATCTTCCACGCTCGCATCTGCGCGGTCTCCATCTCCATCTTCATCGCTATCAACTTCTGATACCCCCTCCTCATCGTCATCATCCTCATCATCCTCTTCCACGTCCGGCACAACAGTAGGCGGCGGCGGGTTTCTGCCCCTCCTTATTGTCGCGCCTCTCTCCGTCCGCATCTCTGTCGGCGTTCTATCAACATTCGGCAGCCTCGATCCACGTGCGAGATGTCTCGAATAGCCCGCAAGGTTGGAGGGCGGTGTTGGCGCCATTGTGCTCGAGCTTGGAGCTTGGAGCTTGGGGCTTGGAGCGCGGAGAAGGAGAGAAGGCAAGGCTGAGGATGCAGGGGTCGTGGATCTTAGTGGGATGGATCATGGATCGATCTCTCCAATGGGTAGGCTAGCGGCGGGCGGAGACCGGAGAGATGTGAATCCGATTTTGGGGAGAGGCTTGGCGAACGTATGTATATCCATGACGACATGAAGACAATTGCGTGGGACGCATTTGGAAATGGCTGTCATGTCAGCCTTGCCATCTGTTTTCGGTGTGTGTGAAAACGATTAATCAAGATTAATCAGCCACATACTGTGAAAAGATTATTTTCCCTTATTCGGATGCGGATATATCAATATGGCACGGCACGTCTTCTGGATCTTTCATAGGCCACTGTCTCATCCTGTTCCTGGTCCAGGTCCAGGACATGATCCTCAACGACAAATATTGATTTCCTAGCTGGCTTAGCTAGGAGGGCTCCTGTTGATCATAAAATGCATTAAATGACTAGTTTTGTCAGCATGATTGGATATCCCTTTTTCAAATCAGGGCTCAGCCTCACTGCTAATGCTAACGCAACACGGATTTGACGGCGGGCAATTGTAGATGAGTAATGCATATGGATGATGAAGAGTTGCTGTCATCGCATACATCTCCCTAGTCATATCTACTCCTTGATATCCACCTAGTTTAGTCCATTATATCAAAGGCGACCAGACTATTTCTATAGTCCTACATCGTTATCAATATTCCTTCACATGGCAGCCGCTGTACTCTGCATTCTTGTTGTTCTTCCTGTTATGTGTTTTGAAAGGTACCACAAGTAAGTACTATCATATCATCCACTCCCCATGGCACAGATGAAGTGAGATACTGACAATATCTTTCTCAGGTATAAAGCTCGCAAGGCTGCCGAAAGGGAGCTGAGGGCGCAAACCACAGAACTTGAGAAGGAACATCAACGCCTGTGGGATCAGAGCAGACCTGTACCTTCGCCGCCGGCATACGAAGAGGTCGCCAGTACCCAGAATGGATTCCACCATGAAAAAAATCTGGCAGCGGCATCAGCAGATGTAAGACGTGGCGTTGGGACTGGCGACTCGACTTCTTCCTATATACTTGGATGACACCATTTTGGCGGCAAATTATTGTCTAGAAATGGGCAAAAGCGACAAGATCAGCGTCGGTATTTTAGCATGGAATGCTCGAGATATCCATCTGGTAGAACATGGCGGATATGGACCTTCGAAGCGTGGCGTTCAAAAGTTGTCGATTTTGGATTTGACAAGTTAGAGAATGTTGTATACCAATGAGGCTGGGTTGAATTCCCAAATGTACTTTCGAAATACGGCTAAATGAGCTCAGTCACGAAGGAGTCAGAAGAATTATCATCATTGATGTGCAATATATTTAATGTGTTCAATGATTAAGAGAGAGATCGCTCGAAAGCTCGGCCTGTTATAAGCATTGTTTGCCCTGTTTGCACCCAACTCATTATCCAGAGACCACAACCTTGGAGCTCCCTTCAAGCTCCCCACATCCACCCCTCCTCCCCACCACATTCAAAATGCAGCGTCGCATGGTAATCCCTTTTCCCTCCCTCCCTGCGTCCTTATCCACCCAGCTAACTCGTTCCCATTAGCTCTCCAAAGAAGACGAAGCCGCCACGGGCGCCGACGAAATCGAAGTGCGGCGCGAGGACCAAGACAAAATCAACAAGTTCAGTCGTCTGCACCAGCGCGAATTAAATCTGGAGGATGAGTTGAAGACGAAACATGTACGTGCGCCTTGATATACCAGCCATGCGACGGGATGTACAGGCAGGCTAATGCGGCTGGCGGTGCAGAAGGAGAAGGAGGATCTGGAGGATATATCCAACGAGCTCGAACTCGCCGATGACGAGGCGATGATACCGTATTTCTCCCCATCTTCTGGCTCCCACCATCGCCATCTTATTTTCAATGCATCTCTTCGCCGTACTGACAGCAAATAGCTACCAAATAGGCGACTCCTTCATCTCCCTTCCCCTCCCAGAAGTACAAGAGCTGCTCTCGACGAACACTGCAAAGATCGAAGACGAGGTCTCGGCGCTGGAAGAGAAACTGAACGCTATTAAGGAGGAGATGCAGGGCCTGAAGGTGGAGCTGTATGCAAGGTTTGGGAGGAGTATTAATTTGGAGACGTAGGATGGAGGATGGAAGAAAATGAAATATATACCCATGTGAAGAAGATGATAATTGGGCTTGGTGTGGTTCAAAAGGAGTATGTATGTGATGGCTGTGCCTTAAATTTGTTTCGATATTGTAAAAATGCATTGTGAGACCCAGCAGAGTTCATATCGAGGTTAATGGGCAGAGGAACCTGTGTGCTGTCGTAAGCTGCTCTGCCCGACACTAGCAGACGAATCGCTGGTTTCCAGAACCTATATAAGATGGGAAAGGTCATATCACAGTGTATGAAAGATCTCTAAAATGATCTGGTCATGATATACATTTCATTTATTCTAATGTGCCAAAAAGCGCGGCGTGGAAATAGTTATAAGTCTACAACTCATCCTTCTTGTGAGTCTTCTCGGGCTGCTGCTCTTCGGCCAAATTTTCCAATTCCTCCAAGATCTGCTGTTCCGTCGGTGGTTCATAGAACTCCGCATCCACCGTCTCCCTTGGAGCGTCCGCCGATGTCGTCGCACTGCTCTCTGTGCTCGTTGTAGTCTTCACCTTCTTCGTCTTTGCAGTCTTGGGCTTCTTTGTTTTTGACGTCTTGCTGCTCGACATCTTGGGCATATCAGGAGCCCTCATCCCTTTCATTATCATGTCCATGCTCGCCTTGCTGAGTTCGTTTGCCCTCTGAGCAATCTCCTTGACAAGCAGAACAGGCTCATCCGTAAGTGTGAGCTTCTCTTGCAGGGCAAGCTTCTCTTCGAGCCAATGGCTCACTTCTCGATAGAGATCGACAACAACCTTAAGATCCTCTTCTGCGAATGATGAAGGGGGTGGCGTCGGCTGAGAATCCTCAGACGACGTAGTCGAGGTGGAAGACGTAGACTCCTCCTCAAAAAATTCATCTGTTTCGGTTGACGACTCTGTCAAAGCTGTAGATGTGGTTGATGAAGAGCTCAATAATGCTGAGGACAGTTCCTCAGCTTGCTTCTTAATTCTCTCCTTTACTGTCTCAATAATAGACTTGGCGCTATCTAAGGCATCCTTAAGAAGCTTGATTTGCTCTGGCCGCTTTGCTGCCTCATCTTTTCGCTTCTCAATCGGAGAAACAAGTGCTCTTAATTCCTTCAGGTTTTCTCTCAAAGTCTCGCGAGTTGCCTCAGCGCCTTCTCCGTAGATCCATTCGCTGGCAGCTTCGGACAATTTGCCCAATGTCACACGCTCAGCTTCAGTGGATGCTTCGATGAACGAGCCATCGTCCAACTTTTCTCGCACACGGTAAGTAAAGGCCTCAAGCTGGTTGAGTGACTCTTCTCGCAGTCTACGCGCGTGGTCCGAATCGTCGAAAGCAACCAGTCTGTCCTTCTTCTTGGACAAAACTTCTGCGGGAAGTGCTGGGTACCCATCTTTCTCGACAGTGAAATCCAAAGAAATAGCAATCAAGCGCTTGCCCTTTGGCTTTTCCTCAGTGGCTGGTGCAGATGCAGATGGCGAGGAAGATGAGGATCCCTTTGTAGAAGTAGAAGTTGCGGTCGTGCTGGAACTCTCAGTGGCCGCGTCAGACACAATGTCTGAGCCTTGGAAAATATCTTGATCACTCTTCTTCGAACCGAAACCAAACAAGCCTTTCACACCGTCCACAACACCCCCCTTCTTATCGTCCTGCTCAACCTCGCATTGAACGGCCGCCTTTGTAATCTCGACCTCACCATTCTCCAAGCTCAGACGAACACCAAACTTGGTGACAATATCAGTGATTGTGCATCCATGCTTCTCCTTAAGCTCTGCAACAGTATCTGTAAGGTTCCTGGTTGCCAGCTTTAGAACTTCTCTTTCACCCGAGAAGACACCATTACCAGCCGTGTCAACATATTGGTAAAAGTGAATATCGAAATCCTCCAAATTTTGGAATGAGACAACTTTTTCGACGCCAAGATGCGATTGAGAAGTATATAGGCGTTGCTTCTGCGGTTTCAGGTTGATATTCGTCCATTTCATTCCAACAGCGTATCCTGCAGCTTCATAGGTTTTGATGTCCTTCACGCGGAAACTTGGACTCAGTCCAGCCCCCCTAAATGCGGCGCCAAAAACTGCAGCTTCGTCGGCGTTGACATTGCTTCTCAGCTTATCCCCGTTGCCAACCAATTTCTCCAGCTCCTTCTGGACGAAAGGTGTACGTGTAGCACCACCATGAAGAATGATTGAATCAATGTCGGAAATTTCAAGGCCAGCCCTGTCAAGAGCCATCTTGACAGCAGGATAAACCCTGTCAGCATGAGCTGAAGCAAAATCTTCGAAGTCGGCACGGGTAAGCTTATATCTGAAATCAATATCATTATACACGCCCTCAAAGTTTGCCGAAGATTCAGTATTTGCACTGAGCACTTGTCTCAATCTCTCGGCCTGTTTCCATAGGATTGCGGTTGCACGGCCTTGACCGAGTACCGATTCGGCTGTTACAGAAGCCTTCTTTGCTGCTTTCGATTCGACGAACTTGGCAACCATGTCGCTGACAATCAAAGCATTGAGAGCATCACCTCCAAGGGTGCGATCCCAACCAGCTCCGAGGACTTGGACCTCTTGGATGGTCTTGTTGGATTTTCGGCCATCCTTGACAGTTCTGCCCTGAAATTTAAGTAGGGTAGCCTTGGTCGAACCAGCTCCCATATCAAAAACGAGATGATGTTCCGGCTTGCCACCGTCTGTGACGCTGGGGAATGTGCGTGATGTTGCATAATTAAGCCCGACGGCCAGACCATCACTAATGAGTGAGAGCACTCGTAAGCCTGCCAAATCCGCAGCCAATTCGATGGCTCTCTTCTCCTCCATGTCAAAGTATGGTGGAACAGTGATGACAATGTCTCGAATTGAGCTGCCCTTGCCTGCAAGCGCTTCTGCGTTCTTCTGTATACTCTGCAATTCCATTGCCAGGAGTTCTTCCACCATCCAAGCATCCTCCTCGGGTGTAAATGCGGCGCTTCTAAACTCGGCGGTTCCCCTGGTCTTTTCCGCTTCTAGGACTAGAGACGGATAGCGTGCAGAGTATTCTGTAACTCTAGGGTCGTCGACTGGCAAGCCAAGAATTGCCCTGAGATTCGGGTAGACATCGCCGGGAAATCTAGCTGTCAATGCGACAGCGTCTGATCCGTATAAGCGCTCTGGGAAAGATCCGGCTGGGGCATTCTTCAGAGGCTTGAAGGCAACAGCGGATAGTTCCTTGCGCCGTGAATCTTTCGTCAGGACGATTTCGAGGGGAATGCCTGGCTTGACCAGCGCGGCCTTGATATATTCGGTGCCAAAGTCGATTCCAATGACAGCAGACGCCGCAGAGCCAAACAACCAGAATAAGCAGAGGATTACTGAGAAATTGGAGAGACCTGTTGACGAGGCCCGTCGAGTGGACGGAGCCATGGTTGTTGAAGGGTAGAGGTAGAGGTAGAGGTGGAGGCTAGCTGACCGCTGAGTGAGTGAAGCAGTCGCAACGAGGAGGGGCGTGGTGTATATGTAAGTCTCGCAGTTAAGACATATGATCTGTCCACAATAACTCCCTGGCACTCACAACTGAAACTCGAAGTTGAGGCCTAGAGCAGCTTAAGGATATGTATCCTCGACTCGTCCTTGGTATGTCGGTGATAAAGAGGACACTTTGTCACTTTCGTCCACCTCGGGGTCAGGCAGGGTTGGCGTTTGGTACAATTTATGTAAGCGACAACGCAGCCTTGCGACGAGGCTGACAGTCTGACATTTTGGGGACGAGGTCATATTTACCTTTGTCACTACAACCAGCTTGCTTGCACGTCGATCATTAATCTTCGACCCTTCGCCTCGCCTCGCCTCGCCTCGCCATGGCATCAGACATCCAGATCGCCTTCCAAGGGCCCATGAACCTCGAAAAGTATGATCGCAGTCTTCCAGCCGCGCTTCAGCATCCAAGCGTGCCGTTGCCATTCTTAGACTCCATGGCTGTCCGAGAAGAGGTGTTCGTCAAAGGACAAAACATCCCACTTCTCCTGGAAGCTGATTCGGATGACTGTCGATCCTACCACTGGGTGGCTTACACTCATGATGATTATGGTTCCCCTATTCCGGTTGGAAATCTACGGCTAGTACCCTTTCCACATGAAGCACATCCCCTACCAGGCTCATCTTTCGACTTGCCCGAAAGTCCCATTCCCACGAGCAACGCTCTCAAGGCGCAATCGAGACCATGGATTGTGGATCGGCAAACATCATTCCACGATGGCAAGGAACCTTATCTCAAGCTCGGAAGGATGGCTGTCGTCGAAGCTTGCAGAGGAAAGGGAATTGCGAGTGAGCTTGTCAGGACGGCCATTGAGTGGGCCACGCAAAACTCAGCCCTCTTCAACCAGCCGGACTCAAAAGATGAATCCGCCGTAGAGCTAGATACTTCATTAGTGACGTGGAGGGGTTTGATTTGCATCCATGCCCAAGAATACGTGGCGGATAGATGGGCAAGCTGGGGTTTCCAAGTCGACGAGAAGATGGGAAGATGGACTGAAGCCGGAATTCCCCACGTTGGCATGTTTTTGCGTGTCAAGTTGACACAGATCGGCTAGAAGGCTACACGAGTCAGTTTGTGTGTTTAGACATTGATGAGTATATACTTAGAGATGGTGGCTAGAATATAGGCTTGCTCCTGGCCTTCAGCCTCTGGCTTAGAAGCAGCGGGCTTAGAAGCAGCGAGCTTACAGGTGTTTGACAAAAGATCTGGAGACTCTTTCCTAGGAGAAAATAACGGGTTTACTGTGTTTTATGTCTTTTCTCTCGGAGGACCTAGCGGTCGCTGTCTCGAGGTTGTTCTGAATTCCATTACGTTCATCCAGAGGTAACATCTTCTCCCGAATTCACTTGCAGCAGCTGATCAAGATAGGAGATGTGCTCGTTCAGCCAGCAGCATTGCAATTGCTTTGTAGCAACTCCTATCGAACAAAGAGCGCTAAGAATATCACAATGAAAGTGAATTCTCAGACAATGCAATTGATGCCTAGTTTAGTGCATTGGCGTATCCATTGTTGCAGCCATTGTTAAGTCCTTTGATCTCTTCTAGAGATGAGTTTCGCCTGAGTCTATGTCAAACTCCTCCTTCAGATGCAAATTCCTCGCACGTCTTAAAACGGTACAGCTCTTTCTCATATAGTTCCGAGTCTGCTTCTCTCTGTTTCCTTCCTGCACTGCATGCGTACTACCTATTCTGCAAAGCATTACTCCGCGAAATGATTCCAGGCATCGCTCTCATTATCAACCTCATATCGCTGGCGATATACAGTTTTACCCCCTACAAAGATGGGCATCCTGCTCTATCTACTGCGGTAGCCTTCGCTGCCTTGGCTACTGAGTCTAAGACATTCTTTGATTTCATCGGGAAGTGCTATGGTTGGACCATTATACTCGTCCTTTGGACCGTCACACTTTCCCGCATGGCCCTCATGGCCCGGTTTGTCACCTACGTTTGGGCCGCTGTACTCTCCATCTTCGCCCGGCTTCCATCATCACATCCGCCAGCAACCGTCGAAACTCCCTGTGAACCATATAAGGAGCATTCTGCCTCTTTGCCCACCCCGCCACCCTGCCCGCGCCGCCCCCCTCGTCCCCCCCGCCGCCAGCCCCCGCTCGCCCCCCTCATCACACCAATGCCGGACCTGACCAAGTACTACTGGCAGAGACCTCACAGCTGCACCCACGCGTCCTGCAAGGCCGGTGTCATCAAACGTACAAAATGCGAGAAGGGCGGCCTTTCGCCGTTCATGAAGGAGCAATGGGATCTCGCTTCGCCCAGCACGTCCAAGGACAGTTCCAGCAAGTCAGATCCTCCCGAGACTCTCCGCCCGCTCGTCGACACAAGCACGGCACAACTCAAGGATTCCATGCGGAGCTTAATTGCACCTTTTGCGACACTCCTGTCAACTCTCCTTTTCATCTTCCGATTGTTCATCCGCCCGATCGTCGCTCTCTACAGGGCCCTGACGCCCGAGCAGTGGAGGAAAGTCTATGCGAACCTTCTTGTCCTGCTCGCGGTGCATTTATGGAGTGCTGGCGGTGAAGCATCGAAGATGAGGGAGTATGGAGAGCTGGATGTGCTGAGTTATCATCTTGTGCCGGATGTGCAGCACTGGGGTAGGTGGCTTCTCTGGCGCACGGAGCTGATGAGGAGGAATTGTTTGGCTAATGGTTTGGATAGCGAGGCTGCAAATATCTGGGCGAAGCTTCGATAGCGGGCTGGTCCCGCACGGCTTTCGAGCTGGATGCACGAGGTGGTTGAGGGAGGTGTGCCGTTCCAAAGTTATTGCTCGATGAACGATGAGCTGCTCATTTGTGTGCTCCTTCGACCATCGACATCATTACAAACTCGAATAGATCTCATGAACTCGACGTTCTCCTGACGATTACACACGAGTTCGATTTTTTTTTTTTAGCGGCAGAGCATCTCTGGATACGACTTACATTTTTATGCGTCTAGAAAATTATGATTGAATGTTATAAATTAGATGGAATAATGGAATAGATGGACTAGAGACGCAGATGTTTTTTCTGTTGTACATACCTGCTTGGAGATATAGAGCTGCCGAGTGTGCTGTTTTGTACATAGGCACGTCTTGGAAGACAGTCGATTAGAACAGATTGAAACTGACTGAAGACTGCACAAAGGTTCAAACTGATCAATAGAAGTCTGAATATCTAATACAGCTGTTCATTCAGAGCTCGCATGCTTGAAGAAATATTAACCGTATTGTGTACATGTAAACCGTACCAGCCCTAGGAACCAATACATGACAGACCCGTCCGAATTTCTAAATCGCTCAGATACCCAAAGAAAACTCAACTCCGACATCGATGTCGCGTGCTGCATACATGTATTAGCTAGATTATTTGAAATATCATTGTGGTATTGACTTACCCATCTTTACAACCTTCGAGAACTGAACAGACTTCTCCGCCGCAGATTGGAGGTCATCGATCGAGAAGATCTTCAATCCTGACTGGTCAATCAAAGTGCGTGCGGCCTCCATATTTGTACCCTGCAATCGTGCAATAATTGGGATTCTGAGGTTCATGCTCTCAACAGTTGCGATGAGTCCCGCAGCAATGGCATCGCATCTGACGATACCACCGAAGATGTTGACGAAGATAGCTGTGACTTTGGGGTCACTAGTGATAAGGGTGAATGCCTCCCTGATAGCAGCTGGAGTAGCACCACCTCCGACGTCGAGGAAGTTAGCTGGCTCGCCGCCGTTGAGCTTGATGATATCCATAGTGGCCATGGCAAGACCGGCACCGTTGACGAGACATCCAATGTCTCCTCCGAGCTTGATGAAGTTCAAGCCCGACTCGGCGGCGCGGACCTCGTCAGCATCTTCCTGGGTGGTGTCGCGCAGAGCGAAGATATCCTTTTGGCGGAATTCAGCGTTGTCATCGAAGCCGAGCTTGGCATCCATGGCGAGGACCTTGTGGTCGCTGGTCTCGGAAAGAGGGTTGATCTCGATTTGAGTAGCATCCTTCTCCATGAAGATCTTGTAGAGTTTCTGGATGGTGTCCTTCGCATCTTCGACGCATTGCTCGCTGAAGCCAAGGTCTACGGCAATCTTGCGGGCCATTTCGTCAGTAACACCAGTGTGGATATCAACATATGTGGTGGTGATGGCCTCAGGGCTCTCCTTGGCCACAGTCTCGATATCCATGCCTCCCTGAGACGAAGATACGATGACAGGGCCTTGCGAGGCTCTGTCCATCAGGATAGCGACGTAGAACTCTCTGCGAGCGAACTTGCGCTCACAGATGTATACGGAGTTGCATATACGGCCCTGCGCTCCGGTCTGCTTTGTTATAAGCTTGTGTCCGATCATCTGCTCCGCGAACATCTTGGCCTCAGTGGGAGAGTAGATGACTCTGACACCGCCCTTCAAGCCATTATCGAATGTGCCCTTTCCACGACCACCAGCAAGAATTTGTGCCTTGATAACCATATCGCCGTGGCCAATCTCCTTGGCGACAGTTTCGGCTTCGGCAGCACTTTTGGCGACGGCTCCGTTTGGAACACCAACGCCATACTGCTTCAATTAGCATCATTGAGTCGAATAGGTCAAGGATGACATACTTGTCTAAGGATATCCGCAGACATATACTCGTGAAGACTCAAAGCCCTCTTTTGCGAAGCCCCTGTGGCCTGGAAAGGAGTCTGGACCTGAAACTTGGTCAGTTGTCCACTGATCTCTAAAGTCAAGTAATCTCGCATCCATATCGACCATATCATACCTTGACAGCCTTCAACGCCGAGGCCAATGGCCGTCCACGAGCAATTCTAAACATCTTCACAACAGGATATTTACAAGCTGCAATCCGGAAGTAGAGGAGAGCTCTTCGAGGGTGATCGATATGTTTTGTCGGACAGTTCAGGAAGCGCGGCTACTTGTGGTAGTCGGTTGGGGAGTGACACGCTAGCTCTCCCGAAGCTGTCACCTCCGCCTTCCATCTGTCTTCCATCTCGGCCAAATTACAACTAGGTCAGGGATCGAGCTCCGCGTCAGGTGATGATAGCGAATCCACCATCCGCCGATAGCGATAACGAAAACGGGCCAAAATATTTACTCCGTACGTCGAGAACCACCACTGCGGATTCATACATCGGTCGGCGCCTCACTTTAGCTTTCCAATCTTGTAGCACGGTCAAGATGGCACCCACGAAGGAGAAGCTGCCAATAGCCGCAAATTTTGACGAGCTCCAGGCACGCATCGATGTGGCCATCGCAAAGCGCGAAGCAATCGTCAAAAGTTGGGTCGACAAATACGACACCAGCCGCTGCGCCCCCGCGAAGACCAAGGAAGAGATTGCAGCGTGGGACGCGGAGCTCTTCAATCCACTGCCCTCGAATCTTGGGCTCGGCGCTGCAGTGCCTAAGGAATACTTGAACGGCGATATCAATCGCAAGGACATCGCTGGCAATGGCAGGCTGAGGAATCTCATGCTCGGGAAGAAGGGTTTGCAGGCCAGCAAGCCGCGAGACTCAGCAGAGAAGGCGAAGAGCATTAAGCGTGGCTTTCAAGCAGACAGCAGTGACGAAGAGGAGGGTCGATCCAGTCTGATCAAGTCGAAGAAAACGAAGCGTGAGGCTGCGAAACTCGTGGCCGCAAAAGTATCTATGCCATTACCACTTCAGCCAAAGACGGCGATCACTAAGAAAGCCCCGGTCGACGACAATAACGACGACGAGCATAGCCGCACAGTCTCTCGACCATCCAAGGCCGCCTCTAAACCCCAGGAGGCGAAACAGACGCAATGCAAAGCTGCTGCTGTTTCGCCGCCCGCCTCCGAATCTTCAACAGCAACAATCCAAAGCGAGCCCAACGCTCGCGCGGAGGACGTTCCTCCCGTGATTGTGCCTACAGTTCCAGCCGCCGATACCACCTCCCAAGCAGCACCAGCCCCCGAATCCCCAGCCAAAATGTCTGCAGAGACTGAAGCGAGAAAAGAGAGGAATCGTTTGAAAAAGCAGAAACAGAAAGAGAAGAAGCGAAGAGAGAAAGAACAGGCACTGGCAGCGGCGGGCGTAATCAAGGATGCGCCATCAGAAGAACAGCTTTGAATCTTTGCGGAGGAAGGCGCAAAGGGCAAACAAGGAGAGTCAAATCTTGTAGTAGCCAGTATTTGGCTATGAAGTTTAGACAATAGTCCCAGTGCACACGGCGGTAATTACCCTATATATTATTTTTTCAATGAGAATTCCAAGAAAGTCCTATCATGTTTCGCCCATCGATCGATCATCTTAAAGACGCACATGGAAGACGTAACATTATCTAAAACAGCTAATCTATCAATACATGCATAGACCATGGCTATATTCTAGCTACATTAAGATATACCCCTCAACGCCTCCTTTTATCAGACATATTATCCGTCTGGCCCTCCGTACCCATCCGACCCCGGTGCATTAAGTCCCAGCAAAACCTCTTGGTCGATTAAACCAGTCATGAAACCTCGTCCAGTGTTATGGTCAATACAACAACACAAAAACAAGCTCTACATAATCTACATATCCCACTTATGATACTATTGAAGGTAACTTCAGCGCATCCTCGGAGAAGTAATGATACGTTGTCGCCAACCCTAACCAGCCAAGGTGGCAAAGTGTGCCCAAAATTGCAAAGCCGTATTGCTGATCTGCCATGTCGACGATTGTTCCATACTACTGCAGTCGTTTCCTCTTACGATCCTCCTCCTCTCTGAGCTCCTCTTGATGTTCCTCATCCCGCTCGGCCGTTTCAGCAGGGTTCAAAATATGCGCCATACTTCCCCTACGAGTCGGCGGTCCAGAGCTGTCCTTGAAAAGACCTGAAGCTCCAAACCCTGTACCGCCAAATTTGTCGCCCCTCGAGGATCCCCAAGACCAAGTCCCTAAGCTTTCTGTCGTCCCATTGGTATTTCCAAATGGCGGCGTCGAAGGTCTAGATAGGTTGGAGCGGCTTTGCGATGCTCCTTGTATCGAGTATGAGGAAAAGCTTTCACGAATCCGCTGGTCTTCGCTTGTGTCAGTTGGACCTCGTTTGGGCGAAGAAGGCCACTGCGGCGGTTGTTGCTCAGTGCCATATTGGGAAGGATTGTTGGGCCATGGTTGGACACGAATATCTGCAGAGGTATGGCGACGTGCAAGATTCATAGGTGGCGTTGTGACGGCAGCGAGCGGATGCGGTACGGGAGGTGGAGGCGGCACAACTTGGTAGCGTAATGAACTTGGCGATGACGCAGCGGTTCCAGTTCCAATTGATCCATACCTCCGCGGCGTGATAGACAGGTGCGATGGGACGGCTGGTCTGAACCCACCAGGCCTTGGCGGTTGGGCCATTGGAGGTGGGCGCCGATGGTCGTCCTGTGCTAACTGCCGGGGAGAAATTGGAGCACCATCAAGCGAAAGATTGGAAAAGTACGGTCTAGAACCTGAATATGGCGGTTCGAAGGGTTCATCGAGCGTCCTCAAAACATCCAGTTGGCGTTGGATTTCTGCTTGCATGTCCATAACTATACCATTCGTTAATACACAATCAATGATAAATGTCTTCAAACTTACTGCTCCTATGTGCATTGATGTCATTTGGCACGGTGCTGAGAGCAATACGTGATACCTCATGATTCACCTGCATATATAAGATTAGCAACTATAATCTGAGCAGGCTATCTGCTTCATACCTGTAGGGAACGTGTCAAGGCTTCCACGAGGACCTGGTTCTTGGTATAAAGTGACTGAGTAGTATCTTCACTTCGAGCAAGTCTTGTATGCATATCATATATAGCATTTTCTAAGTGGGCAAATCTCGACTCCGTGGAATCCATTGGAGGGGGTACGGGCTCTGCTGGTGTTCCAGGATGTGAATAAGGCGGAGGTTTGACTGAAGGATAGGAGTCTCGATGCACCAGGGCATGTCGTGAAGCACGTCGTTTAATCTCTCGAAGGCCCACAAGATCGCCACGCTTGAAGTTTCCATTCCCATGCTTGAACTCCCATAAGGGGGACTCCGGCGAGCCAGTGTGAAAGACGTCGCTCACTTATAATCGTTAGCAGCATCCAGGATACGTTAGAAGCATTACCAACCCTTATGAAAGCCGTACATGTTCAATTGCCGTACGAAGGAAGAAATATTAGTATGCTTGAAGTATTGACTATAGATGTAAGCATATGAGATATTTCCCAACTTCGGAACGGTGGCAACATACGACAAAACTTTTGAAAAATCGTTGGATGGCGACATGACGAAGCTCTCATCCGAATTCGACCAGGAGATGAGATGAGATATGCTCGGATCCTCCAGCATACTGATGTCTTGTCAGCCATTTCGCAGGTATGATCTCGAGTAGCATATACACACTTGTAGAGCTTATGGATGAAAGCCGTCTGTTGAACTTTCGGCTGCTGCGCGCCTCCCTGGGTTCCTGTCGCTGAACTTGGTCCCAGCATATTGCCATTCTGGTGCTGCTCTCCCATTCCCCCCATCTGTTCATGTGTGCCGTTTGCAGAGCTGTCAGGACTTGTCCGCGCCGGAGGAGGTCCCATTGTTGCTATCGCAGGAGAAGTAACCTCCATAGGATCTCCAGGAGAGGGCGTGGCGCTCTGGACGGTGGTCTGTATGATGGGCACTGTCCTTGCGACCGGAGAATGGCCCATGCCACTCATCGTTGAGCTTTGCTGTGCACTCTCATCTTCTGAGCCCATCTTTCCTACACCTGGAAGAGTGTCAGCATGTGTTGCATTGGAGTGTGCGCTCGCAGCTCGCAGCAGCTGAAAATGGACTTTGTTTCAATGATCGGATCGATTCGAGACATACCTCATTGCTCCCACGCCACGGGAATGTTTGATCTGCTGGATTGGCGACGAAGTTGGAAGCTGAGTTGTCTCTTGTCGGATCGAAGCCTGAGATGCTTGTGGCCGAGAGCGCGACGACCAGGGTACGCCTTAGGGACGGATATGTACAGTAAGTATAAGGTATCTCTCGCCACCACCGACCGCATTTGCAGTTCACCTCAGCCTTGCACGTGCGTAGTACTTACTAGCAGGCGTAGGCCCCTCTCGCCGTCGATTGAAGAAGCAATTGGAATGGGATAAACAGCCAATGGCGATTTTTACCTTTATTATTTGATGTTGCGAAAGTTTTAAGCTTTGCGAGTAGAATTCAGAAGACGTACTGGATGGGTATGTATGTAGGTATGTAGTATGTAGTAGTGCCGGCGGAGAGCGCAGAGCGCAGAGCGCACAGCTGGTAGCGTACATACGTACTGTGCTTGTGCTCTAGTAGTGGTGGGATGGTGTGTCCACTGTGCCGGGAATGGTCTGGCGTCGTCCAACCTCCAAGCACAAAGGCGAGGAATGCTGTGGAGAGGGCAGAATAGGGCAGAATAGGGCAGAACAGGACAGGATTTATCATAGTACCAATAAGTACCAAATACCTATTCTTTCGACCTTGGATGGATAACTATCTAGGTAGCATGTACCTAGGTATCCATCGATGTGCAGAGGTATGTATATATATGTATGTATGTATATATATGCATATGGCATGTACGTATGTAGGTATGTACTAAAACGGCTTATAGATACAACCTAAGGGGATTCAAAACACACTCACTATCTATCTACCTGCCTATTTCCCAATAAGCTGGGGTGTCCGTGTCCAATAAAAAAAATGTCTATGACAATATAAGGCATATTGCATATACAGTACTTCTTCATTTGCATATCAATCCAAACCAATTCATGTATCCATGTATCCATGTATCCATCCATGGTACTGTCTGTATATTCCGTCCGTTGGACTTTGGCCCGTGTGGCTGGGCAGATCAGTGTTCCAAAGTCCACAGTCCCTGAGTCTGGAATTACCCAGACCTGTGCCTAGATGCCTCATGAGCCGGGTCTTCGCATGTGCATCGCAAGGTCTGCAAGGTCTGCAAGCTTTCTTCAAGATGTCTTCTCCAGGTTGCGCATGTGTTCGTTTAGGACACTTAGGAGATTCAGGAGAACGGCCTGGAGATCTTTTAAGGGGCGATGTGATGCTAATAGAGTTCTGAGCCTACCTACAGTACTAGTACTGTAGAGTTCATACTCATAGAGCATGTACAGCATAAGGATACATAAGTAGAAAGCCTTCTCCTTCTCCTTCTCTATTCTCACTGTCTCACACGACTCCTTGGATGGTTTCGGGAGATATTTGCCTCTGCCGAGATGCTGTGCGACACTGCTACATGCCTCATTCCGTCCCTTCCTCCCTTCCTCGGGGCAGTTTAATATGTATGAGTATATGAGTGTATGAGTGTATGTACATACTTTGTGTTTCCTTGGTAAGAGTACGGATAAGCGTGAACACATACAATAATGTCCGTTTGCCCCGCGAGATTATGTACATACGCACAGTGCCATACGTCTCCGCCGGGGTCTAGGTAAATTATCTCTATCTTCGATCTCCTTTCCAGTATGAGGAGAGTAGACCCCCTGTTCGCTTCTCCTGTCCATATACTGGGTAGGTACTCTACTTCTTTACTATTGTTTTGTCCCCTATATCTCTGATGCGATTTGTCCATCCCAGATTGACCTGTGTTATTGTGTTATTTATTGTGTTATGAGGCGGGAATCACCCCCTTTTCGGCATCTTGGCCTGCTCTGAGCACATGGCTAAGGTCATATATGACACATCACACCGCAGCCAGAGACAGCAGAGCAACGCCATTGGAAGGGCAGAAACGGTCATCAATGACGGCTGTATCTCGTATCATTGCATGAGCCAGAATACTCTAGAGACTCGTGAGTACATACATACATATACTGTATGCTCTGTAGGTAAATGGTTAAAGGGGTCAGGAATAGGGTCAGAATTAGATGGTAGGATCGTAGGATCGCAAACCATCTACGAAATCTACGATCCCTGCTGACGACGTAATAAAACGTGGATCATGCATTCAGTTTCCCCTCATCCCAGATTCAGGCCCTAGAGTCTACGGAGCACGCAGTAAGGGTCAATGTCAAACGAGGTCATGTATGATAAGATTACAATAATCCGAAGAAATTAATGCAAATGATTCTGGCCAGCAACTTTGCACTCGTCTTAAGTCACATGAAAGGATAGGTTGGACTCATCCAATTCCAGTAAGATATTTAATATATATATATATCCTTAATCTCTGCTACTTCATCCAGCCTCACATCTGTTACATCGCGTTCTTGCCTTCTAGGGTAGACATTAGCTGTGTATGTACATACTTCAACTTGAAAATATCAGACACAAATAAATTCAAGTCACGTGCTCGATACTCACAATGTCCTCCGTCGACATACATATGTACATAGGAGTGAATGATGGGGAACTTTGAGAATGCTGTATATCTCTACTCATTGTTTCCCGGAATATGTTGAGCTCATGTACTGCGCCTACAGTGAAAATGTGTAGCTCAGAGTATGTATAGTTAGTACATACATACATACATACTCCTTAGGTACCCCGCACTAAAAGCTGCCCTTCCTTAACCCTGCTGGTCGTTGGAGCGAGGATCTATAAATTACCAAGACCTAGGGTTGTTGTTGTAGATTTGTAATCATCAATATCAAGTATCAATGGAGTATTGGGGTATTTATACAAAACTACCCCGCGCTGGCTGTATGTATGGAGACTTTAGCCACAATAGCGTATGGCATCATCGTCGTTGAGCATTCGAACACAGCTCCCGTTTCTTTCCATCATTACCTATTATTGACTTGACCTACTTCTCGAGTACTTGCCCATCTCTCTGCTTTCACTATTGCCATTATTGTCAAGCCAATTTACGATTTGACGAACACCATGACGCGAGTACTTCTCACAGGTGAGCTCTACCATAATACCTTGATGACGAGAGTGCATTCACCAACCGACACGTAAAAAAACAGGTGGCAGCGGCTTCATTGCAGCGCACGTCCTAGATTCCCTTCTCAAACGAGGACATTCTGTTGTGGCCACGGTTCGATCACAGGAAAAGGCTGATAAGATCAAGGAGGCATACCCAGATGTTGGCGAGGACAAGCTAGACTTTGCCATCGTCGAGGACATTGCTCAGGAGGGAGCTTTTGATAAGGCCGTCGTCTCGGAGCCGCCGTTCGAAGCTGTCATTCACACTGCTTCGCCAGTATGTTATGATTGCAATGTCTTTGCTTGGAGGGAATCATCCTTATCGGTTTTTAGTTTCACTTCAACATCGTCGACACTAAGAAGGACCTTCTTGATCCAGCAATCAACGGAACGACAGGTGCGGACCGTCTTCACGTAATCCCCCGGTAGAACATGTCTGACGGTCAGTTGCAGGTATCCTGAAGGCGATCAAGAAGAATGCTCCAACTGTGAAACACGTAGTCGTCACCTCCTCGTTCGCAGCGGTATTGGATGCATCCAAGGGCCAGACTCGCTCTGACCATACTTATTCAGAGAAGGACTGGAATCCCGTTACATTGGAGGAGGCGTCCGACAGCCCAGCAACAGGCTATAGAGGTACGTCTACACCGCATGTATGAATACGTTACTGACTATACGCCAGCGAGCAAGACGTTTGCAGAGAAGGCCGCCTGGGACTTCGTTCGCAACGAGAAGCCAAACTTCACTCTCAGCACCGCCAACCCCCCGATGGTCTTCGGCCCAATTGTCCATTACCTGAACTCCTTGGATGCGCTGAATACATCCAATCAGAGAATCCGCAACTTCATCCAAGGGAAGGCAAAGGAGGGACTGCCAGATACCGGAACCTACCTTTGGGTCGACGTCCGAGACCTTGCGCTGGCACATGTGAAGCAGATTGAGATCCCAGAGGCGGCAGACAAGCGGTTCTTTGTCACTGCGGGCTATTTCTCGAATGAGGAGATTGCAGATATCATTAGAAGAAACTTCCCTGAGTACGCAGACAAACTGCCTGCTCCTAACCCAAACGGACCAGGCGGTTATCCGGGGGGCACCACGGATAGTCTTTTGAAATATGACAACAGCCGCACCGTTGATATCCTTGGTATCAAATTCCGCACTCTCGAGGAGAGCATCGTGGACTTGGTCAAGTCGCTGAAGGCTGTCGGCATCTGAAGTAACATTCTGAGTTACATGTTGACTGCACACATTTCAGGTTGTGGAAGCTCTTCGTCTAGTGGCGACATTAGAAATGCTCACGTTGCTCTTTTTTAAAGAAAGATATAGGCCACATAGACCAGGTAGAGGGCATATAAAAAAAGAAATGTGAGACCAAGAGACCAACCAGCAAGAGCAATAGTGAAACAACTGATCACAAGACCTGGTATTTATTCGATGGTGATGGCATCTGGGTATTTGAAGCATTTATCCTCTTATATTCAAACCTAGATATATGAGAACTCAAGGTGAAGTTATAGCTATATTATATGCGCTGACGAGACATAAGTACAGTGAGTATCTGGTTTTCGGGGAGAAAATGTTAACATGCACTCCTTTGCAAGGCCCCCACCACTCCCAGCCTTGGGGGGCTACGTAGCGCCGGCATGTTACGCTCGTGACGTTGATCTAACCACCATCTCAGGATTATCTAATCTTGGGCTCTGGAAGTTTACAAGTTACAATGAAGGCCCATAAACAATAAAAATAAAGAGCTATCTCCATTAACACTCGGCACTGAAGCTGCTGACATACTATACAAGCACTGCCATTGACATTCAGTATTGAACACAACCACGGGCTCATCGCCATTATCTTCTGAACTTCAGTCACCAACTCACAGCAACCAGCAACCAGCGGAGCTCTCACGAGCTCCAGGCTCCTCAGCCAACCCCAAAGGCCCAGCGCCTCGCCACCTCCCTCCTCGCTCTCCTCCCCCGATATTCCCAATGTCCTCCTGGGACTACATTGCAAAGCTCGTCTGCATCGGCGACTCCGGCACGGGCAAATCCTCCCTCGTAATCCGCCTCTGCGAAGGCCGCTTCTCCCCACACCACGACGTAACAATCGGCGTCGAATTCGGCTCCCGCATCGTCCCCGTCGGCCCTCCCAATCGCAAACCTTCCATACCCAAGCCGTCCTTCTCACACGACTCCACCGCCAATACCCCCGATGCCGCCTCCGCAGACTCTCCTCCCGGCCTCCCAGAGCCGCCGATAGCGAAATCCACACCCGTCGAGCAGAAACACATGAAGCTTTCCCTCTGGGACACCGCCGGCCAAGAAACCTACAAGTCAGTAACGCGGTCCTATTTCCGCGGTGCGTCAGGTGCCCTGCTCGTCTTCGACATCTCCCGCCGCCCGACATTTGAGCACGTGCAGGACTGGCTGTCGGATCTGCGCGCCATCGCCGAGACCGATATCGTCGTAATACTAGTGGGCAACAAGTCCGACCTTGCGGCCGGCGAAGAGAACAAGCGCGAGGTTACGGTAGCTGAGGCGGAGGAGTGGGCGCGGAAGAACGGCGTCCTGGAGTATGTGGAGACAAGCGCCAAGAACGGGGATGGGGTTGAGCTGGCGTTCGCGAGGGTCGCGGAGAAGATTTATGAGAATATTGAAGCGGGCAAGTATGATTTGTATGATAGGCGGTCCGGGGTGAAGGGGCCAGGGCCGGGGCAGCAAGGGAGGGTGAAGTTGGGAGTTGATGCGAATAAAGGGACGGCAGGGGGATGTTGTTGATAATGGAAGCGTAGAGGCCCTGGGAGGCGATGGATTTGGAGTGGACGATAAAGCCGGTTGCGCTTGCATTGTATACACGGCGTTTCATGTCCTTGCTTGAAAGCATAAGATACACCCGGATTGATTTGTTTGGGCACCCAGCAGTTAATGTTGATAAGGCTGCAAAGAATACCATGCTTTTGTATTGTACTATTGTACTATTATTGTATTATTGCCTTGGAGATTACAATGAGCCAACATCGTACAATACATCCTACCAGATTCCATTCCCGCCTAGTTAAACAAAAGAAAAGTTGCAGTCGATGAGTGTAGAATTTTCAATGTGCCAATCCTCAAGCCCCAATCCCACCTGATCTTTCCGTGCCTCTTTCGTTCGTTCAATCATCAGACAATTCTCATAACAGAAGAATCCTCTAATCGGTGACCCTCCAGTTGTCGAACCACTTCAGGTATCTGTACTGTTTATGTGAACCTTGCATTCCCCAGGAGATCGGCATAAATAGGACATAGAGGCCAATAACTCCGACATATAGAATGCCGTAGATTGCCAACTGCACTGCCTTGGAGCGCTTCCTGAGCATCCAATCGGCGCAGAAGCCGAAGGAAAGGATGGCGAAATACAAAGCAGGATAATAATGATGGACATAAGTCACTCTTGCCATCACCGCAAATGGAAGATAATGCAGGAACCACCCAACGACAGGATAGAGACCAGCGTAGTGGATCTGGTCGATGTCGGCTTGCTTAAGATCATCATAACCGCGTTGCCAGCGGATAAGATACCAAAGAACAATAAGCCCAATGACTCCCAGGGAGGCCGTGGATCCCCAGTAAACCAGTGGGTTACCGAGAAGAAAATACTTCACGATAGAGTCATCCCAGCCGCACATGCGCAAGCCAACATTGAGAATAGGCCACTGCCAGAAATGGGATGCAAGATCGTCCTGCTTATCTGGGTCAGGAACAAGGGCATTGTTTGAAGTCGCCATGGCAACATTGAGATGGATGAAATCTTGGAGGAAAGGCGACTTGTAGGCATTTGCATCCGCAACCGGTACTAGAAGACAATTAGCCACCAAATACTTCATGTCTGTAGATGCCAACTTACATTTGTCGTTCCAATGAGCCTCAACATTCCAATGAGTGAAAGCATCTCTGGGATTATTGTCCTTCGTGCAAGTAACTTCAATTTGCTTGAAACCCCACTGAGGCAGGTTTGTGTTGCCAGCACGCAAGTAGCATCCCAAAACGGCGTGTTTCAATCTGAATGCAGTGGTGAGAGTCCTGATCTTAGAGCGATCATTGGAAGAGACATCCTTGACAACCTCCATCGTCCAGTGGTCCTTCTCATCACCAATGGTGGTATTGCCATAACATGAGACTTCCTTATCAGCCTTGGTGATCGGTGCTGCGACATCGTGAGAGTGAAGATTGCGGCCGGTTTGCGAGTGGATCAATCGAATAACGTCACCATCTGCAACAAATTTTGGTGGGGCCTCTGGGTCATACTCTGGCTCGGCTCTGTTGGGATAGAACCACCACTCGTTGTTTGCATCCTTGTGGTGGTAGCAAGTGATCTGTTGCTGACCGGAGCCATCTGGGTATGTCTGCACATGGGAATGAAGAAGTCCACCACCGTAACCCATGTTCTTAATCGTTGCGCGGGAACCATAGGCAATCTCAAGTGGGCTGTCCTTACCAACCTCGGTACCCTTGAGGTTTGCTTGGAATAACGAGCTCATTTGTGCATCCCCTGGGCCGCTATTCTCAAGGATAGCGAAATGGGCTGCAAACGACAGCATGTATATGATGGCGGGGATCACGATCAGCCCGACGACTCTGGCACCAATGTGGGCAGCAAATTTAGCCTTGGGCATCTTGTAGTCCCCGAACTTGTTCCAAAGGTCCTCAACCGTATAGAGACCAACAAGCGCGGTGCAGAAGAGTCCGACCCACTTGACGCTGCATACACAGCCAATGCTCAGGCCAGTCAGAGCAAGCCAGGTGAACCATTCGACACTAAAGCTCTGGTTTTGAAGCCTGTGGAATCTCGCCCAACACAAAACAGTTGTGAAGGTGAAACACAGAAGCATAGAATCAAGAAGGATGAACCGGCTGATTGTCGTATACGAGTTTTCGCAAAGGACCATGAGTGTAACGAGCCATACAGCAGGTCTCTTGAAGTTGAGCTCTCTCGCTGTGAAATATGCCAATGGAATGCAGACGGCGCCAAAAAAGGCATTGAATGCACGCATGAAGGTGTAGTTTAGGTCTTCTGGGTATCTCTCTCCAGATTTGAATTCGAATGAGCCGTTATACCCCGCTAAATATCCTGAAAGTCCCACGAGCATCTTTCCCAAAGGCGGATGAACATCGAAGTAGAATTCTCGTTTTAGGTAATGCGAACCAAATTTCCCAAAACTATCCAATATTAGCGATTGAAGCTCAAGTAAACATCACAGTAGCACCTACTGAGCTTCATCCCAGGTGACAATTGGCGAGAGGCCAATCTTGTATAATCGTGTAAAGAACGCCAGGACTGTGAAGACAAGAGGAGCGATGATAAATTCCCATTCATCGAGGAACTGAAGCACACCTGGCGAGCTCTAAAGAAACAATCCGTAAGCTATCATTCTAAAGAAGAATTGCGATGGGACACAGGCTAGAAAGCCTACCTTCTTCGGAGGAGCTTTCTTGTCGTCTATTTCTTCTAGAGCTCCGGCATCGATGGTGGGGGATGCCCCCGGAGCGACTCGTCGACGGGCGGTCTGTCCATCTTTCTCGATACCGGAGGCAACAACGACGTTTTTAGACGCCATATCGAGAGATTATGATGCTATTCGGGGAGTTGGGGCGTCAGGCTCGTTTCGCTGGTCGTCGCCGTGAGACCAGGCTTGCGCGTCAAACGGTAAGATGCCGGGCCGTCCACCTGAAATCGAAATGAGAATGATGGCTGAAGAGAGTGAACGAAAGTATTGAAGAAAGGCCTGCTTCTAGAGAACCAGAATATCCTGAAACCCTTAGACCGCAGGAGAGGACATCCTCTTGGAGGTGTTTGTATTGAAGGGGTTTGGCGATTTTTACTCCTTGAACGATTGAATACGAGGGTCGGAGCAAGCAAGCAAGCAAGGAAGGTACAAGTACACTTTTTGCGGCTCACCATTATAGCCTAGTGGATCTGCCAGGTGTCTTCAATTTGTACCCGCAACCGGCTGGCCTCCACAGTCCACCTCAGCGTCAGTCTGATGCAATTTAAGCTTTCTGATTGCTGCCATTATTGAAACATTTAGGGGAGTGTCAATCATCGCAATTGATCGCAGCTCTTACGCGGACTCATGTACATGACCCAGACAGATACGCTGATCATGACAGTGATGCAAGCAAATACCCTTATTCAGGGGTATTCACATGCTGAAGGGTTCAGGTGGAGCCCAGGAAGCCGACCAGATTAGAACCACCAAGGCAGAGTAAATATCCGTTCACATCAGGCAGCTGGAAGCTTACATGGACATGGTATCTAAAAAGGTAGTCATATTCATGAGAATGGCTAGAATGCATTGCAGCTCCACCAAGAGCTTCCAATCTAAATTTCCAGCTAATTTTCTATGCCTGTCATCCGCCAACTAATCATGCTGCTGGTCCAAAGGTTTGTATCTGCTGCGGTTCCCATTATTTGCTCCTCTTGTAACAATACGGGAGATCCATCCTCCCACACCCTCGCCAGAGGCATGAGAATATTGTGGCATGCCATTTCTGATATGAACATTGGGAGGATCGATATCCAAGTCGGGAATTGCGCGGGATGCTCCCAAGCCATCTTCAACGGGATCTGGTGCTGCTTGTCTCAAGTCCGCGGGAGGGACAGGGGAGGCCTCGCCGGTCAAAGAATCCGTTTCTCCTCTTGTCGCTGATGTATTCGTGGTTGATGTTGCATCATCAAAAATCCTGTTCATGTCTTCTAGACGAACCCCGCGTGTTTCGGGATATACAAAATAAACTATAATGCAGAATTAGGTTTGATGAGATGCTATGTGGGATTGGATGTACTCACCAACAACAAAACTGGTAGCACAGAAAAATGCATGAATCAGATATAGCCTCCACTTTATCAGATCTTGTAATACTGGTGTCATTTCTCCAACGAGCCAGTTGAAGGCCCAGTTTGTCGCAGTTGACAAACTTGCGCCCTTTGAACGGATGGCAAGAGGTAGAATCTCAGGGGGGTATAGCCATGGGATTGGTCCCCAAGAGTATCCAAAGGCAGCATTGTATATCATGACGAAAACAACAACAAGCACTGGCGTTGCTTTGATATCCAAATATAGAAAGTATCCTATGGCTGACAATGCCAATGCCATCATCACAGCGCCGCTCAGGAGAATTGGCCGTCTCCCAAGTCGATCAACGAGATACCAAGGAGGGATAGTTGAAAGGAAATAGGTGATTCCGTTGATGCCTGTCATCAAAATGGCATCTCGACCATGCCATCCGGCGGATTCGAACACAAGCGGCGCATAGTATGAGATCACGTTGATCCCATTTAACTGTGCAAACGCCTGAGCAGACATGGCGATGAAAACACGAGTTCTGTATCTCTTGAACATTTCAGCGTATGAACGTTCACCTTCTTGTCGATGGACGAGAACGCTCATCTTGATCTCACGGAACTCGTCCCTAGCCTTAGCATTGTGTACATCTCCGCCTCCGTATAGGTTCGCAATGACAACGATTCCTTCCTCGTCATGATCATTGTCGAGAAGCCATCTAAAGTTGTCAGAACGGAGTCAAAGACAGGGATAGAGGGAAATACCGAGGTGATTCTACGATTACAAGACTACCCAGAGCGAGCAAGCCACCCATGATGCATTGCATAAAGAGCGGCGCTCGCCATGAATAGTCGCTTTTGATATAGCTGCAGAAATAATCCACCCAAACCGAAGCAGTGTACCCAATGATGTTTCCCGAGAATTCTATACAAGCAAGCTTTCCCCTATTATGAGGAGGTGAAATTTCGGATTGATAGACGGGAACAATTGTTGAAAGCATGCCAACTCCAACACCTGCAATGATCCTACCTACCATCATCATGGGCATTCCTGTCGCAAGCGTTTGAAAGATACCCCCAAAAAACTGTCCAGTCATTAGCTTTCATCAAAAAATCAATCACTGGACGAGACTTCGAATAGAGTGATTTTTTTGCCCCCAACAAGCCAGTTACTCAGGCAGTTATGTAGACGAAGAGAACTTCAGTCTGCAGGCCCTGGCACTTCTTATCTAGTCCCGCGGCGGCAACTCACAAATATAATGCTCCCGTAGAGGATCGTTCTTCTTCGACCAATTATATCTCCAAGACGACCGACGACGAGTGATGATACGAAGGCGCCAACTTCCAATATAGCGACCATTGTCCCAATTTCGGCTGGACTGGGATTGTTGAAGTAGTCCTTAAAGTATGAACCCCTGTGTATCCGATCAGTATAGGGACCGCGTGGATTCAAAAACTCGAAGACGTACGTGATTATGCCTGACATCACTCCTTGGTCGTATCCGAAGAGAAATACACCTAATGATACAAATATACTTGTGAAATACCTAATAGGATATCAGCACAACCTTGGGACAGCAGTACACACTGATCCTTACACCAATGCCCGCCCTGTAAGGCCATGCATCTGTCCTTCTCCTCCCGACACCATGATTGCCAGCTTTTGTTCGAACCAAGATATTCGTCTGGGCCCAGGGTTGGGGATATGGAGCTCCTCGTTCACAAAGCCGCGATGGCTTCGTTTGTCTTCGCGAACACTGGTGTCGAGCTGATACCGAACCCTCCTATTTCTTCGACGTTGTTTCGAAGTCGAGTCAAGCAGTTCTCTATCGGAGTCCCCCAGCCGAATTCGTAAAGGGTCCTCTTCGTCAGCTAGTTGTTCGGCAAGGTCACCAGTGTCACTCCAGTCCGAGAATTCAGAGCCCGCCGAATCCGAACATGGAGAGGCAGGGAACCCGCTCTGCTTCTCTTTCGCGCCGAGGAGTGATGCAGAACGAGTGCGCTCCTGCAACCGCGCTGCAGCCGATGATAAGTTACGAAGGGGTATATTGGCAGGGCGACGGGAATTGCTGGGAGGCGGAATCGTGAAGGTCGTGGAGCTGTATGACAGGCAGCCCCTCCCGATCCCGAACGAATATGTTCTCGGTTGACGTGAGAAGGTGACCTGGCAGATCAAGTTGGACCCTTCTTTGCCAGACGAGCGTCACTAGCTCAAAGTTGGATTTGTTTGGTTGCAGAAGTTGGTACTGCGATCGGGGGGAAGTTGAACGCTTTAGCTGTTAGTTGTTTTCCCGAGAGTATCATAATTGGAAATGATGGGACTCGTTGGACTCGTCACGAGGAGATCTGCATGCAGCATTCCGTATGGAGTTGGAAAGATTGTAGGTGCATAGGTATATACCTATGAGAAAAGAAGCATCAACAGAACAAATTAGCAGAGATATTTGATGGGATATGTGATGGCGATTCATGTATATCTGTATTTCTGTCAAAGGCTGGCATACACGCGAAAGCTCAGATCCCCAAGGCTGAATGTGCAGCCCATACCTTATTCCAGCCTCCCCAAGGTCCCAGTGGCCAGTGTGAGTGATAAAACGAGTGTGAGTGATAAAACGTCAAGATACAAGCCACATTACATATGTGTATGTATGTATGTATGTATGTATGTATGTACATACAGTATGTAGGTGGAATGGAGATGATCGTGGTGTTGAAGATGAGGCTGGAGGTAGGAATCCAGGTACCTGTACGAAGTACCTGGAGAGCTGTCCTGTTGCTGTTTTGGTACATATGTACGGAGTATATGGACGGAGTGGAGTACAGTGAACAGTGGAGTATAGTGAACAGTGGAGTACTTCGTACAGTACACAGTGGAGTACGACGCCAGTTATTTCGAGATTGGCGAATAAAACGACGTCCAGGGCATGTACAGGGCACGTACAGGGCATGTGCAGGGCATGAAACGAAGCGAAGTGGTGAAGGTTAGGGTCTGGATGCTTGGATCATCGTAACTAAGCGTGGGAGTGGGCAGTGTGAGGAAGCGCATGATCTATCTGCTGGTAATTATTGTGAATATGTGAATATTATATCGAAATTGATGCTTTTTTGGTACATACATAAATGAGTATATATAGATGCATCTATTACATTACCTACTCCGTATCAGGTACATATACACTACGAAGTAATAGTACAGATCCCGTATAGCAGTATACTAGGTACCTGGTACTTATCTTATGTATGTGTGCAGTGCAGGATCCAGTGTACAATGTGCATTATGATTGCAATTTGTGTTGTTCATGTCCCTGTCCTTCTGTCACCCAGTCAAATTTAGAAGCTTCTTTCGAAACTGTGCCAGCAACTCCCTCGCTGGTGCACCATCGCATGTACAGACAGACACTGCCACCTCAGCACTTCTTTCAGGCCGGCACTCCAAAATCCCTACTCCCCTAACAATTGCGACCAAAGATATTATCTTCTCCCTTTACGCCTGCTCCTTCTGCTGCTCCTCCTCCTCGTCCTCCTCCTCTGCTGCTGTCGCAAGAATAATTATCCGCCAAGGGTTGGACAAGTCATCAATCGAATCCAGGAACCGAACCAAGTCGGAAACCTCGACCGTCGCAAGCAAAAATTACGCTTGTCTCGTTTAAACCGCGCCCTGTCAGGTACTCTGCTCTGCTCTGCTCTACCAACAGACTCCGCTGCTTCTCGTTGCTCAATTAGCAATTGACGTCGACATTGACACGGCACCTCCTGTTCTTGTCCGTGGGAGCAACGATCCTTCCGAAGTGATCAGAAAACTCGCCAAACAACGAAGAACCTCTCTCTGATACTCGTCGCCTCGCCAACTGTGGAAGGAAGGCTGGGGAAGAGAAGCTTGACCGTTTGTGTATACGATCGCGACGACATCAAATCGAGAGGAAACGAGAGGAATCGTCTTGTCAATCTCGCCTTTCCCGTCGAAGAGCACGCGCATAGCGCACATACGTAGCAATGGGCTCAACTCAGTTTGGAAACTTCCATGTTCGTCCATCTCTAGCCGAAGTCCCCTATAAATCCGTCTTGCGATGCGACAGCCATGGGATGAATGCTGACTGTATGTTGTTCATAGGACTTCTGTCGAGATTCCACGCTCCCAGTCTGCAATGTTCGTACAGCTTTCCATAACTCTCCACTTCTCTCAGTACCCACGGATGAACAGTGACGCTATGAAGGTCCATTACCTAGCCAGAGCTAACTGACTTACCACTGGACAGCTCTTCTCTCCTGGGCATAACCAGTCCGGATTTGGAGGATGCGAATTGACGGGAATACCGCTCAGTGGGAATAGATACTTAGGAAACCTCGGTCGGTCATACATCTGTGGAATTCAAAAGGTTTGCGACTGACACATTTCCATTTCCAGGGTCCATATTGCTGTGTGGCATAGCCATTCTCGTGACCGGATATCTGGTATGGAGGTCGGAAAGGAAGCAAGCGGCAGTGGGACGAAGGTATGGACGATGACACGGCCTCTTCTTCGTCTCCACCTACTAATTTCTCGCGACAGAGAAATGCAGATGTTCCTCATCGGTTACATCCTCGTTGAGATATGCGAGATCTTCACCGTTGGAGAGTTTCCTCTCAATGGTAAAGTCCGGGTTGTAAGTTTCCAACGAAGGAGGGTCTCCTAAGCAAGTTACTGATCTCTACCCCAGGCCTTCACCGGAATCCATCTAGGCATGATAGTTGCAACAACCTGGATATTGATGCTCAATGCAGCCGTCGGATATCAGATCATCGACGATGGTACACCAATGTCCATCGGTCTTATTCTTATCTCGGCAATTGCGCTTTTCATCGGCACAGGCTACATCGCTCTAGACACTGGCTACTCCTGGACAGGCCATTTTGATTCGAGTTTGGTCGATCCAAACAGAAATATCGGGCTATACGTGCTCTATCAACTGGCTCCGCTCATCTTCCTTTTTGTTTTCTTCGTATTGGAGGCCGTTCTTGTTCTTACAGTGCTCGGCGAGAGGAAGCCAATGATTTACCTCGGAGGCGCAGCACTTCTCTTTGCTCTTGGTCAGATCTTCAATTACGTCATCAGCACTCACATCTGCAGTGGTACAAATGGAAAAATCGATGGAGCTCTCTTTGAGACACTATTCACCCTATTATCCGTTGTCACGATTTGGTACTTCTGGTCGAGCATCACCGAGGACGATTGGCCGATGCCAGCCGCCGGTTATCCTTAATGCGTACGCCTTCGTCTTGCATTTACGGAGTTTGGAGGAGTTGTCTAGAAAGAACATGCGGTCTAACGACAAATATGGAGGTGGATTTATGCATTGGCTGCGTGCTGAATTATTCGAGAGCGGAGCACTTATGGAAACGACTTGGGCTGATTTTATGCCTTATATATCACTATTAAGATACCTGGGATTGGTGGCAGAGCTTATTAATATGCGCGAGGATCATCATCAAGGTCGCTGTTGAGCTTGATTTGGTGGTGAGGCTGGAATTGGACTGCTGCAGCAGGTTTATATACCCTTCATTGCGACAAAACATGAAAAGGATGAAGCTATGGGATTTTTAGAGGAAGCCTAGTTGATAGTGACATTTCGATGTATTTGGTGAAATGCTAGGACTCTGTTGTATTTGATTGGACTTTCTAACCTAAATTCAAGGATCAAAAGATGACTTTTGATCCTAAAGTGATCAATGAAGCGCTGAAGGGTATCTACACTCTAACATGAAACTCTGCGAAGGAGATGTCAATATTGAATTGGTGACTTCAAATCTTTTAAACTGACATGCATGTGACTGATTTCAAGTCGTTCTGAGCCAGTTGTATTCATTGTCTCCATTTCGAAGCCGCTTGGATATGTATCTCCGCCTTGTCGACGAGGCTGCAGGTGAGCTCCAAATTTATCGTAGCCCGATGTTCACTTCCGAACTCAATCACATTCCCAAGACAACATTGCCTCACATTTTGCTGACGACGGAGCTGTTAGCTTGTCAGTCATTGACATATGTCATCGTCAGTTGCAGGAAGCTATGGCAGATTCGGATGGCGAGTATGTGGGAGATCTCTCGGACGATGACCTTCCAATCTCCAATCTCGACGGAACAGGCGGCCATGCGACTCGATCCACGGGTCCAGTAAGAGGGACTGTAAGCTCGACTACGAGAGGTGGAGATAGAGAAGGAGGAAATAGCCGTAGGAGAGCAGCTTGGGAAGACATCCAGAGGAGTTGGGACACAGTTGTTGAGGGCGCAGATGGGAGCTTGAGCTCCACAGTCGAGGGACTTTTGGAGGCAGGAAAGAGGCAGAGGTATTGCGAACCATGATATCGCTGGCCAGAATTGAAGCTCATTTTTTCATGCAGGTTACTACGAGATACCACACCCCTTCAACGAGGCATCATACGCCATGTCATCCTTGTCCTGGATCTCTCCTTCGCCATGACCGAAAAAGACCTTCGGCCAACACGCTACCTCCTCACCCTCCGCTACGCCGCAACCTTCATCACCGAGTTCTTCGAGCAAAACCCCATCTCCCAGCTCGGCCTGATTGGTATGCGCGACGGCCTTGCGAGACGGATCTCCGACCTCTCAGGCAACCCCGTCGACCACCTGACGGCTTTGGCCAAACTTCGGACACTGGATCCGCAGGGCAATCCCTCACTTCAAAACGCGCTTGAGATGGCGCGCGCCGCACTATTTCACGCACCAAGCCACGGGACGAGGGAAGTGCTGATTATTTCGGGCGCCCTGCTGAGCTCGGATCCGGGGGATATACGCACGACGATCGCCTCTCTAATCCTAGACCGCATCCGCGTCTCTGTGATCGGACTCGCAGCCCAGGTCGCCATTCTCTCGGAGATCTGCTCGCGCACAAACGGTGACTACAGCGTCGCCATGCACGAAGAGCACTTCCGAACGCTCTTCATGGCCGTCACGACCCCGCCGCCCACACGCACGAAGGAGCAGAGCCAGTCCAGCCTCCTCATGATGGGCTTTCCGTCCCGCACGGTGGGCAAGGCACTTACACTCTGCGCGTGTCACAGCAAGCTCAACCGCGGCGGCTACCTCTGCTCCCGCTGCGGCAGCAAAGTGTGCTCTCTGCCCGCCGAATGTCCCGCCTGCGGCCTCACGCTCATTCTTTCGACTCACCTGGCGCGCTCGTACCACCACCTCTTCCCGCTCAAGAACTGGCGGGAGGTCCCTTGGTCCGAGGCGGCGAAGTCGAAATCCTCATCGTGTTACTCCTGTCGGAGCCCCTTCTCCACCACGCCGAGACATCATGGCGGGAAGGCGGAGGGGGAGGCGACGAGGAGAGATGTGTTGTTGAAAACGGTGAGTGAATCGGGCAGATATGCATGCGAGGTGTGTGGACAGCATTTTTGCATCGACTGCGATGTTTTTGCGCATGAGGTTGTGCACAATTGCCCGGGGTGTCAAAGCGATGCTAGGGGTGTAGAGAAGAGGAAGAGAGGACAAGGCGAGGATTGGCTTGAGGAGCCGCAGAAAGGAGCGGGAATGGAAGGTATAGACGGCGACGGCAAGGGCGATCTGTATGCTGCTTCGCCGCGGAGGATGGATCTTGATTAATTGAGATGGTCATCGAGCGTTGGGGCAGGATATGATGGTATTGCATTCTTTGGGTAAGAAAATTTGAAGCGGCGACGTTCTGGGAAGGTTCAATGTCCAGTTGGCGTTAGGATGTGGGCTGGGGATTTAGAAAGGGATTTGGAAAGGGATTTGGAAAGGGATTTGGAAAGGGATTTGCATGTATTTGGCGTACAGATGAGCAGTGCATCGAGGGCTGGTTATGATCCGGTCGAGATGGGTTGGTCAGTAGATCTAGATGCAGAGTTCTCAGGAATCTAGAAGTCGCATGTTCGCTCACGATCAGAGGTGTAATTGGACGATGCACATGCTAAATCTGGATGCCAGTTCTTCTTTTCTTTTTTAAGACCACAAAGATGTTGTCTTCTTCATTCTCCATAGTCTGTCCAGGCAAAGACACCGTTGGCATGAAGGGGAATGGTAGAACTGAACGCAGATGGGAAACTATTTGATGCCAAATGTCGCATCTACCGCCCAACAACTTACAAACAAATAAATAAATACACATCTTCCAGCCAAACCGAGAGCCTCAACCGCAAAAGCATGCAAAACAAAGGGCTGCCGTGGAAGCAACGGCAGGGACCCACGAGTCTCCTTTGAATCTCAAATCCACCGTACCTGAAACACAGCGACACTTTTCTAACCTGCGGTACTCGGCCAGATCCGTAGCAGCCAACGGCCACGCGGGCCACGACAGCCGAACTCAGCTAACCGTGGCAGACCCTCGTCGCACGACTGCGACATCAAATATCGAGTAAGGGCGAGTGGAAGAAGATCCGAGAAGAGGCCGCCCATCTGTGCTACTGCGCGACGGAAGACGTAGGGAAGATGCACGGAATCGAGACGGCGCATGTCCTGGCTCGCAGGAAAAGGGCGGGGGATGAGGGGGATGGTGGAAGATATCGCGCAAGGAAGAGGTGAGAAGCAGCGTATGGTGATATCAACACGGAATACATATGAGATCTCTATCCCCAGGAGATGAGGTGAGGGAGTGCCGATCTGGAAATCGCGGAGTGTGGACATGCAGCGGACCAGATGTGAGATGGTGAGTCTGAGGAGAACATGAGAAAGTGCGATTCCTATGCGGCGAGCACAGCAGAAGGGTATTTGTGTATTTGTCGAAATCATAGGACAATCAGGGGACATTGGCTGAGGAGCCAGAAGGGGAAATCCGAGGGTCCGGGCGGTCGAATGAGCACTGCAAGAATGCGTTGGAGACAGGAATCCGTTGGGAAATCGAGTGAGCTCATGAGGTTGCCGGACCTGATGAGAGATGAGAGATGAAGATGGGGAGAGTACGGAGTATGGAACGATGGCAGAGTAAGGAGAATAGCCTCATGGCATGGCGAGGAGGAAAGTGAGGTCCTCGTCGCCTATCAAACGCGCGCAAATTGGAGATGATGGATGCTTGCCGCTGCACTTCACAACACAAACAGCAGCCTCCCACGTTGGACTGTTGGACTGCTGTAACGATCGGATATCCTCATCGAGGAAATGCACGTGTCGAGACTCCGAGTCAGCCTGTGCTTGAGGTTACTCTACTGTGGATGTGGACTCTTGCATAACAGAATGGGAAGCTTGCCTGCAGGATCTGACTCGGGTCCAGCTTCCAGCGAGACGGAGGGAGGAGGGAGGAGGGAGGGAGGGAGGAAGGAGGGGAATGGCAAGTGTAGGTGTCGAGCATAGAGCGTTCAGTGTTGCGAAGGAAGTAGGAAATGGACAGGTGTCACGGGATCGCTGTCGCAGTGTCACGGTGTCACGGTGTCACGGGCGTGATTGTGAAAGCCATATGGTCTCGCAGCACAGAGAAGGATATCGACTCTACGAAGTACTAGAATTGACATGAAGCTGTGCGGAGTTTGTCCTCCGACATACTACTGTACATATAGAGGGTGTGTATATGTGTGTGTGTGTGTGGTGTGGTGTATGTGTGTTAACACCGCTTCCAGTACTAGTGTCATGCTACTACTGCCACGGCTACGGGTCGGACAAGTCCTGGCATCCACGCGCCGCGCGCCACGAGCCACGCGCCACCAGCACCCGCCAACCTTTCCTTGGGGAGTACTCTACTGTACTGTATAGTACTTCGTAGGAATGGTACAGTACAGTACAGTACAGTACAGTGCAGTTACTCTACTGTACTATAGAGTGAATGGCGACACATATACTAGAGTAGTATATTCTGGATAATCCCATCTATATAATAGGCAATAGGCAATAGGCAATAGGCATAGTAGGCATCACTCTAGTATTTTACGATATACATACATACACTACTATATAGAGTACTTACTGTATGTACTACTCCGTGATTGTATGAGTGTAATTAGCTTGCCTCATACTCTTGCCGTTCGCATAGCGCGGTGCAGTATGTACCTATGTACCTATGTACCTCAGCATTCAAGCCGCTTTCAGTTCCAGAATGCTGCATTCTGCAATCTGCAGGGTAGCGAGCGTACCGTGGTAAGGACCATTGAACCATTTCCGACCAACCACCGCCTCTTCCACCCTCCCTCTCCCACCCGACTCGCCTATCTCCCATTTCATAATGCTTACCTAAGTAGCTGCAGCAGCTGCACGTATCTAACTACTTCGGCCCTACTACTACTGCATCCCTGTCGAAGGACCCCTGTCGACAAGACCCAGGAGAGGCCTGGAGAGCCCAGGAGAGCCCCCGGCCTGCCAGTCTGTCAGTCTACCAGGCTCAAGTCCACTCCAGTCCACTCCAGTCCACTCCAGTCTACGAAGTACTCCAGTCAGTCCAGTCAGTCCATTCTTCCCACTCCACTCGCAGCATACTCCGTACAATCCATACAATATCCATCTATGTATCTATGTATCCAAGTATCTATGTATCCAAGTATCCATGTATCCAAGTATCCAAGTATCTATCTGTCTGCCTATCATCTGTCGACTCTACTCCCCAGCCCCCTTCCTCCCTCCATCCCCCCAATCAAATCTCCTTTCACTCTACCAGTACCTAGAGTACCTATGGTACCTTTCAGTACCGAGCTGTCCCCTCCTACAGTACCACTGGACCGACCTACATGCCTCCCTCCCTCCTACTCTACCCATCCATCCACACTGGAATACTAGAATACCGCCTGAGTGTCTCTCCTCTATCTCTCTCTATCTTTCTCTATCTCTCTCTCTCCCCCCCCCCGTCTGTCTCTTCTCCTCTCCCTTCTTCATCCACTCCCACCCCCCCGTCCTTCGACGACCAACGCCCGCCCTCTTCCATATCACTTTCTTGCGACTCGACAACTCTTGCCATTTGCCATTTCGAGTACTCCTCCCTCGACTGCTGCTGCGACGAAAGAGATTACGGAGACGACGTCCTTCTTTCGCTCGCTCGCTCGCTCGCTCGCTCAGAATCACCTCCGTCCTTCCTCCTACCCATCCATACATACCTCGTTACACACACGCCGACTGACCCACCGACCGAAGACGTCTTGGGTCCTGTCGTGACCATCTTCCCTTCGAATCCAATCTACCGCCCTTCCAGCTCGCATATATCCACCACCATATATCGAACACCTTATGCGCGCGAGCCCTTCTGCACTTCGTTGATCCATCTCTCGGCCTCATCAGACAATCATCAGAAGGATCGCAATGGTCACAATGGCCACAATGACCACCGACACAACTGCCCCGTCTCGCGATATTGGCGCGTCGGTAACGCGGGTGACGAAGGAGGGTCGAGAGCTCACCTATGTCCTGACCGTCATTCAGCAGCCCGAGCGCGCCAGAGCCTGCGGTTCCGGAGCGAAATGTGAGCACTTCTGACTGCAGACACTGGACTATGTCTGTCCTGTTCTGGCTTTCTGACCTTCTGACCTCTTGTAGCCTCTGCCGATCGGAGACCCGTCGATCCACCGCCCGTCGTCGAGTTGCGTATCTTTGAGGGCGACGCGAGGAACGACATCACATTCTCCTACAATGCCAACTTTTTCATCTTCGCGACATTGGAGACGGCACGTCCGATCATCCATGGCCGTGTCCAGCAGACAACCCAGCAGATTCCAGTACTCACGGGTATGCCAGTCTCGGGCATGGCCTACCTTGATCGGCCGTCCTTCGCTGGATATTTCATCTTCCCCGATCTTTCCGTTCGTCATGAAGGCAAGTATCGTCTGAGCTTCAATTTGTACGAGGAGACCAAGGAGACCAAGGATGAGGATGCTGAGGAGTCCGCCGATAACCGCTCGAAGATCATCCCGCCGCCTCAGACGCAAAATGGTTCGTTCGATTGGAGGCTGGAGGTCAAATCGGCGCCCTTCACTGTCTTCAGCGCGAAGAAGTTCCCCGGCTTGGCCGAGAGTACCGCCTTGAGCAGGACGGTGGCCGACCAAGGCTGCCGAGTGCGCATCCGTCGCGATGTCCGTATGAGGAGACGTGAGGGGAAGGCCTCGGGTGAATATGACGGCTTCGAGGAGGACTATCGTCGACCAAGGAGCGCCACACCCGTTGAGCCGGCTGATTACAACCGTCAACGATCCGTGAGCAACCCGAGCGTTGATCGGCAACCATACGAGCAACACCGTCGTCCTTCAGGCGAATCTTATTCAGGACATCAACATCCTGCTGCATATAACAACGGCCCAGTATCGACGCCTCAGCAGCCCGCTTCCTATCTGTCTTTCGGAGGATTGTCGGCACAACTACCACAGTTTCAAGCACCGCAGTTTGCCCAAGCCGCACCGCCACCTGTTCAAGCTCAGCAACCATATCAGTCCACACCATCACAGTATCACCAGGGCTCGCAGTACAGGCCACAGCAGCCTCAAAACAATTATCCCTACCAGGAGAGGCCGCCTTACAACAACCAATATCAGGGCCCGCGAGATGGCTATGATGCCGAGTACAGACGGCCATCCCTCGGCTTCACACCAGGCTCCCAGCCTGCCAAGAGCCAGTATCCGAACAACAACGAGCAAGATGCCAACCGTCCTCCCTCCTCATACCAAGCATATCAGCCAAGGCCCGAGCAACCACTTTTGGCGCCAATTAAGCTGGGCCCGGCCCCTGCGCTAGAGCCCAAGTATGAGAGTCTATCGTCACCTGTAGGACCCCTCTCAGCATCAAGCCGCGTTGCAAGCGGCTTGCCGAGTCCAGTGTACCAGGACCGGTCGAACTACAATTCCTTCCCACCGCCGCCCTCTGCATCCGAGACACAGCGCGCTGGCGTCAAGCGTTCCTTCGATACCGTGTTCTCCGGCAGGACGTACAACCAGCCGCTGCACAATGGCATGCGGCCATCAAGCTCCCACAATGTATCAGCCGGCTTCGACGACAACGAAGAGATCTCCATGGAAGCATTTACGATGCAATATAGGCGGGCTGATGGCACCCCACAGAATCGCGAGCTGCCAGCACTCCAATGACTGCAGTGATCCCGTCTTCAGCCCATTCCATATATCTTTGATCATTCCCTGCGTTCGTCCAAACGGCCGTGCGGGGTGCAGAGGTTCGCTTTCGAACCTGTTCATGCGTGAACCCTCTGTCTCTCCGTGGATGGAAGCACCCACTCTCATTATCTCTGACCGCTCCTCCAATCACGCTATCCATCACTCTCAAAAGCCTCACTTCAGTGAGACACGTGGCAGCACACCACACCACAACCACAGCATTTTCTTGCGTCTGGTCCATTCGTCCCGGTGCCTAAACGGCGCACCATCCACACACCAAGGCCTCTAGATGACGGCGGTATATTTGAACGTTTTGTTCTGGATCTCTTTTCAACATCTGCGCTTTCTGCACAATTGTCCGAAATCACTCGTGATGTTTCCTATGTTTTCTCTGCGGGCCTGGCGATGATGCAGCGGCCGTTTACGGTTCCACCCTTCGACCGAATGGAAGGGCGGAATGCTCCGTACTGTAATCTAGGAGGAATGATCTTCTTTGGCTCTGTTGCGTAGGGTTGGCTTATAGTATATTCCTATGAGAGGGATACTCGCATTGGGGCCAAATCGGGAATGAATATGAAAATCTTCAACTTTACTGTGTATGCCATCCCATGTCCATCTATGCTCATACAATATCGAGGCGAGCTATGGGAAATTGTGATGTGTGAGGATGAAGGAGATCTCGCCTTGTGCAATGCACATTGGCTGGCTATATTGACAGGCATACCAATCATTGGTACTGGACTATCGACCCTATCAACAATTCATCTCCTGAGGTTCGTCTCGTCGTCGATTCCGTCGTCATTCTCATGAGGGGTATAAACAGACATTACTCATTAACCAACAATCGTCATATCGCCATCATTCGCCTCTCATCCCTCCGCGTCCCACCTCCTTACATCACCAGCAGCCTTCAAAAAACGTCCCGACTCCACTGGAAGCTCTCCCCCGAGGGGCTCATTTCCTTCGTTCTTTCCTCAACCTTCCCCTCCGACTCACCCATTCCATTAGGCGGCGTCTTCTTTTTGACATCTTGCGTATTACTCGTCGATTTCGGAGTCCATGCCTTCATCGTCTTTTGCAACTTTCCACCTCCGTTTGGTGTAGCAGGTGCAAGTAGAGGAGCCGTCCCAAAGCCTTTGCCCATATCGTGTGTCGTTGCTTTGACAGTCATCCTGGCAGGCGAGCGAGACATAGTGCTTTTGTCGACGGAGGTAGAGGCATCTGATGTGTCCTTGTGACTACCTTTGCGAGGGATACGGCTGGCTTGGCCCTCGGAAGGGGCGCGCTTCTTGAGGACAAGCTTCGGTGCCTCCGCCTCTTGTACCTTCTTGATGGCTTTTGAAACTGGAACCGATTGAGTACGCAGAAGCTGTGTGGTCTCAGTTTTGGTATCATTCTTGCCAGCAACATCACCAGGGTCTTTGGTACGGATGTTGGTTGTCTCAGTCTTGATTTGCTTTCTTGGACGTCCACGAGCCTTTTTCGCAGGAATTCTTCTGGCAGGCTCGGAGGTGTCATCCTCTTCGTCTGACTCGTTAGTTTTATAAAGGCCCCCGCCACCAGCAACGCCTTGATCGATGCTCTTTCTCTTCTTGGAGGGTGTGGTCTTTGGTTTGTTGTCCTGCGGGTCATATGATCCATCGTCATTGATCTCTCCTTCGTGATTCTCCTCCACGATGTCAGATTTGGCGACCTTTGCACCTGTCGCAGTGGGTCGCGGGACTCGAGATAGGTATCGATTTCGAGATAGGTATCGATTTCGAGATAGGTATCGATTCGACTTTGGCGGGGGCGTAGGAGGAGAATCGTCGCCGGATTCAACAATACTGTGGAATCCTTGTTTATCGGCGTGGCTTTGCACTGTGGCCGTGTCGACCCTTACGTCCGTAGTTATAGCCCTACCTATGTGACTCGGGGAGCCATCAGTAATATCAGGCACATCTTGTACTGTATAGCCACTCAACAGTGACTCGGACGGTAGCGAAGCTAAAGCACCAGGAACAAACCCAGATTTTCCGCTCCGCATTTGCTGCGATGAAACTGGACTTGCCAAAGCTTTGGCTAGTTCGAGACGCGCAGTTTCGAGTTTCATCTCCAGATCGCTGACTCTCTTAACGAGCTTCTGATGGACTTGGAGTTCCTTTCGAGATGGAATATGCTTCAGGATACGGAGTGCGTCCGCGTTGTCATATGTCAAGGATGCTCGACTATCGTTGCTGTGTAATACAAGAAGATCCGGCGTCGATGGCTCTTTGGACGGTAAAGACGACTCAATGGAATAGTTTGAGAGAGATCCCTCTTGACATCCACCCGAGACAGTAGATGGTGTGTTTGCGAATACTCTTCCGTATCTCTTTTCAGACGTTGATTGCTGTATTGAACCGGCGTTGAAGGCATTCATCTTATCTGGCTCACTTGAAGGTCCATGCATCTGTCCCATATTCGACATTCGATTATGGCCAATCTCTCCTAGTCGATTACCCTGGACGGGAGCCTGTCTCTTGGCCTCTTTGTAGGCTCTCTCGAGCTTTGACTGTGCCTCGACATTAAGTTTATCGTCAGGCGTTTGGTTCTCTTGCGTTCTAGACCATATCTTCCAGTTTGATGGATTGAATGATGCGGCCAGAGATTTTCCAAAGCGAAAGATTGTTGATTGACGACTAGGCTCTGACTTATTTTCGCCTGACAGTGCCATTTCAAAATCCTTTGAATGGTGGTACTGCTTGTTATTCTGTGTCTTCTTTTCCTTTTTCGGTGGTTCACCTTCTTGCAGGTGATTCAGTTCACTCGCCATGGCTATATATGCCTTTGGTGGCCTTCGGCTTACTCTATTGTTCATGCTTCCCTCGATAAATTTGGATGGGCGCACCCTTGGAAAGTCCGGTTTGTGAAACGATACCGACATTGGAGACATCAATCCATCAATCCGGGATGACGGGACATCTCGCAAGCTTTCCTCGTTGTTACTGAGTGGCCAATCGCCCGCCCGAAACCTCTTCTCGGACAGCTTGTCTTCACCAGAAAAGTACTCCCTGTCACTTTCGCCGTAATTGTCATCCTGTTCGTGTGAACCGTGCTTGGAATTTCTATCGCTGAAGAGCCTCTTGCTTCCTTTTGTAGTTTCTGGTCGGACATTTTCAAATCCATCAAGTCCGCTCGAAAATGCAGTGATCGGTGTCTAGCAATGTTAGTGTTCTGTTTCCTTTGCTGGACCGAGACAAGGTGAATAAGGGAGTGGATCTGGTTGATTGGCTCGTGGGGCAGAACGCCCTAAAGCAGTGCAAAACCTAGCATACCTGATGCGGATCCGCCATCCTCTGCTTCGTTTACTTTAACTCTGTAGGTACATGGAGAATGGTTTGGTGGCAGATTGTAGCAGACTAACTTGAGTTGAGAAAATGCAAGCTCAGGTCTGACGCTTCAATGCTGTATAGTCTAGACAAATTGATGTCTAGGCAATGGAAGGTCACGATAGGGTGTTGAATAAATTCACTGAACTGTGAACCTCTGTTGATGTGATGTGATATGTGATGTGATGTGATGTCTCGCCTGGTATCAGCCAAGGGCCAAGGCGCAAAACGACGGACAGCTGCTCCAATATGCGTCGTCTACAGCCGATTTTCATCTGTTTGTAGCGGGATTTGGATGGAATAACGTAGCGACCAGAATCTTCCAGGAGTTTTCGGTTCCTGAGAACGCGTTCAAAGCGTGTATATTGGAAGTCCACAGGGTTGCCAGGGCCCGGGGTTGTTAAGTCTGACGTTGACACTGAACCCACGAATTATCCACCAGGGTTATCTGAGTATGTGTGTACCTGTGACCCAGGGGTCCAGTAGCCAGATTGATACTCACCCAGCTAGGTTACTCATTCTTGTAACACATGTTTTATATTACTTTTACTAGATTATAGCATAGGGAATTAAAGAGGTATTTTAATATGCCTATTTAAAATATAGGGAGATTGAAAATATATATATATATTATCTTATGTTATGTTACCAGCTCTTATTAAGGTTTACTGTCAACTGTATTCCTTAATTTCCAACTCGATATGTCATATCTTCCAACTATTCTGGGGTTCCCACGAGAGTAGCATGTACTGCAAACCTTAGCAGGACTCGATACTAGGCTTGAGCTGTGGACGTGTAGATGTGAGAGGTTCTTGTTATGTTGCGATGTCGACTGCTTCAGCTGTATAAACGACTCATTCGATGAAGCGCGTGGAATAGGAATTAAAATTACTCATGACATATAATGTTGCAGAGTGATGACGCGATCTATACGTCCATCTAGCCATCTATTGTTCCCAATGCCTTTTCTAGAGCAGAGTATCTGTATCTTATCCCTAGGTAGTCATTATTCCGTACTGTGTAAGGGCGGAATCTCTTAACGAACCGTATTGGTACAATCCATGAAACCTAAAGCCAACGTCTTGTATCTATACTTGTATCTATACTTGTATCTATACTTATACGGAGGTATATGCCAGAAGTAATGGAAAGGTGGGTCGCCAAGATAGCCACTTTGGCCAGGGTACGCGTAGGGATTCGCGAAAGGTGTAAGTACCTTTCATGTTGTTGTCGCTGTCTTCCTA
>Ga0123337_10000516_pt1 | contig 63423 bp, 37 predicted proteins | sample frozenSSSSmetaG_FD_89792 | JGI IMG/M metagenome (GOLD analysis project Ga0123337, IMG submission 89792) | Glacier valley bacterial and archeal communities from Borup Fiord, Nunavut, Canada, to study Microbial Dark Matter (Phase II) -... | ecosystem: Environmental > Aquatic > Freshwater > Ice >...
CATTTCCATTCCACTCCCCCCCTTAACCCAACAGATCATCCAACCCACTGCCCCCCGTCCTCTGCTGACCCGCCTGCGGCCTCGCCGCACCGGCCGGGCTGGCACCGGCAGCCGGCGCCCCCCAGATCCCCGCACTCGCCTTCTCCTTCGCCAGCTGTCCCAGCGCCGGCCCCTGCGTCGGCGTCGCACTCTTCTTGATCCCCGCCGACGCAGAGCTCCACAGCGAGCCGAACGCATCGCCCTTCGCCGCCGGCTTCGCCGCCGCCGCGGTGCCCGCCAGAGACCCTGCGGCTTGGGGAATTGAGGGCGCGGCCGCCTTGACGGACGTGAAGTAGTTCGGCTGGCTGCCCGTGTAGGTCGTCTGCATCGGCGGGCGCGCCGCGGCGGCCACCGCCACCGGCGGCGAGAAGGCCGAGTAGTTCACGGGCGTGGCGGTGCTGCTGGGCGTGGGCGAGATGGAGGCGACGCCCATCATGGACGTAAGATCTGCTTGTTTGGGAGCCGAGACGGGCTGGGGGTGTGCAAACTGCGTGAAGGAGTTTGTCGTCGAGGTCGTGGCGGGGACGGGGGATTGCAGGGCGCCGAGCGGGGCGGACGGTGGGAGGGGGGTGGCGGACTGGAAGTCGTCAAAGTCGTCGTCGTCGGTGGGCTGGGAGGGGGCGACGGCTGGGGCGCTGGTGGTGGGCAGTGGGTCGTCGAAGGAGAAGAGGTCGACTTCGGGGGCTTTGGGCTTTGATGGCGAAGGCGCCTTGGCTGTGCTGCGTTCGGTGCCGGCGCGGGGTCGAGAGGGGGGCTGATCGTTGGCTTGTCTTCTCCCTGGTGCTGCTACGGCGCCCTCGTCGTACTCGTCGTATTCCTCGAAACGGTCGCGGCCGGAATCCTGGAAGTCGCTGGATTGGCCGCCAAAACCGCCGCCGTCACCAAAGACACCACCGCTGTATCCGCCATATGCCGCATTCGAGGAGCCAGCTCCATATTCTTCGCTCCCGAAGCCCCCGAATCGACTGCTGCCCGACATGCCGCCACCCAGTCCTGCGCCTCCCTCGACGCCCGTATACTTCTGTCGCGTGGACCGTGCCTTCTTGCGCTCTGTGCGGATGCGCTCGACGTCGCTCAGCAGCTCGGTCAACTCCTTGGCCCTGTTTCGTACGTTGATGCCCTGGTCCTTGCCGTTTGGATCGATGAAGTGGAATTGCCGTAACATCTTGAGGAGAGTAAGGTGAGAGCGCGCATCGTCAATGACTCTTTCCGAGCCATTCTTGACGAGGAATTCTAAGAGCTGGAGGGCTTTGTAGATCTGTCTCCATTCCTCGGCGGACTTCTCGGTGAAGCGTTTATATATCATCGGCATAATCTCGTTGAGCAATTGACTAGTTTGGATGTCAGCAAGATATTCGGTTTAAGCTTCAGGCGAACCTACTAGTTATATGTGGCATTGGCAATCTCTTGCATATCCTATGAGGAACAGATCAGTGGATAGTTCGACGGGGGCGCCGAAAGGGCGCTCTATGCATTGCTAGGGAGGAGTCGTTACCGTCGTCGAGGAGCCCCAGGGATTATTGTTGGTAGCTTCCCTGACCTTTGCCTCCATCTCCGTGTAGTTCATGACAGCTATGAACGATATAATCAGCAAATGCGTCGATTGCCATCTCAATAACTCACCATTCTGAACCTTCCGGACACCGGCCTTGATATCATAGAGAGACAGATTCGAGACCTGCTCCTTGAGTGATTCGAAGTTCAAGTTCATCTTCGCAATCGCTCGTCGCTATGAAGAGTGCACAAGAGCAAGTATATTGTGGTGACGACGAGGGGAAATGTGGCCTTGAAGAGTGTCTCTCTCTCTCTCGATCTGCGATGCCCGATTCACTTGTTGATGCCCGCCCGCGTGGCTGCCAAGAGTTCGACTGCACGTGATCTGAACGGCGTCTTCGGCCAATTAAGTCAACGAGAGTTTTGAGCCAATCATTTCTCGACAATATGGCTCAGTCTTAAGTAATCAATTTTTTTAAGGGTCTCTGATGTCATGTGAAGCTATCAACACGGCAAATGTCATCAGTCGAGCTGTCAGGTAGAGCAAGCAGCAAATTATAAATTTGCTTGTAGTATACTGTATATAAAGGCCATGTCTAGTTGGCGCTTATTAAGCTTAATAAATCAAAATAAATTAATGCAATTATGCCCAGATATTCTACTGCACATCACGTTGTCGGCAGCTCAGGAGTGAATGAGGAGAGAGAGAGAGGTAACCGGCTGTTACGGAGAACGACAGCACCGAGTAGCTCTGTCGAGCCCCCTAAAACCAGCAACCAAGCCGAAGCTCTCATAGCAGAAAGCGAGACTCTCTCTCTTTCTCTCTCTCCTTCTCTTTCTCTTTCTCTTCTGCCATAGCAAGTCATTGTATATCACCAACACCTGTAACAACACTGTAACACTTATCTCTGTACTTCTAAGGTCGCTGTAGATCTCATATAATCTGTGAGTACCACATGTTGATGAGGAGGCAGCCCTCCCCTTCCCCTTCCCCTTCCCCTTCCCCTTCCCCTTCCCCTTCCCCCACGGACGGGCTATGCTGCAAGGAGCTGGCTGCATGCTACCATCTCACCATCCATCTCACGTCCCAGCTCCCAGCTCCCAGCTCCCAGCGCTACAGGCCCCAGTCTGCCAATGTAATGCCATGTGAATGCCCGTCTGTACATGCAAGACGCAAGACGCAATGCAGACGCAGACGCAGACGCAGACGGGCATTGGAACACTGGGTTATATCTGGAGGCGGAGATGGCTGAGAGAGCCTGGCATGAAGATGAAGATGAAGATGAAGATTGAGATGGAGATGAAGCATCAGATACTCCAAGGCAGTGTATGACGATGATACGGCGGAGAGGGAGAGAGGGAGCAGGCGGGGGAGGCCAATGATGCTAGCTGGAGCCCTCCCTTCCTGCTGAGTTGTTCAAAGTTGAAAGCTTGAAGGAGGAGGAGAGGAGAGGAGAGATGAGGAGGAGGAGAAGGACGCCCTTGCCCTCTGAAGCATCCCTCCTCTCGCCGTCTAGTCGTCTCAGAGCACACCTCTTCACACACAAAGACACACACAAGACATACACACACACAGACGCATACACACACACAGACGCATACACACACACCCCCCTCCTATACATACCCCCCTCTCGCTCTCCCTCTCCCTCTCCCTCTCCCTCTCCCCCTTTTCCTCTCTCTCCTCCTCCTCCTCCTCCTCCCTCTTCCTCTCTTCTCCCTCTCCCTCTCTCCTCTCCTCCTCCTCCTCCTCATCATCATCCCCATCCCCTCCCCTCCCCCCATTGCCCCCGATTGCATTGGCCGTCGTCACGGGAATGGCAGCCCATGGCGGCCGTGCGGGAGTGGCAGTGCGGGAGTGGCATGAACCGTCATCCCGAGGTTTATTCGTTTATTCGCTTACACCAGACTCGGATTAGCGTCAATTGTCAACTCAGCTCCCCCCCCATCCATCACCCAAGAAACGGATTGCCCCACCTTTACAAAAATGCCCCTCATCATGCAAAGCATTCGACCTCTCTCTCGCTCAACTCCTACTCTTCGATCTCTCATCAACAACATCAACAACAACAAGTCCATCAACTCTACACGTAACTTCCACGCTTCATCCACAAACATGGCCATCAAGACGTAAGTTGAGCTGATCCTTATCCACATATCTTCTTCTTGGAGCTCTGCTGATGATGCTTTCATAGCTTCTTCGATATTACCTGGGAGGGCCCAGTTCTCGATGCTGCTGGAAAGCCAACCTCTAAGGTTGCTGGTATGTTTATCATCAATTCTCCATCACCTTGTCACTCACTTCATCGTCACCTCATTCCGCTTCTGTTGAGCTCTGCATTGAGCTTGATGATGGCTGGCTGCTTATTGTTTACACTTGATGAAAAACCCCTCACCCTTCTCGGCCGCATCCACCACCCACCCCCGCAGTGACGTCGAAGCTGACACACACCCACCAGAGCAATCCGGCCGCATCAACTTCACCCTCTACGACGATGTTGTCCCAAAGACCGCTGAGAACTTCCGCGCTCTTTGCACTGGCGAGAAGGGCTTCGGCTATGCTGGCTCTGCCTTCCACCGTGTTATCCCACAGTTCATGCTTCAGGGTGGTGACTTCACCCGCGGCAACGTACGTCTACCTCTTGCAATCAATGCATGGCCAAGCAGAGCATCCACTGACTCCATGCTAGGGCACCGGTGGCAAGTCCATCTACGGTGAGAAGTTCGCCGATGAGAACTTCTCCCGCAAGCACACCCGCCCAGGACTTCTGTCCATGGCCAACGCCGGCCCAAACACGTAAGTTCTATTACCCTCAACCCCAAATTTCCCTTTCCCTTCTCCCTCACTCCCTCATCCTTGCCTTCTCTCAAGTAGTTCCCAGCTAATATCCCCCAAGCAACGGCTCCCAGTTCTTCATCACCACCGTCGTCACCAGCTGGCTGGACGGCAAGCACGTCGTCTTCGGCGAGGTCGCTGACAACGAGTCCATGAACGTCGTCCGCGCCATTGAGGCCACCGGCTCCGGCTCCGGCAAGGTCAACTACTCCAAGAAGCCAACCATCGTCAAGTCTGGCGAGTTGTAGATGGCCTTGTTGCTTTTGAAGGATGGTCATTGATGCGGCTAGCGGCGAGGCTTGAGCGTAAAGTTTAGCTGAATAGTGCGGCTTGACGAATAACAAAAGTTTCAGACACTGATGTGATTTTGATGAGTTCGTGAATTATTAGTTGCGTGATCGTTCCCTGCTGCTGAGCTTTGGTGGTGTTGGAACAAGATTTCAGACACCGGGCTTTCTACACATTAGTCAGGACAACTGTCTCACAGACTCACAGATTCTCTCACACTCCTGACCCTGTTTACTTCTTTCATATTTCATGATTCATGCATTTCTATCGTCTATGCATTTTGCACATCTTCCTTCCCTTCCCAATACATATGCATCCAAGTTCAGCACCCAATCGAGCCCATGGTATCTCCCAAACGCCATCGCCATGCAAATCACATAAACCAGACAACATCACCCCTCCATCCTAAAATCCCCCCTTCAACCACTCCTGGAAATACACACAACTGCTCGGCCCCACGGGGCCCCCCTCCTCGCACAGCTCGAACACGGGACACCGCCCGCACGGCGCCTCCGTCAGGCCATTCCCGCGCTCGGCCGCCTCCTCGCCCACGATCGGCCGCCGCACGGCCTTGTACGCCACGCCGTCCGGGCCGGACACGATCTGCTCGACGCGGCGGTCGTAGATCAGCACGTCGAGCAGCGCCGCGATGTCGTCCGACGTCAGCGTCGTCTGCGTGATGGGCGACGACTCGATGAAGAGCGTCAGCTCCGCGAGCGACGGGTAGCCGCGGTACGTCGGCGGCAGGGGGAGCAGCGTCACGGCGTCCTTGGGCGCGGGCTGCGGCGCCGGCGAGAGCGCGCGCAGCTCGTTGGAGGCGTCGGGCTCCGCCTTGATTCGCGCGCCGCCGGACTTGGAGGCTTTGGCCTCGGCGTCGCTCATGCCCTTGATGCGCTTGGCGGGCTGGCGTCTGGGCGCGGCGTGCGCGTGCGTGGAGCGGTAGAAGGAGCGCGCCTCGATGTACTTGTAGAGGACGGAGGTGAGGCCCTCGATGAAGGCCTCGTCGAGCTCGTTGTCGGTGTACCAGGCGCCGCCGGTGGCCTTCTCCGAGGGGCGCAGCGTCGACTTGATGTACATCTTGCGCGTCGGGTGCTCGACGGACTTCATGTCCGAGATGAGGCGCTTGGTCTCGAGGGCCTTCAGGGCCGAGCGCATCAGCGTCTCATGCAGGCCCGTCTTGGTCTTGATCGTCTTCGACCAGATGCCCTCGGTGCCGCTGTCGTCGATGATGGAGTACACCATCTCTTGCTCGTGGGTGAGGCCGCGGTATCTGCGGCGCGAAGTCAGCATACGTGGTAGGATTGAAGGGGTGGTGAGGAGACGTACTTCTGGGCATCTTCCAAGGGTCGGTATATCCAGCCCAGCTGGCCGTCGCGCACCATCTTGAAGAGCTTCTCGTCCACGAGACGCTGCGTGACGGCCAGCAGCAGCGCGGCGTCGTTGTTGGGGATGACGTTCATGTCGAGGATGTCCTGCTGCCGGAAGACAGTCTCGGGCTCTTCGTCGAGGCATTGTTCGTAGATCTGCTTCTTGAGGGATTCGATCTTCGCCTCGTCGGCGGAGCTTGCTGGGGAAGCCATTGCGGCGGTGGAGGAGAGGTTGTGGCGACGATGCGCTGTGTCAATTGAGCAGCTGTGCCTTTCGGTCTTGTTCGATCGTTCGAAGTTTGCAGGAGTTTGCAGCCGTTAGAGAAGCAGTATCCCACTGTGGCGCTGGAGCTTCGCCGTGTGACAGTGAGGTTGGGATGGGAAGGCTGGCGAATTGTCGAAATATATTTTTGGCGGGGCAGCTTTACGCGAAGACGAGGCAAGGCTACGCTAGGCTAGGCTAGGGTGTGGAATTTCCCCAGTCCAGCCATGACGTCCTCTTGAGCCGAATGGCAATCTGCACGATAAAGGAATTGCTAAATCATATCGTTGGATTTGCTTTGTGTTCGCATATATTAATGAGGGAGGGAGAGGTCCTGATCAGTTGCATTTGAACCTTTACATTCGATACATAACCCACTATGTCAGCTCCTTCTGGGAAACGTGGACCATCAGTCCTGGTATGTGTCTCTGTTCTAAGCTGGCATTGCAAGCTCTCAATAACTTCCATTTTCGTTTCACCTTCTGCAATCATAGGATGTATTCTTACCACCAGATCCTAGGTCACCGATTCAAGAGAGCGCGCACAACCTCCCCGAGCTGCCACACGGCCGGTAGGCACCTCAACCAACCCTCGCAACCGCATGCCCACCCGCTTTATCTCCGTCGATAATGTCCTCCAATACTCCTCCGAAGTCCCCTCCGGACAATCACGCATACCACCAGGACGACGCGCTACACCCGCCGGCAGTCCGCGGCGCGGCTCTGCGATGGGCATAAGCCCTATCCCTCGTGGCGCACAAATCAGCGTTCCAGGTCGAAGCACGAAAGTCAGCGAGAAACTAGTTTTGATCCCTGAATTGGCGGAGAATAAAGAGGACGAAGAGGGCTTGGACTCGGCTGATTTTAGGAAAGGGTACATCGATGATAGTGATGAAGAGGAAAGGCCCTTGAGAAGTGAGGAATTGGATGAGTTGAAGAGGAGGGGGGCGTTGAGGGGGAAGAGTTATGCGGAGAGATTGCCGAAGGCCAAGAGGACAGAGAAGGTGGCGAGATGCACTGCATATTGTACAGCACAGGCATATAAGATGGCACCGACAGCAGCCTTCGTGCGCGAGCAACATGGAGCAAAGACGAAGCTCTATGACGATTGTCTCTATACGGTCTATCATTTGCCCCTACTGCCAGGCACCGATGGATATCGAATAAGGAGCAGTCCCATTCTGAAGAGTCCTGGAGGCAAGGCTGTTCTAGATGAAGAGATTGAGAGGAGTGAGAGGCGAGACTATCACGAAGGATATTTCGAAGACACAGACGTCTACGGTGTTCGTGGTGGAGAAGAGAGCCTGGGCGGTGAGAGCGAGGAAGGTCGAACGAGGCGAGAAGAAGAAGCAAAGCGCGGGAGAGAAGAAGAACGAGCTTTAGAGCAGGGCAAACGAATAGACAGTCCCAACCGCACCCCGCCTGACGCAACTACTTTTGCCGAGATGTTCGTCTTCTCTTACGGTGTAGTGGTATTCTGGAACTTTACCGAGCGGCAAGAAAAGGACATCCTCGCCGACTTCACATTCTCAGAGATGGAGACGGGAATATCGTTAGTATCGCGACCGGAAGATGAAGCGGACTTTGAGACTGAGGAGCTGCACTTCGAATATAGTCCGTTGGTGGATAGACCCAGAGTCTTTAATGATATGATCACGCTGAGGAGTGGAGACCATATGGTTAAACTTGCGATGAGCCATGCTATCGCACAGAGCACTAAGCTGAGTTTTTTCGAAGAAAAGATGTCCCAGACGATGCTCGATGCACAATATGTGCCGAAACGCCTTGCACTTACCGGCGAGCTCGGCATGTCGCGCATGGAAATCGTCAAAATCCTCGGACGGCTATTCAAAAGTCGCGTAGATGTCAATCTCTGTAAGCCTTTTATCCCACTCAACAGCCACTTCTCTTGGTATGATTACTAATGTTCCCCCAGCATCAAACATCCTCGACGTCCCCGACTTCTTCTGGAACTCCGAGCCCACGCTGCACCCCCTCTACTTCGCCATCCGCGAATACCTCGAGATCACGCCGCGCATCAAGGTGCTTAACGAGCGATGCCGCGTGTTCCTCGAGCTCGCCGAAATCCTGTCCGACTCCATCGCCGACACGAAGATGAGCAACATCACGTGGATCGTGATTGTGTTGATTGTGGTCAGCATCGTTGTTACGGTGTCCGAGGTGGTGCTGAGATTCGGACTGCTGCAGAAGGAGAAGGAGAAGGGCTCGCCGGGGGTCTGCGGGCTGGCGAGGCTGGGGATTGCGACGAGGGGTGGGGCGGCGAATGTCACGAGGATTAGAGAGGCGCTGACGGAGAGCGATATGCAGCAGTTGTGTGGGATGGCGATTATTGGGAAGACGTATAAGGAGCTGTAAATTTGAGCTGGCGAGCGAGGTTTGTATATCAGCGGTTGCACATATTGGCTAGCTATGGCAGGAAGCCAGGAGCTTGCATAGCGGGCGTTTCAGGAGGCTGGTCGGTTTTCTGGTAATGGTAGGATTGTATACGTCATGGGGTTAATATGCCGCTTCCTAAGCTGGTTGTTCATTTTCAGGATACATAAGGATAAATTCTGTTATCCTTCAAGACCCTGATATCATTTGCGTGTCGTCAAGGCTGGGAATAGTCCAGAGTGCGTAGAAGCTAAAAGGCACCACCCTGCACAAGGATTCTGACTATTAGATTCAGTGCTACATACTAGTAAGCATAGAATGTTTTGTAACTTCTATTTAATGATTCTAGAGCAATATCCCATTCTTAGATCAGCCATGCCCCGAATTCTTCTGATACGCCACCACATTGTATAATCACAGATCAGGCATCAGACATCAGCGTTTTAAATTTCTGCCAAAAATCCTTATTTGGTTTGCTCTAATACTGAGTTTCCAGGGGCTAGTGAGGCCCTCTGCGAGAACGACTGCACAAGGCCGAATGTCGAGGCATACTGTCCTGGCCCAGTCCTGTGGGTGCAGCTCTTTATGCAGCCATACGTGCTGGTAATTTTTGTTCCTGTCATAGTTCCTCACACAGCCCTCGTCGTCTTTGGATAGCGGGAATACGGTTTCCGTGGCCGTTCGCTGGCTGAAGGGAGAAAGGGAGAACCCACAACGGAACAGCTGTGATTCTGTCTTGAAAAATCTAGTAAAAAGCTTCGTGTTCCTAAATTTCCTCTACTCTTATTTTATGTTTCTGGTTCGCTGGCCATTTCTTTTTTCTTTTTTCCCACAACTTAAGCCGTATGACAGCTTTGCTGAGTCTGAGACTCCCGCTTGCGGCTTTCGCTTGCCCAGGTTTATCGCCTTCTTCCTATGCCTTCAGTGAGCAGTCGAGGGAAAAGAGACACAAACAGAGTTTAAAGAATACGTCCAACTCTAGAACGCAGAAAACGCAAATTTTCCCCCTCTGGAACTGGAACATCAAGGTACTCCAGGCATGGTTCTAGACGGGGAAGTTATGTCGAGCAATATACACTCACTTGAATTAATTCTTTGCGTCCCTGTTTTGGAGTGTTAGCTATTATTCTACCAGAAAATGGCAATTCAAATGCTTCAGCAGAGCAGACATTGAGTCTCCTAGGAAGAGTGCTTATTCTCTGAGCTATAAAGAACTTCGCCACCGTTTTCTAAAGAAGTGGTAATCTACGGGTTTACACAATCCAAAGACAGCGCACTATCACTACTACACAAAACAATCATCGTGAAGGGTATATAATTAGTTCCCTACTTATTCAAAAAAGACAGTGGTATCATCCCGCATCGCGCATCAAATCATATCTCGCCAGTCATTACAATACCTCTTACGCATCGGATGCGTCTTTCGACCAAGCTTCCTAGCACCTATTTGACAGTAACGCTCGCCTCGTCCTTCTGCGGCGGCGTCTCCAGCCCATCGCTCTTCTCATGCTCAACGCCCTCCGTGATCATCGCGCCCGGCGCATGATGCTTGCTGGGATGCTCCTGGCCGGTAGCATCCAGGTAAATCGCCTTGAACGTGTGCGCCATGCTGGCACGCCCCTCCCACAGCGGATACACGCCGACGCACAGCAGCGAGCAGAGCAGCCAGATGATGCCCACGACGACCCAGCCGGTGAAGAAGGGCTTGCTGAACACGTAGCCCGTGCCGTACATGGGGATCGGCCACAGGAGCAGCAGGCACACGGTCATGACGACGGTCGTGATCTTGGCGATCTTCGACGCGCGCAGCAGGTTGGCGGCTTCGGCAGCCAGCTGCTCTTCCGAGGCCGTCACCTCGCCAGGCACGAGCTCAAGGTCGACGCCCTCCGCCTCAGCCAGGTCGTGGTCGTCGCCCTTGCGGATCGCCCCCATGGTGCCCCAGTCGTAGTTGTCTGCGCCGAGGCCGAAGGTCAGGATTGGGATGAAGATGACGGGAGAGAGCAGGGCGACGACGTTGCCCGCCAGCATGGGGTAGTTGGAGCCGAGCGACGCGACGGTCAGCTCGCCGAACATCTTCTGCGCGGTCACGAGCCACGCGATCAGGCTGCAGGCGAGGCCGAGCGGTGGGGAGATCATGGCAGCCCACTTGTTTTGCTTGGACCACAGTAAGGTTAGGGTGGCGGGGAGCACGGCCGCAGAGATGATCACACCCATCATCAGGTACAGGAAACCCATGGAGATGCCGGCATAATAAAGCCCCGTCGAAAATGCAGCCATCAAGAGGCCAAAGGTGACGACCATTACGTGCGACATATAGATGAGGCGGCGTCCGGAAGCGTCAGGCTTGATGTAGGTCTGGTAGATGTCGTAGGTGAAGATGGAGGAGACGGCGATGAGCTCCGCGGAGGAGGCGGACGTCACGGCCATGAAGATTATGAGGAGGGCGCAGACGGCACCGCCAGACCCGAGGAGCGCTACAGCCGCGTAGGGCAAGACCAGGCCAGCGGAGACGTCGGCTGGGTTCATACGCTCTGGGTAGGTGGGGAAGACCGGGTTGTTCTCGAGGGCGAGAGCAGCGAGGCCCATTGTCGTGGCGCAGAGCCAGGGAATGGCGAACCAGGAGAGACCGCCCATGATGTAGCCTGGAAGAGCGTGGACTGGGGATGCGGCAATGGCTTTATTATAGTAACCATTGTCTCCAGCGTGTTAGAATTAACAGATGCGAGGGATAGGAACGTTAGACTTACCACAAAACACGGTACCGAAGTTACCCACGATGTTGATGACGAAGAAAATGGCACCTTCTTGCGATCTCATGGTAAGGTAACTGCCTCCTGCATTGCCATCGACTGGGTGTCTGGCAGCGGCGCTGACGAGGGCGTCGAAAACTGCGCTTGGAGAACCGAGGATCTCGCTCGTGGCATAGGTGGTGAATGCAAAGATCAAGATGATGATCAGGAGCATGAAGGTATGCACGTAGTCGCTGTGATCTTGTCAGTTTGAGCCGCATGGCCGAGGGCATTGTAAACCCACGTCAGGAACGTGGCTTTGATTCCACCAAACATGGTATAGACAATGACACCCAATGGCAGCAAGAAGCAAGCTGCTGGAGTTGGAACGCCAGTCAAGGCGGTGAATGCTGTAGATCCACCGGTCAAGAGCATTGCAGTGACCAAAATATTCGTGAATAGGCCAAAGACGGTGAAGACCAAATGGGTGGCCATGCCGTAGCGGGCCTTGATAACCTCAAGGAAGGTCTATTTCTCGTAATCAGACATTATTCAAGCACTGACGTGGTGCAGATACTTACATGAGCATTGGGCGCACGGCGCTTCAACTCAATGGCAATGGACGCGAAGAGAATAATCTGGACGGTAGCTCCCGACGCATACCAGAAAGGACCCGAGACACCGTAGTTGTACGCAACGGCGGAGCTCTGAAGCAAGGTCGCTGCCCAAGTCCAACTGGACACGACCGCCGAGGCCACCAGTCCCGATTTAACCGTTCGTCCAGCCGTGCTGAACATTTCCGAGGTTTGTAACTCATGGTTGTAGCGCTTGAGGACCCAGGTTACCAGGACCATACCGAGCGCGAACAGCGAACCAAGACCTGTGAGGGAGTGGTGTTAGAATGTGAAGAGTAGGAGGATTTGCCATAGAGCTTGCCAAGGATAATTCCATAGCCCCAGGCCGTGCTCAGTGGGTGAGCAACGACGACGTGGTTTGCCTCCATCTTGTGTTTGAAATATGCGTGTGGCAAGCCCGTGAAAAAGTTATGAAAGACAGGTAGAGAAGACAGAAGGGGAAGGAAAACGGGGGCTGAGGATAGATATATGCAAGAAGGGAGGATGCAAGAAGAGAGGATAGCTACCTTGCCTGCATGCACAGTACAATCTGTACGGGTAACGTCGAGATCAACATGCAATTTGATCCCTCAAGCTCTGACTGGCTGAGAGCTCTCTAGAGATAGGGCGTCATCTGGGCGGCGAGATAGAGTGAAAAGCAAAGAAGGTTTTCTCAATGGAGGCCTCTGATGTGGAGGTGAGCGGGGGATTTGCTCCAAAGTTGTTGTAATGCGTTTTACAGAGCCATACCTATGTACATACATGGAGTACTAGAGTGAATCTGATAGTATGCAGTATCAAGAGGGTCGATGTCACCCCCTGCTGCCATGTTAGAACCTGAGATACTTAGTACTGTCTCACTGGAGCTGTGTAAAGCCCTCTAATGCGGTATCTCCTGGAGGGTCTGGGCCTCTCCAGAGATATTGATATTACGGAGAACAGATTGCTCCGCTAATATTGTACGCGCAGATACTCCAGCGGCCAGCCTCTCTTCGTTCTTGGAGATTAGACTCAGTGGAATCCGTACGAGAGAGTTGGCCGAGAGGCTTGCATGAGGTGGTGGATGTTGAACATTGTAGATAGGGATCGTAGATATCGTGGATGTCATACATACGTGATAAGCTTTTGACAAAGCCGTGGTTTAATTCGTTGATAATGGCATCGAACCCCCTGACGGGCGCGGCTGACAGCGCCGACGCCGGTGGCATTCCGCACGTCAGAGCTGGAGTGACAGCGCCTAGCTAAGCCAAGCCTAAGATAAGAACAGGAGCTATGGCACTCTGCTAGGTATGCACATAGGTACGAAGTATCTATGTGCATATGTACCTCGACGACTCTATCGTAAAGTCATTTTCTGACTTCAGCATCCAGCACTACTACCTAGTAAGGTAGATATGTATGTACATGCATGTATGCATGCATATGTACCACTGATCTTGATCTTCCAGCCTTGTCATTTGTTCAGTGTCTTCGGCAGGCGCCGAAGAATGTGGGACGATGATAACAACGATGTGAACGTTTGATGAGTGAACGTCTTCACCGATAGGTATAGTCCACTGCGGCGAGGAAAGTCAGCCTGCGGCATCCTCGAAAAAGGCCATGATGTCGTCCGTGGAGACTGAAGAGCAGTAAATGCTAGAGTGCCCTGCCGGCTGTTAGCTTGGACATAATACTGTATGCATGTATGTACCTACCTATATGCATATACGTAGAATTGGGGGATATACAGAGCATGATGGATTGCTGATCTAGAACGGCCATGCGCCCAAGAGAGTGTGGGGTCTAGAGATTAGATGATGGGTTCTAGCTCGCGGGCGGGCGCCGAGTCTAAACGAAGACCATGCATCATCCCCATCCCATGCGAGAGGCATCGCTTTGCGGTCTGTCGTTTCAATTACAGCACGCCTCTCATCCCTCGCCAAGATGGTCAAAGCATGACAAGTGTACGCCAGCTTCCAGCCGCAGCGCCTCTTGTCGACTTGATACAGGCGCATTTTACAAGCCACAAGGGAATCCTGAGATTAACCCAATTGTTGTTCGTTGAAAAGGAAAGGCTCTCATCTCCAAGCCGACCTCTCAAATTCACAATCTGTGCCACAAAATATGAGTGGAGTCCACAGGTGACAGAAATCCGTTTTCTCTGTTTCTCAACAATGCACATGCGACCCAAGATGACGAAGCATGCCTCGATGACGGGAAGACATGGGATGTCGCCAAGTCAGAGAGCCGAATGTAAGCTGTTGCTCGCCTTTCGACTTCTGCAGCATCATAGATAGGGTTTTACCGTTTTCATATGGCTATTGTTCTCTCCAGGACCAACCGTCCAGCCATTTTTTATCAAAAAATATTATTGAAAAAACAAAGAACAGTCCTCAAATGTGATTATGTGATCATGAGACGCTCAGGCCTCTTCAACAAATGTGCAACCCCCAGCCATCTCTCCATGATATGGGACCTTATCAGTAAACCATCAATGCCTGTCACGTAATGGTGGGGTGCATAACCGCTGATATAAACTTGACAAGCGACAAGAGGTGACTCTCCAGACTGCCGGTCTGCAGTGTCCATCGTTTCCCAGCATACTCGTAATCACACGTGCATCGAGAACGCAGAGAGTGCAGAAACATCGGAAGAAGCGTGTCGGGTATTATTAATCGTGCACCACGCAGCACCTGAGAAAATATTAAACAAGGTATGTATGCCCAAAATCGATACCCTTCCAGATCAACATCCCCATTGCTGGTAAGATCTGAACACAGAGGGATGCGTCCAGTTCGATACGAGATCCCATTCCAAACACCTAGACTCCCATCAACCACTATCGTGGATCCACCGTTCTCTCCAATAGCAGTGTCTTCTCCCGTCATCATCTGTACTCCATATTCTGGTTCACCTTTGCACCAGGAGGTGTACTAGCCCAGCCAGGAGGTGGACCTCCGCCAGGCTGTACCAGAGGGAGCTGAGGTTGTAGTTCGTTTCCAGCACCTGCATGCTGTGCAAGAACGTCTTGCCGATTTCTGTAGAAGCAGATGTCAGTTTATAATCCACGCATTCTCGTTCTCCTGAGTTTCACATAGGGCAAACGTACTGTAGAGGTTGGGCAAAGCCACAGATTGGGCAGACGATATCCTCATAGGAGTGGAAGGAGAGCGGAAGGACTGGTACAAAGCAGAATGTGAACCAATTCCATCGTTTCATGACATGTGCTGAATAGTTCCCCTATTTCTGTCAGCAGCTTCTCGTGACAGAAGGAGCAAGATCACACAATGATTCTGAGCAGGCCTAGCTGGGGCAGAACTTACGCAGTTATGGCACTGGCAAGTGACTCCCTCGTAGCCTTGCAAATATGAGGAGAATTCATGCTCTCCGCAGGTAAATACGATACCTGGCGGGCTGTCAGTATTCCGGTCGTCCCAAAGATGGTGCACTGCATCTCTACTAACACATTGTAATAGGCGGATTCCTCTAAAACGTGGGCAGTTTTGTCTTTTGTGAAAGCAGATGCTGAATATATTATCACTGATGTTGAAGCTGAGCTCAACCTTGGATATAAACCGCGTCAGTGGCTGTGGCCATTAAATGGCCACGCACGTGACGTCAATCCAACCTTAAACCGACCACTAGCGCCGTCATTACGGAAGCCGAGACGAAGCGGGGCCGCGGTTTCGCGAGTCACAAAATATATATTTTCGAGCTGCGCACCAAAAGCTCTTTCTTTCCTCTCCAAGCGTCGTCCTCATCAACGTTGCGTTTCTATGCTACAAACAGATACCTGCGCAAGCTCCGTGTCAGATCTTCGGATCATCTATCCTGCATATGAGAAATTCGGAGTAATCTTCAAACCACCTCACTCCCTTCCTCGGAAGGTGCACAGGTCTGCCGGTAACGGCCCGGCGTGCTTCACGTCCGCAATTGGCATCAGAAAAGCAGGGCGCATCCTCTCCTTGTATACTCCGAGCTCCTTGGGGCGAGGAAGAAGAGGGAGAGTGGTGCGTTCCTATGGGAGGGCTGTTGCGAAGATCGTGTATGCCAGATGAACCGCCGATTTGCTGCTCGATCTCTGAACCGCAAGGGGAAGGGCGAGGGCAGAAGTCGGTGACTATAGAGGCATGACACTTAAGTACAATACGCAACGTGCCAGTTCTATGATGCTTCGGTGTCGTGGAACGGGTACAATTCGATTCTGATTACTCTGATGGGGACGACGCTTCACCTTTTTTTCCTTCAGGTCAGTAAACACTTCATATCACCTACGTATGGGATACTACTAATTAAGTCAATGTCTTATTGCCTAGTTCAGAGTGGTAGTCACGCTGATGTCACCTCCAATTGCGCTCAGACTTTGGCTTCATCGACATATCCCCAGTTGCGAACACTCAGGCCCTTCTCTACTTCAAAGCAATTGTCTCAGAACTCCTGTGTGCTATTGCCGAATCCACCCTCTGCCTGGTCAAAACCACCACTGTGATAACCAGAACTGCCTCCGAACTCATCTTCAGCGTCTGGAGAGTTTCTGGATTTGACGAGCGTCTTCAGCTCATCTAATTCCTTCAGGAGTTTCGAGCAATACTCTCTGGACCGGTATACCTTGCGCAGAAGATTCCGGATGCCTTCGCCGGCAGTTTCAATTTTGTCCTGCAGAAGTTTGGCAGAGTCCATAGTACTTTCATCTCTGCTTGACCTTGGAACGACGATCTCAGCTGCGGCCGTCTTTTCCAAACACGACTCTATCTTCTTGCCCATGATTCCGAATTTCTCGCACGGTTTCTTCAAATGCTCTTCCCATTCTACTATCAGATCCTCGCTGCTCATGGAGTCGCGACGACCTGGGACTCCAATGCGGCGCGACCACAACTGCTTCAAGATATCATCTCCCGCGTACTTCTTGATCGCGGTAACGTCGCTGTCGAAATCCTGCTGAAACTTCTGGTAGAACGCCTCGGCATGTTCGAGCTGCTTGAATAGCTTGTTGCACGCCTTGTCGAAATCCACAGAGTCGCGATCGTGCCTTCTCTCTCCCTCCTCCCAGCCATTGGACATATCTCGAACGCGGCGTTCGTGGCGTTGGCCGGGCGACGCAGCGGGATCATACGTCTCCTCCCACTCGTAGAATGGGTGCGGTGGGCCAGGAGGATATCTTGGATATCCAATATCCATGGAGGGTCTCCGGCGGTACGGATATCTTCTTGGCTGCTCGGCGCTTGTCAGATCGGAAAAATAATCCCCTTCTCTTCCCCGACCGCCGCGGGCACTGACTGGCCATTCAGGGATCAGAGGGCTTCTGAATATCATCGGCGGCCACAAAGAGTGCATACTTGCTCGACCGCTGCCTCTCCTTGGAGGACTCTGAGCAATCCAGCGGGAAGACATTCTGCAATGATCTGGGGTTGAATCATAACCATCATTGCGGCTTCAGATTTATACATCTTTGCTCAAAAAATGCCATTTCTCAATTAGGTTTGCTTGACGGGTGCTGTGTGCCTTTCATCACGCAGACTGCCGCTTCTGGAAGCTCATTGCGAAGCGCTTTTTCATTCAATCCTAGAATCGCCTGTGGGCTTTCATGCCATCTCATTAATCTTCCTATATTTCTCAATACCTTCTCTGCATTTGCCCGGATTGGCTAGCGGCTCTGGACGGCGTATATATTGAACCATAGCACTTATCTAGCAAGAGCATAAGACAGAATCGATCTGATCATGCAAATGCAGCTGAATATATATATATATATATATTAAAATCACACATGACATGCAACACCTCCTGATCTCGTGACAGATACGTAGCGCTTGCCATATTCGTTGGACCGTCGTGCATCGAATAGAGCGCATCTAACGCATCGGGCCGAGCTTCCACGTCACATCTCCACTCGACACCAGCAGCAACCTCCCACCCAACCTACCTTTCCTTTCCCGCTCCCTTCAGAATTTCTAATCTGGGGATTTCTCTTCCATTGCACATTTTCTCAGATATCGTTCAGAAATCATGTCTAGTTCCCGTCCCACATTCCCGCCTGAACCCCTCATCCCGCTCGTGGGCGAGATCGCTGAACTGCTCCAGGGCCGGAACGAGAGTGTTTCTGTGGCTGAGACTGTACGTTTTTTGGGGGGTTTTCCTTCATCGAATCCCTATTATCTATCTCTGTCTCTCTTGGTCTCTTTCGTAGCTCTTTTGCATTGCTCAGCCAGGCAAATCGGGTTCCTTGTTTCGGCAGGCGTCGGTCGGGTAGGTGCGGCATTGCGTCTTTCCGCAACAGGTGGACAAGGAAAATTCCAGGAGCGTAGAAAGGAGGAAGAGCGGGCTGTGGAAATGAGGAATTTGCTGATGCAACGGAGGATTAGGCGGCCGGGGGCATCATCTCAGCGGCATTACTCAGCATAGCAGGCGCGAGTAGGTTCTACAAAGGCGGGGTGACGGTATGATCATTCCCTGCATGCATTCTCGTTTGCTGGGGCAAAAACGGACTGCTGGAAGGATAGCGGCTGATGTTTGCTCTGCATGAAGCTCTACACGCTGCCTTCACGTGTGCAATTCGGTAGGTTTCAGTTTGCTTCTGCTCTTTTGCTCTTTTGCTCTTTTGCTCTTTTGCTCTTTTCCCCTACCTCTCCATCGGGGTGCCAGCATTGCATGGCTCAAATCGCATGTACTGGAATATATACTGGCTGCTTTCTCCGCAGGCATTATCGGCTAACCACAGATCCAGCCGGATGGACCGAAGATGACACCAAATCCTATACGGGTCCCAACCTCTCCGTCGTCACCAAGCTGGCTGAGAACATGCGCGCGAAACTCGGCAGCACATACACGGTGTGCGAGTCCGGCACTGCTGGGCCAACGGGCGGCTCGAGTCGGAATCGGACGCCGTAGGTCTTCCCTCCGACTTCGACTCCCAGGAATGCCAAAGCTGATGTGGAGCACAGTGGATATCTCGCCTTAGCAGTCGCGACGCCGGAGGGGACGTTCACAAGGGAGCTCGACACGGGTTCGAAGGATCGCGCGGAGAATATGGTTACTTTTGCAGTGGAGGCGTTAAGGTTGTTGTTGGACGTTATTAAGGGGGAGTGGGATGTCAAGTCTATGAGAGCAAATGGGCAGCAGACTGTTAATTGGAATCTGTAATGATCATTTGTGTATATCCTGAAGATGGACAACTGACGTAGAAAATTGGACACCAACGACATTGGCTATATAATCCTATCAGTTCATCTCTGGAACCATGCCCGGAGTACATAGATGTTCTAATAGAAGCTGCGTCTAAAGGTTAGATGAATTCTTGAGACTCGGTTTCATGTCCATTCCATCTTGATTACCCTCTTAAACATTGGAAAGAAAGGAATCTAGACTAGCGGAAGTCGCATTTGGAGTCCTGTACTCCATATGCTTGTCATAAGATGTCAAGTTCTGGAAAAACTGCCTGCAACTCAAAACACAAGACAAGAGTACAGGAATTTTGACAATATGTTTGGCCCTCTTCCATCGCACGTCCCTCTAGACTCTGCTATACCTCGCACTTATTCAGCAGCGTCTTTTCATTCATAGAAATCAAGGGCGGCTTTCCACGGAATTTAGATTTGAGAACTATGTGACAGTTTCTAGTCTCCCTGGTACTAGGGAATTCCCAGCGCTGCGATTCAGGCTGTCGCTGTGGATGTTCTCACCGTGCAGTTTGACAGAAAATAGATTCCCACGCACATTCTCGAGATCTTGGGAAAGTTCTGAGACGCTTCTCCCTGCCAGGTTCTGCAAATTGAAAAAGGACCTACAGATAAGCTTTGGGATCATCATCAAACACCAACCCAGCCAAGCTCGCCCGGTCTGCCAGCTCGTCGGGATTGATATCTTCAGCAAACAAGAAGTCCAACCCCAGTAAAGCTCAATATGGTCATCCTATGCAACAGCACTTGCTCATATCACCAGGCATCTCTTCCATCCGACCACTCCAACCACGCTCCACGAATCCCCAGCTTGGATGGCTCCGCGTCTCTGCGAAAATAGCCCCTATCACATCCTTTAGCCTCTCACCAGCCCTCGTCAAACCCTCCCCCCGCGGCATCTAGAGATCTGGATTCCTCCTATACCCTGAATTTGCTATCCCATTGGCACCAGAGAAGTAGCAGCAAAATGAATGGCAGCAGAAGAAGGTAGAGGAGGATGAGCATATAATTTTACTCTCTCGCAGCCAGCACGACATCCGTCGAGAACGCCGAAGAAGGATGGAGAGAGAGGAGGGGGGCGGGCAGACCAATTGATGAAAATGCTTAGAAGGAGCTTCCCGCGCTGATGTCTCGGCCCTGGGCGCACCAGTGCTCTACAAAATGCCCGCCAGAAAATGAGAGAAAACGACTGAGCTCAGCCGTCGACGTGGAAGAATATGGAGACAAAGACGAGGGAGAGGAAGGCAGGGGGCATACCTAAGGTGCGAGAGCGACAAGGTGGCTAAGTAGCAAAATGGCAACTAGGAACATTACCAGCATTTATATTTTGGAAGAAGGAGAGATGAACTGTTTGCAAGGAGTGTATGAATAGCATCTATACTTGGGAAGGAGGAAGGAACTGTCAGTGAGGAGATCACTGTTATGTATTGCTACAGTTTTATCTACAACTTTCGTCGACGAGATATATCAGACGGCGCTGGGGGGCAGGCTGCTCTGCACAAGCTACACAATACAATTATCAATTCATGAAGTACTCATTTTTAGTTTGCGGGCACAATGTTTAGAGGGATGGATGTCTAAGTAAGCTTCTGGCTAAGTTGCGGTTTCATTTGTGAGCAGTGAGCGGTCAGGCGGCTAATGGAGACACACGAGCTGCGGCGTTGATGCCAGAGTTTGGACCATAGACACCTCGATGTATGTTTCCGCTAATTGTCGGTATTGATTTTTGCAACGCCTTTCTAGTTGAATTCTGTTTCATATTTTCAATTTCCTCCAGCTTAGCTAGATTCTCCGAAGGAGATGGGATGTCATCCCATTTGATACTATAACCTGCAGGCGTGTTCTGCGGGCTTGAAAACCTTCCACTGACCATTAGTGTCTAAAAATCGTGTTTTATTCATTGCTCTGTCCGGCATTGCAGATATTATAACTCTATGTTTATTTTAATATAAAATCGAGAATTTCCTAGGTTTCGAGGTTCGCAACGGTCCGCTGCATCTGTTATTCTGTCCATAACAACATGCAAAACATCTCAGGAAGCCCGTGCATATAGAGAAGAGCACGAGATGAACTGGTTGATTGCTGTGGCTAATGTATTTATAGGGACTGAGGCGTCCTAGATGATGTTATAAAACCAGTGTAATATTAGAAGAAGGTTTGGCATGCGAAGTCCAGACTCTCAAAATTGATGGGCTTGTGCTATAAAAGCAAGGAGTTTTGGAGGGATATGTTTTTGGCACAACGATTTTGGGATCTTGAAAAGTGGCTCACGATCTGTACCCTCTGGGCTACAGAGAACGAATGAATCGAGAAGGAAGATCACAATAAGGCTTGGTTCGGAGTATGGCGTTCTGTCATGTTAATTATTGCTGCTGTTCTTCTCTCGTCGCCGTCGTCGAAACGGGGGGAATCCCGGGGATACATCTTCTGGAGGTAACAGGCGCATGCCGGACTTTGGGAAACTGCGCATTGGAAATGGAGACATAGGTTGGTATGCCTGATTCCATGGTTTAGATGATTAAACGAGAGAACTTGCTATTTCGGAAATTGATATACGAAATCGCCAGCTATATTGCTCACAGATACTTACTCGTCCTTCTCCCTGTTGATCTACATCGCTCAGAGACAGCTCCTAAGACACTCAAATGCTCCAATCCACGCAAAACGCCCAGTTCTTTTTTCTTTCATAAAAACACTATTTCATAATCTCATAACCTCATAACGTCATGTGTGAAATCAACGCTCAACTACTCTTCTTCATGCTCCCACACTTCGAACATGTCCACCATTCACTTTCCATTATATTCCTGCACTTCTGACAGGTCCAGGTCTTCGGCACCACTTTTGCCACAATTAGCTTCTGTACCCCCAGTATCCGTTGCGGAGCAGGCCGACTCGCAAGGGGGCGGCTCGGAACACGACTGGGAGCATTGCGGCTTAAGGGTGCTGCGTCAAAAGGAGAGCGGCCTGAAGATGCACTGCTTGATTTTGGGAGTGAAGAGCCGAGTTTGGGGCCGGGTTTCTCAACGCCGCAGGCATCGCATATGAGATGCTCTACTTTGTTGATCAGAGTGCAAATCTCACATTGCCACCACTGGTCTTCTTCGTCTAGGAGCGCTTCGTATACTGGAGGACCTTTCTTGCGTGGGGAATCCACGTCTGTCGTCGGGGAGGATTTGGAGTTCTTGGCTGGCGAGTTATACGCCGCAGCTGTGATCGATCGAGCCGGCGAGGAGCTGGGGATGACAATAGGCTCTTTACTCGATCTTCCGGACCCTCCATATGCAACCGCGATAATTTCCTCCCTCTCCTCTTGCGCTAACTCCCATATGGCTTTCTGGATTGCAATTTCATTCGCGTCATCCTCTTCAGCCTTCGTCTTGAACCCATTCGAGCGCGCTTGGTCCACAAGCTGTTTCTGGTTCGCCTTTCCCAACCCGCTCGCGCATCCCTGCCCAATACGTCCGGCCGCCGCATTTGCTATCCTGCCTCTCATATCCGCGCGGCCCGCGCCTAGTGGCGGCCCCTGTCCACCGAGCTTCCGGTTTACAACCATCTGGTTCTTACGGCGCTCACCTGCTGTCGCCCGAGCAATGCGCCGGGCCTCGTCTTTAGGGATAGTTTTACCGCCAACGGTGTAGCCTTGAGAGAGGAACGCCTGTCCTGTAAAGCCGGCGTGGGTAAGACGGTGATACTCGTCACGGAGCTGGTCCCACAGAGCGTGGAAGTTTTTGTCATGGGGCCCGAATTGGTTGTGAGAGAGCTCGTGGAGGACGATGTCCATGGTCATCTCGAAGGGCTGAAATTGGTCTGGATCAACGGAGTAGCGCATGCGGATATGGATTGTTTGTCCGGCGCCGGTGTTGAGACCTGTTGGGTGTTAGGAATAAGTATGGGAGGAGAAGACGGGGATGGGGAGGACGGTACCTAGGAGTCCCTTATCTTTGGGGAAGAATTCGCCAAGGAGTCCAACTTTCCAGTTATGTTGCCGCATGATGGCTTTGACCAGCGAGGCTATCCTGCGAAGGGTTTGGAGAGCTACATCAGCGTTCTTGTACTCTGTTAGGTGTTGGAAGTTGTAGGTTAGGGGGTCTACTTCGTTGGATCTGATAGTAGACATGACGATGATGAGGATGATGGTATTGCTTGAAGAGTGACGATTAGGCAGGAATGAAGATGTTCTTGTGATATCTCATTCTCAGAGTTGAAATAGACCACGAGGCTATGGAATTCGCTGAATGGAAACTCAAACAACAGGAATACACTAGATTCTGGAGAAATTCGTGAGCCTGATTCTGAATCACTTTGCAAACCTCCGATTCAGCTTGACCTACAGTTATAAGGGCGAGGCACGACAAGCAGTGAATAAAGAAGACGCGCTTGAATGTAGGTAGCCTCAGCCTCGGGAACTGAGTTGTCAGCCTTCTGTGCTGGCGAGGTCGTTCAGTGCACCTCCACCCAATCGGAACGCAGTAAAAGACTCCGACCAACAGTGGCTGGAGAAACGTTTGTCCCCGCCAAAAAGCTCAAGCCATAAGTATGCTAGGTCTTGGTAACTGCGTCACTATCAACAGCCTATTATTCTCCATCTTCTCCGTCAACTTCAAGTCTCAACATCGTACATCGTGCAAAATATATAGAGCAAAACACTTGAAGCCAAGCTTCCACGATGTCTGCAGACGACCAGGCCTTCCTGGACGTCCTCAACAGCGTCCCGCGCCATATCCAGCGCTTCTCCGATGACATCGCAAACTACGTCGAGGCTCAGGTTGACAAAGCTGCTGCAACTCTTCGAGAGAGCCTGTCTGCAGCAGAATGGATCCCAGAAGCAGCACGGCCCAGACCGCCTCCGAAACCGCCAGCCGCTCCCATGGCAGCAGTAATGCCTGTAGGATTATATACTCGAGTCCAGGACTGGGTGTTGAAGAACAAGATCTTGACAGGCACATTTGTCATCGGATTCGGCGCTTCCATATATCTGGTGCAAAGGAGGAAAGCATTATATTGCAAGAAGAGGCGGGCAAAGCGCGCAAGTAACGGAGCGAGGTTGGAAGTCGTCGTGATCGCTGGCTCTATCAGCGAACCCATTGTTCGGTCGCTGGCGCTGGATTTGGAGCGGAGAGGCTTTATTGTCTTTGTCGTCTGTGATGACGTCCAAGAGGAACTTTTGGTTCAAAATGAAGCCAGAAGCGATATCCGACCGTTGATGGTTGATGTCTCCGAGGCAAGCTTCCAATCTCCCATCTTGTCTGAATCATGCTAACAAGAATACAGCCGCATATCTCAAGCAACAGCGTCGAGCGCTTCGCACAATATCTCTCAACTCCCCAACACGCCTTCGAAGGCGCCCGCGCACACCATCTCCAATTCACATCCCTCATCGTCATCCCTTCGCTCACCTACCCTTCTGCACCCATTGCCACCATCTCACCAACCCACATCTCCGACCTCCTCAACACACGCCTTCTCCACCCCATCCTCCTTACCCAGGCCTTTCTGCCTCTCCTCACCTCTCCTCCAACCCACCATCACCATCACCCACACCCCCAGCCACCAGCGCCCAAAGTTCTCCTGCTCACACCCGCCATTATCCCATCCCTGAACCCTCCCTTCCACGCCCCCGAGTCCACCATCTCTGCTGCCCTCACCGCCTTCGCCGCATCGCTCTCGTCCGAGCTGCGGCCCCTCGGCGTCCCAGTCACGCATTTCCAACTGGGAGCCTTCGACACCTCCTCCCTGCATCCAAAGAACCAGCTTGCAACCCTCTCGGGCCACTCGGCCGAGACACGCGCCTGGGCGTACGGTGCGCGCGAAGCTTACGGCAAGAACTTCATCCGCGCGGCAGGCAGCAGTTTGGCAGGTGCTGAGAAGGGAAGCAATTTGAGGGAGCTGCATAATGCGGTATTTGATGAGATGGCGAAGACGGGACGGAGGGCGGGAGGCACGGTGAGAGTGGGGCAGGGGGCTAGCTTGTATAGTTTAGTTGGGGCTTGGGCGCCCAGAGGATTGGTGGGGTGGATGATGGGGATTAGGAGGGTGGAGAGGGTGGGGGAGTGGAGTCAGAGTAGCAATGGGGGGAGTGAGGCGGGTGTGGAGGGGAGTGGAGAGAGCGAGTATATCTCTGTGAATCCTGGCGTGGATGTGGAGAAATGATGAAAGCGGGAAATTATGGATAGGAGATCTTTGCTGGGATGGTGAGCAACGCTGTGATTGAATGGGCATTTATGGCGGAGGCGTTAGGTGCGGTTACGGAAGGCTGCTCTACTCATTGATAAGGCCGTGCTGCGTGCAAATTCAGGCGGAATAAGTTGAGGAGGGAAGCCGAGGATTTGGAGCTCAGCTTAAAGACCTTAAATATTAAGATACCATGTAGATAATGTCAATTATTCCTCCATCTCATGCTCGCTCTAGCAAAACAAACGCCCAAGAATGCTCGTAATGTACAAGATACAGACAAAATATAGAACGAATACAATACTAGCATTTCAAATAGATTCCATTCCTCATCTCCTCCTCACGCACTTCCAACATGACTTGCGTTCCCACGAACAATGCCCCCGAAGCCGTGATCAAAAATGCAATTCCTATCCACACATTAGCACAAGGCACAGCCAACACATCAGGCAGAAGAACTCACCTCCCCAGTCAGCAAAGACGCCCCGGATAATACTCTTCAGCCCATCGATGCCCACAGCAAAACCAACAAGGTTTGCCGCCATCATCATGAGAAGATTCCCCACCGCACCAATAGCACGCAGCATCCTCCACGCAGTGAGATGCTTCTCCCACTTACTCCTGGGAAACAACTTCGACGCTATAATCTCCGGCAGCATGAAAAACACAATCAGCCAGCCCCACACCAGCAGATTAAGACTGATGTCGTGCCAGAGCGCGACGAACGTGAATACCGTCAGATAATTCAGAATGCTTCTTGCGACGCCAAAGCGGCCGCGCACGCTGGAGCCCCCGAGCGGAATGTAGAGGTAGCGGACCAGCCATTTGTTGAAGCTGCGGTGCCAGGCGCGCCAGAAGGCGACGGTGGAGGGGTTGTCGGAGACGCAGCGGATCATGTTCTCCGGCGGGTCGATGCCGTCCATGAGCGCCCAGAGGCGGAACAGCCGCCATGGGAGCAGCAGTTTCAGCCATAAGACGTGGAGATTGAAGTAACTCACGAGACTGAGTTGCTTAGGTGTGTAGTCAGACCAGTTAGGGTTGCCCTTGGAAATGGCAACGCAGTAGTCGAAGTGCAGCACCAGTTCCATGCAGAGGAGTGTGAGGAGGAAGCGGATTCCATATTTGGTGGTTCGCGAACGTTCGATGGTAGGGGAGGGGTACTTCGACTGCGAGATGTAGTCGTTGAAGGTGAGGATTGGACCGGCGAGGTAGAGCGGGGCGTAAATGGCGTAGGCGAGGTAGTTGCGGAAGTTGTAGTCTGCAGCTGCGGCGGGAGTACGGATACGGTCGTTTTCGGAGAGGTTGGACGGGTCGAGCTGTTTCTTCTTAGGACGATTAGTGGGGATTGTCAGGGGCGAAAGGGGATATGTACCTCGAGGGGACTCCCAGCGCGGCGATCGAGTGACCAGTAGTAGTCTAGATTGAAGCTGATGAGGCGCAAGACAGTAATATTGAAGAGGATTTCCCAGCGTGGCATGATGCCGCCGTAGCTGTCGAGCCATGGGCCCCATGCGAGTCCGGATTCCTCACCTTCTAGCGTTCCCTGACCGAAGTATGGAGAGATGAGTTCTTCAATTTTGGTATATTTATAACCCTTGCCGAGCTCATTCGCAAAGAGCGTGGCAACATTGAATATCCACGTTGCTGCTACGATGTACTGCTTCGGGAGTTTCGTGGCAATGCAGTAGTTGATGTAGAGTATTAGAACCACCTTGAACAACGAGAACCCGTGGAGAGCAGCCAAGAATATAAGTGCAAATCCAAAGTCGTATGAAACACGCTGTTCGAGTCTTGCTTTGCCGGGGACTGCAGGCGTGTGCCCCGACTTCTCCTTTATTGTAAAGCCTGCCTTGGACTTCGTGGATATTGGTCGTAATTTCTCATAAACTCGTCGCAAAGTTGGATGAAGGGCAAGAAGGAGCAGCATATACGGTATGTTCACCCGGAACGATCGATATTGGGCGTCGGAGACATCGACTTTCCGTCCTGGTATCCACCCTGGTGATAGAAGGTGCTCATATTTGAGATAGTTGGGATCAGATGCTAGAACTCAGTCAGACGCTGAAGAGATGGCGAGGAATCCTACTAACGTCTTGATACATCATAGGCAACCCAAAACATATATGGCACAGTAATAATGAAAATGAAGTAGTAGAAATAAAACTCGGGCGTCTTCCATAACGATGGCCCAGGCAAGACTTGCTGGCGCCGACTGTCCAGATTCACAGGGATATCTTGAGATGGAGGTGTTCCATGCCCATTCCTGGCATCGATGACTGCCTTATACGGAACCTTTGGAGAATTGGTAAAGCGAGTATCTAAGGTGTCGAGGGCATAAATGCTCCGTAAAGAGGAGAGTAGGCTCATTGCTCCCACATCTATGCGTCTTGGGAATGGCGAAGGCTGTTGGAAGGAGTGTTGTGAGATATATAGAGAGTCCCAAGGCTCACAATGTTTATGAAAAAAGGCGACCCCAAAAGCCAACAAGAAGCCTGATTTTCTCTAGCAATGTTACCGTCGCGTCGTCCTTCAAGCTGGGGTAAAGTAAAGGCGGGACCCTGGATCATGGACACGGCGGCCCCTCAGATTCTCCGAGATTGGGACCTGACACGTGATTGTCCCAGAACGCCAAGGCGGTTTCAGCCTTCCCTTCCTTCCGCAACCTAAACAATATGATTGTATATTGTGGGAGTGATGATTGTTAGGATTTCTCTGCAATACTACCTATTAAAATTTAGAATATAGAATAATAAAAATACTCTTGTCCAGCGTTGATGAACTTGAAAGCGCTCCACATCTGGAACACACTGTACCTCACCTAATGAACATGTGTGGTCCGTGCGTTCCGGCGCTGAGACAGACGCCGAGACTTCGCGTTTACCGCGTTTACCTTAAGCTGAGTCTCGATGCAGTACAATACAGCACGAGGACTTGTGCATCGCTCGCGACGAACACTACCGAAGCAATCGTAATCTTCAAAAAGTCGGAGTTTTAAACGCGCCAAGGTGGTCGCAATTCTTTATATTGCACCTTGAACGTACTTTCAAAGCCATTGATACGACATTGACCATGGCGCAAACCCTCAATTCCTCTGTTGAGCCAACCAATATCTACGGCGGAGGTGAGCTTGAAAAGCGCGCTTGATCAGCAGAATCGAGTATTGACTAGGCAATAGATGAGGTATCGGCACTCGTACTTGATCCTGGATTTACAAACACACGTGCAGGATTTGCCGGCGAAGACGTCCCGAAGTCTGTTATCCCATCCCATTATGGAATCCTGGGCGAGGGTGATGAGAGGAAGCTTGTTTTCGGCGACAATGCGATACATACGCCACTTCCAAACTTAGAAATCCGAAATCCAATAGGCAAAGATGGTACAGTCGAAGACTGGGATGCCGCTGCGAAGGTCTGGGAGTATGCCATCACGTCGCGCCTTACGAACTTCAAGCCAACACATCCGTCAAAGAATGGACTGAACGATGACACAAAAGACATTGATGCTGAGATGGAAGGCATGGAGGATAACGAGAGACCTCTTGAAGAAAATCCATTATTGTTGACTGAAACTGCTTGGAACCCCGTTAAGTCGCGCGAACGTGCCATTGAGTTGGCTATGGAGTCCTGGGGTTGCCCTGCATTTTGGCTTGCACGCAACAGTGTTTTGGCCGCCTTTGCTGCAGGAAAGGCTAGCGCTCTTGTCATTGATGTCGGCGCAACGACTGTTTCTGTAACACCTATCCACGACGGCCTGATCTTGAAGAAAGGTATCCAGAAGTCTCCTTTGGCTGGAAACTGGTTGTCATCACAAATCCGTACATTATTCAACACCTCAGATCCAAAAGTCGACTTAATACCACATTTCATGGTCGCCTCGAAGACCGCCGTGGATGCTGGTGCGCCAGCGCAAGCCACTTACCGCAAATTCGACATCCCACCAACCACAAGCTATCGCGCTTTAGAGGAAGACCGTGTTCTCACAGAGTTTAAGGAATCCGTCGTCCAAGTTTGGCCTGGTCCTGGCCGCCTGAGCTCGGGTACAGCACAAGGTACTACAAATGAAGATTACGCTAGATCTCAGCCAGGCCGAGTATTTGAGATGCCAAATGGTTTCAATCAGTTGTGGGGAGTCGAGCGATTTAAGGTTGCTGAAGGCATGTGGGATGAAAAAGCCGCCCTACTAGTATCAGGAGAGCCAGCAGTAACGAAGGGACAAACCATTATTGAGATGATTAAAGCTTCTATTGCGGCAGTGGATATGGATCTTCGCATCAATCTCCTCCAAAATATCGTTATTACTGGCGGCACCACTTTAACGAATGGCTTCGCAGATAGACTCCTCAGTGAGGTACAGCAAGCGTATCCAGCAGCACGCGTCAAGCTTCAAGCAGCGGGCTTGACAAGTGAACGTCGCTTTGGTAGCTGGATCGGAGGTAGCATCTTGGGCAGTCTTGGCACCTTCCACCAAATGTGGATTGCAAAGAAAGAATACGACGAATTTGGTCCAAATGTGGTGGAGAAGCGATGTAAATGATAACCGGAAAAGTTCACCCTTCTCATGATTCTGGGCGGTCGGGCGTATATGGAGTTGGCTAAAGCTATGGCGGCAAGGATTTAATGGAGTAGGGAAGTGGCGAATATTGTACTTGATTACGGAAGAGTGCAACGAGGCGGAATGAAAGATCAATGATCTTAAGGCCCTTTCGCTCGTTACGACGACATCCATCGATATTCCTTTTAACATTGCTGGGCCGTCGGTCTTGCGAAACGGCTTTAACGGGACAGACAATTAGGAAATGGTGCATCATGAAGCTTTAGAAAAAAAAAATCCTCAGAGAAAGAATGGTTCTATGGAGTATCCGTCTCATTAAACATCTCACATCTTTTAATCTCAACGTGATGCTTTCCGGAGATCAGTCTTCTATACTTGAACACATCGGAGGAAGTGTGCCTCGATTGTGGCCATGCCCCTGAACCTGTCCATCGATTGCCTCTACGTGCTGGTTAGTATGCCATCACCAAGGTGTCATCATTTCGTATATAGAGTCTCTATTCTAAGCATGAGTACGAGCATAGATATCCTCTGTTCCAGTTCCGAGAGAAGACTATAGCCAGTGCTTATCTGCCAGACTGTCGAAATGGAAGGTATGGATAGATCGTAGTTGCTGTTCGATAGTGTTCATCCAATAGTGTCTATGTGCTTATGTGATTCAATCCTCTTCTCGAATTCCTGGACAACGCTTGGAGGATTCCATGGATCCGATGGGATATTATATCGATAGCCATCAGCAAGATCAAAACATTGCAATTGCCAATCATATCTGGCCATATTCCGCAGACTGCCAACAGTCTCTAGCAAGTGCCAAACTCAGACCAGATGTTTCCATGCCCGTTTCAGTGGTTGTCTAATATTATGAGGTGGTTCCTGCTGTTGAGTTCTACTTGGCCCTTCTGCCAGAAACAAGATATCAAGAATCCACGGATACTCCCAGTCTGAGAATTCCCCTCACTTCTGGAACTTGCATTGGCTCAATCTCTCCCAGTTTCTCACAAAGTTTGTGGTTATCGGAGAGTCTACCCCATGAATTCTCCAGATTCGGTCTCTGTCCTATATATTCGCTCCGCCGTTGATCTTCTCACCACCTCCTCCCACCTTACTTAAACGCGACCCAGACACTTCGCGTCGAGGGAGTCGCGTGAGGGCAATAAATTCAGACGACGCCCAACAGGTTCTTCTACCACAACCTTACGACATCAACTTAAAACCAATCGAGTTCTCGCGGCTCCACGCCTTCATTCGTTTCATCTCTTCTCGAGTTTGAATTATATACATCTCTACATGCTACGATTGTCTTGTTCAACAGAACGTAATCTGTCTATACCGACCGATCTCTGCTCTCTGAGTTGAGGTATGTCGTCGCCCAATCTCTATACTGACTGATCAACTGACAAAATGAAGCTTCCACGCCACGAAAGGAACTGAAGTCAATTAGGAGGTGGACATTTACAGTATAGATACTGCCTTTGAGCACACAGTCCACGATCTGGGTCGCATTCTTGACAGAACGTTTCAGCCGCAGGACAGTCTGTTCCTTCGGCCAGTCAATTGCCACAGCCTTAAACGCACTTGATATTCTCCTCGACGTGTTTCAACCGTGGCATCTGGACAGACGATTTTTGAATCGTAACTTTCAACCATCCACTCCGAATCTTCCTCGTTTTATGGACATCCCTCGTCGCCCACTCACGACATCATCTCCTATACATTTCCCAGAGCCCAAGCTCGGCGATCAGTATCTACACAAATCAGTCGACGTTGTCCCCCATATGATAGGCAACGTAATGTTTTAATCATCGACGGAATTCATGATGGAAATTGACGGCACCAGTACTGAGATCGCTCCTCAGGGAGGCGCACCACAGATATCGGTAACAAATGTCGAGATGCATATCAAACTTGGCCCAACGACGCAACATTCGCCCCATCAAATAACTCAGTCTTCCGATGACGATTCCACTGGAAAAGTGTCCAAGTCTTCCAGCCGTCCCTCCCAGGGTTCGCTATCGGGATCTCGGAAGTTTACTCCTATCCAACCAGTCTTCGATGACTTCGCCACCGCCCATTCCTCGATTACTTCTGGAAATGCGAAAGGTAGAATTGCAATCAGAAGCAATGTCGACCTATCATTACCTAGATCAATCTCTTCTACTGAGTCTGAGACAATCCAGAAACATCCTCTCAAGGTCACGAAACGCAGTGAGCCTCCGTCCGAAGAGCTTCCAATTCCGCCTATTCCGGCTCTTTTGAAAGCCTCATCAAGTTTCAACAGCAAATCTGGGAAGTTAGATGTCGGGCATGATGAGAAAGATTCATTTTCGACTCGCAACTACGAAAAAGTCTCCACTCCTCGTCTTCCCAGTAACAATGCCATTCGAAGCCCAGCAACGCCTACCACCGCAGAGAATACGAAATCTTCTGGGGATATATCTCATACACTGAAGAGCAACACCAACTTGAGATATTCAGCGAAATGGTCCATAGGCAGCGTATACAGTGATCATAGTTTGAGCTCTATTGGCAGGCTTTATTCGGGCATTGTCACACAGAGCAACCTTCTTTCTCAAAGACCGGCATCTCATAAACGTGCCGGCATCAATGCCTCGCCATCTTTCCAAGAAGCAAAATATCAGCCAATCCTGTTCGACTCTCCATCAGCGCCTACACTTGAGGGCCATATTATGAATGATATGCATGATACGGAGGGGAGTTTTGCAAACTACGGGGAAGCTATGGAACATTACTATGAGTACGATGCTGACATTGGGTATGGTGGAAGTCATGAAGATAGCGACGTACTTTTTTCGCCTTTTGCTCATCGATTTGATGATCCCAATCAGAGTAGTTCGACAGGATCTTCTCCTCAAACTGAAGGAAGCACGGTAATACATGTCATGGAGCATTATGAGCGAGGCAGTCAAGACTCGGACGGGAGTTTTTACGAAGAAGATTATAATAGCGATGACGATTTGCCATTACCTGGACAAATTCCAACATTTACCAGGGCTGCCAATGGATCTCCCATGATTTGTCCGTCACAAGAATCGATCGAACAGTACCCAGCTGTGAACTATGGCTCTCCCGCGATTTGTACCGGTCCAACCTCCCGACGTCCGCCAAGTATGAGCCTTCCTCAGTTACCCACCGAGCCTAATCGAGCATACCTTCAGACTACTACTTCAGGAGTACTGGGCAAATCATCATCATATGGAGACACGCACAATCTACTCGATTTTACGAAGAACTCCCCGCCTATGAACAATGCCCGTCGATCTCCTCATCATGACATGGCACCGCGACAGTTCTTCGAATACGACAGAGAGTCAGCCTATCCTCCAGCTCATTTCCGCTTAGAAAGAGATATAAGCCTTGCACTTCACTGTGCGAGTGAAGATGATGATCCAAGCGAGAAATCTTTTGTCTCAAACCGACGCGAGGTTGACCACCCCTCTCCTTCGAGTTTCAAATCAGTCTTGCAAAGTCTTCGTTCTGATCAGAAGCGGTTTTCGGAGATTTTCAAAGATGGCTTTTATTCAAACCTCAAATCTGCACCTCACATTCAGACTCGAAATAACAGAGAAATCAGAATTCCTATCGGCCACGGCGTTGATCGAGCCACTTCGTCGGGACTGTCTCACCGACGAGTTTCTGGCTTGACTGAAATGGTTACACAAGACGATGATGGGAATGATTGGGAGACGATTGGGGATAGTGTAATGCTCAGTAGACCCCCAACTCATTTATATAGCGATATGGCGTTCAATGAGACGGGAAGCAGTATTGCGAACTTTTCAGATCATCAAGGAGAAAGCAGCAGCGGTCCCATTTTGGGGTCATTCGCCTCATCAAAACAAATCCTCCAGCATCCTGCTCAAAGCAAGGATCGATATGAAAAACGCTCAAGAAGGATGGTAGATACGCCATTGTCAATTGTGCTTCCTAAGAGTAAGCAGTATGCAAACGATGGATTTCCAATGAATGCTCTCCGTACACCAAAGCAGAGAAGAGGAAGTCTTTCGAGTTCTTTGGGTCCAGAAGTATCTCAGTCGCCAGAGAAGGATTACATGCAGTTACAGGATGCTGATCCAGATATCCCAAGTCCCTACAGTCCAAAGCGCAAGGCTCCGGCTCAGAAGCATGATTCGGTTTCAACTACGATGGATGACGAGTTGCCCAGAGAAGGAGGTTTTACTGGCCCACAATCGATGTCAAGGCCGTGGATTGATGGCTCTAGGAATCTGGGCTTCAGCGTTCACGACCAAAATTCAAGGGCTCAATATAAGTTGGATGAAGGTCAAGACCGTCCGGATTCGTTCATGCAGATGGTTCTTGCTGCAAATGATGGTAAAATTCCACGATTTATCCCCCCAAATGTAGAGACGCGCACTGTCGGCAGCAGCATCGCCGATGCCAGTACCATAAGCTCGCATGATGAGCAGGATACTTCACCAGTGGATGGTTATAATCCATATATTCCGCAGTCCAAGTCTCATGTCTCCAAATCATGTCAAAAGGATGGCAAAGAAGATCAATCTACTAGTCGCACCCGTGCCCCTTTCTTCAAAGGACCACCTGGAGCTTTTTACGAGAGTCTCCGCTCGAAGGCTGGGACTCGTCATGCTTCTGAGATTCAAGATGATGGCACACCAAAAGAATCGCCATTCATAGTTCGAGGATCACCAAGAAGGGTGCAATCTAGTATTGACGGATCGCCAAATCGCCATCTCCGCCCTCTATCCTTGGTTGCTGAAGCTCTGGGACCCATTAAACCAGTTGTGGTACAGCCCAAAGCACCTCAGGAATTTCAATATAGGTCTCTTCTGGCGCCAGTCAAATCCGAAGCATGGCGTCGTCTTTATTCAGCTACTGAACTTGATCATATCAACTCGGTCCCGTTGAGGCCAGACCAGGCACTTGCTCGCCTCAATGGCGACACTGTCAAATCCAACACATCTTGGAAAGTTCATCGAGATGCTCCTCATATGACCGCATGGCGCCACGAGAATTCTTCTCTGGGAAGCAACACCACTCACCGAAAGGCAAAAATCTCATACGTTGTATTGGCCCTGTGCTGCCTCTTCCCACCAGCTCTTGCGCTCATGAGAGTTGGCGTGCTTGATCAATTCATGATCTGGTACACCAAGGGTGAAATTTCTCATTTTGGCAAGAAGCAGAAGAAGATCGCCGGGTATGTGTTTGCTGCATACGCCTTTGTCGCCGTCTTCGTCGTCGCGATCATCTTGGTCTTCCGCTTTTTACGTTCAGCCAAGTGACTGCTCTCTTATTTTCGACTCGGAGATGCTGAAGTCTACCTGTTTCAACATATGTATATTTACGACTCAACGGCCAAACGCTTTCAGCTTCTAGTCTGCTTTATCTCAATGAGATTTTTGCTATAGCGGCTGCTCAACTACCGCGATTTCATGAGAGGAGAAATGAGATGGAATAAGGATCTCAAGGGAGTTTAAGGATTCGAGGCATGAGACTTTGAGTGTCTCTGTTTTTTTGCTATAGGCTTCCGCATATAAGTTACGCCTCCTATATGACTTCAACAGTCTTGGAGCATAATATGCTTATAGGGCACTCCATGGAGATGAGAAGGGCTGTTTTCCAGTTCATGTAGTAATTGCAATCAAACACACTTTCAATCATAATAATCAACTTGAAATTGACGTAGAATTTTGATTGATTTGTGAAACATCGAGTTTATTTAAAGCCCATTTAGGTAAAGCGCAGAGACCAAAACATGTCATTTTACGGCATCACGTGACCTAACTAGAGCTTTTCGCGCTTCGGCGTCTAACTCTCAGCAAGACTTCGGCAATAGCCAACCAAACGTCAACCTCAACCTCAACCTCGAGTACCACCACACCCTCCACCACAAACAGGAGGGATCATGTTCACCTCATCTGTTCGGCGAGCAGCATTTGCTGCTCAGCCCTCCCCTCTAGTCGCATCCCTCGCCACGTCCGCGCCGCGTGCCGTATCGACGCACTCTCTCTCCTGCCGGCCTCTGCAACGCCGCTACTCCTCGTCGAAGCCCTCCAACCCAGCCGACGGCCCCAAGGGCGTGCCCGACAGCGTGTCTGCGGCCCCCGCAGCACGAGCCGACGCCCCAGCCAAGAAATCCAAGGCCTCGCGCGCGCGGAAGGCGAAGGATGTGGCGGCGAGCTGCACCGTGAAGGGGCGGGACGAGGCGATGCAGAATCTGCCCAGCGTGCCGAGTACGGGCCATCTGCAGATCAAAGGTGCGTGACTAACCACCCACTCCATCCACCCGCACGACCAGCAGAGGCCTGCAGTGCAGTGCTGACCCGGCCCGTCCCGCAGAGATCGCAGCATCCGCCTTCTTCTCCCTCCACCGCCCCATCTCCGTCACCACGCCCTTCCCCAAACCCATCACCTCGGACGCCTTCGCGGCCATCTTCGCCCCGCGCGCCCCCAAGCGCCCCGCCGGCGGCGTCCTCTCCACCCTCTCGAGCCCGGGCCGCAGCGCCGAGCAGCCGCGCTGGGTCGCCGAGAACGGGCTGCTGCGCGAGGCGGTCGGCGCGGAGGCGCAGCAGGGACACGGCGAGGACGGCATGACGCACCTCGACGCGCTGCCCGGCGGCGGCGACGCCATCCCGTTCCCACAGCACATCATGCACGGGCGGTACCAGCCGTTCAACGCGCCGCCGGCGCCGGTGCCGATGGACTCCGCGGAGGCGGAGGCGGAGGGCCTGGCGGCGGCCGAGGCCGAGGCCGAGGAGGCCGTGCTGCACCGCACGTACACGGCGATGCTGACGATTGAGGAGTCGACGGATGCGAATGGCGAGGTGACGTATGTGGCGCACAGCAGCCCGTTGCTGGATGTGGAGGTGGAGGAGCCGGGCGCGCCGCGGCGGTTTCTGGACAGGATGAGCCGGAGGCAGAGGAGGTTTGAGGAGGGGAGGGGCGAGGTGGCGACGTGGCAGGCGATTAGCGTCAAGAGGCAGAGGAAGCTGAAGATGAAGAAGCATAAGTATAAGAAGCTGATGAGGAAGACGAGGAATTTGAGGAGACGGCTGGATAGGAACTAGATGCGGATGGGGAGGGTAGATAGAGTGGAGGAAGGGTAGATAGACTGGAGGAAGAAGGGAGGGGCATTTTTCTCTTGTGTTGATTCATGGTCAGTCGGGCTTTTTTTTTGCATGGTTCGCCGTGAGGACGTGGATAGATAGAATGGCCATATCTCGGTCCTCTGCAGATAAGAGGAATACATAGATGTGCATTGTGCGGCAATTCAACTCCTAGAAATCATCTGAGCGCTCTTTGCCGTCATGTCGCCTGCACTACTGTCGTACATCTGCAAAAGCTAGTCCGCAACGCAACGCGGAGAGGAGAGGGGAATGGTTCGAGTGTTATGTTAACGCTCCCAATCTCAGAGCTATGTAGCTACACACACCCATGCTTCCGCGCTCCTCTGCTGTTCGCGGTATCATATCATATCATAGGCTCGCCCACGCCCAGCAATGCACTGTTCCCCGAGCCCAGCAATCTCGTGCCAATCTTCCTCTCATCCCAGCCCGTAGCCTAATCCAGCAAGTTGTCCCTCATCCCCATGTACCCCTCCTGTCCACTACATCTCCTCTCATCCTCATCTCAACAACTGCTCGACCGCCCCCTCCACGCTCCCCCCGCTCCGCCTCAACGCCGTCACATTCTGCTCGAAATCAAAGAAGCCCATGTCATTCAGCGCACGCAACTGCGTCGCGTACACCTCCTCGGGCGGTCTCGTGTCCGCCGGCGGCGGCGGCGGCGACGCGAACCGTCCGAGGTCGCCGAGCATCGCGAACGGGTTGGCTGCAGCCCCGGCCTCAGGCGCGGCTCCCGCCCCGGCCCCGCCAAGCCGTGAGACATTCTGCTGCTGCATCAACGACATCAACGTCTGGTAGTCGAGAAGTCCCTCCGCGGGGGTTTCCTGTCCGGGTCCCGCGCCCGCTGCGCCGGCGTTCTGGAACATGGCGGCGAAGGGGTTCGGAGGGATGGCGGCGGGCTGGCCTGGTATGGATGTCGATGCGGGGGCTCCTGCTGCGCCGGGCTGGGGCCCGAAGAGCGAGGCGAAGGGGTTTGCTGCCATGTTGGGGCCGCCGAACAGGGGAGGGAGATTCTGGGTGGAGGGTTGAGGGGGGACGGAGCCGGCGGCGCCGGAGGGGGTGGTGTCGGTGATGCCCGGGGCGGGGAAGGAGGCTGCGCCGCCGGACATCTGGCGCTGCATTCGGGCTGCCTGGCGGATCATGTTGGGGTCGGTCATCATCTGGCGGAAGAAGGGGGATTGCAGCATCTCTCTCGCCGCCGGGCCCATGGCGCGCAGGGTGGGGTTGGAGTTGATCATCATGTCGACCATTTGGGGGTTGGAGAGGGCCTCGTTCATCATCTGCGCGGTGGCGGGATCTGAGAGCATATCGGCCATTTGGTCTTCGTTCGGAGGTGCGCCCATCTGTTTGTTGTCGTCAGCTAACAATGCCTTGAGGAGTGAATTGTCGGGACGAGCTGTAGGGAATGAGAGGAGAGAGGAGAGGAGAAGGGGAAGGTGGGAACGTACGCCTCCGTCTACGCCGAACATGTCGCGGCTTGGAAGGTTGATCTGGCCTGCATAGCGGGCGCCTGTGAGGTTAGCGAGAGGGTTGTTTGCTGTGCCCGCGGCCATGTTGACTGGGACACCTGGAGCAGCTCTCGCCGCCGCGCCCGGTGCGGTTGATACTGCATTTGCGGGGTTCTGCGCGGCGTTGCTCGCGGCGCTCTTGACCATGTGTATCGTGTTGCCGGCCTTGATCTTGTATGCGCTCAGCAGCTCCTCGTTCTTCAGGACGCGGCCGGAGTAGATGAGGCGCTGGCGGTCCGCGGGGATGTTCTCGTAGTCGGCGCCGGCGAGCTTGGTCTTGAGATCGAGGACGGTGGCGGTCTCGGCGATGGTGATGTTGTGCAGGCCATCGCTGGAGGTCTTCACCTTGAAGGTGAGCTGGACGTCCTCGGCCGATCTATCCTCTTCAGACATGATGCCACTCTGGACTGTGGTACTGCGGATGTCGTGAGGTTGGCGTTGAGGAGGAGATGAGAGAGAGGTGAAGAGGACGAATGTAATAAGTAAGGATAGAAGGTGTTGGAAGGTGGGTTTGATGGGTGATTATGCTGTCAGATAGTGAGGGGCGCGGCTTTGAATGACGTTAATGTAGGGAGCCTCGTCGCTAAATGGATGGATGGGTAATGGGAGGCGACGAATGAGAGTGGGGGGTTGTTGGGACTGATAGGATTGATAGGGACTGGATAAGATCGTAAGAGGAAGTTCGTGAATGAACTGGGAGCTTTGATGAAGGCTCACAAGATGATTAGAATGGTCTCAGGATTCTAGGGATTATAGGGATAGTATAGGGATTATAGGGGTAGTATAGTGATAGTATAGGGAGTATAGGGATAGGATAGTGATAGTATAGGGAGTATAGGGATAGAATAGTGATAGTATAGGGTTACTATAGGGGAGTATAGGGATACTATAGGGATTATAGGGAGGGATAGGGATTGCTAGACAAACTACAGCTACTTCCATTCACGTCCAGCGGCTTCTCTTCTCCTATGTACGGTATATGTACATACAGTACATGTACAGAAGCAGTCAGTAAGCAGCAAGTAACACTACAAGCCATGGTCACTATAAGAGTGATATAAGAGTGATATAAGACTTCTTAAATCTACAAAGACAGCACTGAGGATTTAATACATCGCAGCATTGATTGAGGACCTTAGATAATGATATTTACATTTCTGCGGCCTTATCTTGCTAACTCTGACATGTAGTCACGTGACTCGGCGAGATCCATGAATCATTATTATCACTTCTATCTAGCCCAATACCCCGATAACCCTGAGACTTGGTCACGACTTGCATTTCGACTTAGGGCACAAGTTAGTTAATAGCTTTGTTAGTAGAAACCTAATTCTAACACAAACATTAAGGGAGGTTTGAGGGTCTGATCTATCTGTGTAGGATTTGATTAGAACTAATAATATCACGTGATCTTTTGGATTCTGAGTCCCGAGTCTTGAGTCTGAGTCTTGACATGAAGACATCGGAAGATTCCTCAGCATACCTGTCTCATTTTTATATTTTATATTTATATTTTATATTTTTATTTAGTGAGAGACTTCAGCTTACGCCCTAGAAATACAGATATTATATAATTAATTAATAGATTTACATCCTCTATATTTACATACATACGTATACAATTGACGACCTCCATCTCCACATCCCCACATCCCCATCTCCATCCCCATCTCTCACCGCCCCGGCAGTATTGTACCTCGGCATTTCCCCGCCAAACACACCCTGGTCCTCCCCCAAAGTCGTCTCGCGCCCACTTGTCAGCCAGGTAGTAGTCAACGCCCGTCCTTAAATTGTCTGTACATACATACCTTCCAATTCCTCTCCATGATCTTTGACATTACATTATATTCCATTTCCTCCTCGCTGCCCTATTCTTCTCCTTCATCCCTCTGTCGTCTCTGCCTGTCACTACGCCAAAGCCCTTGTTGTATACAGCATCTAAGTCTGAACCGCTGAAGTCCTCAAGATGCGTGGAATCCAGGTTTCCAAATATGTCAATGTACGTCACTCCTGCCTCCCGTCATCTCCCCAATCCTCCCCAATGCTTCCCTTAACGGATTCGAACACCGGCTAACCCCCACAGGGCCCCGACGAACTCACCGTGACCACCCTCCCCGACCCCATCCCCGCCCCCGACCAATACCTCATCACCATCCACGCCACGGCCGCCAACTTCTTTGACCTCCTCCAGATCCGGGGCAAGTACCAGCACCAGCCCCCTCTCCCCTGGATCTCCGGCTCCGAGTTCGCCGGCGTCGTCTCCTCCGTGCCCACCTCCCTCCGCAGCCCGAAGTTCCAGGTCGGCGACCGCGTCTTCGGCGCCTCCCAGGGCGGCTACGCCACCAAGGTCGCCGCGCCCGAGGGCGCCCTGCGCCCCGTCCCCGCGGGCTGGAGCTTCTCCGACGCCGCGGGCCTGTTCGTCACGGCGCCGACGTCGTACGGCGCGCTCGTGACGCGCGCCCGGGTGCGGGCGGGCGACTGGGTGCTCGTGCACGCGGCGGCGGGCGGCGTCGGGCTCGCGGCCGTGCAGATCGCCAAGGCGTTCGGGGCGACGGTCGTGGCGACGGCGGGGACGGCGCAGAAGCTCGCCGTCGCGCGGTCCTACGGCGCAGACTACTGCGTCGATTATAACGACGCCGCCTGGCCCGACCAGGTGAGGAAGCTGACGCCCAACGGCCGCGGCGTCGATATCGTGTACGACCCCGTCGGCCTGATCGACAAGAGCACCAAGTGCATTGCGTGGAACGGGCGGCTGCTGGTCATCGGGTTCGCGGGGGGGCCGATCGAGAAGGTGGCGACGAACAAGATTCTGCTGAAGAATATCAGCGTCGTCGGGCTGCACTGGGGGATGTATGCTAAGAACGAGCCGGAGGCGGTGGAGGCGGTGTGGGCGGGGATTATGGATCTGATCAAGAGGGGGAAGTTCAGGGGGACGGTGTTTACGGATCGGGAGTTTGTGGGGCTGGAGAGCGTGCCGGAGGCGCTGAAGAGTTTGGGGAGCAGAGGGACGTGGGGGAAGGTGGTGGTCAAGGTGCCGCAGGAGGGGGAGAGTAAGTTGTAGGAGGGAAGGGGAGGTTTTATGTAGCAACATCTCGGTTTTGGCTAGTGGGAACGGGAATATAGACGCAATGAATCGAGCACGAAGGATCCATAGAGTATCCTCTCCTTTCCCTTCCAATGCTTGCTCCCCTGCCTCTTCCCATCGCACCTCCAAATCCTCGCCCCTGAAACTCCCTTCATGCGACATCCAATACACACAGAACGCCATGGCAGTCGACGAACGTATCTCTTCTGCATTCCCGCCAACCGAACATAAAACGGTAAACCGAGGGACTCTGAGAGAAGACGGCACAACCGCACAAGCGAGCCGTCCACGACGAAGAAAGCCTCCTGCATCCGTCCCGACGCACACAATAACCAGCAAGACGCAAGAGCACGCCTCCCGTCGTCTCCCCCCCTCACCAGACGGCTCAACCAGGACGACTAGGAAATACCTCCACCGCCTTTCCCCAACTTCTCTGCGTCCCCTTCCCCCCATCCCCCTCCTCCTGCCAAATAACAACACCCCAAGCACCAGACAATGCACTCCCCACGACGACGACACGAGGTTCCAGCAGCAAAAGCCCTCTCCCACGGCACCCCCACAGCGCCGCGCCAGCGCCACACGAAGGCGCGCCTGTGCCGCAGCAAAAAGGCAGCGAGCGATCTTTCTCGTTCGTCTTGGCGCGGGGAGAAGCCGGTTTGAGGCGGATCGGGGCGTATTTATACGCAAGAGGAGAGGAGAGGAGAGGGGGATCGCGGCGACGGGGAGAGGAAGAGGGGAGAGGGGATGCGGCGCTGCTTCGTCGGACGAGGATACGGGAGGAGGGAGGAGGGAGGAGGGAGGAGTCTGTCTGCTGCGGCTGGATCCGCTTACTTGCACGACAGCGCTCGGGACAGGGAAACTGCACGTCTGGCTGGAAACGGCGTTCCCTCTCGGTTTTTCAGCGTGGGGATTGCTCTGCCCGCCACCTGCGCCCTGTCTGTCTGTCTGTCTGTCTGCAGAACGCCGTCTCGCAGCCCAGAAAAGGGACGAGAATCTAGGCCTGCTGCCCCGAGACCACGAGTCTGTTTGGACGTGCGGAGGCCGAATTAAACTGTGCAGTGGCATTTATTTGGGTATCTAACGCTCGCGGTGGAGCAAACAAAGGCTCGCTGGCTCATAAGCTGCACGGACACGTAAGCATACAATTCAAGCACTCCCCTCCTCGCCGCGCCTATTTCTCCCACGGCCGCACGACCGCGAACTCCGTGTCGCCCTGGCCCTTCTCCCCCCCGCCGTGAAACCTCCCCTGCCTCCCCATCTTCGTCTCCGTCACCCACCCGCGGCCCCACACCAGCGCCTGCCGCAGCGCGAAGACGACGACCGCGCCGGCCGCGATGCCCAGGATGTACCCCACCAGCCTCCCCGTGCCGTGCGCCGGGTCGAGGAAGGCGTAGACGTAGAGGCCGCGCGTGCGGCGGGTGAGGTAGGCGAGGCCGAGGTAGAGGGCGAGGATGACGACGAGCCACAGGGCGTGGATCCAGGGGGCGGGCCGCGTCCGCGGGACGAGGATCTCGAAGAGCGCGAAGGCGGAGTTGAGGGCGTGCTCCGAGATGTTGCTCCATTGGTGGAACTCCTGCCGCCACCAGGCGTTGAAGAGCACGGCCCAGAAGATGGCGGTGACGAGGAAGGGGTACGTCGTGATGGTGCTGTGGAGCAGGCTGTGGAGGGCCTGCAGGGGCCGCGGGAAGTGCGAGAGGAGCGGGGTCCCCGTGCGCGCGTAGGAGAGGGTGTGGAGGGCGGCGAAGAGGAAGTAGAAGGCCAGGCCCCAGTAGGTGAGGATGGTGAAGTAGGAGAAGGAGAGGGAGGAGGCGGCGGGGCCACCGTAGGCCGGTTGGACGCCGGTCCAGATTAGGGAGATGATGAGGACGAGGAAGATGTAGAGACTCTGGGGGGGGGTTAGCGGGGTGACGGGAGAGGATGCGGGGCACGTACAAATAAGGCGCGCAAGAAGAAGAGGACCCAGGGGGAGATGAGCCAGGAGGTCTCGAAGCGGTGGGAGGAGTCGAAGGTGTTGGTGCCGAAGGCGAAGATGCGCTTGAGGAGGGCCATGATGGATGGTTGTGCTACTGCGTAGAGTATCGTCGTGGAGTGTCGTCGCAGACTGTCCTTGTAGACTGTCCTGGTAGACTGTCCTAGTAGACTGTCCTTGTAGACTGTCCTGGTAGACTGTCCTCGCAGACTGTCCTGGTAGACTGTCCTCGCAGTTGCTGTCGCAGATGTCTCGAGATGTATATATTAGTCGGGACCTCGTTTCTTGCGACAGCACGTCAACACAGCAAGTCCAGAACACAGAGAGAGGGAAGAAAACAAAACAGACGATGAGGAGATGGAAGGAGAGGTGAGATGGAAGGAGAGATGAGATGGAAGGAGAGATGAGATGGAAGGAGAGATGAGATGGAAGGAGAGATGAGATGGAAGGAGAGATGAGATGGAAGGAGAGATGAGATGGAAGGAGAGATGAAATCGAAGAGAGATAGAGGGGCAGAGAGAGAGAGAGAGAGCATGTTCAGCGATGCTGGTTGGAAGCTGTCTCAAAAAGATACTTTGGTACATACGTACCTCCCCGCACGCAGGCACTCCAGAACAGGGAAGTGTGCACGTTGTTCATGGGATCGAAGCTCTCTCTGTCTGTCTCTCTGTCTGTCTCTCTGTCTGTCTCTCTGTCTGTCTCTCTGTCTGTCCCTCTGTCTGTCCCTCTGTCTGTCCCTCTGTCTACGCATATCATTGGCTGAATGATGGACGCTGAGGTTATTATGTATGTAGTATGTATATATATATGTATGTATGTACATATGTATATGTAGTATATAGTATATAGTATGTAGTATGTAGTATGTAATACGTACTATACGGGACATGAGGTTGAGTTGGGGAAGCGCGCCGACGAGCGACAGCTGGATTCGGTCGATGGCCTAGGTATATACCTAGGTATATTAGACATATTAGACATATTATTAACCAGTGCTAGCCGGACACCGGACCAAGCCAAAGCGTCTCCTTTCATCGATTTATTTCGATTTTTGCTGACTTTGGCCGCATAATGCGCTCGTGAGAAAGTACTAACCTATATATGTATATACTGTATGGATGGAGGGTCTCATGCACTTCTCATGCACTTCTCATGCACTTCTCATGCACGACTCCGCTCCGAAAAGGGGGCACGGGGCACGGGCACGAAGGCTCAATGCGAGCAACACAGTACAGTAGTGGATTCGATGTGATTTGATAGTGTTATTAGAGTATTTATTTAGATTAGAGTATTAGGGAAGTATTAGCGTATTTATTTAGATTACAGTATTAAGGAAGTATGAGTATTAAATAGAGTATTAAATTAGAGTATAGAGTTAGAGTAGAATATAGAGTAGACTACCCCACCCGCTCCTCTTCTAGAATTAAACAAGAAGACGAGAATTCCTTCTACTCCGTAGTCCAGAACGTGCCTATCTAGGAAATGATACATGTATGTAGATGTATCCACCTTGGCCGAAAGGTCTGGGTAATCTTGTTAAACTCTGTCGTGCTGGGGATAGAGCATTGAGATACATCTACATACATCTACATTATCGATTTTGTCATTTCGAAGCTTAGGGTTATTGATTGATCTTAACACTCAGTCAGCCCTACAGCTCTTTAGAGAGCGCCCGCCTCCTTTCTCCTTCCATTATTAATACATTATTATTAAATTATTATTATTATTATTATTATCATTATCAATTGATCGATTGCTGCACGCACGGAGATTGTCTGTCGTCCCCGTCGTCGTCACGGGTCATCGTCGCTTCTAGGACTTTGGCAGGTTGTGGGGCTTCCTGTCATTCTTGCCGTCTTTCTCCTATTTATATATTTATATATTTATATATTTATATTTATAGGTACATATCTACATACATAGTGCGTAATCTACTCCGCTATCACGACCAGGAATTCAGGATCCCTAAAAACGCGACACTCCCGGCCCTCCGTGCATGCCAAGCCACGAAAAGGAGGGGACGTAAACAGAGAGACGGGGGGGGACGGAAAGGGGACGAGAAAAGTGAAGAGGAGGGGAGCCACGACTTTATACCTTTATATTTTTATACCTTTATATTTTTATAACTTTATAACTTATAACTTTATATACTTTTAACTACAACTACAACTACGACTACAACACACTACAACAACTACAACTACAACTACAACTACAACTACAACTACAACTACAACTACAACTACAACTACAACTACAACTACAACTACAACTACAACTACAACTGCAACTACGATAATTCACCCCTTTTGAGCTCCATAGCTTCGCACGCTCAGGCACACGTACGACAAGCTCGATTGAACACGACATAAAATCCATTCATTCTTCCCGATCAACAGCCATAGCCATAACCCAACAAACCCTCCCTATCGTCTCACGGCACCTGCATGCGAACACACATGTCCATGTAGTGCCACCCGACATTATCTTCCAGGCATCATGGCCACTCCCGACATTATGTCGCACCATTCGCCAATCGATGTCCACCCGACGACCGAGACTGCCTTTACATTCGACTCCGACCATGAACTGGATCTCTCTCTCCACGACTTCCCAATCCCCAAGAAAACCCATCTCAGCCTCATGTCGGAGCCAGATGCCCCCGCAGAGATCGTGCCGCAGGGCCAGGAGCTCCACGTCCCGACGCACCCGATACCTTCCATGCAGGCGGCCTTCGCCGAATCGATGGTCGACGTCTTCGAAGGAACGACGCCTGCTCCCATTGCTCCCGCTGGCAACTCTGCAGAGAGGAGGAAGCTGCTGCTCGAGCAGGACATCGGCGAGGAGACGCATGCTGCGAGATGGAAGCAGAGGCCGGGACAGAGATATCACGAGCTATGGAAGCTAATGGCCCAGATATCCTTTGGCATATATCTCCTGCTGAACGGACTGGCCAGAGACGACGATCAGGCTCTTATCATCCTCCAGACGCACGTGGACGAGATCGATGCATTCTTGGAGTCGACGCTCGAGGACTTCGATGTTGCACAGGAGGATATTGACGACCGCCTGAAGAACCTGAAGTTACCGCTCGAGAATATACACGTTTTCGATGGCATGTTGGAGGATCGGGACTTCAGAAATCAAATCGTCACTGGAAACGAGACAATCGAGCATATCATCACGAGGACGGCATCCGCGATGAATGATGCACTCAAGAACGTTCAACAGGGCGTGGAGGCAACGAAAGAGTTCGCGAGCTATATGACAGGGGAAGAGCAGCGTAAGGAATGGCAGGAGGAGCGCCCGGAAATGAAGAGGGTGTTTGAGGCCATGAAGGGGAACTCTGATGGATGGTATAAGGCATACGTTTCGCTCCAGACGAAGGGGAATCACCTGGGAGTTTCTTTGGTGCAACTGGGAACCATCGTGGCTGAAATCGATAGACGTGCTGGTGAGATCAGTCGAAAGACGAGAGTAAGCGGCAAATCCAGGTCCATTTTCATCCGTATTCTAACCCTCAGCAGTTCAGCATTGCCATGTCGCCCAGAGGATCAATGGTCTCCCCCGTTGCCTCACCTCCCCAATCACCACCACTGTCTTCCCGACAATCACGGGCCTCCATACACTCCGGCCCTTCGAACCGTTCTCGTCCTTCGATAATTTCAATTACGAAAGACCTGCCCGCAGATCCTACCATGATCACGCCGGCCATTCGTGCTACTCTCCCAGCCTTCCAACTGGTTTCCGAGCGCGAGAAGTCTCCTGAACCTGACAACGGCTCCGACTCCGGCTCCGAACCAGAGTTTCAAGAACCACAATACCTCACTCTGCAGCCTCGTACATATACACCGCCCCCTCTCACGCCGCGCACATACTCCCCCGCACCACGCGCGTCAGTGCGCCCACCGACTCCAGAACCCGAGCCAAAACCCCCAGCAGATGTCCCACGCCGCTCGTCCCTTCGAGAGCGGCTATCCATGAAACGCAAACCAGCCCCAGCGCCACTCCTCCAGACCCCATCCTACAACTCCAACACCTCGCACCGATCGCAGAACTCCCAACAATCCAGCATCTCGCACAAATCCCAGAACTCGCAGGCCTCGCAGCAATCCCTGCGTCCCCCGCCGCACTCCGATCTCGCGCGCCCGCCGCTGCACAGCTCGAGCTCGCGCACCTCGGCGAACCCGGGCCCGGGGTTCGACTCGGCGTACTACTCGGACTCGTCGCGCGTGGTGTCCGTCGTCGGGACGCCGAGCCAGGAGTACCACCAGTTCATCGCGTCGGCGCAGCCGCGGCACGACTTCGGCGCCGACGCGCACGCGACGACGCCGCGCAGCGACCAGATGCACTTCAAGCCGGTGCAGGCGTCGCCGCACTCGCCCCTGCAGCGGCCGTGGACGGCGGCGCCGACGCCGCGGTTCCCGCCGGGCCGCGCGGCGGGTCAGGCGCAGTCGAATAGCTATAACGGCCGGGACAGCAGCGCGCAGAGCGTGTTTCCGAGTAATATGAGTCAGATGACGCGGGCGAGCGAGGCGACGGTCGGGGTGGACGCGGAGGGGAAGAAGGTGAAGAAGAAGCGGAGTGGGTTTGGGTGGCTGAAGAAGGCGTTCAGTCTCTCGGAGGAGGAGAAGATGGAGTTCGAGCAGGCGAGGAGGAGGAGGGACGTGCTGCCGGTGGAGTATGGGGGGAGGAGGGAGAGGGAGTGGTTGGATGGGAGGAGGGTGCAGAGGTAGGTGGGGATGGGAGGAAGGGGGATGGGAGGACGTTGACATCGGCACGCGAGGAGGTCGAGCGTGCCTGCGTACATGTACAGCGAGCGACGTTTGAGCGATTTGTTTTGAGGGGGGAGTTCTACATCTAGCGGTGGCGTTTTACGGGTCTCTTTCTTGTATAGTATTCTAGGGAGGAGGGGGGTTTTCGTGTAGCTTTCGCTAGGGACCGGAGGAAAAGTGGTACGGGGAAGAGGAGGAGAGGATGTCTCGGGCTGTCTGGAGGGGCTGATGAGCGGATACGGCGGGCGGCGATACTTGCTAGGTAGTGAATAGGATAATGGAGATGATGATGATGTGCGGATGGGATGTGTAGCAAGCGGCAGCCAGAGGCAGCGTGGAGGAGGAGGAACGGAGATGTGAGAAGTGGAATAGCTGGGGTTTGGGATGCAAGTCTGAAGCGGAAGCGTAGGTCTCGCCCACCAGGCAAAGACGCAGACGACTGACTAGAGGTCGACGACCGCAGTCTGAAAGCCGAGAGCGCGAGCTCGTTCCAAGTTCCAGAGCTTTCATCGTTCGTCTTGGCAAATGTAATGTATATTCCCGATCTTCTCTCCCATGTCTCGTTATCTCTAGTTCTTTCAACTGCTGCTTGCTGAGATGTTCAAAGAGTGCTTTGTGCGCGCGTGAGCAAACATGTGGTGGAGATGGCAAATATCGCAGCGTCTTCTTTGGCGTAACTGTGTAGAGCACCACCAGCGCCCCCTCCTCCTCTCACATCTCCATCTCCATCTCCATCTCTCCCCAGCCAGGCTTTTTCCATCTCAGCAGATTTCCGGGAGCCTGAGAGCTCTTTCTCCGCAGAGTCCCGCAACAAACAGCACAGACAGTCTTTGTATCCACAGCACATATCATCTACATCCCCTCCATCTCTCCCCCTCCTTTCGAACTTCCCGACTCACTCACTCGCCCAGTCATCTCCTGCAGCCTGCAAATCCACCGCCCTGACCTCGCCAGACTACAAATACCCTGTTTCTCTCACGCACCAACCCAGCATGCATCTCAAGCATCATTTTCCTCCCTCCAGTCTCGGCCAGGAAAAAGGAGTCCTCAATCTGCGGTGGTGAGGGAGAAGAAAATTGGTGGATGAGGGGGGGGGGGGTTATATACACGATCTCTCCTCTAAGACGGGTCGATCTCAAACCCTCGATCGCAGATCTATAATCTTTGATCTTCGCTCACTCACCCCCTCCATTACGATTTCAGAGACCTGGGATGGAAAAGATCACAGCTTGTGACTGTCTATACCAGTGTCCGAGCATTAGGAGGGAGATCACAGTCCATGACATCCGAACCAACATCGGCTTTTTGGCTGTGTGGGAGAAGGATGTCGACAAGGGGAGATCAGGAGAGGTAGGTATCCCGCCTTGGTCTTCATCTTGAACTACTGATCGGAAGCGCTGATTTGTTATCCTGTGGCAGAAGATGAGGAGGACAGCTCCAGCATGTGAAGACGGAGTAAGATCCAATTATTCCTCATGTGAAGGAAGAAAATTAGGAGACAGGTGGTGTTTACATATTGCACCGCGATCTCTATGAGTATCTCCATCCCCATCGACATGTCCATAGCATAATGCTTACAGGAGGAAAGTTGTGAGACAGGTCATGTTCAAATGGTGTGCTGGGACCTCTACGATTATCCCCATTCACCATCTGTCCACCGCAATTCTCTATCCACCACATTCTCCCGCCTATAAATACCTCTCTCATACACCACTTGACAACTCAAGCCGCAATCTGGCTCAACCTTAAACACCTTAAATGTGCGGTCCTGTCCGCTGCGGCTTTCCGGCAGGGACAACGGACAATAGGACAATGGGCAATGGGACAATGCACTCGAGTCCGTCGCTACCCGTCTGTTGTCGTCGCTAACCGTCCGTCGCTGCGGATTCCCGTCCCGACGCCAGGCGCGTTGCCGCCATTAATCCCGCCGCCGTCGTCACGCACTCCAACACTGTCAGACGCGGACGGACATTTTGTGGAAATGGACTCGAGATTTTGACGCCTCGGACAACTGGCCAGAAATGAAAAGTGCTGGTGACGGGCGAATTTGAGAGGACGGATTCCACTCCGTACCTCAAGCGCACTTTCCTTGGATTTGCTGCGTTGGAGAAGAAGGGATTTGGGAGATGGCGAGCGAGGGGTTTATATACCATAGACGACTCGCCCGCCCTGAAACAGCGAGTGCAAGACCAATTTCACTCCCGGTTTTCCAAGGCCTCGCTCAGAACTGAAGAAGTGCAGAGTATTGATTTGAAGGAAATCGGAGCAAATTTCTTAAAACAACAACGGTTGAGTGAGTGCATTCTTTGCCGTGAGACACAACATCTGACAACAGACACAGATACTTTAATGATAGTTCTGAGATGCTAGAGAGGGATATGGATTCAAGCTGAGGAGGATAGATACTACAGATCCCAGCCTGGTGAGATAGGTGAAGCGGTCCAGATTATCCCACGACACCGCCAACGAACAATCCCATACTCTAAACTCGGATCCCACGATCATGATGGCAGCAATCTATGCAGCTAAACGATTCAGTGTTAGCCAAATACTACTCGAACAGCACTTTGGAGTTTTGCCGAATACCTTGCTGATCTCAAGTATTCGGCAAATAAATGCTCATTCGAACACTCGACGATGGTATCCGAGTCTTCAGAGAATACTCGCCGAACTCTCGGAATTCTGACGAAATGGCATTTGAGCCGCATAGCATCCGGGAGGCACAAAGACAAATAGCATTTTCGTAAGCACGGAAACAATGACGAACTGTTGCTGTTGCACTATTGTCCAATCCTAAGAGTAAGATTCTCCAACCATGAATCGCCAGCAGAACAAAGAGATCTAGACATCGAACTGTTGAAAAATATAAACATCCCTTCCTTCCTTCCTTCCTTCCTTCGTAGAAAGACTTTTTGGTGTTCCCTCTACTTTCGGAGGTATTATTACTTCGTACCATCCTGTCTTTTTTACGCCTAATGTCTGTCTCTCACCACCATTTGATACGCCGTTACCCGTCCTCCCGTCGTTACCCGCCCATCCGTCGCTTCTCCTCCGTCGCCGCCCGTTCCTCCATACCTGCCCACCTCACCTGGACGCCGACGCTGGAGTCCTCTCGCCGTCACAACCTCAACCTCTACAAACCCGTGGTGGAAAAAAAAAATTGCTGATATTCCAGGTTGTGTGACCAGGAAAAGAGAAAGGCAAGTCCAGGTCATAACTTAATAATGTGCTGGTTCTGTTTTTGTTGTGCAGAAGAAGAAACTGAGGAGGCCAGGAGGGAGGGTTTATATGCACAACCTCAACCTCGATCTATACCCACAGTAAGGTAATTCCACCACCGTACCTGCGCCAGTTCACAACAGGTTTATTTTATTCTCCAAAACCAAACCCATCTATTTTGACCTTCAAGGCAAATAGGTATCTATATCTCCACCCTCCCAATCCCCCAATCCCCCAATCCCTCACTTCCCCTCCTCCCCATTAGCCCGCCCAAACCGTCCCCCAAACCCACCACTGATGTCCCTGCGGAAGAACTTCCCAATCCCCCTCAGATTCTCCTGCACCGTCGCCTCCACCCTCTCCACGCCCCCCTCCCTCGCCCCCACACCCATCACCGGACTCCCGGTCCCCATGCGCTCCATCCCGTCCCTCGCGGCACTAAACAGCTTCTCTCCAAACGCGGCCGCCGAGCCGGCCCCGAACGGCGCCGCGCCCGCGCCCGCCGCCCCCGCCGCCAGCCCCAGCGCCGCAATCCCCTTCTCGCCGAGCGCCAGCGGCGTCAGCAGCGCCGAGCTGGCGACCAGGTCCGTCTGCTTGGGGCTGTCGCGGTGCACGGCGAACAGCTCGACGAGGTGCGGCTGCTCGGCCTTGCGCACCCCCTTCAGCTCCAGCACCTTGCGGAAGTTCGCCTCCGACCGGTCCGCGATGTGGATCAGGTACGCCTGCACGAGGCCCTCGGGCGGCGCCGGACGCACCTGCAGCGTCTTGAGCAGCGGGTCGAGCCGCGCGAGGAGCGTCGCCACGCGCTTTTGGTAGCCGCTGATGGAGTGGGCGTGGGCGGTTGCGGAGGGGGAGTGCGAGAGGAGCGCCGAGAGGCCTTGGGTCAGGACGTATTTGTCGAGGAGCATCTGTCGTCGGATTGTCAGCGTTGTGGCACTAGGCAGGAGTGGAGGGGGAGGAGGGGGTTTACCTGTTCCGCGCCGACTTCGGAAATCGGCCTGCATTGCACGATATTCGTGATGTAAGTGTGCACCAGCTGCTCGACGAACTTATCGCAGAAGGCCCGCGCATACTGCTGTCTCTGCACCAGCGGCAGGATCTCCTCCGCCTGAGTATTCACATGCCGGAGCAACTCCGCGACATAGGAGGACTGGTCGCCCACGCTCTCCATCTTGCTCCAGTTCGTGTTCCGCATCTCGCGCCACGGAGCATCGCAGTCGAGCTCTACGCGGTGGACCAAGGCGAGAATGGTGGCGGATGCAACGCCCATGAACGTGTCTGATTGCGACGACAAGTCGACTTTCTGCGCGAGCTCGGGGTCGATGCGGCGCTTGATGTTTTCCTCCAGTTGTTGGCTGTTCGTGTGCCAGTAATCGGCGGTGTTGAGGACGAGGATGATGTCCTGTAGCGAGGGCCCTTGCGGTCCGCCGCGCTGGAGGAAATAGAGTAGGACCTGCTGAGCGTACTCGTCGAGGTACTTGGCGAATGTTTTCGAGAGGTCGAGGAGGCGTTCGCTGGTGGAGAGCTTGGCGCACTGCGCCAGCGTGAGCTTGTAGAAGTGGAACAGCTCGATGGAAGATGCGATGACGGATTGCGGCTGGAACTCTTCGTCGTCGGGGAGGAGGGGCTGGGTGCGGTACTTGGGTATCATGGTCGCGAGTTGCTTGTCTCGTGACTCGACCCAGAGACTGAGGTATGGCTCGAAAGCTTGGGAGATGGAGCCGTCGAAGGTATGCGCGCGTTCTTCCGAGGATAGGGTATCGATCGAGGCGCGAGGATCCGAGGCGAATTTCTTCTCAAGGCTGTGTTCGAAGTCCAGTGTTTCCTGTAGACAGCGAAGGAGCAGCCCGACATCAAGCGTGCTGCCGTCCGTCCTCCTCATGCTCTTCTCGAGAATAGCTTTGTAGTCCTCTCTGGTCCCGTCGCAGAACGCATTGGCGAGCAGCTCATTGACCCTCCAGCCCGGCGGAAATATATGCGCATGCTCATCATCATACGTCTTCCACATCCTCTTAAACCAGCTATACCTCCTCCCAATATTATCCAGACTCCCCGCCTCGTCATTGCCCCTGAAGACCTGCCTGTACTCCCTTAACATCGTATTGCAATACCACGTCACGAGCCTCTGCCGCGCCGTCTCCCCCAGCGCATCCGTGACCAAACACGCCTCATTCAGCACCGCCCTCCGCACCGCGACCTCCCCCTTCGCAAACGCCATCTCGAAATCCTCACACACCTGCTCGCCCAACTCGCGCTGCAGATCCGCGACGTTCCGCGACAGCGTCGCGATCTGGTCGATGCTGCGATACGTCTTGAAGTGCGCCATGAGCTGGATGACCGCCTGCAGGAGCGACGCACACTCGCGGTACTGCCTGCTCCTGGCCAAGCCGCGCAGCTGCTCGTACGCCGTGGTCAGCATCTGCAGGCGCTTGAGGGCCGTCATGGACAGGGTCAGGTTGCGCTTTGTGTTGTCGAGGCGCTTGATGTCGGCCGTCATGCTGGTGATGGTCTGCTCGGTCGCGATGGCGCGCGTGCGCACCGACTCGATCTTGCGGAAGAGCAGCGCCAGCTCGGCTTTGGCGGACGACATGCGCTGCAGGCTGTCGCCGGCCGTGGTGGAGGCCAGGGAGGCCGTCGAGGCGCTGATGCTGGTGTCGAGCGCATCTTGGTAGGTCTGGAGGGCGGAGGCGGTTGCGGTCACGGAGGAGAGGGTCGAGGGGTGCGAGAAGATGGCGTTGAGGTGCTCGAGGGGGTTGTAGTCGGCTGGAGGAAGGAGAAGGTTAGCTGGAGCGCTGGAGGGACGTGAGGCGCATGAAGATGGAAGAGATGGCTGGCTTACCGGCATCCAAGGATGACGCCGTGAGGGTGCCATTCATCCCGCGAGGATGATTTTGGGGGCAAATGCTACGCTGCCTATCTCTTAAGCTTGGTAATCATGTAGTATAGCTTGGAGAGTCGTGGTGATGACGGTTGTCAGCTCTGGCTTTGTGCTTTTTCGCGTGGTTTGCAAGGTAACATGTGTCGCTTGGACATTGACGATCGTGATCGCACACATTCTGATAAGGTGCATAAGGGGTTGTGGGGTAAGCTGCGGTTTGGAGGAACTACCCATCCGAGTTCTCCTCCACAATGCGAAATACTCATAATTGAGTACATTATATGCATGGCTATTATTGATAATGGACGGACTTGCGATTCTCTTTTATCATTATGCTTCCCATTCTGACTATGAAGCCATTTCGAGATATAACGGCAAGCATGATAATTATCTATTTCCTCGCAACTGCAGCATCCTCCAGCTTTGACTATTGATGCGAAGACGTATAATGCCTGAATTTATGTGTAGTTCAGCATATTGAGCGACGTGTGCATTACAAAAATGCCTTCCGCTTCAGTTCACCTCTTTCCTCCATAAGCAACGTCGGAGGATCCATTCAGGCGGATATGCCAACCCTTGGCCACTGCTCACTGCATATGAGATACACATAGCAACTCGATCCTAATACATCAACACATCAAACATTTTCTAGATATCTGCTCTGCTGCAAACATAAAGTATTATGGCCGAAATGAATCCGTTTTATCCAGTAATTCCACGCCATATTTCCCCACCCAACAATGCTATCCAATCCCTCCGCGCGCTGAATCTTTAATCTTTAATCCTTCTCTTTCATAAGTCAACCGTCATATCCAAAATAATTAAGAGCCATGCAGAGCTCGGAATCCAGACTCAACCAGGCTTCTCGGGCCATGCGTAATATCTGCAGTACCAGTCCAGTAAAAGAGTCCCTGTAATGTGATGAGCGAGGTCCCGTCCGATGCAAGAAGCCCACTTACTCCCAAGTCCTTTTCCTTGCAATACCGTCCCTTCATCCTTACCGTCTCTGGATTATCATACGTGACAAAGCCGCCGTCGCCTCCAGTACAGACTGCTCCGCACCGATCCACATCGACCCATTCTTGCGTGCCGGGCCTTGGCAGAGCCTTGTATTCGAACGTGCCTTCATCGCCGCCATTGCCGTGATATTGATCTCCCGCACGAGATGCGCCAATGAAGGACCTGCCGTATACAGGAATACCTAGAATAATCTTCTTTGATGGGAAGCCAGTAGCTAAGATGTAGTCGACGGCTGCTGATCCGGAGTTCTCTCCGTCTTGAGCTGGATATAGTTGGGCATGATGACCGGCTGTTGGCCTCCAGGGTCCGGCAAAATCATAAGCCATCAGATTAATGAGATCAAGGTACTCCTGAGCTTTATACAGGTCGATGTGTTGTAGGGCCCAACTTCCAGCTGGAAGGGCGGCTGTGAGCATGAACTCCTCATCCGGCAGATAGAGGCGAACGGTAGCCAGGAGTGAAAGGAAGTTGCGGCCTTCCTGCTCATCTTCGGGATGTTCCCAGTCAACTTGTAGTAAATATTAGTTAGATGATTGCTGAAATGTGACAAAATGTACTAGAAAGGACTAGAAAGATTGCACTAACTGTCCACTCCGTCGAGTCGCGCCTCTCGTACAAGAATATTGGCAGATTTAGCAAAGTTGTCCCTCGTTGCTGCTCTTGCAGCCACGGCCGCGAAATTCTGACTAGAATTGCCTCCACCGATGGAGAGGAGCACCTTGAGATGAGGATGCTTTTGCTTCAGGACCATGAAGGAGCCCAAGCATCCTTTAACGCCGTCAACGTCCATCTTCCCATCTGCCCATTCGTCACTCAGCTAAGACAAAAATTAGAGACAACATCCTTGAGAAGATGTCCCGATGGCTCACAAAAACAAACCCATCTGCAGTAACATGTGCAAAGGCATAATAGACATGGCTGATGCATTTGTAGTTTAGAGTTGCCGGAGTTTCCCCTCGATAGACTCGATAGTTTGGGTAATAGACCGCATTGACGGACATTATCTTGGCCGTATCCGCCAAAGACGGTCTTCGAGGTGGTTCTGGTGGTTTGGTGCCATAGGGAATAGGAGGCGGAACTGGCCCAAATGGAAAGGTTGACATCTGCAAGAGAATGATCTGATGCTATGTTGAGAGTGGGCCTGAGAGGGTTTGAATCTCTTTAACTCAGCTTGTCCAGACTTGCAATCTGCAGCCTCCTATGCTGAGCTGAAAGCGGTCGCCTGCCTGGATGGTCTCGTGGTAGCCGAATGCTCTCTCTCGCAGCCCGCGGATTCCAGTTTCCCAGGCGAATAACTTGGGCGACAGTGATCGACTGACTGCCTGAAACATAGGCCGCGCGAGTGATGCTTCGATATTCTATTTCCAGTCAGTAACCGGAGCTTGTAGCCACTCATATGACGATGTTGGACCTGAAGAAAGAAGAAACGAAAAGTGAGAGCACGGATGACTGCAACTGCCCACTCCTGCAGTGCAGAGGCTATGTTAGGGTAAAGGGGTCTGCGGAAGTCAATCTCATAGAGGCCATAGGTACATAATCATAGGAAACCTGCGCCATGTCCTCGATCGCTGGCTGCAGCCGCATCGATGGAGAACAAGCAATGATCTTGATTCCAAGGAACGATCCGAAGGGTACCATTCCACTTCGGACGATATGTGCATATAGAGCCTTGCACTAAGCAAAGAGACATGGTCTCACATGAGGCTGCTTTATAGCGAAATGCACAAAATGATCATGGCTTGAACGCAGCGACAATGCTTGCTTCTTTCATAGAATATGTCTTTTGGCCATTTCCCAGACGCTTTGAGAGTCTCTGGTCTGAAATGCAACGCGAATCTTCGAGGGGGTGTGTGGAAAATGCGGAAATCTTACGTCTATTATTGCTGGTCCGTCCGATCTGCACCGGCGGTGAAGGAGAGCTTCAAGAACTAGTAGCTGTTAACAGCAGAGGATTTGCGTAGCGATGTGCGTATGCTGTATGTGAATGAAATGAATAGTTGCAAAGTTGCAGTTGTATCTCCCAAATGACCGAGACCCGAGAGATGGCAAGGCTCCGAAGATACTCGAAGAGGTACCTATGAAAGAAGTGTGTATGCGTGTAAAAGGGTGTGGCGGTGTGTACTCTTTGTATATGTAATCCGAATATACCTATGTAATATTGTATATGTATGTAGCATGTCTTGAGATTCCCATGGTGGGCGAAGTGGAGGAAGCGGAGCTAGACGGACGCAGAGTGGAGTAAACACACACACACATACACACACACATACACACACCTATACAAGTCGGCTAAAGGGAGCTGCATCGAGCAATGAGATGCATGCATAGGTACATATATCTCCATACCGTTCATGCCTCAGCTCTTACCAACCATACGGACCAGATATGAGTGAGATGATGGACAACATCCTCCACCGTCCCCGCCATGTCTCAGTTGAGTTGGAGCACAGCAGCCATTCGGAGTGCATGAGATATGGGAGCCGAGGGAAGATACAGAAGAGACCTTGTTATTCATGTTCATGTCCGGAAGCATCGTTGAGGAAGTGATAGACAGACAGTGCAGACAGACCTGCTCATGCCCCCACGGTATGAAATGGGCATTGAATGCCACCCACTGCCCACATACACACCATGAATAAGGACGTCATGGGGGAGAGGAGCTCGTGGAGAACTCTCCAGGCCAGTAAGAACTCGGTACCTTACCTTGATGAATCTCACAACGGCACGACTAAACACAGTATACAGGTCAATCGTGAGATTTCTCGGTGACTTCTGTTATGCGCGCGACACCTCATGGCCGCCTGGCCGCTGTGCAAGCGCGGAGGAGATGCGGGAGATGCGGGAGATGTTGGAGATGTTGGAGATGCAGGACACAGATTATAGGTACCTTATATTACGAAATAGGCCAGTATGGGGTCATGAAGACGAAGAATGACGGACGTCGACAGCGAAGCTATCCGCATCTGGTAACTATTCTCCTGCCGCCAAGTCGACCGTGTGTCGTGGATTATGTGCATATGTACTGTCCTGTATGTACATACATACTGCACTTGACTCTATACTTGTCGTTTCTTCTCCACTGCTCCACATGGCACGGATAACGTGTCTGCAGCCAAACCGAACCACGAAGGCCGTCTAAGTCTGCATGTCGAAACGTGCAGGACTCACTTCCTCACTTCGGCTCACTCCTCGGATCTCGATCGACTTGGACTGGGGCTTACAGCAGCCATGCCGGACATGTGTCATTCCCCGATGACACGAGCAGTGTCGGTGTGTCGATGATACAGAGCTTGAAGCGCCTCTTTCTCGAGATCATAAGCAGCATAGGTACAGTGGCATCGACTGCATGATGACATCGAGTCTGATGCGACGGTGCACGTCCCCTGGCGACGGCATCTATGGGTAAGGGCAGGGCAGCGAAAGTTAAAGTGTCAGCGATGAGTAATGACGACAAGCAGGGTTCGGAAGCGGGTGACGGTGACTCCTAACCGCAAGGTGCAGGACATGATATGCATGATGGGGAGAGGGAGGGGAAACCAGTGACGGTGACGAAGTCCAAATCGACGGAGTTTGAAAACAGCTCGTGTCTGATCCGATCTTGAACATTGAGCCCAATGAGTTCGCTCGCGCCATAGCTATCATTCCGCTCATGCTATCTATGTACCTGCAAAACCAAACCATCCGGGCTACGGATAGAACAGATGCTCTTAATATGCCTGTCTTATCACGGAAGGCTCTCGACACAGAGATCAAAGCATGGCCAAGCAATTCGTGGAGAGAGACACGAACGCCAATCATCGCACCGCGGATTCTGGATTCTGGTGTTGACCGACAACATCAACATGTAGCCAGTTGCATTGAGAGTCGGGAGCCATGAACGAACGTCGGCAGGACAATTAATATCTGAGCTGGAATACTCATCATACACACTCTACAGGATCGCGCTGCCGTGCTACCGTGCTACCCGGTGATCACCACGACCAAGGAGCATGCGTGCCCCCTCGCTCTCGCTCTTCAAGCTCTTGGACTCTTGGCCACCATGAGGCGGCATGAGGCAAGAGGCATGAGGCATGAGCTGATTTCAGGAGTCCACAAGAAGCCCCAAACCCCAAGCTTCTTCCACCCCTCCTCGCATCGATTGCGCTCTACTACGACTCTCGTTAGTGCTTGGACGGACCCAATATCGTGCATACAACAACCAAGAGAGTAGAAGCAGGGCGTTCCTGCGAGCGAGAGGGAGGGAGGGAGGGAGGGAGGGGCGGAGGGAGGGGTAAACGGCCCTTTGCTACTTCCAGATAGAGCGACGCCCATGTATGCATGTATGTGTATATGTATGTACTCCATATGCATGCATGTATGAGATTCCATATCTATACTATCAGATATACTCTACGTTCTCTTCTCTTGTTCGACTATGGAGAATCGAGAGCGTCTTGCATGTGAGGTGCCGAACCACTCTATCTTAGAGTCTTCATGAAGCAAGATGATGGCGATCTTTGATACTCGCGGTTGTATCAATCTCCTTCATGTTGTCCTTTGTCATCGGAAGATTGGGCTGGACGATTCGAGGCGCATCATAGTCTCTGACTTCGAGACATAGCCAAGCCCATGACGGGCGTCGGCAAACTCGAAGTCTCCATGCTCCTTTTCGGCATATTTCTGCAGCCAGTCACTTCTGCACAGTGATCTGCACAGTGATCTGCACAGTGATCTGCACAGTGACCTAAAGCTATCTGGATATCTGCGGAGGTTGAAAGTCTTCTTTCGCGTAAACTCCGCCAGCAGAGATTCAGCTTCGGCTTCGGCTTCAGGTTCAGGTTCAGGTTCAGCTTCACCGCGACTACACCACCTATGCTCTTACTCAAATCTATCCAAAGACATCAAAGCTGGTGATGGTGGGTCACGTGCAAATCATTGCCTTGCGCCGCAGGCTCCATATCGATTTGTAAGGCACCAATTGACACCTTGTTGATGCTTGATGAAGCTTCCATCCTCCATTCTCCATTCTTCTTCTCAACTTCAATTTCTCCCATAACAGCTCTAAAAACGTCTTCAAGCCTCTCCATAGCTACAATCTACAGTGAGATAAAGATCATCGCAAGGGATTACTGCTTTCCCGCCTAAATACCCCGCAGTTCTGTACTCTATAAACTGAAGCCACAATCTCCAAAACCTTGATTGCAGCAACGGCTGTGACTAAACCCACCATCACCGTGCATACGAGTGACTTTGGACTTTACCCACAGGGCCACGAACATCTCAACATCATCTCATCATCATTTTAGCCGTTGGTAGATCCTGCACAACCTCCAGCACTCGGCGCGTCGCATCCGCACCCGCGAGCCACCGATCGACGACCTGCCACAACGCGTCTGTCTGCGGGCACAGCACAGCTCCGACCTTTCATCACAATCCCCAGCAGCACCCCCATCACCTCACGCGTCACCACCATGGCCACCACCGCCCCCTCGGCGGCGCCCTCGCCCCACGACCTCGCCGAGCAGATCCTGCAGCACAAAGCACCCACCTACAACTTCGCATTCAGCCCCTTCCTCCTCTCCACCTACCGCTTCGGCGTCGCCCCCTCCCGGCCAGCCTGCAAAGCCTACATCGCGGGGCACTGTCCGCAGGGCCCCTCGTGTCCCGACCGCCACGTCACCGCGTCGCAGGGCTACAGCTCGAACTACAACAATCTGGTGTGCAAGCACTGGCTGCGCGGGCTGTGCAAGAAGGGCGAGCACTGCGAGTTCCTGCACGAGTACAACCTGCGGCGCATGCCGGAGTGCAATTTCTTCAGCCGCAACGGGTATTGCAGTAACGGCGAGGAGTGCCTGTATCTGCATATCGACCCGAAGAGCAGACTGCCGCTGTGCGAGTGGTATGAACGGGGCTTCTGTCCGTTGGGAGGCAGGTGTGCGAAGAGGCATGTGAGGAAGAGCTTGTGTCCGTTTTATCTGGCGGGTTTCTGCCCCGATGGCAAGGCGTGTAAGGAGGGGGCGCATGCGAGGTGGAAGGACGAGAAGGATTTGGAGGAGCCGAAGGTTATGGTTGAGAGGGACCCGGAGGAGGTGGCGGAGGAGATTGCGAGGAGGAGGGAGGAGGCGGAGAGGGAGGAGGAGAGGGAGAGAGAGAGGTTTGGTGGGGGGAGGGGAGGCAGAGGGGGGAGATGGATGGGGCGGGGTGGGGGAGACGTGAGGAGGCAGAGAGGCAGAGGGCATTTGCACTGAGAGGCAAGAGAGGGGGAGAACATCATACCATACCATCAAGGAGACATGGGCGCGTGAGGTCAATGGATCCGGAAACTCCCATTCTGGGATGCTCCCAACCGCCCATCCTCCCGAAAAGCAGATCTGCACACAGTAGCGACGAAGCGTCGGCATGTCCTCGTGGAATCGCAATAGAAAACCAAGCGGACATACCACGCCATCACAAACCAGGCCGCGGCTCAGATCACAGCTCGGGCATCCTGTCCAAATGCCTCGATGCACACTCACTCACTGCACGCTCCTACAGCGCAGAAGCACGAGACTCCGTGGAAGGGCGGGACTATGCTTGGAGGAGGCACGGCAGAGACTGCAATGAATGATATATGCATATGTGTACCCAGCCGCTATCCATCCAGGCAAGCCAAGTGTTGGATTTGCAGTGATCCACGATGAATGAATGCTTTCGAGCCCGCCCCCGCCCCCGCGCCATCGCCGTTGCCAGGCGCATTGCATTATTCGCCCAACGCTCGATGAAGAGCCTAGACCCTTCTATCCATTCATCCATCCATTCTCCCCCCCCTCTTCCTCCCCAGCATAGACACATAATTGCAAGAGAAAGACCCGACTGACGGTTCGCGCCTTCGTCTTCGCGTTGTGATAACATTACTACGGCCATATACATATACACCCGTACTCTCAAACCCGGCAGTCCCTCCGAATGCGCATCCGTCCCACTATCCCATCCCCTCGCCGGCAAAAAACGCCGCCAAATGCTACCTATCGACCTGCCCCATCTCCCCCTCCGCCTCCGCCTCCGCCTACTCCTCCCCCGGCGCCACAACCTTAACGCTCTTCTTCCTCTCCGCCGCGGCCCCTCCACCAACACCACCAAGCGCGCCCCTAACCTGCTCCACAGCGCGACTAACCGCCACCTCCCTCTCGTCCCTCCTGACCGCGCGCGCGCCCTCGCCCGCCCCCGCACCCCCCCTCGCCCTCGTCCCCTCCCTCACCAGCCGGCCCAGCTCCTCGCTGCGCCCCGCCGCCCGCTCCGCCATCCACTCGTCCCGCCACCGCCCCGGCAGACACGCGTGCAGACACCCCTCCACGGGACAGCAGCCGTCGCTCGCCTCGCTGCCCTCCAGCGCCGGCGGGCCCGCGTGCCACGCGCGCATGCACGCGCCGTGCCCGCCGTGCCCGCAGCCCTGGCACCACCACCACAGCCGGCCCGCGCCCTGCATGTCGCGCGCCCGCGCCCCGTCATCGCCAGCGCCGTCGCCTCCGACCTCCGGCTCCTCGTGGCCCCGACACACCGCGCACCCGTCCAGACACCCCCTGCAGCGCTGGCACCGCACGAGCCGCCGCCCGACCCGCAGCGCCTCGCCCTTGCGCAGCCCGCGCCCGCACTGCTGGCACGCGTACGCGACCTCGCCCACCCACCGCGCCTGCGCCGCCCCGTACACGGTCGGGTACGTCGGGTACGCGAGCTTGCGCAGCAGCGCGGCCTCGGTGAAGAGCTGCGCGCGCTGCAGGCGCGCGTGCAGCTGTGCGGGGATGGCCGCCGCGAGGAGCGGGTCCAGGCTGTTGGCGCGCAGGTGCGGGAGCAGCAGGAGGACCATGAGGGAGGCGGAGAGGGGGGAGGTGAGGAGCGTGAAGTGGATGGTGCGCGGGATGAGGGGGTGCGGGTCGATGGCGGGGGGGAGGAAGGGGGGGGCGGTGGCGTGGGGGCGGTGGTCGGTGGGGC
>Ga0123337_10000518_pt1 | contig 63366 bp, 51 predicted proteins | sample frozenSSSSmetaG_FD_89792 | JGI IMG/M metagenome (GOLD analysis project Ga0123337, IMG submission 89792) | Glacier valley bacterial and archeal communities from Borup Fiord, Nunavut, Canada, to study Microbial Dark Matter (Phase II) -... | ecosystem: Environmental > Aquatic > Freshwater > Ice >...
AAAGCGTTTATCTACTCGTTTTCAGAAGCTCTTCGCAACGAGGTAAAAGACACCGACGTTACCGTTACGGTACTCATGCCACCCGCTACCGACACCGATTTCTTCAACAAAGCCGGGGCCATGAACACGGTGGCACAGCAGGAAGCCTACAAAACCGACCCCGCCGACGTAGCCAAAGCCGGATACGATGCCCTGATGAAAGGCAAGGATAAAGTTGTGGCCGGTTTCCAGACCAGAATCCAAGCCGTTGCTTCGCGCGTGCTGCCCGATTCTGTCGTGACCAGTAATGTTCGCGCCCAGATGAAGCCACAGGTACAGGCCGACGAAGATAGTAACACCGGGCTGTGGCTGACCATTGGCGCGGCTGCGTTCATCGCGGCTGGTCTGGTTATAGCCCTCACCTACAAAAATGCCGGTCCGCTCGACAAGGCCCGATACGCCTACAAAAAAGGCAAGGCCAAATACAAAGTCGGCAAAGCAAAGTGGAAAGCCGAACGCGCCGTTGACGCCGTAACCGACGAAATCGCCGGCGTGTATCACGATGTAGAAGCAAAAGCAGAGGAGGTACTGGCGTAGGTCGGTCAGGAGTGACCAACCAGTCGCGAAGCGACTAACGCGGCAACTGAAGCTAAGCAACTACTGTGTTAGCCAACTACTGTGTTAGCCGCTTCGCGGCTGGTCGGTCAGGAGTGACCAACCTACTTCCGCCCCGGAAACTTCCCAAACGCTTTCGCTACGGCGTCGTTGACGGTTTGCTGGGAGAAGCCGTTTTTCAAGACACTGGCCACGGCTACGTCCCAGATAAGATCGTTGCGTTTGGCGTCGATAATGTGCAGGTTAATAGTGCCTTCGTCATACGTACCCACCGGCACTTCCTGACTTTGCCAGTGATACCGGCGTTGGCCAATGTACAGGGGGGCTTCGCGGATATTGGTTTGGCGGGTCTGTGTTTGCTCCTTCATTACCGCGCCGATATTGACCAGCAAGTCGGGCTGGTCGGTGGTGCCGTAGCTGGGCGTTTGTTGGAAGCCCCGGCTGGTGAGTTCGGCCGTTACAGCCCGCTTCAGTTCGTCCATCGCGCCCTGGTACGTCGTGCCGGGTGTAGGATCAATGCGGGCCGTATCCACGAACGAGTACGTTCGATACATTGACCAGTTTGCCACCGGGTCAGTCTCATTTTGAAGAATACGGTACGGTGAACAGGCGGCAATGCCAACAATAAGGGATAGAGCGATAATCAGGGTTTTCATAACGAAGGCATTTTTGTTGATAGAACAAAAATCAACTCCATTTGTGCTGATAGCCCAACGAACGTATGGCGCCGGAACCGGGTAAATCCAAACAACTTGGGGCGGGGTGGGTTCTTTACTCAGACAAAGTCAGTTCACTAACTACACAATACCATGCAGACAGGAACGGGAAAAACCGCTCTCATTACCGGTGCTTCCAGTGGCATTGGTCAGGAACTCGCCAAACTCTTTGCTCAGGATGGCTACAACCTCATATTGGTAGGCCGCAGCGAAGATAAACTCGACCGATTATCCGAAGTATTCAAAGCCAATTATGGCACACAGTACATTACCATCATCAATAAGGACCTCTCCAAAGAAGACATAGCCATTGAACTGTACGATGAAGTGAAGGCCAAAGGTATTCAGGTCGATGTACTGGTGAACGATGCGGGTGTGAGTACCTACGGCAAGTTTGCCACCGAAACCAACTGGGAGCGCGAAAGGGAACTGGTACATCTCAACATCCTGACGACTACGCTGATGACCAAGTTGTTTCTGAAGGATATGGTGGAACGTAACGACGGTAAAATCCTGCAACTGGCATCGCTGGTGGCCATTACGCCGTTTCCGCTTATGGCTGTGTATGCCGCCACGAAGGCGTATATCTGGAACCTGACGCAGTCGCTCAACAACGAACTCAAAGGCACCAACGTAACCATTACGGCCCTGATGCCCAATGCGACGGATACCAACTTCTTCCGCGAAGCCGGCGCCCCCGAACTTATTGTAGAAGACATGACTGACAAGCCCGATATGGTAGCCCGCGATGGCTACAGAGCATTGATGCGGGGCGAAGCCAAAGTGGTGCCGGGTGGTTTCGTGAACAAAGCGCAGGAAGTGATGGCCTACCTGACCCCGCAGGAAGGATTGGCTGCTATGATGCGTAAGTTGCTCACACCCAAATATGATGAAGACGGCGAGGAAGAAACCCCACCCTGGGCCATTGGTCTGGGCATTGCCGTGGCGGCAGTGGCCGGTTACGCCCTGGTCCGGTTCCTGAGCCATGTCAGCCCCGAAGATAAAGCTCGCTTTAGGGCGCAGGTTGCGGATTTTGGTGACTCCATTGCCCACTCCACTACCAATGCCCTATCGTCGGTAGTCCACTCGGTAGCCGGCGAATACCTCGGTCTCAGAGCCGACGTAGAGGGCGCGGAAGAGGAGTTGGCGTAATTAACTCTTAACACAGAGGGACAGAGATTTCACGGAGAACACAGAGTTTTTTTAATCGAAATTCTCTCTGTATTCTCCGTGAAATCTCTGTCCCTCTGTGTCAGAAAACGCTCTCTACCATGTCACTCCTCGTTATTGTTCGCCACGGTCAGTCGCAGTGGAACCTCGAAAACCGGTTCACCGGCCAAACTGACCAGCCCCTGACTGATCTCGGTAAACACGAGGCCCGCGAAGCCGGAACGCTGCTCAAAAATGACCATTTCGATATTGGTTTTACGTCGGTACTGCAGCGGGCCATTGAAACGATGGACATTATTCTACGCGAAACCGGACAGACCGATTTGCCCATGGAGCGCAGTGCGGCCCTCAATGAGCGTATGTACGGCGATTTGCAGGGGATGAACAAAGCCGAAGCTGCGCTGCGGTTTGGCGAGGAGCAGGTCTATCGCTGGCGTCGCGGCTATGCGGACCGTCCGCCCGGTGGCGAAAGTCTGGCCGATACCCACGCCCGCGTCATTCCGTATTTTAACGACCACATTCTCCCGCATTTACAGATCGACGAAAACGTCCTGATTGTGGCCCACGGCAACAGTTTGCGTGCCCTGATGATGGAACTCGAACACATTGGCCCCGAAGACATCGAAAAAAAGGAAATAGCTACCGGCATTCCCCGGCAGTACCGCTTCGACAAGGGAGAGTTTACGCTCCTGCCGAAGTGAATCCTCCGTTTCTCTGTGTCAGGAAAAATCAAGACCGGAATTGCCGTAGCGTATACGTGAACGTGAGCATGAAATACTGCCGTAGTACCAGCGACCGGTTATCTTCCAGATACGTCTCGGAAAAAGACCGGCTCACGCTTGTGTTCTGGTTCAGTAAGTCGAATACCGACAGCCGCAGTTCGCCGTTGTCTTTCTTTAAAAAACGTTGCGCTATGCTTGCATTCCAAAGAGTAAACTGCTGGTTGAACCCGCTCGAAAGCCCCGCGTACCGCTGAATATTCACGTCCGACCGTAGTACCATCCCTTTCCAGACGTTCCAGACCACGCTGCCCCCCACCGTTTGGGTGTTAAAAGCGGTGGTGAGTTGCGTTTGCAGGCTGGGTCCGTCGAAACGATTTACTACTTTGCTGTAGCCGTAATTGTACGAAAGCGTAAAATCAAACTTCTCGCTGATATTGCTGCTCAGCACAACGCCCTGACTCAAATTGTACGAATTGGCCCGGTTTACCTGCCCGTTTATCAGACTTGGCGTCTGGTTGTACGTCAGCGAAGTGTTCAGGTTCAGGTTCGTTTTAATGAACGTAAGGGGCGTTCCGAACGAGAAAAAACCCCGGCTGCTCAGGGCGTTACTGGTGTTAACGGGCCGGGTAAGCTGCGTGCCCTGTTGCAGAAAAATGGGCTTACCCGTCGAGGACACTACGCCCGGCACTACCCCCGCCCGCTCGGCAATGAACAGCGACGAACCAATGGGGTTCTGTGCCAGATTCACGGCCAGTAACCCTACCATACTGTTGGCTTTGGCGATGGATGTTTTGGTGAAACGCAGGCTCAGCGCGTGGGTGTAGCTTTGTTTCAGGTCGGGATTGCCAATGGTTTGCTGGAGTGGGTTGGTATTGTTCAGCACGTTCTGCAACTGATTGATGTTGGGCGCGTCGGTCCGGTATCGACCCGTGCGATTTGCTCCACTGCCGAAAACCCCACAAACGAGGCTCGAACCCGGTACGAACCCACCGCTACGTTATCGAACCTGAACCGCCCGTCGGTATCCGTCACGACCCCCCGCCGAACGCTGCTGTCGGGCAAACTGATGAGTCGGACAGTCACGCCAATGAGCGGCTCGTTCTTACTGTCTACCACGCTGCCCCGCAGGGACTGGCCCAAAACGGCGGACACCATTAGAAGAAAAACGAAGGTGAGACCGGTACTCAGGAAACTTGATAGGGAAGAAATGGGCATAGTGCTGGGTGTGAAAAAGAGAATATACCGACGACCCCGGGTCGTCGGTATATTCTCTGAGCCTGTTTAACTGCTGGATTACTTCTTATTTTTTCGACCTCTGCCCCCATGCCCACCGCGGGCGGGCATTTCGCGGGCATTGACGATACTGCCTTTGCTATCCACTTCCAGCATCCGGCGGGGTTTGTCGGTTTGGGTCAGTACGACGTTGTAGTTGCCTTTCTTGTTTTTCATAATCCGCTTCATCTGCGCATCGGGATATTGACTTTTGATGGCCGAAACGGCATTGGCAGGCAGGTCTTTTTCGGCCAGCAGTTCGCGGTTGCCCCGGCCCCGCATCGTCGTTTGCGAACTGTCGGCGGGCATCCGGTTCTGTTGGCCGCCCCGACGACCCTGCGCCATAGAGTCGGAGACGTAAAACATCGATACAATGGCGGCAGCAATGATGGTCTTTTTCATGATTGTATTTATTTGGTTTGGTTGCTTTTTGTCATTCCGACGAAGTGAGGAATCTTAGACTTAGGCCCCACTGTGAAGCAAAACTTGCGGTCACACCAAAAAAAATTACTGTCCCTTGCCTGTCCTGTTGTTATTGCGTCGGCCACCGCGTTCGTTAGGTGCGCGGAAAGAACGTTGTGGTAATTCGCTCAGGAGCTGGTTCAGCAACCGGCGCTGGGCGGGCCGGGTAATGGCGGCAACCTTGTCAAAATGGGCCAGCGTCTGCAACTCAACGTCTGCCGATTGCCGATGAAACGCCAGGGCTTTCTCTTCGCGCTGCGCCGTTGTAAATGATGAATCGGCGAGCCGGAAATACGTTTTGCGTAGCTGCCGCAACTGCCGCTGACGGGGTCGTACTTCCCGAAGGTACGTCTCCTGCAACGCGGCCAACTGCTGCCGTTGCTGCGTATCGAAGCCGAGCGTATCGGCCAGAAAGGTATCGCTTCGTACCCGGCCCGACCGGTGGCGCTGCGTCTCTGACCGGAGCAGAAACCAGCTCAGCAAGCCGATGTTGAGTACCACTAAACCAATGACGATACCTGTTAATAGCCGGATTCTGCGAGAATCATTCATAAGCCGTTACGAAAGAATCGATGGTGTATTCGTCCTGAAGAGCGGTAATCGTTGTGCCCGGATCGTCGGTGGTGCTGGTGTTATCGGCCAGCCCGGCCACTACGCCCGCGTTGAGCAGCACCAGCAGGGCAAAAGCCGCGTAGGCATAGGCTGGTCGCCGGAGCCAGAACGGCAGCCACGTAGCCGACTCGATCGACTGGTCAAGCCTGGCCCGGAGACGCGTGTAGAAAAACGGATTCAGCTCGGGTTGGGGTCGTTGCCCCCACTGCCGAAACCCGGCCTCCCACCGGTCCGGCTCGTTCTGGTTATTCGTTGAATCGTTCATGGTTTCGGTAACTTTTTGCGGAGCGTTTGCCGCGCCCGGAATAGTAGTGACTCTACTGCCGACACCGACGTTTGCAGCACAGCCGCTATTTCCTGATACGACAGTTCTTCCTGATAATGCAGCGTAAAGGCCACCCGCTGCGACTCGGCCAGCGATGCTACCGCCCGACTAATTTGTCGGCTCTGTTCGTCGGTTTCCAGCAGGGTGCCGGGCGTCTCGAAATCGGGCGGGTCATAGTCGGGTTTGTCATCGTTACTGGTGCCGAACAGGCTGGTCATAAACCCGAAACGTTTCTGACGTTTACGGTCGCGCTCTTTTTTCAATGCCCGCGAGGTCGTCAGCCGGTAGAGCCAAGTAGCGAGACCGGCCTCGCCCCGAAACCGTCCAACCGTCTGAAATACCTCCACAAACACCTCCTGCGCTACGTCTTCGGCTTCTTCGGTATTGGCAACAATGGCCAGCGCCGTTCGAAACACCCGCTGCTGATACGTCTCGACCAGCCACCGAAACGCCGGTTCGTGCCCCTGCCGAAGCTGGTCGAGTCGGGTAGTTTCGTCGGGTGGTTCGGTCACGCGGTCAGGGGTATTTTAGGGGTTAGGTCCCGTTGCGGAGCGAAACTTGCGGTCACCGGTAAAAAAAGTGGTGAATCTTATTCCCCCGGATGATACGTTCGTTTGGCGGTGCGCAGCACCTCGGCTTTGTCCAGCGTCATGGGCCTGGTTTTCATGTCCACAAACAGCTCCATTTGGTCGGTATAATGCGGGCTGTCGGGCCGGGCACTCGCACCAAAGCAGTTGATGGTTTCCAGAATGGGTAGCCCCGCTTTCGGAAACCGTACCAGCGAAATATAGGATTCGCCGTGGGTGCTGTGGATGCGTCCGTTTTTGTGCGGAGCCGACGTAATAGCCGTCAGCACGTCGGGAATGCCCCAGAGCGGCAGTTCTTTCGCACCGCGAACGTGCTTCTGGTACTCGCCCAGCCTGACGTCGGTACGGCCAAAATATTTCCTGAGGTGCGTTTGGGCGTGGCGTAGTCCTTCGGCGCATTCGTCGGCGGTTAGGGCTTCATGGGTGGCGTCCTGCCCGGCCAGCTTATCGCGCCAGTAATAGTAGAACAGCGCAAAGAGCGTAGCCCCGCGACTATCCACGGTAGCCTGCCGGTTCCAGGCAGTCAGCGTGTCGATGAGCGGACCGATGTCAGCGTAGGTATTTTTATCGAGCGAGAACAGCGCGTTGATGTCCGGCCCCTGCGGAAACTCCAGCTGGCGGGGTAGTTGCTGATCGTATTTGATGCGTTTGAAATCGGCATAGCTGAGTTTGTCGTACTGGCCAATGAGTTCGGCAAAGCGCAGGCTCCGGTTGGTGTTCCAGCGTTCGTACCCCATCGTTTTGTCGAACTGTTCCGGGCGTAGGTTGTCGGCGGGGCCGGTGGCGTTAAACGGCGTATTGTTCATGTTGAACAGGTAGCCGCTTGGCGGGTTGAGGTACTGCGGAAAATCGCTCAGCGGATGAAATTTAGTCCAGAGTGTTTTGCTGGTATTGCCCGGCAGCGTACCGCTCCAGTCGTAGGTGGGATCACGAAACGGAATCTTGCCATTGCTGACGTAGTAAATGGTGTCGGGGTCGGCGTAAATGATGTTAAACCCCGGAATGGCGGTCATGTCCAGTGCCTGCCGGAACTCGCTGAACGAACGCGCCTTGTTCATGCGGTACCACTGTTCCAGTCCGCGCAAATCCTGATTGGCCCCTGTTCTGAGCGAAAACCAACCTTGCTTTGTCTTTACTGTCGCACCGTATTTACTCCAGTACGCCTTTTTGCTAATGGCAAACGGAATGCCTTTGATGCGCAGCCGAACGCGCTTTTCTTCCAGCGAAACCCACTGCCCGTCGAACAGATACTGGTCAGGGTGGGCCTGGTCGGTTTGCAGTTGAAAGATGTCGATCTTATCCTGATAGTTGACTGTATGCGCCCAGCCGAGGTGTTCGTTTACGCCGTGAAAAATGGTTGTGCCGCCCGGAAACAGGCTTCCCAGCGCGTTCCAGCCCTGTTCGCTGCACAGGTGCGCTTCGTACCACGCTACTGGCCCCTCCAGCGGCTGGTGCGAGTTGATGGCCAGCATGGTTTGTCCGTCGGTGGTTTTACTGCGGTGAATGGCAAACGCATTAGAGCCTTTCTCGCCCAGATCCAGCGTCGGTACTTTACCCGTGAAAATGCTCTGCAAGGCCCGCTCCACGCCCGAAATAACTGACAGCGACAGCACCGACACTTTTAGATAATCGCTGAGTGTAACCGGAAACGTGCCGCGCACCAGCACCTCGTTGGGGTGGGCAGCCGCGTAGTCGTTTATTCCCTGCAAATAGCCCTGTACCACCGCCCTGAAGTCGGGGGAGAGGGCCGTCTCGCCCTGTTCGGCCACCAGTTCGGGCGCGTGGAGTAGTTCCACTACGTAGTCGGCAGCCGCGCCTTTCTTGCCGAGGTGCCGCCCCAGCAACCCTTTGGCGGGCAGAACAAGTTGCTGAATGGTCTTGAAATTATCTTCGGCGTGTGCCCAGGCCAGTCCGTAGGCCACTTCGGCATCGGTCTTGGCAAAGATGTGCGGTACTCCGTAGGCATCGCGGGCAATGGTAACGCTGGCCGGGTCAATGCGGGCGGGTAGGGGATTCGGCTGTGCCGATAATAAGAAAGGCAGGTAAAGAAGTGAGATGAGCAGGGTTTTCATGCGGTCAGTTGATAGGTACGCAAGTTACGTGAATGCCCGGCCCGACTTCTATCGCTGAAAACATACCCTTTCTTAACATTAACGTAACATTAGTTCTTATTTTATGGAGACGAGGCAAGTGTCCCTAATTGGAACAATGGGCCAAAAGTGTGAAATGGCCCGCATTTTGGTTGTTTTTACATGATGTACACCAGTAAAATTTAGCTGATGGGAATATGCACAACATTAAATTTTTCTTTATTTGTTAATATTTAGATAATATTGACGTAATATTACATTAACATTCAACTGAAGGACTCGACAGAGCGACCCGGGCGAGTGGGCGTTATTCACTTTTTAACTCATTGAAGTCATGAAAAAGTCTCTTTTTCTCCTTACGCTGGTAGGCTTCCTGGCGACGCAAGCCTACGCTACGCCGACAAAACGCCAACCCAAAACTTCCAGAACAAATCTGGAGCAGCAGTTGGCTAAATACATCTCGTATCCCGATGTACTTAAACAGACCCGGCAACCGGGCGTTGTCGTGATTCAGTTCAAAATAAACCCCGACAGTAAACTGGCTCAACTGGAGGTATTTAGCCAAAACGAGCAGCTCAATAATAGCCTGTTGCAACAACTCACAGGAAAGAAACTAGCCGGATATGGCAGCGACGGCAACGAGGTTTATACCGTCCGGCTGCGGTTTCAGCCGTAGCGCGTGATTTGGGTTTATAAAGAAAGCCGAAAGCGGTTGGGGAAACTCAGTCGCTTTCGGCTTTTTTGTACCTCAACTTTTTCCCAAAACGGGCCGTTGAACGGATAGTAACAGAAAACCGTACACTGACCCATGTCTCTATCTCTCTGCTGGCTCCGGCGCGATTTGCGCCTGCACGACAATGCCGCGCTGTACCACGCCCTCAAAAGCGGGCAACCTGTTTTGCCCGTCTTCATTTTCGATAAAAATATCCTCGACCAACTTGACGACCGGGCCGACCGGCGGGTTGAGTTTCTGGTGCAGGAAGTGAACCGTCTGCGCAACGAACTGCGCAACATGGGGTCAACCATTATTGTGCGTTACGGCAAACCGCTCGATGTGTGGCGTGACCTGACGGGGCAGTACGACATTGCCGAGGTCTTTACGAACCACGATTATGAAGTTTACGCCAAAGACCGCGACCGGGAAGTCGGTAACCTGCTGGCCGAGGGCGGTATTGGCTTTCATACCTATAAAGACCAGACGATTTTTGAGCGTGACGAAGTCCTGACCGGTAGCAACGCGCCTTACACCGTCTTTACGCCGTACAGCAAAAACTGGCTCGGTAAGCTGGACGAGTCTTATCTCGACTCATATCCGACGCAGGATTACTTCGCCAATTTCCACAAAGCCGACGACCTCAACGAGCGCGTACCGACGCTGGCCGAAATGGGTTTTGAACCGGTCAATGCGGCCTTCCCACCTCGAATGGTATCAGATAGCCTGCTCGATCACTACGATAAAACCCGCGACTTTCCCGCCCAGGCTGGCACCAGCGAACTGAGTATGCACCTGCGCTTCGGTACCATCAGCATCCGCGACCTGGCCCGGCAGGCCCGCGACGCCAACGATCAGACATTTCTCAAAGAACTCTGCTGGCGCGATTTTTACTTTCAGGTACTCGATCATTTCCCCCACGTGGAGAAGCACTCGTTCCGGCGCGAGTACGACAACATCCCGTGGCGTAACAATGAAGCCGAGTTTGATAAATGGTGCCGGGGCGAAACGGGTTACCCCATCGTTGATGCCGGGATGCGGCAGCTCAATACCATTGGCTGGATGCACAACCGCGTCCGCATGATTACGGCCAGTTTCCTGTGCAAACACCTGCTTATTGACTGGCGGTGGGGCGAAGCGTATTTCGGCAAAAAACTTCGCGATTACGACCTCTCGGCCAACAACGGCGGCTGGCAGTGGGCGGCCGGTTCCGGCACCGATGCCGCCCCGTATTTTCGGGTGTTCAACCCCACGCTGCAAGCCGAAAAGTTCGATCCCAAGGGCGAATACATCCGGCAATGGGTACCCGAATTCGATACGCTGGCTTATCCGCAGCCCATGGTCGATCACAAAATGGCCCGCCAACGGGCGCTGGACGTGTACAAACGTGGGTTGGAGAAGGAGTGAACTGACGGGCCGAAAACTAATTGGTCCTGAAACAGCTTGTTCCCTGAACTACAATCAATTACCTGAACAAAGCCATCATGCAGATAGGAATAGATAGTTTTGCCGCCGATTTTCGACTTACCGGGGCCGACACCAGCCAGCCCCAAACGCAGGCCATGCACCAGCTTCTGGAGCGCATTGAACAGGCCGACCGCGTGGGGCTTGACGCATTCGGCATCGGCGAACATCATCGCGCGGAATACCTCGACTCGGCCGCTGCCGTTATTCTGGCTGCTGCTGCCGCCCGTACCAAAACTATCCGGCTCACCAGTGCCGTTACGGTGCTGAGTGCTGCCGATCCGGTGCGCGTATTCCAGCAGTTTGCTACGCTCGATCTGATTTCGAACGGACGGGCCGAAATGGTAGTTGGGCGTGGTTCGTCTATCGAAGCGTTTCCGCTGTTTGGCTTCGACCTCAACGATTACGACGAACTCTTTGCCGAAAAGCTCGACCTGCTGCTGGCTGTTCGTGATACCGAAAACCTGCACTGGTCAGGCAGGTTTCGGCCCGCGCTGTCGGGGCAGGGCATTTATCCGCGTCCGGTGCAGCAGCCGTTGCCCATTTGGCTCGGTGTGGGCGGTACCCCGGCGTCGTTCGTGCGGGCTGGTACGCTGGGGTTGCCCTTGATGGTCGCTATTATCGGGGGTGATACGCACCGATTCCGTCCGCTCATTGATTTGTACCGCGAGGCTGGTCGGCGGGCGGGGTTCGCGCCGGAGCAGTTGCCGGTAGGATTGCATTCGCTTGGCTACGTGGCCGACACGACGGAAGAAGCCATCGAAGCATTTTACCCCGGCTACGCCCAGACGTTCAGCAACCGGGCCAAAGAGCGCGGTGGCCCGCCCATTATGCGGGCTGCGTTCGATGCGCAGTCGGGACCACTTGGCGCGTTGCTGGTGGGCAGCCCCAACGAGGTGGCCAGGAAGATTCTTCGGCACAGCGATGCACTTGGCGGTATTACGCGGGTCATGTTTCAGATGGACGTGGCCACCCAACCGCACAACAAACTGATGCAGGCTATTGAGTTGATCGGTACCCGCGTGGCTCCCTTGCTGCGGTCGCGCTTAGTTGCGCATTGATTAAAAAGGTAACCATTCAGCATCGTTTGCAACCGTTTCTGTACCTTATGGGTCTGTTTAGCGTGGCCCAACCCAACGGTATGAATCGACTTCTTTTGCTGCTTCTTCTTTCTTTTTCCCTCCACAGCTCCGGTCTGTTTGCGCAGCAAAAACTGCGGCTGGTAGCTACCGTCCGCGATGCCGCTACGGGTAAGCCGATACCAGGAGCCAGCCTGTTCATTGCCGAAACCGGTGCCGGCGCGCGGGCCGACACGGCGGGCGTGGTGAACCTGGTGCACGAACCGGGCACGCTGACGGTGTATATCTCCTCGGTTGGTTATTTTCGAGACCGGCAGCTGACCACGCTCGACGCCAACAATAAGCGCGTAGAATACCGACTACGGCCCCGCGCTACCGATCTCGACGAAGTGGATGTGCGGGCTATTCGCGAAGATAAAAACATCAAATCGGTGCAAATGGGGCAGATCCAGCTCCGAATGCCCGACCTGAAAAGAATGCCGGTTGTGCTGGGCGAACCCGACATTATCAAGGCTCTGTCGCTTCAGGCGGGCGTTACTACGGCGGGCGAAGGGGCGGGTGGTTTCAACGTGCGCGGGGGTCGGGCCGATCAGAACTTAGTGCTTTTGGATGGCGCACCGCTCTTCAACACCAGCCACTTGCTGGGGTTTTATACCAATGTAAACTCCGACCTGGTGCAGGATGTGAGCCTGAACAAAGGGACGTTTTCGGCGCAGTACGGCGGGCGGGCGTCGAGTCTGTTGCTGATGAGTACCCGCACCGGCAACACCGACGGCTGGCGGTTTTCGGGCGGGCTGAGTCCGGTCAGTGCAAGGGTTGTAGCCGATGGACCAATCAGCAAAAAGCTGACCCTTCTGGTGGGTGGGCGTGTAGCCTTTCCGAACTACCTCTTACAGGCGTTTCCGGCACCGAGCGTCAAAAACAGCCGGGCGTTTTTTTACGACGGCAACATCAAACTGGCCTACACGCCGGATGAAAAAAACAAACTCTCACTTTCGCTGTACCAAAGTGGCGACAACTTCCGGTTTCCGGGCGATACGCTCTACGGCTGGCAGTCGTTGGTGGCGTCGGGTCGGTGGAGTTACCTGATCCGGCCCAGTATGCAACTGAACGTAACGGCCCTGTACAGTGGCTATAACCTGAACGTCGATGGCGTAACGCCGGGCCTTACATTCCGTTTTTCGTCGTTCATTCAGCAGCGCGAAGCCAAAGTCGATCTGTTTTATACGTCCACCCAAACACTCAAATTTCAGGTTGGTACCAACGCCATTCTGTATCGGATTCAAACCGGCGAAGTGAATCCCACCGGCGAAAACTCCAGCATCAATCCCCAGCGTACTCGACCCGAACAGGGCCGTGAGCTTGGTCTGTACGCCAACGCCGACTGGGAACCCACGCCCAACCTCACCATTTCGGCGGGGCTACGCTACTCGGCTTTTGCGTATCTGGGGCCGCGTACCGTTTATACCTACGCCGATGCCGTACCTATCTCGCCCGAAACCCGCGTCGATTCGCTGCAATACGGTGCGGGGCAAACCGTGCAGACCTACGGCGGACTGGAACCCCGGTTGGCCCTGCGCTGGCAACTGGCAAAAGCCACCGCGCTCAAAGCCAGCCTGGGCCGCACGCGCCAATATGTAAATCTCGTCTCGAATACAACAGCCATTACCCCCCTCGACTTCTGGAAACTCAGCGACCGTTACGTGCCGCCCCAAATTGCCGATCAGCTGTCGGTAGGCATGTTCCAGAATTTGCGCGACAATGCCTTTGAAATCAGTGTTGAAACCTACTACAAACGGCTGCAAAACCAGCTTGAGTACCGCTACGGGGCCAACCTGATTCTGAACCCGGCCCTCGAAACGGCCCTGGTGCCAGCCGCTGGGCGGGCCTACGGCGTGGAATTTAGCGTCAGTAAAAATACCGGGCGACTCACCGGGCAGGTTAACTACACCTACGCCCGCTCGCTGATTGCAGTGCAAGCCCCATTCGATGAACTGCGCATCAACGGCGGTCGCTACTACCCGGCTTATATTGACCGGCCCCACACGCTGAACGCACAACTCCGCTGGGCGTTGCCACACAACTGGACGTTTACCACCAACTTTGTCTATTACACCGGCGTTCCGGCTACTTATCCCGATGGGCAGTACCAATACAACGGTGAGATTGTGCAGGACTATTCGCAGCGCAACGCTGACCGTATTCCCGATTATCACCGGCTCGACGTGGCCTTCTCAAAAGATACGCGTCTGAGCAAATCGCAGCAACGATACGGTATCTGGACGTTGGGAATTTACAATCTCTACGCTCACAAAAATCCGTATTCCATCTATTTTGTCCGGGCCAACCAGCGTACCGAAGCCTACCGGCTGTCGGTGTTTGGTACGCTGATTCCGTCTATTGCCTATTCGTTTTATTTCTGATGCGCCGAATCTGTCTTTATCTGTCTGTATTGTTCACGGCCTTCTCTTGCATTGACCGCGTCGAACTGCCCATCCGGGCGGAGGCTCCCCGTTTGGTGGTGGAGGGCCAGATTACCAACGAGGCTCCGCCCTATACCGTCCGGCTGACCTACACGGGCCGCTACGATTTGGAAGGCCAGAATCCCGCCAATCAGTTTGTACGCAACGCGCAGGTCAGCATTGCCGACGATGCGGGCCGTACTACCCGGCTGGCAACCACCAGCGAAGGGGGCGTTTATCGGACGTTCGATCTGTCGTTTCGGGGGCAGGTGGGGCGGTCATATACGCTAACGGTGGTCATGCCAGATGGCAAACGCTACGTGTCTGCTTCGGAGCAAATGCCCGCCGTGCCGGTTATCGACAGCGTATCGTCGCGGCTGATTCAGACCAATAGCTTTATCGCACCCTATCAATACGCTTATTCGATCAGCACGCAGGACCCGCCCGGCGTTCGAAACTACTACCGCTGGACCGCCTTTGGGTTAACCGTCCGTAAATCGACGGGCGTACTCTGTCCGCCATTTACTACAGGTATCTGTTTTGACAACTGCTATACAACCGAAACCAGTACCCGCGTCAATATATTCAGCGACGACGCCATTAATGGCAACGTGATCCAAAACCGGGCTGTGTTTCAGTTGCCGGTCTATGCTCCCTGGCCGCAGTGGGTAGAGGTACAGCAATACGGCATGACGCTCAGGAATTACCAGTTCTGGAAACTGTATCAGCAGCAGGGCGTTCGCACGGGAAGTATTTTCGACCCCCTGCCCGCGCCGGTTGTAGGCAACGTGAGCAATGCCGACGACCCCGCTGACCGGGCGCGGGGCTATTTTGCCGTGACGTCAGTGGCCCGACTGCGCGTTCGGAACAATGCACTAGAGGCCCGGCAAAGCACCGCTGTTTTTGGCTTCCTGGCCAGCCAGCCCGTACCTCGTGGCGACTGCCGGGATACCTATGGACGAACAACGCCCGTTACGCTGCCGCCTGGCTGGCCCTGATCAGTTAACCCGCCACTGCACCACCAGGCCAGGTTTGGCGGCTTTTGGCGTTGGAATGCCCGCCAGGCCAGTTGTTGGATTGATGGCCAGCATATTCAGGGATACGGGCTGGTTGGTGGTGGTCGAAACGCCTTTGGTAACGCGCAGGAACAGGTTGCCACTGGCATCCACGTCATCGACAATGGCGTAGAGCAAATTGCCTTCGGTAAACTTTTCCTGGTCAACCCAAAGGTCATCGAGCAGTTTAAAGGTCCAGCTTTGGCCGCGTTTGGGTTGCCCGGCCCTGACCAGTTCAGCGGCTACGTCGCCCAAAAAAACGACGGGTTTGGCCGCCCGTTCGCTCAAAAGCCTGTTCAGCACACTATCCATTTTTGTGGCTTCACTGCGGCCCGAAGCTGTTTTGGGGAGTGACTGTACCGGTGTGCCCGTGGGTTCGGTGTCGGTATCGTGCAGCCAGCCGTTGCGCCGGGCTTCGTCGCGTTCGGCTTCGTAGGCGGTACCCGTCTGGGCCAGCATCGTAGCTACTGAGCCAATGCCGTAGGATGGATTGGTAAAGAGTTCTTTCATGGCCAGAATCCGGTACAGGTAGTAGCCCGTTTCGGCATTCATCGACATCGCGTAATAATTACGATGGCCATTGCGCGATATTTTGCGCTGCACCATGCCTACACCCCCGTTGTAGGCAGCGGCCACGAGTGTCCAGGAGCCGAGTTGGCGGTATAGTAACTTGATATACCGGGCGGCTGCTTCGGTCGATTTATGCAGATCGGTACGTTCGTCCTTGCCGCCGGAGTCTATGTTCAGACCCATATCCTTCGCCGTTTCGTCCATAAACTGCCAGTAGCCCACGGCTCCGGCACTGGAAACGGCGTCGGCCTGCCATGCGCTTTCGATGAGGGGCAGGTATTTGAAATCATTGGGGATATTGTGTTTTTGTAAAATTGGCTCGATGACGGCGAAAAACGGTGCTGACCGCGCTTTCAGACTACCCACGTGCCGGGCGTATCCCGAACTACCCGCCAGCGCCATGGCCAGTTTGCCGGACACGTCGCCCTGCTCGGTTGGTACAATTTCACCACAGAAGTGCAGGCGAGCTGACGTAAGCGTAGGATGAGCGGCAGAGATCCTCGTTACGCGGCTTTTCGTCGGTTTCTGAGGGCTGGCTTTCTTTTGGCCCGTTGCTACGGAGACAGATAGCAAAACGGCGAGCGACAGTATACTGATTCGTTGAAGATAAAGTATCAAAATAGTTGAGTGTTGGTGCAACCCGTTGATAACGAAGTAGTAGTGAGGTTTAGTTCTGTATAACTTTTCGGTACGTTTGTGCAAATCTATCCTCACCATGCCTATACGTCTTCATCTTTCTGTATTTCTCCTGCTGATTGTGGCCGTTGGGTACACTCAGCCACGAATTTATACCGATGCCGATGCCCGCACGGCCTGGGCCAGACTCCAGAAACAACCCCTTACGGAAGACACTTTCCGGCAAGGTTGCGATTTGATTCAGGACGTGGGGCAGACAAATATCGGACTTGCCTATGACCTGCTGGCTCAGTATGTAACGAAGGTTCAGAAAATCGGTAATCGACGCTGGCTGCATATTCTGCTTATCAATTCGGGCAAGGGCTACGAGTCGCTCAACCATTATCCGGAAGCGGATTCTATTTTCCGGCTGGCGCGGCAGAATGCCCGCCAAACCAGTCCCAAAGCGTACTGCGATGCCTTAACGTACACCGTTCAATTGTATTTCGATTGGGATAAACCTGATTCGCTAACAAAATATCTGCATTTGGGCGAACGGGCTGCCCGTGCCGCCCGTGACCGGGAAACGCTATCCTTTTTACGAACCTATCGGGCCGTATCGCGCGTCCGGGCTGGGCAACGGGATTCGATGCGAGCCGATTATGGCGAGGCCATTCGGCTGGCTACAGGGCTGCCCAATAAAAATGCACTTTTTATGGCTAAGCACAGCCGGGCTTCAGCGTACCTGACTAATCCGCAACAGCAGGTGATGGCGTTCGATAGCCTGCTCGAACTTACCAACGACAGCCTCCTGACCCGAAGCCCCCGATTTTATGAGCGAACTACCGTTTATTTTCGGAAACCCCGCCCTACGGTTCTCTTCAAGTTGGCACAGTTAAATCTATTATTGACGGATTACGACAATGCGGGTAAGTTTGCCGATATAGTTTATGATGAGCTTGTGAAACCTAACCCGCAGGCCCCTTCTGTACCGTATTTCAATGCAGAAATGGCCATTATTCGGGTATACCAGGGGCAGTTTAAACAAGCCAGGGTCTTTGCTGATTCAAGTCGGCGGCAGTTTCGGGGCGCGGAAACCCAGATTCCATATTCAGGTTATTTTCTGGCCGCCGGACTACTGGCCGAGCACGACGGGAAGTTCGCCAAAGCGGCTGATTACTACAGACAATCGCTGACAAAAGGGGTGACGGCAGCTTCGTTTTCGCTCATTCCGCCCGAACTCTACTATGCCAGGGCGTTAGTCAAAACCGGAAGCTACGATAAGGCTGGCCAAATGCTGGTATCCCTTGCAAAAGCCACGACTGCCAATCTGTATTCCGCTATTGGCTTATACTACTATCAGGCACTGGCAGACCTGAACAAAGCCAAAGGCGATTACGTCCAGTATGGGCAGGCGTTGAGTCAGTACTATGCCATCCGGGATTCGCTCACCAACCTGAATCAGTACCGGGCCGTGCAGCAGATTATGGCCCGTGTTCGTATTCGGGATAAAGAACAGCAAATCAGTCGCCTGAACGCCGAAAACGTGGCCCGGGCGGCTCAGCTTCGGCGCGAACGCTGGTTTTATGGCATTGGACTATCTCTGGCGTTGCTGGCTGTTGGGCTGTTGGCCCTGTTGCTGCGAAACCGGCAGGTGCGCGCCCAACAACGGGAAGCCCTGCAGCAAAGTGAACTGGAGCAACGCGAAAAACAACGGCAACTCGATCTGATGCAGGGCATTATGCAGGCCGAAGCAAACGAACGCCTGAGTATTGCCGACCAGCTCCACAATGAAGTAAACCCAATGCTGGCCGTAGCTACGCTCAATCTGTCATCAGCACTGGAATCGATCTCGCCCGATGCACCCACCAGCCCCAAACTCCGCCGGGCGCAGGATGTACTGATGTCAGTAGGCAGTGCTGTGCGCGGCATCAGCCACCGGCTTACCCCCCAACTTATTGAGCAACAGGGGTTCAAACGGGCCATCGAAGAGTTGGCCGAGAGCATAAACCTGTCCGAAAAAGTTAGGGTGCAACCCATCGTCATTGGGTTTAACACAGCGTTACCATTGCCCTTTCTGAGCGACCTGTACCGGATTGTACAGGAATTGGTGCAAAATGTGATCCGGCACGCCGAGGCCACTGAAGCTACTGTAGAGGTCATTGAACACGACCGGCACGTTACAATCCTGGTCGAGGACAACGGTATTGGCATCGCTCCCGATGCCACTGGCGATGGGCAGGGGTTGCAAACCATCCGGGCCAAAGTAGCTCTCCGGCACGGCCAAATGGACGTACAGCGCAAAGCCGACGGTGGCACGCTAATCGTTATTGACAACCTTCAGCTACCCGACGTGCAGAAGTAAGAGAAAAGGACGGAGCATGGCTAATTACGAAGCCTTTCTTCCCGCGTCTTTTCCTCCTATCGTTCTTCTAAATTTAGTTAGCTCTAACTATTTCGCTTTCGGGGGGCAGAGCGGAGTTTTGGGGAAACAAATCGCTCAAAGCCCATGAAAGCTTCTGTGTTCCTGCTAAGTCTGCTGATGCTGGCTGGCTGTAGTAAAAAAGACCCCGAACCCGCCTTCTTTCTGTCGGCTACCATCGACGGTAAATCTTGGACAGCTAACGAACCCAACAGCCAGAATACGAATGCAGCGGCTGTTATCAGCCAGAATCTGGTCGTGGTAGTGGCCTCGCAGAATGTCGATAAGACGGTTACGTCGGTAGGATTGGTGTTTCCAAAGGCCATTACGCTCAATCAGGCAATAGCCATTGACCCGGCAAAGAACATTGCCCTTGCTTACTCGCTCACACAGACCGAAGGCTACTCTGCCGACCCGGCCAAAGGAGGCAAAGGAACGCTGACCATTACCCGCTTCGATGAAGCAAACAGCCTGGTTGAAGGGACATTTTCGGGAGAAGCTATCCATAATAAGAATGGAAGCCGGGTCACCATTACCAACGGACGATTTCGGTCAGCTATCTATTCTCTTACCGTCACTACGCCAACCCCCGGCAAACGCTGACCCCCCGCTATGACACTACTCCTCGCCGACGACCATCCGCTGCTGCTCGACGGCCTGAAAAGTGTCCTGTCTGAGTTGCCCGGCATTGATCTGCTGCCGCCCGTTCAGAACGGCCATCAGTTACTCGACTACCTGCATTTGCACCCGGTCGATGTGGTGCTACTCGACCTGAATATGCCCAAAACCGATGGCATGACGGCGCTCAAACAGATTCGGCGCGATTTCCCGGCGGTGAAGGTTATGGTGTTTACGAGTTATAACCAGCCGCAGCGCATTCGGGAGGTGCAGGCGTTGGGGGCAGCGGGCTACCTGCTCAAAACCACCGACGCGCCCACCCTCAAAACGGCCGTACAGCAGGTATTGGCCGGTCATACCTGGTTTCCAGCCCTGCAACTCGTTAGCGGAACTACCCCTGACGAATCGACGCCCGATGATGCGTTTATGCAGAAGTACCAGCTAACGAAGCGCGAGATCGAAATTATTCAGCAGATTGTAGCGGGCCTGACCACCCGGCAAATTGCCGATGTCCTCATCGTCAGCGAGTTTACCATTAATGCGCACCGGCGAAATATCTCCCGCAAACTCGGTATCGACACACCCGTTGGCCTGGTCAACTTTGCCCGCGAACAGGGGCTGGTATGAGTAAGTTATTTGATGCCGAATCGGAACGATTGCAGAATGGCTTGGTAATACTGGTCGTAGGCTTCCTGCTGACTGCCAGGGCAGGCCAGTTCGATAGACAAGAGATAACTCTCCCGCGCCGATACGATGAAGCGGTCCACTTCAATTTCGCGAATATTTCCATTCTCGCCAATGGCTTTGTACATCATAGCCGGTACGTGGTCTAACTCAAACGAGGTTGAGTCAGGCGTGAAGGCAAAGCCGTTGTTACCATCGAGGGTTCGGCGTTTAAAAGCCGTTGGCCAGCGATTTATCATTGATGTTGACCAGAATAGCCCGTTCCGGGGGCGGTAAAGAATGATCCGGATACCGCCCGACAGATAGCCGGTTTCGGGATTGTAAGCACCCTTAGGTGCGAAAACGCTGGTTTGTACATAACTCGTGTCGGGGTCGGTGCTGTACCGCCAGTAATCGTTCTGATACGTTTCCCAGACGCGCGGCCGCAGCAGCGAAAACAGTTTTGCGGGATGATCGTAGGTCGAAAAAAGCTGCTCGAACCGCTCGGTATCGCGTTTTTGCTGTTGGGCCAGCACCTCCGGCACTGTAAACCGGGCCGAACGCCCGTATTTGGCAATGGCTGCGTTGATATAGGCAATAGACAGCGAAAAGTTCAGGTTCTGCGCCTTATCGATATGAAATGTATTCATGCCAATGACTTCACCATATAGATTCAGCAATGGCCCGCCACTGTTACCCGGCGAAATGGGCGCTGTTGTCTGCAGATAAACCGTGCTGTCGTGGCTGTTGCGGGCCTGAAATGTCCGGGCACCGGAATAATCGCCCGACGAGACCGAGTGCGTATAGCCGATGGGGTCGCCGATTGTTACAACCCGTTCGCCTGCGATAAGCTGGCTGGGGTCGCCGATGGGCAGGATGGGTAAGGGGGCTTCGGAGTCGATTTTGAGCAGGGCAAAGTCAGGGTATCCATCTTCGTCTAAATTGTAATCGACCACGCCCAGCACCGGAAATGTTTTACCATCGGCCAGCCGGACGGTAAGGGCATCGGCCCCTTTGATAACGTGGTAGTTGGTTACGACCAGGCCCCGTTCGTCGATGATGAAGCCGGTACCGGAGCTATGCTCTTTCTGGTCGCGGAAACTCACCACCGATACCACTGCAGGGTTGGCCTGCTGAATCACCTCTTCAACGCTCAGTTTGCGGGGGGCGCAGCCCATTAAGTACAGCAACAAACAAAGTATGGATACGCTGGCAATCGGTTTCATCGGGAATGGAGAGGCTGGTTTATGCGGTCAAAAATCAGTCGTTTTTAGTTCCGGCCCAATAGTTAGTCCTAACTATTCTGTCTGGAAATCAGTAGTTTGTTCAACGATTTAGCCCGTTGACTGCCGTTCCTGAAAATCGTTAGAACTAACTATTTCAGAGCGGGTGCGTGTAGAAGAACTTTGGGGAAACTAACCAAAACGACTACGCCCCATGATACGTCCTTTTTTACAGTTTCGCTGGCTCATTCTGGAAATGGCAGGATTGTGTTGTTTGCTATTGTCGGGCAGCTTAATGAGTTGCACCAGTTCTAAATTTGGCAATGCCTCTGCTGATGCCATAAGTGATGATTTCAAGGGGCCTTCCTACGACGACTTTCCGGCTAAACTCCTGTTTGGTCTTAACGTGTGCATTTTCGGAATGGCTGGTACGGGTAAACAGGCGGCTACGAGTACGCTGTCTGCTCCTGCTAACCTATTGGCCTCGGCCACTGGTTTGCCCGGCCCTATGACTCCTAACGCGCAGGATTCGTTTTTAGACCATGTCACGTACCTGTACGGCGTTCAGCTCATCGGTAAGGGCGGTAAGTATTTCGACGGTTTTGGCACGAGTACCTCCCGTCGAACTTACCTCGAACCACTGGCCTACGCGTTGTATAATTACGATTTACCTAATGACAAAGGGCGGCTCTTTGGCGGGCCGGGTGTTTTTGCCGCGTATGGACTATGGGGAAAAATAAAGTACAGCGACCCAAGGGGCAGTGAATCGTATCCGGCCTTCGACAAAACGGCGGGCTACAAACGCTTCGACGCAGGGCTGGGCTTTATGGTTGGCTATCAGCTACCACAGGAAATCCGCCTGAGTATTACCCGTGAGTGGGGCCTGGTTAACATTGAGCCGGGTGGTGGATCAGACAAAACGTTCAGCCGTGCCTGGAGCCTGAACGTGGCTTATCCGCTCCAGAAAATCACTGACCTATTCACAAAGAAATAATCCACAACACCATGAATGCTAAAACTACGATTGCTCTGTTATCCGTCCTGACACTCCCGTTTTCGCCGGGCTGGGCGCAGGTGCTGACGAATCGCACCGTCGTTAAATTTAACCTGTCGGGCGTGGTGATTCAGAGTTACACCGCGCAGGTAGAACGCGTTTTAAGTCGGCACAGCTCCATCACCTTGTCGGGTAGCTACACACCCAGTAATACGCCATTGCCGTTTAAACAGGCGTTACTGAACCAGTATGGCGACAATCAGGATGCAGTACGGGCCATTGAAACGACCATTTTCAGCAAGCGCATTGGTACGCTCGAATACCGGTTTTATCCGGCGGGACACGCGCCATCGGGCTGGTATATTGCGCCCTTTGTACGGTATGCCAGCATGGATATCAGTAATGACTACACCTACACACCCAGCGACGGAATTCTGCACCGCGCCCACCTCGACGCCAGTTTCAACGCGGGCGGGGCCGGGGTACTGCTGGGCTACCAGTTTCTGTTGGGCAAACACGTTGGGCTGGATTTGTGGCTGCTCGGCCCGTTTTACGGCCAGAACGTAAAGGCTGTTTTCGTGGGTAAAGACCCTCTCTGGCCCAGCCTGAAACCCGCCGACATTGTGAAACTGAAACAGGACATCGACAATACCCAACTGCCGCTTTACTCGGTATCGTCAACCCTGGCACTGCCCGTTATTACGGCGAACCTGACCGGGCCCTATTATGGCGTTCGGGCATTGGGACTGGCTTTTGCGTATAGCTTCTGAACGGGTTGCAGTATACGACAGGCACTATATGCGAAGGCAACGGCTACCTGTTAAAGGGCTTTCCAGGTCAGAATCCAGCCCGCTTTCACCTGCGCAACATCGGGAATTTTTATGCCGATGCGACCCGTCGAGGCATCGACGGCGGCCAAAGCCAGCGGGTATGTTCGTTTGTCGGATACCGAATATAACCTGTCGGCCCGGAGGTAGACCTTGTTGGTTTTTTTGTCAATGTCCTCGACTACTGCATACAGGATGTCATTTTCTTCGACTTCGGTAGCTTCGGCTATGCCGCTGCGGGTCAGGTGGAACGTCCAGACCTGTCCTTTTACCAAACCCGTCAGGTTGGTCAGGCGGGCTTTGATCCCCCCTCTAAACACGTCGGCAGCATTGGGCAGTGGTAGTTCGTTGTTTGCGCTGTTGGTGGGTACATCGGCACGGGCTGCACTCATGGCCGTTTTGGTTGCCTGCTCCATTACCATTTCTGGCAGCAGCATCTCGTCGTCGGTGGTGGTGGCATTTGGTACCTGTGCTGCGCAGAGGTAAGCCATCATCCGCTCAGGAATGATGGATTCGTACGCCTGATAGTTGGAAAACAACTCCTTAAATGCCAAAATGCGGTAGAGGTATTTACCCGTTTCGGCGTTGAGCCGGAGGTAGTAATAATCACGTTGTTGCTGCCGCCGAATGTTACTCAGCAGCGCGCCGATGCCGTTATTATAAGCTGCTGCGGCCAGCGTCCACGATCCCAGCCGGTTGTGCAGATACCGCAGGTACCGGCAGGCCGCGTTGGTGGATTTGATAAGATTGGTACGTTCGTCTACCCGCCCGTCAATATGCAAACCCAGTTCGCGGGCCGTAGCGGGCATAAACTGCCAGTAGCCCGCAGCCCCCCTCGGCGATACAGCCATGCCCGTCAGTGCGCTCTCTACTAAGGGTAGATATTTGAAATCAAGCGGAATGCGGTGGCGCGTCAAAATTGGCTCAATAATCGGAAAGAATCGGGTGGCCCGCTGCCGTATCTGGTACAGGGCCTGATTCTGACCCGTGTTACGTACCAGAGCCGATACCAGCCGACGCGCTACGGCTTCTTGATGGATGGGTACAGACTCGCCACAGAAGTAGACGGGCGGTAACGAACCCCGCAAACCCGGACCAAAATTTGGCAAAAACGAAAGTTCGTCCTGCGTCGTGATAGACATAGTGGGTGGGCCGGTCCAATGGTGTATAGGAATGACGGTGCTTACTGCAGCCAGACTGGTTGCCAGCAACAAAGAGACAGACAGATTCATGAAACGGTAGGTATAGATCTTCTCAATGTGCGTTGAGATTGAAAATATATTCTATTGTAACACTATACACATAGGATACATAGCTCATTATAATATGGTAACAAAAACAATGCCATCCCGTATGAGATGGCATCGAAAAGAGAAAAGGCCAGATTGTTTAAATCCAGTCCCAGAAATGAAGCGGACGAACGCTCTGCCCCTTTTTCCATTTGAGCAGGCGGGGTCGGCGGAAGCGCAGAACGGTCAGTCCCATCATTAGTTTTTTGATCGGTAGCTGAGCATTCTGTTTTTCGAGATGGGTAACTGGTACGATTTTAGTAGCTGCCGCCATCACGAGAAATGATCAGGTTATGTATGGCCCTTTAGGACTTTCGAGGTCTATAGAGCTGCAATACGAACAGATAAGGCGTATTGTCAATTTAATCCTGAGCTATAGTTCGAAGGTCAGGGTGGGGTGTACGGTTCACGCAGGCTTTGCCGAACCCGGCTCAGACGACGTCGGGAAATGGGTAGCTGTTCGCCAGTACACAGGCAGGCCACATAACCACCCGATTCCTGTTTCAACCCTGTCACATAGCCGCGGTTAGCCAGGCAGTTTCGGTGCAATCGTATAAACCAGCTGGCTGGTAGCTGAAAATAGTTCAGCGTGCGCGGGATCAGTACCTGTTCGCCATCGGTCCACACCAGCCAGGTATAGTTCTGTTCGGAGCGTAGGTAGAGGAGCTGATCAACAGACCGATATTCACGGCCACGACCATGACCCCTATATAGCTTGATAATGGGTGAGGAAGGTACTGAAGCAGAGGACATAAGCGTGTATGGTTATGTAAACCGTTTATAGAAGAATGATTTTGACTGTTTTGGCCTGTCCGGGCGTAGACACCTGGAGCCAATAGAGCCCCGCTGGCTGGCTACTCAGAAACCACTCGATCTGATGATCTGCCTGGGCGGTCGACCAGCTTTGTTCCCGAATCAGCTGGCCGCGCTCATCAACGAGTTGTACTGATAAAGGCTGACCGGCAACACCACCTATAATGGCCCTCAGATAATTGTCTGTGATTGGATTGGGGACTATTTTGATTGACAGGGGGACTTCAGTTACGGTAGGAGCTGCCTGTCGGGCGCCGGGTGTCACGCAGCTAAAGTCAACCGTTACCCTCATGGGACCAACCCAGGTAAAACTACCCGGCGTGGATGTGCTGTTGGCCGCAAATACCTTAACGTAGTAAGTGGCCGTAGTCTGAACGCTGACCAGTGTCAGGCTGGCCGTACTGGTACCGCGCTGAATAGAGGCAATCTCGGTCAGTTTGAACGGGATGCTCTGGCCGTTTTTGTACCACTCGTAACGGGCACCGGTCGTTGTCGTAGTGAGAATTACCTGACTGCTGCGACAAACGGTCTGGTTGTCGGGCGTCGTTGCTGTGTTTTGCTGCACTGTGATGGTAAACGGCGTTGGCACACTCACGCAGCCGTTGGCATCGGTCTGGGTAACCGAGAAACTCAGTGTTCCGGCCATACTGATGTCAGCATTGGGTGGCATGAGAAGCCCGTTTACACTGGAGAAGCTAAGTGAGTTGCTGCCCACGCTATTCACAAATTGACCCAGGGATAAGGGCGTATTACTCTGCGTTACTGTGTGACTTGCGCCGGTTAGCGTTGGAGCTGTTGGCGGTGCGTTAACCGTAACCGAGACGCTGGCCGAAGCCGTGCAGCCGCTGGCGTTGCTGACCGTTACGGAGTAAACACCGGTCTGAGTCACGATAGCCTGGTTTGAGGTACCAATCTTTGTAGCGCCTGTTGAGAATGCGTAATCTATTGCGCCGGTAGCCTGAGCTGTGAGGGTAATGGTGGCAGGCGAGCAGGCTGTTGGTGAACTGCTGATAAGCATCAACGAAGGGGAGCGTTTGTCATCGCTGATCTCTACGCTATTGCTGACGGCTGTGCACCCGTTGGCTCCTGTAGCCGTAACCGAATAAACACCCGATGTGCTAACCGACAAAGTGGTGGCTGTTGAATTATTGGCCCAGCGCAACGATGCTGCTGAACCGCTGGCTGTTAGCGTTAGGCTCGGATTGGCACAGGTTAGTGTCGCACTACTCGGACTAATGCTGACCGAGGGTACGATATTGTTCTGCTCAACGACCACACTAGTCACGCTGGTACAGCCGGTGGCTCCGTTGGTGACCGTTACCGAATACGTTCCTGCTGCGTTGACTACCGCCATGTTACCACTTTGACTGACCACACCCGGTCCGGCAAACGCATAGCTACTGCCCCCTGACGCGGTCAGGGTGACGCTCGTTACCGCACAGGTGAGTGTGCCACTGCTGAGCAGACTGGCTGTGGGCAGGGTAGTGCTCTGGCTGACGGCCACGCTGGTCACACTGGTACAGCCGGTGGCTCCGTTGGTGACCGTTACCGAATACGTTCCTGCTGCGTTGACCACCGCCGTGTTGCCGCTTTGACTGACCACACCCGGCCCGCTGAATGAGTAGGTTGTACCCCCCGAAGCAGTCAGGGTGACGCTGGTTACCGCACAGGTGAGCGTGCCACTGCTGAGCAGACTGGCTGTGGGTAGGGTGGTGCTTTGGCTGACTCCTACGCTGGTCACGCTGGTACAGCCGGTGGCTCCGTTGGTGACCGTCACGGAGTAGGTACCCGCTGCATTGACTACCGCCGTGTTAGCACTCTGACTGACCACACCCGGTCCGGCAAACGCATAGCTACTGCCCCCTGACGCGGTCAGGGTGACGCTGGTCTGAGCACAGGTGAGTGTGCCACTGCTGAGCAGACTGGCTGTAGGTAGGGTAGTGCTTTGGCTCACCCCTACGCTGGTCACACTGGTACAGCCGGTGGCTCCGTTGGTGACCGTTACCGAATACGTTCCTGCTGCGTTGACCACCGCCGTGTTGCCGCTTTGGGAAACGATGCCCGGTCCGGCAAACGCATAGCTACTACCACCCGAAGCGGTGAGGGTCGCACTCGTCACCGAACAGGTCAGCGTACCACTGCTCACTAAACCCGCCACGGGCAGCGTCGCATTCTGGTTCACCACCACGCTGGTCACACTCGAACAGCCGGTGGCACCGTTGGTAACCGTCACTGAATACGTCCCTGCTACGTTGACCACCGCCATGTTAGCACTTTGACTGACCACACCCGGTCCGGCAAACGCATAGCTACTGCCGCCTGACGCAGTCAGGGTAATGCTGGTCTGAGCACAGGTGAGTGTGCCACTGCTGAGCAGACTGGCTGTAGGTAGGGTGGTGCTTTGGCTGATGACCACATTAGTCACACTGGTACAGCCGGTAGCACCGTTGGTGACCGTCACTGAATACGTCCCTGCTACATTGACCACCGCCGTGTTGCCACTTTGGGAAACGATGCCCGGTCCGGCAAACGCATAGCTACTGCCGCCCGATGCGGTCAGGGTGACGCTGGTCTGAGTACAGGTGAGTGTGCCACTGCTAACCAGACCAGGCGTGGGCAGGGTGGTGCTTTGGCTGACGACCACATTAGTCACACTGGTACAGCCGGTGGCACCGTTGGTGACCGTCACGGAGTAGGTGCCTGCTGCGTTGACCACCGCCGTGTTGCCGCTTTGGGAAACGATGCCCGGTCCGGCAAACCCGTAGCTACTGCCGCCTGACGCGGTCAGGGTGACGCTGGTCTGAGCACAGGTGAGTGTGCCACTGCTGAGCAGACCAGGCGTGGGCAGGGTAGTGCTTTGGCTGATGACCACATTAGTCACACTGGTACAGCCGGTGGTGCCGTTGGTGACCGTTACCGAATACGTCCCTGCTACATTGACCACCGCCGTGTTGCCACTTTGGGAAACGATGCCCGGTCCGCTGAATGAGTAGGCTGTACCGCCCGACGCAGTCAGGGTGACGCTGGTTACCGCACAGGTGAGTGTGCCACTGCTAACCAGACTGGCTGTGGGCAGGGTAGTGCTCTGGCTGACGGCCACGCTGGCAGTGGCGGAACAGCTGTTGGTAGACGTTACGGTCACCGAGTACGTACCCGAACTGCTCACTGTGCGGATGGCATTGATGGAGTTATTATCCCAGCGGTAGGTTCCTCCACCCGTAGCGGTTAAGCTCAGACTGGGTGTAGCACAGGTCAGGATCGTGCTGGCCGGGGTCAGTATTGTAGCAGTGGGTGGGGTGGTATTGCTGGTAATGGTTTTACTGGCTGTTGCCGTACAGCCGTTAGCTCCCGTTACTGTCACCGAGTAAGTCCCCGCCGTATTCACATTACGGGTCGCTGTCGTCTGGCCATTACTCCACAGGTAGGTTCCTCCGCCCGAGGCTGTCAGTGTAATGACGGTCGCATTACAATCCAGTTGGTCAATAACTGAACTAATACTGGCCGTGGGCGGAGTCGTGTTGCTATTGATATCCTGAGTAGCCACGGCGGTACAGCTATTGGCTCCTGTCACGGTCACCGAATACGTACCCGATGCATTGACCGTACGAACGGCAGCAGTCGTATTATTATCCCAGCGGTAGGTTCCCCCACCCGTAGCTGTCAGGCTGAGCGAAGGGGTCGTACAGGTGAGGGTGGTACTAGCCGGGGCCAGGATATTGGCTGTGGGCGGGGTAGTATTACTGGTGATCGTTCGACTGGCTACTGCTGTGCATCCGTTGGCTCCTGTAACCGTTACCGAATAGGTGCCCGCAGTATTTACATTACGCGTAGCTGTCGTCTGACCATTATTCCACAAGTAGGTTCCTCCTCCTGAGGCTGTCAGTGTGATAACGGTGGTATTGCAATCCAGTTGATTGACAACCGAATTGACACTGGCAGTAGGGCTGGCAACATCACTAAGTACGGTAACCGATGATGTTGATGTACAGGAGTTGCCGCCTGTTGCTGTTACTGAGTAAATGCCAGGGGTTGTAACGGTAGCCCTTCGGCCGCTACTACCACCAATCTGGCTGGCTCCACTGCTAAACGCGAAGCTGAGCCCAGTGCCGGTCTCGACGGTAAGCGTCACACTCGATACCGCACAGTTGAGCGTTCCACTGGCCGATAGCAAGGCACCGGGTGTATTTTGATTGCTAGTTACAGTAGAGAAGTCGGAGGCCTGGCAGCCATTGGCGTCAGTGAGCGTAAAGGAATAGATACCGGCTGCAGTCGCGCTAATGACAGGGGTTGTGGCACCGGTTGACCAGAGCACGGTACCTGTTCCCGTAGCCGTTAGGCTGTACGTGGGTGCGCTACAAGTCAGGGCAACGCCAGCTGGATACGAATTCGCCGTGGGTAATGTATTCACGGTCACGTTGGTGGTGGCACTACTCGATGCTCCGCCATCATTGACCGTCAGCGTAAAGGTTTGCACCCCCGAGCCGCTGGCCGTCAGGTTTTGACTGAAACTGGTCGTACTGCTGTTGCCCGTGGTGGTGCTGCTGCCGTTGGTGAGTGTATAGGCATAAGGTGGGCTGACATTGCCTACTGTTGCAGTAAAACCAATGGGACTGTCTGCACAGACCGTGTTATCGACGGTGGTGAAATTAGTAATGGCGGGTGGGGCAACAGCGGTGTAGGTGAACGGTACCACATAACTACAGGCACCCCCGGAGGGAGTAATTTTGGCATACAGCGTTTGTGATCCGTTCGGTAAACCAGCAGAAGGGGCGAAGGTATTGGGAGCCGTAAAAGTACCCGCTGATGTGGTAGCACCGGAGTTGGTATAAATTCCGTTTATGGTTCCATTGTAGGTACCCCCATACGTGAAGATTGGTGTAGGTGTATCATTGACAATGATAGACGAGTTAGCAATACTAACTATCCCATTGCCCGTCTGGCTCCCGTATTTCAGTACGCCATTGTTCGTAAAGATTCCTCCTGTATGCTCCAGGTTTGAACCAACCTGGAAAAAGCCTGCGTTTGTTGTAGACCCTCCATTATTTTGATAAATGGCCTCGGTTATTACTTTACCACAAGCATTATTGGTTAGCTGGAACGTTGAGCCCGGCGCAGCCGTTAGATAGCCTGCTGAAATGGTGCCACTGTTCGTGACTGTACATGTAGAACCACTAGCCACCTGGAACAATTTACCGGATGCTAGGGCGAGCACTCCCGAAGCATTATTCGTGATCATTAACGAATACCCAGGATAGCCAATTACAACGAAGTTATCTGTTGAGTTTACGGATAGTTGCCCATTATTGATAATGCTACAATTGAGTCCGGCAGTAATTATCTTTTCTTGCAAATTGATGGTCCCGTTATTCTGCAGGATGGCGTTTGGCCCCATCCCCATCCCTGTCGTGTAAAGAGTGCCTGATACGTTGAGAATGCCACCGTTATTAACTGTTAAGGTAGACGATGACAGGTTTAGAAGATTAGCGTAAGCCGTTGTACCGTTCTGGATAACAGGTTTAACAGTTGTACTTTGTATATAAACTACATCGTTGGAGTTGGGCACACCCGAAGGGTTCCAGTTGGAAGGTGTATTCCAGTTGCTGTCAGTAGCACCCGTCCAGAACTTCTCAACCGCAAATAATTTTTGGCTGAAAAACAAACTCAAAACCAGAAATGGAACGTAAAAATTGGGTTTCATACAGTGGAGATTTTATTGGTAGTGATCGTGTCAGCTTATGTGATGGCATAGTCAGCCATGACAGTAAAAAGGGTGTCTACTCCCGGCCGATGATCGGAAATAGACAGGGTAAAAAAGAACGCTTAGGTAGTTGGGCGCTCGGCAAAAGGAGCGGTACCCACACATGCCCAGGTAGATCCTGCCACAGCGTTGGTCGCCAGAATGGATGCCCCCATTGTGGCTGCTTTTTTCCAGTCGGCAGACGAGTCTGCGTCATATACCCGGATCAGCATATTGGCGGCCTGAATGGTGGTGAAATCGTTCTGCTTGCCCTTCCCCGACTCCACGTTATAGACCACCCGCGAGTTGGGGTGGTCCAGCTCAGAAGGGTCTTTCGAATCCACTAAGCAGAGCCGGGCGGGGAGGTCGGTTTGGTAGTATTTTTTCTTCCAGTCGTCGGTATCGCCACTGATGCAGAAAATAAACTTGCCCTGCATCGCTGCGAGGGTAGGCCAGCCATCAGCTTTGGCTACCTCGGAGAGTTTCTGACCGTCTGCGCCTGTAAACCCTGGAAACAGATCAGCAATGGCCATAATCAGCCCCCGACCGAAATACGTAAGCAGGTAATTGTCGAGTTCTTCGGGAAACGTATCATCGCTCCCGATCAAACTTTTGACATCAATGGTTACCCAAACAGGGTCGTGTTGCGGGTTGGCATCGTGCCAGTCGCTCAACTGGGCGAGATAGATACTCAGGTCATCGCCCTGGTTGGTAAGGTGGTTTACCGTCCAGAACCCGGAGTTTATGGCCCCCACAGTAATGGAACCGCCCGAATGCCGCCAGATATCCAGTTCCAGACCCCGGCAGCCACAATTGGCGGGCGCGTCAGGATGGAAAGTCAGTTGCTGGGCAAGGGTCTCATTTTTGACATCGTACGAGTTATGCGATGCTTTGAAAACAACCTGCTGGTATTGCGGAGAAGTGGATGGGTTCATGGCTACATCTGGTTTGGTTCAGCCTTGAGCAACTCACCAACAATTGAATTAGCATTGACCACGCTGGCCGCCCGCACGACCACCACCCCGATGTTATAAACTCCCTGGTTATCGGAAAAATCGGAGTCGAAGGCCAGTATGTGTACATGACCACTTTTGGTGGCCGTGGCCTGCATTTGCCCGCCGGGTTTATTACTGAGAAAAAACGAGTTGCAGTCCTTTACTTTCTTGCTGAAGTAAGCTGGTAGCCGTCCGTTTTTCTTGGCTCCATCCGCTAAGTAAGTGTCAGGGGTGGCGTATAGTGTGCCGTTGGCTTCGGGCATGCAAACAATGATGCCGCCTTCTTCTTTAGCGTAATTGCCGTCAGACAAGTCTCCGCCGGGGTCCTGCCCGTAAGCATCCCGATTTTTATTGCCTTTCGTACCCGGAAAGGCATCGCCGAGTTTGGACACACTCTTATTCCACGCTTCGACAAAAGGGGTGGCTGCCCCGTCGGTGGCAGCAATGACCACTACCCCGCCAATCATGTTGGCAATACCAATAACACCTTTGATTAGATCTACGTGGCTGGCTGAAAAAGAAGCCAGACCCGATGCGTCGTAGATGATAACCTGATCACCGGGCAGGATATTTTCGATGGTCAACCCGCCGGGGTCATTGGTCGAAATAGCGGCCCATATTTTATAGGCATCGGCGGTAATAGTTTTGGTGGTGCCGTTGTCGGAGTAGGTGAACGAAACAGGCAGCGAGATTGAATTGGTTACTGTTGACATGATTGATTGAAGGAATAGTGAACGGTTATTAAAAATGGGTAGGCAAAAGTGGGTGTCGGCGCACCGGCCGACGATGCCAAACCGGACAAATCCTGTGCAGGACCGGACAGGCTAGGAATCTGGCCGAAAAAAAACGCCCCGACACCGCAGGGCAGCGGTGTCGGGGCGGTACAGACGGGTCAGGGGAGGCTGGCTTAGGTCGGTAATTCGGGGCGGGAGCCGTCGGTAAACTGCGATGGGCTTTGCTCATACCGTTCCCGGAAAGCCCGACTGAACGCCGATGGGCTCTCAAAGCCGACTTCGTAAGCCGTTTCGGTGGGGCTCATGCCTGTTTTTAATAGTTCGGCGGCCCGACTCAGGCGAAATGACCGAATGAGTTCGCCGGTGGTCATGCCTGCCAGGGCATTAAGTTTGCGGTTCAGGTTGCGACTGGTCATAGCCATATGGGCGGCCACCTGCTCCACATCCAGTGCCGGCGTACTGAGATATTGCTCAATGTAGGCATAAAGCTTAGCCATAAAAGCCCGTTGTAGCTCATTCAGGGGCGTTTCGATGAGTGTGGCACGTGAGTCTGTGCTTAGGCTATCGGCCTCATAGAGCCGGGTCCTACTAAAATACTGGCGTAACAGTTGCTGCCGTCGGGCAAGATTTTGCAGCCGTACAATTAATTCAAGCGGTACAAAAGGCTTGGTCAGGTAATCGTCGGCACCTACTTCGAGACCTTCCAGCCGGTTTTCAATAGCTGCTTTGGCGGTGAGCATGACGACGGGTATATGGCTGGTCCGGTCGTCGGCCCGTAGTGCCCGGCAGAGTTCCAGCCCATCGAGTCGAGGCATCATCAGGTCCGTTACAATGAGATCGGGCATGATCTGAAGGGCTATTTCCAATCCCTGCTGGCCATCAACGGCTTCCACCACCTGATAATACGGACTCAACGTAGCGCGAACATAGGTGCGAAGGTCATCGTTATCTTCAACCACCAATACTGTCGATTGGCTATGGGCTGCTTTTTCTATAGTCGATCCAGCTTTCATCACAGGATCGGTTATGGGTTGGGGTTGTTGGCTGGGTTGGTTTGCTTCTGCGCCAGCCTCTTGGTCAGAAGTGTAGCGGGCAGGGCGAAGCGGCTGGTTGGCGGGCAGCGGAGTCAGCGGTAAAATAACTGTCATCACTGTCCCCTTTTCGGGCTGACTGTCAACAGTTATTTGTCCATCCAGCAAACGAACCAGTTCCCGCACCAGTGCCAGGCCAACACCCGTGCCTTCGTAGCCGCGTCGCTGGCTGGCATCTACCTGATAGAACCGGTCAAAAATATACGGCAGATGCTCGGGTGCTATTCCCGCTCCCGTGTCGGTCACCGCAAGCGTGACCCGGGAATCAGTATAGACAGCTTCTACCCAAACCTGCCCACCGGTTGGCGTAAATTTGAGTGCGTTGCTGATGAGGTTTGTCGTAATTTTTTCTGTTTTATCGAAGTCGTAAATGGCCGGATACGACGGGTAATTCTGCTGAATCGTAAGGGTTATCTGACGACTGGTAGCCAGTGATTCAAATGAGGCTACCCAGGTTCGAATGTCAACAGCCAGATCCCCGTTTTGAAAGTCGGGACGCAGCTGCCCCCCGTCCAGCTTCGACAGATCGAGGAGTTGATTGATAAGCGTTTGGAGCCGGTTGGCGTTGCGGTACATGATCTGGTACAGTTCATCTGCCGGAAAACGTTTCAGCAGGTCGCTGATTGGACCCAGGAGCAGGGTAAGTGGTGTTCGGAACTCGTGAGATATGTTGGTAAAAAAGCGGGTTTTCAGAGAGTCGAGTTCAGCGAGTTTTTCAGCTTCTATTTTTTCGGCAAAGAAGGCTTTTTCAGAGGCCAGTCGTTGTTGCTCTGCCGACTGGATGATCTTGCCAAGCACCAGCGCCAGGGCCACTATTTCAAGAAAATTAGTGGCATAAATCATGGGGTAAATCCAGCTGTACTGAATGACTCCCAGGGCTCTCAGGTTAAGGAAAATAAACGGAACCAGGGTTATAAAACAAGGAATCAGCAGGTAGCTGTTCATGGCTATGCGCCGGATTAACGCATAACTACTGATGCCAATCAGGAAGGCTTCCATGAACAGAAACAGGTAGTTATTGGCAATCAGTAAGTACATCCGGGGCACGAATGGATACAGTACCAACTGTAAAACACTTAGCCCCACAATGGTAAAGAACACCCAGCGAAATGCAGGAAAATTGCGCCGTACCGACAGTAGTGAATAAATAAAAAGAGTGTAACTGGCGGGCATCAGCTCAAAAAAGGCCGTATTGAAGAAACTGGCTAGGTGAGGATATTGGCCCAGCAGCGTGCCAATAACACCAAATGAACCCAAAACGGATGCCGTCACGATAACGGTATGAAACACATACCATCTGAATGAGGTGTCCCGAATGTACCGGGCCAGAATAATATTGTAAAATACCCGCAGCAGTTGAATGCCGATGACTAGCCAGACCATGGCCAAAGTAGTCGGCATGGCGTCGATGTATGCCTGAGAAGTTAGTAGCGTGAGTTGCCCATTAATAGCTTCGCTGGCTTCCAGTCGAAGGTAAAAAGTTTGGGGGGGCGCTGACTGAAATGTGCCTAATGGGTATATCGGGAATAAGCCATGATATGCTTTTCGTTCAGGAGGTGCCAGCATGCCACCTTCCATAACTTTCCAGGTTCCATTAGGTTGGGGTACATATATATCAACCCTGTCCCGTAGTCCATCACTCCAGAGCAGATACCATTGGCTAAGAGAAGGTTGCTTACCCGGCTCGATCGTAAATCGAAACCAGAACACGCTGGAAGAGAATCCAAATTGAAACTCCTGGCCACGATAGGGTTCAAACACTTTTTCGCGAATCTGATTGAAGGAAAGCTGTCCTGTTGTATCAGCAAAAACACTCGTAGACGGACATACGTTGATCGACTCCGTTTGGGGGGTGAGAACAATTGGCTGAGCCAGCGCAGACGCATAAATCAACATTATTAACACCGTATAAATGTAATGCCGCATACCTTACTGAAAGGTAAAAATGAGTGACTGAATGTAGGGTAGGTTGTGTACTGATCAGATTTAACGTTGATAATTAGTTGATTATCATAGTATTAAGACTAAACGAGTCATGATTGGACTCTCAAATACGAGGTATCTAATCAATAAGGAGACTGATGATTTATCTATAACTCACAATAATAAAAGAATTCGACGCCTGTAAGGTAATATATAGTAAATAAAAGCACACAAAACGACAGGCTCACTATAGCTTCTTGTTTGGATTGATGCATCTCAGAAAGTACAGGATTAAGGCTTGCCAATGGAACGGAAGTCAATGCGCTACATTCTTTTCTTAGCGAACAGGCAGCCCGCTGAAACTGCCAAACTAGGCCCATGAACCCATAAATCCATACTGAAAAGGACATCAGACTACCAGAAGGGCAAGCCTTTGCGGAGCTAACAGGTTCGAACAAAGGTCACCCATAAAAAAACAGTGCCACTCCCGAAAGAATGGCACTGTATGCATAAGATTGAACCAGATTGGCTTAAATCCAGTCCCAGAAATGAAGCGGACGAACGCCCTGCCCCTTTTTCCATTTGAGCAGGCGGGGCCGGCGGAAGCGCAGAACGGTCAGTCCCATCATTAGTTTTTTAATGGGCAGTTGATTATCGTGTTCTTCCAGATCACTATCCGGCACAGTTTTCGTAGCGGCCGCCTGCGCAATGAGTTGTTGCGTATCGGAGGGTGTCTGGGTAAGCACCCGATTAGGACGCGGTCCCCATGTAGGGTCGGTGTACCCTTCGTCAACCAGTTCAATAGTTGGCGAGTCTTTGATTTTCTTTGGTGTGGCCAGTGGCTTGTTCCAGTTGGGTAGCGGGCGGGTCAGTTCAGCAATGGTAGAGCCGCGCAGCAGCAGCGCGTACTGACGTGGGTTGGTAAGCAGTTCCTTATACGCCAGAATCCGAAACAGGTAGTGGCTCGTTTCGCGGTGCAGCCGCAGCCGGTAGTAATTGGCATGGCCCTGCCGCTCCATCTGGTTCTGTACGTGGTTGATACCGCCATTATAGGCAGCAGCTACCAGCGTCCATGATTTAAGTTCGGCATACAGCTGGTGCAGGTGACGACAGGCGGCAATCGTCGATTTCTCCAGATCGTAGCGCTCGTCAACGTCGCTGTTTACCGTCAGGCCCATGCTCCGGGCGGTACCGGGCATGAACTGCCAGTAGCCAGCCGCCCCTTTTGGCGATACAGCCTGCCCAACCAGTTCGCTCTCAGCGAGGGGCATAAATCGAAAATCGCGCGGGATTCTATATTTGCGCAGAATAGGGTCAATAACCTGAAAAAATGTTGATGCCCGCTTACGCATATCGAACAAATCCTGCGGATGAGCACCGTATGTGCGGAGGGTCTGCAGCCACCGGCTTGACACCCGCGGGTTGTCGATTGGTACCTCTTCACCACAAAAATAAACGGGGAAAATACGTTTGGTCGAGTCAACGACTAAGAGTTCGGGACTATTCAGGCCACTCGTGACCAGCGTAGTCCGGCTCGTATCGGCCCCTGTTTTGAGGGCTGCCATGAGCAGTGATAAGCCAACTTCCTTTATCAAAATATTGGTATTTGCTGTAGTATTGTAGGACGAAAAAGCCCGGTGATGTCACGCGGGTTTTCGCTCTTAATATATACGAAGGTATAAAGAGATACTCAGCTTTTCAAGTTTCGCTCTAAGAATTATCCAACGGTACTGCAAAAATTAGGACTTTACTAACTAAAAACCCCGGCTACGAGCGCCAATTGGGCATAATTGTACTTGCCGGCGAAATGATCGAACAGGACTTTTGCCCGTCCGTCGGGCATGCCCACAGTGGCTAAACCCCGCTCAATATCGGCGCGTTCGGTAGGCGTAACCAACTCGTCCATCAGCGTCTCCAGATCAATATCATACCCGCCCTTTGCCAGTTGAACCAGATGACTTACAATAGAGGCAGGGGTCAGTTGTCGCTCAGCCGCAATTTCGTCCAGACTCATGCCCCGGTTAAACAAATCGAGGGTCAGTAGCTGCGTCGAACCTTTGGGCTTGTTACCCGCTTCGGCCCTGCCGCGCACGTAATTAGTTATGGCTTCCAGAAATTGTTTGCCAAATAACTGGAGCTTGCGCTCGCCCACGCCACTTACGTTACGCAGGGCGTCGGGCGTGGTGGGTTTTTGCCGGGCCATATCTTCCAGCGTGGTGTCGGTAAAGACCACGTAGGCCGGTACGTTCTGCTCGTCGGCGAGTTGTTTGCGCAGGACCCGCAACTGCTCGAAGAGTTCGTCGCGGGTGGCTTCGGTTTTGGTGCGCGTTTTCTCGACCACCGGCTTCGGCGCATCGTCGGGCCGGACGAGGTCAATTTTCCGGTTGCCATATAGTACCTGCTCGGCCAGAATACCCCGGCGCAGCGCGTAATGATTATCGTATGCAATCTCGATGACGCCGATGTTAATCAACTGGTGCAGGTAACTCCGCCACTCGTCAAAGCGTAAATCACGGCCTGCGCCATAGGTCTTGACCTGGTCGTAGCCGCCCTGCATAACGGCCTGACTCCGCGACCCGCGCAGAATGTCGATGAGCAGATTTATGGGTACGCGCTCGCCGGTGCGGATGATGGCCGAGAGGGCTTTCTTCGCCAGAACGGTACCGTCGATGGTGATGCGTGGGTCGCGGCAAACGTCGCAGTTGCCGCAGGGGTCGGGCAGTTCTTCCGAAAAGTAGGAGAGCAGAATCTGACGGCGGCAGGTATGGGCATCGGCGTATTGCTGCATCCGTTCCAGCTTGGCCAGTTGCAGGTCGAGATTGGCCGGCCGGTTCTCGTTCAGCATATCCTTGTACGTGGCTACATCGGCAAAGCTGTAAAACAGGACCGTTTGAGCCGCTGCCCCGTCGCGCCCGGCCCGCCCAATTTCCTGGTAAAAACCCTCGATATTCTTGGGCATGTTGTAGTGAATGACCCATCGCACGTTGCTTTTGTCGATGCCCATTCCGAAGGCAATGGTGGCGCAGATGATTTTTACGTCGTCGCGCAGGAACGCATCCTGCGTGCGGCTCCGGTCGGTGGGGTCCATACCCGCGTGGTAAAAAGCGGCTCCAAATCCTTTCTCCTGCAACTTGGCTGACAGCGATTCGCACGATTTACGGCTCAGGCAGTAGATAATGCCCGACGTATTGGGTTTCTGCTGCAATAGCCGCATAATCTGCTGAATGCGGTTCTGGCCGGGCAAGACCTGCAAACTCAGGTTGGTCCGGTTAAACGACGCCACAAACACCGCCGGATCAGTCATGCCGAGTCGCTGGGAAATGTCATGGCGCGTGAGTTTGTCGGCAGTAGCGGTCAGGGCAATGGCTGGTACGTCGGGGAACTGTTCTTTCAGGACGTTGAGCCGGGTGTATTCGGGTCGGAAGTCATGACCCCACGACGAAATACAGTGCGCTTCGTCGATGGCAAACAGCGATACCGTTACGCGCCGGAGAAACTGAAAAAAGGACTCGGTGAGGAGCTTTTCGGGCGAGACATACAGCAGTTTGAGTTTGCCCGTCAGGCACTGTTCTTCAATGTCGCGCTGTTCCCGGCCGGACTGCGTACTGTTGTAAAAAGCCGCCGGAATACCGTTCAGCAGCAACGCACCGACCTGATCTTTCATCAGCGCAATCAGGGGCGACACTACCACCGTAATACCGGGCAGCATGAGTGCCGGAATCTGGAAACAAACTGATTTTCCGCCCCCCGTTGGCATCAGCACGAGCGTATCGCGCCCGCCTACGATAGACCGGATAATGTCTTCCTGCATGGGCCGGAAGCGGTCGTATCCGTAATAACGCTTTAATAAATCAACGGGAGTCTGCTCGGTCACGATCATGGTTTTGGGCAATGTCTATCTCCCAAAAATACGAAAAAACCGGCAGTGAACCGCCAAAGCCAACAGCGTGATGGTACGTGCCGATACGATGTCGGTTCGCTACGTAACTTTTAACGGTAGTTTAATTGATAATTCAAAAAAAAATTCAACTATTGTCCTGCCAAACCAACTGGCCACCAAACCAATCACGAACCATGAAAAAGACCCTTGCATTACTAAGCCTGACGCTTGGCCTGTTCATTGCCCAAACTACCGTGGCGCAGGACGCGAAGCCTAAAAAAGATAAAGCCAAAAAAGAGATGAGCGCGGCCGATGCGTCGGCAAAAGCGGCTGTCAAAGCCGAGAAAAAAGCTGCCAAAGACGCGGCTAAAACCGCCAAAGCCGACGCCAAGTCCGCTCAGGACGATGCGGCTAAGAAGGCAGCCATGACCGACCGGATGGCCGCTGCCCGTGCTGCCAAGGCCGCCAAAAAAGCCGATGCCGACAAGATGACGACCGATGCATCCATGAAGGCCGATAAGGCCAGCAAGAAAGCTGATAAAATGGCTGATAACGCCGGAATGAAAGATGATAAAATGAGCAAGTCGGCCCGGATGGACAAGCCTAAAGCCGATAAGATGGCGATGGCGGCTAAACCTGCTATGAAGGAAGAAAAAGCCACGCCTGCCGATTACAAAGCCCCCGTTGACCGCAGCAGCAAAGGCCCCAACGGCGAGGTAGTCCGCACCGGCCCGCGCGGTGGCAAATACTACATCAACAAAAACGGCAACAAAACGTACCTGAGCAGTTTGAAGTAGAGTCAGACGCCAGAAAACATTAATACTCGCGCAAACGCAAAGCCCCGCCAGATAGAAATGTCTGGCGGGGCTTTGCGTTTGGCAACGAAAAAGTATTGTGGCAGGTGGGGAATTAGTATTCCGTCCGCCCACAGCCGCTGTTGATTGAAAAACTGAAGTTGAAGTTAAGAACTAAAGCCCAAAGTTGTTTGTCCAGCCTGAACTGAAGATTGGATTTGCAACTAGCTGATGTTTGTTTGTCAAGCCACACGTGCACAAAACCCAATGTTGGCTGTAGTGCGACCTTTAATGATATGAATAAAATAGTGAAGGAACCTCGCTACTTTGCCCGCATTTTGTTGTTCTTCGCTTCATGTGTAACCTCTGCAAGTCCCAGTTTTTCCATCAAAGGAGGAATATACATTCCGAATCTGCCACGAAAACCTTTTTTTAAACCATACCAACCTCCAATAGGGTTTTCCTCAGAACGTCCCCATTCTTCTACGGTTCCATCTTTGGCTGGCTTTTGCTCATCAGCGCTGCCAAGTTCCACCCAATCTCCATATTTCTTTAGCATTTTGTGAAGATCGTCAAGACAACGATAATCATAATGCAAAACAGTTTTTCCTACAGTGCATACAAGAATATCTTTACCATCCTTATTGTCCTTATGCATTGTAAAGTCGGAAGATAAAGGTGGCGTTTTTAAAAGCCACGGACTCTCTTTTGTACCCAATTCTTTTGCCATTTAATAATTAGTTTAAAAGTTTAAGATTGTCTGACCCAGCATTACAGCCAACGAACAGCTATTGTTGCAGGTGTGGAATTTATAACGTCAAGCCCGGAACTGCTGCTCAATAAAGATTTAAAAGTACAAGATAAGAACTAAAAGTCCGGCAGTATTCCGTCCGCCGAAACCAAAGCCTGGATATGCACTGCCGATGATTGATTCAAGGTCATGCCCCAATTGCACAAAACCTTTTGTTAGCGGTTCGTTGGTTTCCTCGTCAAACGGTTATTTTGTTTTTTGTTTCTAATTTCCAATTAAATAACATTTCCGTTTCACTAATTTTGATAAAATTATTTTTTTCAAGCACTTTGAAAGATGCTGTATTCGTTTTGTCGGTCGAGGCAATTAGTGATTTTACTTTCTCTTGCGTTTTAGTCCATTCGATAATTCCGCCTACAATTTCTGTCATAAATCCTTTTCCTTGAAACTCGTCATAAGTTCCGTAACCGATTTCTATTTCACCGTCTGCGTTTGGTTCGCCTACAATACATAAGTCGCCTATCATTTTGTTTTCTGCTTTTGAAATTGCCGTCCAAAGTGTTGAATACAAATAATTCTTGGTTTTGTCTGCTACATTTGGAAGGATTGTCTGTTCAAACGCTTCTTTTAGTTCAGGTGAAATTGTTCTTGAAGTTTCATTCAAGTTAAGTTCTGCTTCCAAAGAGTTGTCGCATTTTATGTATTTCACTAACTGGTCATAAGTTAATGGTTTTAAAATTAGTCTTTCTGTTTCTATCATTTGTTTGATTTTATAATTTCTCTGTATTGTTTCGGTGTCACTTTACAATGACCGCTAACGTTTTACAGCTACAAGAAGTTGGCGATTTCGAAGTACAAAGCTTCAATTAACCACTGAACCGCCAATTTCTTGTAGGTGCTGTTAGTGTCTGCCTTTATTGTCTTTTCGTTCATATCCTAATGTTTCAAACCACGCTTTTTGAGGTCTGCTTTTTGGATAACCGTTTTCAGTACGAAACTTTTTTCGTTCTTCGGTAAAGTCCCACCACGTTTTTTTTGTGTCATTTGTGTTTGCAAAATTCACGATTAATCTAAATTGGTCTTCAACGCAAGGGTCAATCCAATAACCTTTTTTCTGTTCGTATTCGTCTGTGAGTTTAGCGCCGTCTTTTTGTTTTAGTTCGTTGAGCGAATAATAACCTAAGAAAACAAGGTCTTCTGCAAACTTTATTCCGACTGATGGAACGGTTTGAAATTCTGCTAACGCGTAAATTTCTTTTACTCGTTCAGTTGTAGAGTTTAACAACACTTCCAATTCGTCAGTTGCGAAGTCAAGAATGTTAGCAAATTTGATTTTATTCTTTCTCAAATTTGCTTTTTCAATGTCCGTCAGCGGAAGTTTTATGTTAGTCTTATTTTTCATCTTCGGCAAAAGTCAGTAAATAACCGTTATTATCTTCTATTGAAAATTCAGTCGCACTGTAAAATGTTTTTTCAAGTCCTTTAACCACTTTTACGTTGTCTTTTATTTGGTCAAAGAATTTTCTGATTTCAGTTGTCTGAATATACAAAAGCAATGAGCCACCGGTTTGTCTTGAAATCATTGGCAAGTCATTACCTAAACTTTCAAAAGTCTGAAACATAAAAGTTACGTTTCCGCAAGTCATCATTGCCCAAACAATGTCGCCTTGTTCGGGAACTGTCGTAACAACGTCAAATCCTAATTGTTTGTAAAAGTCAATGGTCTTATTGATGTCTTTTACGAAAATATTTGGTGATATTGAATTCATATCTTATTGATTTTATTGTCTGTTTACGTTTGCAGTGTCGTTCGTCAAGGTTGCCACCAACTCCTGAACATACGAAAGTTTTGTCGTATTTTCTGTATTATTTGACACTATTGCAATAATATGTTGTACTATACCTGTCGTACTTTTTGTATTTTCGCCCTCTTATTGTACTACACAAACGTACTGTTTTTTGTATAAATCGCAAATTTTCATTCTTTTTTAGGCTTGACTGGTCGAATGGACTCACTATGTTTTCAAGCGTTTGATTGGCGAGATGGATGTAGCGTAGTGTTGTCTTCAGATCATTGTGACAAAGTAGTATCTGGCTGAGTTTTATATCAGTACCGCGTTTGTGTAACTGCGGCCTTGGCAAATCAGGTTCATACAAGCCAATCCATATAGTTTTCCGGCGAGATGACCGCCATTTCTGCATTGGTATAGGCTTCCTGAAACGAGTTGGGGAATTTAGTTTTGGCGGTTGGATTCCACTTGAACTCGAACGCCCGCAACAGGCCGTTTTCCTCTTCGAGCCAGTCAATCTCCTGCTGCTGTGTGGTGCGCCAGAAATAATAGGCCGGGCGTTTGCCCGCGTACAGGTTCGCCTTGATGCGTTCGGCAATGATGAAGTTCTCCTAGAGCGCACCCGCATCGACCCGCAGCGATATGGGGTTGAAATTCTTGATGATGGCGTTACGAATGCCGTTGTCGTAAAAGAGTATCTTCTTACTCTTTTTGAGTTCGTTGCGCAGGTTTCGGCTGAACGCGCTGACCTGAAAAATCACGAACGTTTGTTCGAATAGCCCAACGTAGCGGTCAACGGTAGCGGGGGTCGGTACTGACAATCTGGCTCAGTTCGTAGTTCGACACCTGACTGCCAACCTGCAACGCCAGCGTAAGAAGCAGTTTGGGCAGGATAGCCGGTTTGCGAACGTCCTGAAACCTGAGAATATCCTTGTACAGGTAACTGTCGGCCAGTTCAGTCGGGCGTCGGTCGGCCTCGGCGGGGTGTAGCACAATGTCGGGGTAGAAGCCGTAGATAAGCCGTTGTTCAAGCAATCGCTTTTCTTCGCGTGGGGAGGTTTCGGCGGCCAGTTCGGCAGTGGAAAAGGGCAGCAGGCGATACTCGAATTTGCGGCCCATGAGCGGTTCGTTGATGCCCCCGGCAAGTTCCAAAGCCGATGATCCGGTTACGATGGTCTATACGTTGGGCAACTGATCGGCAAGCAGCTTGAGCGTCAGCCCGATACCCGGTACCTGCTGCGCTTCGTAGATGAACAAAATCCGATTAGCTCCTACCAAAGCGCTCAACTGCGTACGTTCGTCAGGTCGGCACGGTCGTCACAGTTGAGCCACGGGGCCGGACGGTTGGTCAGGCGGGCCACTTCGCGGAGCAGCGTGGTTTTACCAATCTGTCGGGGACCGGTCATAATCAGGACTTTTCCCCGATATACATCAGACAGTAGCTGGCTTGTCATAATGCGGCTAATCACAAAATTTAGCTTTTTTTTGAGACTATACTCGTAAAATTAAGCCGAATTTTGTGAGTATAGTCTCAATCGACTCCCAATAGAGATGGCCCGCTCATTGAACGGGCCATCTGCTTTACTACACCTAATTAAACTAATCAAAGAAACTTGATAGTTTTATGTTATGCACGTGTTGACGACCAGAGCCGATTTAAACGGTTGCCGTCGATCTGCTAACCTGCTCAGAACAAGTACCGAACGCCAAACTGAAACTGACGGGGAGGAGCTGCGTTGCGCTGTACAATGGCACTCCCCACGGGCCCAATCTGAATCTGATTGCTCTGCCTGGCATTGTTCGAGTAGCCGCTCAGGTTGTTGTTGTTCAGCACGTTGAACACATCGGCCCGAATCTCGAACCGTTTTACTGTACCAAATGTGTACTGCAAACTTGCGTCGAACACTGTTGACCAGGGAAGCCGGTCGGCATTGCGCGACACGCCGGGTTGCCGGTCGGAATTGCCCACGTAGGCATCGCCGAAGGCCCCGCCGTCGCCGTTTAGATCGTTGGTGGTTAGGGCCTTGCCGTCGCTGCCGAGTATCGGCTTACCGTTCTGATCAACTACGGTGTATTTGCTGGCGTCGGGAATACGGTTGATGGGCTGACCACTTTGCAGCAGAGCGGCTACAGTAGCGGTAAAATGCTGACCGGCGTAGTAGTTGAAGATACCGTTGATAATATGCCGCCGGTCGTTAATGCTCGGCCCCCACTCGGCGGCAAAATTATTGGCATCCTGCGCCCGGAAGTTGATATCTTCGGTATCGTTGCTCAGTTTCGAGAGGGTGTAAATAAGCCGGTACGCATAGACATCTCCGCCCCGGTCTTTCTGCAAGTTCAGACTCAAAGCCGTATAGCGCGAGCGGCCCGCCGTTTCGGTCATCACTACGCTCTGCGCCACACCCGACAACGGTACGCCGTTGATAATACCAGCCCCGTTCACGATAGGTACCGGGCGGGTCAGGTTGGCAGCAGCCGTAGAACGGGCAATGCCCTGCTGTGCACTCAGGTTGTAATCCCAGACCGAGGGGGCGTTGAGATTGCGGGTGCGGAATAGGTTGTACGACTCGTTGTACATGGCGTCGGCGTAAAACAGCAGCTTGTCGCTGACCTGATATTGGTAGCCAAACGTCGATTGAATCGTGTACGGATTCTGGTAGCCGTTGGGGTTCAGAATCCGCCGTTCGCCACTGAACAGGTTGCGCTGTCCGGCAAACGACTGCGCCGACGGACCCTGCAAATACGCGAAGGGTAAGCCCGCGTTGTTGAAGCCCGGCCCTACGCCCAGGTTGCCATCGTAGGTAACGCGGTTGAGGTCGGTACTGGTGGGTAAAATACCCTTGCTCACGAAATACTGAAGTTCCTGTTTGAAGTCGGCACCCGTGTTGTTTTGCTGGAGCGCATCGCTGTAAATAGAGTACAGAATCTTGTCGTAAAATACGCCAACGCCCCCGCGTAAGCTTGACCGGCCGGTGAGTTTGTAGTTGAAGCTGCCGCGTGGGGCAATATTGTTGAAATCGCCGTTGGTGGCCCCTCCCTTGCTCAGGTTGTCGTAATCGTAGCGCAGACCCACGTTCACATTCAGCCGGGGGGTAACCGCAATCTGGTCCTCTACGTAAGCCGTGTAGATACTTTGTGTCGTGCCAAACGAAGCCGGACGTAGTTCCACCGAGTAGTTCAGGACTTTGGCATCGGCAGGAATATCGGTTGGGCTGAGGTTTACGCCGAGGTTACGTTCGCGCAGGCTGGCGAGCTGACCCGCCGTGAGTTGTACGGTATAGCTGCCGTTGGGGTTGCCGCCCCCGAAGAGCCGGTGCCGGGCCGCAATGATTTCGGCCCCCGCCCGGAACGTATGATTCCCGCGGTAGATCGAGAATTTCTGCTGTACCTGCACCGTATTCTCGTGCGAATCGAATAGATAACCGGGGTGGCCCAGGTACGCAATGTTCTGCCCAGTAGGGTCAAGTATTGTAACATCGGGGCTGTTGGGGTTGGTGGCGCGGGCGTAGTTCCAGCGGAAACTGCTGTACTGCACGTTGGTTTCCGACGCAAACGTCTTCGTCGTGTAGGAGTTGCGTAACGCAATCAGCACCGAGTTGCGATCCTGCGCATTGGCCGCCGACGGAAACGCATTGCCGCCCGTAAGACCACCCGCCTGTCGACCAATGACTACCTGCCCCACATTAACCCGCAGCGACGACTTGAATTTGTCGCTCCAGAACTGGTCGAGCTTCCCCGAAATATAGGTGAACTGGTTGGTGCCCCGCACGGTCTGGCTCACGCCCAGCTGGGGTGAGTTGAGCAGGTTGTCCTTGACGTCGGTGGTGTGTTCAACGTTCAGGAAGTAAAACGTTTTGTCTTTTTTGATGGCTCCGCCGATGCCGAAACCACCCTGATACCGCGCAAAGCCGTCCTTTACCTGGTTGCCTGACAAATCGCGCAGGGGGTAGCTGGTCTGGGCGTCAATGCCCGCGCCGGGGCGGCTGAGCAGGAATACCTCGCCGGTTGTGTTGTTACTGCCCGACTTACTGGTGATGTTGATGATGCCGTTGCCCGTGTTGCCGAACTCGACCGAATAGTTGTTGGTCAGCACCGACACCGCCCGCGTGAATCCGATGGGAATGGCAAACTTCTGACCACCCAGAAACCGCTCGTTGTTGTCCATCCCGTCGATGAGGTAGTTATTGAACAGCCCGTTGGCTCCGTTGATGCTGACGTTGGGTGCTTCGGGATAAAAGCCCGTGGCCTGACTCACGTTGGGTAGCCGGTACAGCACCCGCGTAATGTCGCGCCCTTCAACGGGTAGCTCCTCCACCTTTTTGATCGTGATTTCGGACGATACCTCGGCGTTTGTGGTGTTAATCTGCGACGCACTGGTACTCACCTTTACTTCGGTCAGGTTGATTTCACGTTTGCCCGGCAGCAGCAGCGTAACACTCCGCCGGAAGTTGGCCCGAAGTACAATGCCATCCGCGTCGCTTTCCAGAAAGCTATCGTTGGCTTTGGTGAATACGCGGTAGGTTCCATTAAGTGGCAGCGACTGAAAAACTGCCTTACCAAAGGCGTCGGTTTGTTGTTGGGCCGAATAGCCAATGGCGGGGTTTTCGAGGTACACGGTCTGACCCGGCACGGCCTGCTGGCGGGTTAGTTCCTGCACGCTTACGGCCAGATCGGCGGTTTGTGCCACAGCACAGATACTCAGGCTCAACAGGAGCCATAACAGAGATAACTTTCTCATAAACAAGATAGAATTGAAAAAAAGAAACAAAAAGACAGGCGTACGACTAAGCCAGAGCAGTCGCACGGGAACGAAGAAACGGCGCTAATCGCTCAGGCAGCCGGAGGTCCACGCAGCAGGGCTTTGCCGTCGTAGTGATCGGAAACGGAAGGAAGAGAAAAGCTGAACGGGTAGGGCAGGGCAGGGGTGAGCAGCGCCCAGAGCTGACGCGCCAGACCCGCAAACGCCCCCATCAGCCAGGTACCGGCCCGTACGTCGGCCCTGTCGTTCCAGTCGGCGCGGGTAGCGGACAAACCGATGACACAACCGAAAGAAGCCGTCATGAAATCGGTCAGGGCCGCACCCAGCGTATGTGTTTGCCAGGGTAACCGCCCAAATGTGTCCGTCAGCCCGGCCGTGAGAAACCGCTGATCGAGACCAAGCAGAAAAACGCCCCCCCGCTGATCGTAACCAACTGGTAACTGCCCGCTTTCAAGGGCGGCTGCGGCCCGTCGAAGATCACTGACGCGCAGGTCGGGGCAGTCATCGCCAATGACAATGATGTGTTCGTAGCCCTGACTCAGTACGGCCCGCACGGCGGTCTGGAGCTGCTCGCCAAACGGGCGGGTACAATCGGTTGTGGAGAGGGACGATGAGGGCAGGCAGGGCAACCCGGCGGCACTGACTTTAGCGATGGTTAGCCGGGTCGTTTGCGCCCATACCCGCTGTTGATACCGAACATTACGGCGCCACCGGGTTAATTCTTTTCGCTCTGCCGAAACGGACGCGGGCAGGGAGAACAGCAGAACGGCGGTACGGGTAATCAGAGGGGACATGAGAAACAGATCTTACCAGGATTGGGCTAAACCAGACCATAAACTTACGCAACTCACGGCAAACCGGATTGTCAGCTTACCGCCGATTCCGAAGTTTTGCTTCGGCAAGATGGGCTATCGGATAATCGAATGAAACAAGGGCTATCTTTGCGCCGTTTTTACCCCTTCAGACACGCCCCGGCGCAAGCCAGTTTATGGAAGACAAGAAGAAATTAGATACGGTATCGGCCGCTGGCCTGCTGGTGGCCATGGGTATCATCTATGGCGACATTGGTACCTCGCCGTTGTACACACTTCGGGCTATCATCGGTGCCAACAATATTATTCAGGGTGACGTGGTACGGGGTGCACTGTCCTGCGTTTTCTGGACACTGACCCTGCAGACGACCGTCAAATATGTGATTCTGATTTTGCGGGCCGATAACCGGGGCGAGGGGGGGATTTTTGCGCTCTACGCGCTGGTTCGTCGGCACGCCCGCTGGCTTACACTGCCCGCTATTATTGGCGGTGCGGCCCTGCTGGCCGATGGCATTATTACGCCCCCCATATCGGTTTCGTCGGCCATTGAGGGACTAAGGCTTATTTATCCCAACATTGAAACAATTCCTATTGTCATTGCCATTCTCACGCTCCTGTTTCTGATCCAGGCGTTCGGGACCAACGTGGTGGGTATTGCATTTGGGCCGATTATGCTGGTCTGGTTTCTGATGCTGGGTGCGCTGGGTATCAGTCAACTTGTGCTGGCGCCCAGTATTATAGAAGCGCTCAACCCCTACTATGCCTGGTGGCTGCTGACACAGTATCCGGGTGGCTTCTGGCTACTGGGATCGGTATTCCTTTGTACAACGGGTGCCGAAGCGCTCTACTCCGATATGGGCCATTGCGGCCGGGGCAACATCCGGGTAAGCTGGATTTTTGTGAAAACTTCCCTTGTACTGAATTACTTCGGACAGGGTGCGTGGCTGCTGGGCAACGAGGGTCAGAAACTTCAGGAGCGCATTCCGTTCTACGAGGTTATGCCCCAATGGTTCCTTACGTTTGGGATCGGTATCGCCACGTTAGCTACCGTCATTGCCAGTCAGGCCCTGATCAGCGGCTCGTTTACGCTCATCAGTGAGGCTATCCGACTCAATTTCTGGCCCAAAGTGCGACTGCGCTACCCCAGTTTGCAAAAAGGGCAGCTTTATGTGCCGAGCATTAATCTGCTGCTCTGGATCGGCTGCGTTGGTGTGGTACTGTATTTTCGGGAATCGTCCAACATGGAAGGAGCTTATGGGTTGGCCATCACACTAACCATGCTGATGACCACACTTCTAATGTCATATTACCTATACTCACACAAATATCAGGCGTGGGGCGTGGTTCTTTTCCTGGTACTCTATCTGGGTATCGAACTGTCGTTTCTGGTCGCAAACTTCATTAAACTGCCCAATGGTGGCTGGGTGTCGGTATTTATTGGAACCTCTATTGCGAGTGTGATGGTCATCTGGCTCAAGGCGTTCCAGATTAAGCTGCGCCTGACCGAATACGTCCGCATCGACAGCTACATTCAGGCGCTTAAAGAACTCAGTCGCGACATCAGTATCCCCAAATACGCCACGCACCTTGTCTTTATGAGCAACGCGGCCCGGCAGTCCGAAATCGAATCGAAAGTCATCTATTCCATCTTCCAGAAACGCCCTAAACGTGCTGATATCTACTGGTTTATTCACGTCGATACCACCGACGACCCGTACACGATGGAGTATAAGGTGAACACCCTGGCGCCCGACGATGCCTACAAGATTACCTTCAAACTCGGTTTTCGGGTCGAGCAGCGCATCAACCTGTTCTTCCGCAAGGTGATCGAGGACATGGTGGCCAACAAGGAAGTGGACATTACGAGCCGCTACGAATCGCTTAGCCGCCAGAATGTCATTGGCGATTTCCGGTTTGTGGTGCTGGAAAAGTTTCTGTCCTTCGAGAACGAGCTGCCGCGCTCCGAGCAGTTGGTTATGAATATCTATTTCTGGATCAAGAGTTTCACCACGTCCGAAGACCGCTGGTTTGGGCTGGACAGTAGTTCGGTCAAAATCGAAAAGGTTCCCCTGGTTATCCGCCCCGTAGAAAACGTGAAACTGAAACGGCTGGCTTCGTAATAACTGTCTGACCGGCCCTGTTCATCAACGCAGTAACTGTGCTGGCTTGTGTTGCCTATAACTTCCGATAATGACGTTCGTTTCTCTTCTCTCTTTTTTCTTCTTTCTGATTTACCTCGGCTGGCTGTCGGCTCGGATTGTCCGGCGGTCGCTGACGGAGTGGCTGTTAACTATTTTTCTACTCGGTGCGGGCAGCGTAGTCTTCACGGGCTTCGTGCTGTCGGCGCTGTACCTGACCAACAATACGCTGGTCTGGGCAGTGGCGGTGTTTATTACGGCTACGCTGCTTGGGTTTACGCTGCGGTGGCTCATGCCGAAGCAACAGCGGTTCTCGGTGTCGCTACTGATCCGCGACCGCCGGTACCTGGCCCGGCAGTGGTTTAGCGGTTTGTCTGCGTTTCCGAAGGTATTATTTTCGGCTCTGTGTGGCACACTGGCCATCATTGCCGTAATGAACCTGATTCTCGTCTTTTTCACCGTGCCTAACGAGTGGGACAGCATGACGGGCCACCTCAACCGGGTGATGCAGTACATGCAGCGCGGCACCATGCGGCACTTTGGCGGTACCAACTGGAATATTGACACCTACCCCAAAAGCATCTGCACACTCCAGATTTACACGTTTCTGATGACGGGCCGGTTCGAGGCCGCGTTCCGCTTCATTCACCACCTGAGCTATTGGGTGGCCATTGTGTCGGTGTTCGGAATTGTGCAACGACTCGGAGTCATTCTGGGGCGGGCGTCACTTTCGGCGAGTTTTTTCTGCGCCCTGTGCTACGCCCTGATTCCCGATTTTCTGATGCAGGCCATCACTACCGAAACGGATTTGGTCTTAACGGCTTACCTGAGTGTATTGCTGTTCATGCTGTTCAGCTACCGCGCCGATGCCACAACTCCGGTGCGAGACAGCCGGTATCTGTATCTGGCGGGTATGGCCTTCGGGCTGGCGTTTGGGCATAAGATCACGTTTGCGCTGCTGCTGCCGTCGGTATTCGTCATCATGATTTACACCGTGTTTTTGTCGCCGAACTGGTCTGTTACGTTCCAGCGGACGTGGCGGCTGGGGGCGGCTATTGTGGTAAGTATGTGCTTGTGGACGCTACCAACGGGCTACCTGAAAAATATTGAGGTATTTGGACATCCCATTGGGCCGCCAACGGCTCTCAAACACCAGTCGGTTGAGCGGGCGGGGTCAGTCCAGAACCTGCTTGAGCAGGGAAGCCGGAACGTGGTGCGCTACGCCTACGATCACGTCAATCTGGACGGCATCCGTAATCTGCCGGTGGGAGCGAAAGTGAATCACCTCATGCGCGAACCGCTGGTGCTGCTGGAGAACAAGCTGAACATGCGGCTCGACGAAGAGACCGATTTCTCGATTCAGCCGTTTGCCTTCAACCGGGCGTTTGTGTTCTACAATGCCAACCCGTACTGGGGTGTTCTGGGTTTTGCGCTTATGTTGCCGCTGGTAATAGCCGTGCTGTTGGGCCTGATTCGCTCCACCCCGCACGTCTATATTGGTATTGCGGTGGTGCTGCACTTTCTGGCCCTGGCTTACTCGGCCCCATATGACCCGTTTAAAGGCCGGTATTTTGTGGAGACCGGTCTGTTGTCCGCCCTTTTTCTGAGTCTGCTGTTTTTCAATGACCGCATCTGCATCGACCGGCCAAAGCGAACGATCTGGAAAGGGTACGTAGGACTGGTCATAATGCTGGGCTGCGTATCGGCCCTGCTGAGTGTGTTTCTGAATACGCGGGCGTTGCCGTTTGCCTGGACTGCGCCCGATGGCCGTTCCTTCACGTCGGTATTTGACCAGGACCGTATTCGGCAGATGACCATTGGCCGACCCGATACGTACGTTCCCTACAAACACTTCGATGAGATGGTACCCGATACGGCAACCGTTGCACTCGGCACTATCAACGATGATTACGAATACCCACTCTACGGCCCCCACCTGTCGCGCCGGCTTATCCCGATAAACCCGTTTGAGCAGGGCCTAAAACCCATACCAACCGAGGCCGATTACCTGTTCTTCGATAAAAGTGTTATCACGCCCCAACCGGGCGATATTCGCTTAGGTACCGACACCACCATGACGCAGGGTGTAATTGTACCGGGCGAAGATTATTACCTGCGGAAACTTCGCTAACATTTTTTTAACACAGAGGAACAGAGTAGTATTCAGAGAAAAAGAAAGAGACGCGCTGCTTTTCAGCACGTTAAAACTTTGCTTTCTTTGTGAAATCCCCTTCCCTCTGCATTAAAAAGATATATTTGCACACGATGCTCGATAAAGAAACTTTCTCGTACTGGGTTACGCATCCCGACGACCTGACCCCGGCTGATTTAATCCAGCTTCAGGAAAGCCTGCCCGATTACCCATACTGTCAGTCGCTCTATACGCTCATGGCCAAGGCGGCTTCCATGCATAATAAGGGGCAGGCAGTCCCGCTGATCCGGCAGGCGGCAGCGCATGCCCTTAGCCGGAGCGCCCTGCGGAAGCTGATCGATAACGAGTTTCAATGGTCGGAAAATCTGCTTGGCAAACTGAATGAACTATCGGCCCGTCACGTCCCTATTCCCGACGATTACCAGCAGGAGAGTTATGCCCTGTTTAAAGCCAAGGCGGGCGTAGGCGAGAACTTCCTGAAACTACCCCTCCTGCACCTGCCCGGTCAGATACTTCCTGCTGCCGAAACTATTCCTGCCCCCGAAGATCCAACGCTGCTGGAAGCCAACCTGCAACATGCCCTTGTTCAGATTGACGAAGCCGAGACGTCTCTGTCTTCCGCCGATGCGGAGCAAAAGCGTCAGTTTGAGTTAATTGAAAGTTTTATTCAGAAGGAACCCCGTATTTCGCGGACTCCGGCCAAGCCTGATGAGGTTCTTGAACAGGAAGACCTGAGCAAACGGGCCAAACCCACGAGCGGTGGTCCGGTTACAGAAAGCTTCGCTAAAATTCTCGCCAAGCAGGGCAAACCCGCCAAAGCCCGTGAGATATACGAGAGGCTGATGGCAAAAAATCCCGAAAAAAGCGCGTACTTTGCGGCCAAAATCAGCGAACTGGATTAACACAATCCCACTAACTGACCCGATTTTTACAATAACTGAGAGAACACTGAAGTCATGTTAACGGCACTCATTATTTTCATTTGCATTATTTGCGTTCTGCTTATTCTGGTTGTTCTGATCCAGAACTCCAAAGGGGGCGGTCTTACCAGCGAAATGGGCGGACTTGGCTCCAACCAGTTGATGGGCGTCAAGAAAACCACCGATTTGCTTGAGCAGGTCACCTGGGGCTTTGGGCTGGCTGTCATGGTCCTGTCGTTGGTATCGTTCATTCTCATTGACCGCAACGCCACTACGGGCGTCAACAGCGTGAACGTTGACCGCGCCCAGACCCAGACGCTTCCCGGTGCAGCCGCGCCCCAGACGGGTCCCGTTACTCCAGGAACACCTACTCCGGGAGCATCCACTCCGGGAACATCCACTCCGGGAGCCGCGCCGAGTCAGGCCATTCCCGGTGCTGCAACGCCTGGTGCATCGACTTCGGCAAAGTAACGCTGACACACCTTTGCTGTCCAAAACACAACAGGCCCCGGCGTTACTGCCGGGGCCTGTTGTGCTAATACGTTGTTTCATTCAAAAAATGCGGCATAATGCTTTCCTTACCACATCGGGTTTTCATGGAAGTAGCTCGATTGCTGAGCTTTACCGCAGCCAGTCAGACCTTTTTTCTGAGCCAGTCGGCCATTAGCAAGCACATTAAGTCATTAGAGCATTTCTACAAAACGGGCCTTTTTGAACGTCATGGCACCAGCATTAGCCTGACGCCGGCCGGCCATATCCTGTATGGTAAACTCCTGGAAGCAACGCAACTGCAGCACGAACTGCATCAGTCGATGCATGATCTCAACAACGAGTTTTTGCCGTTCACCAAGCTGGCCATCGGTGCCAGCACCACGATTAGTTTATATGTACTGCCCCCTGTGCTGTCGGCTTACCTGAACCAGTACCCTTCCATTCAGATCAATACCCTCAATCGTAATTCGGCAGTTATTCAGAAAGCGTTGCTCGACCACGACATCGATGTAGGTATTGTAGAAAGCCTAAGCCAGATCAATACCCTGACGTATAGTCCTTTTCTGACCGATGAGGTTGTTGCTGTTTGTTCGGCCTCCAGCCCCCTCCGGTCAACGACCGTGCAGCTTGCCGATTTGCCGGGTATTCCGCTGGCACTCCGGGAAAATGGCTCTGGCACGCTGGCTGCCGTAGAGGCTGCATTACAGGAACACGAAATTCGTCCGGCCCACCTACACGTAAGAATTCGGCTGGGCGGTACCGAAGCATTGAAAAACTTTGTACTGGCCGACACCTGTCTGTCGTTCCTGCCCCGGCTGGCCATCCGGCACGAACTGGCCCGGCAAGTCCTGGTTGAAGTACCCATCAAGGGGTTGACCATCAGGCGGGCCTTTCATTTCATCCAGCGAAAAGGCACCGAGAACAATCAATGGGTCAACGAGTTTATTCGCGCCACCCGACGGTATTATTCCTCCACGGAATAACTCATGCCAAAATACGATTTCCATCAGGCGTTGCTGACCGCTACTTTTCGGCTGTCATTAACCATTATGCAACTACTCACTACGTCATCGTTACTCAACGATTTGCAATGTGCCAACTGTGGCCATACGCATTCAGCTCATATCCGGCAAACTCTGTCGGTCTGCTGTCAGGCACCGCTGCTGTGTCGCTACGAATTACCCGAAGCCAGCGTTTCAAAAGCTGACCTGCTGACCCGACCCTACTCGCTCTGGCGGTATGAAGAGTTTTTGCCCGTGTTTCAGGCCGAAAATCGGGTTAGCCTGGGCGAAGGCTGGACACCTCTTTTGTCGGTCGACCGGCTGGCCAATACCTACGGACTGCACCACCTGACTCTAAAAGACGAAGGGCTTAATCCAACCGGCTCTTTTAAAGCGCGGGGACTGAGTCTGGCCATTTCCAAAGCGAAAGAAAACGGCGAACGGGCCTGCATTGTCCCTACGGCTGGCAATGCAGGCGTTGCTACGGCGGCTTACTGCGCCCGTGCCGGACTCGAATCCGTTGTGGTGATGCCCCGCCACACGCCCGATGCGTTTAAAGACGAGTGTCTGGCCTACAATGCCCGGCTTATTCTTGTTGATGGGCTGATTAACGACTGTGCCGCCAAAGTGCAGGAAATGAATCAGGCTGGCTTCTATTTCGACGTATCGACGCTAAAGGAACCATACCGCCTGGAAGGTAAAAAAACGATGGGCTACGAAATTGCCGAGCAGATGAACTGGCAGCTACCCGACGTAATCATGTACCCAACCGGCGGAGGTACCGGCCTGATTGGTATCTGGAAAGCCTTTCATGAACTGAAGCGGCTGGGCTGGCTGTCGCAACATCAGCACCTTCCACGCATGGTGGCTGTTCAGGCAGAGGAATGTTGCCCGGTTGTACAGACGTTTTTGGGGTACCAGAAAAACTGCAAACAGTATGTTGGTAAACCCACCCTGGCCAACGGGCTGGCCGTACCCCGCCCCATTGGCGAGTCACTGATGCTCGACGTCCTGCGCGAATCAGGCGGTACTGCCCTGGCCATTTCAGAAACCGATATGCTTGACGGTGCGCGGGAACTTTGTCAGCAGGAAGGTCTTTTTGTAGCCCCGGAAGGAGGTGCAATCTGGGCAGCCACGAAAAAACTGCTGGCCCAGGGCTGGATCAGGCCCGATGAACACGTTCTGTTACTGAATACGGGTTCCGGCCAGAAATACATGGAGAATATGAAGGATAACCGACTGGGTTGATCGTCTCAGTAGAAAACGGTACTACACCCGCTCTACCTGCCTGGCCAGTAACTGCCGGGCAATGGGCAGCAAGGTTTCCTGGACGGGGTATGGACGTCGGCTTTCGAGCATGAACGTGGCCGGGTTTGGCAGGTGCCGGTGCCGCCGAATCAGATCCAGCTTAATGCTCTCAAACGTAGTGATGGTGCTTTTGCGGACGCTTTCCACGAACCTGAAATGTACCAGTCGCCCACCCGGCTCCTGCTCGGTGTAAAGCGTTACAGAAAAATGAAATACCTGCGTGTCGGATTCGCTGGCGTTTTGTAGCAGCAGGTAGCCTTCTTCGGGACGTAGTGGCATTAGCCCGATAGGTGCCAGCGTCAGGGTTGTGAGAATGTCGGCCCAGCGTTGCTGACCTTCCGTCAGGAGCGCGTCGAAACGGGGCAGGGCAAAGTCCATAATCGCGTCAAGCTCGGCCATGAACGCATCGTCTGGTACGCTGGATTTGTATTCGATGCGCGGGGGCGGGCCGCTGATGCTGGTAGCCCGTTTCGGAAAAGCGGCATTGAGCATATCCTTGCCCTGCGCAAACCGAATACCCGCATCGTAGTGCTGGCGCAGGTCGGGCAGGTCAGGACAAAGTTTGTCTGCCAAAAAGTTTTGTTGAACGGCCTGGATGTATGCCAACACGACATACTGCTGATACTCGGCGTCGAGCCGTCCGTGCGTAAACCAGTCGATAGGAAGCTTTTTCATGACGGTAAGCAAAAGACTTCAGAAATACATGATAAGTCTAAACTAATGAACTCCGCGCATACTGCCAAATTCTATTTGGTGATTTACGTTCCGCTATCCATTTCAGGGCAGTGAGTACGGTTCATGACAGATATGGCAGACAAAGCCGGTAATTTTGACAGTCGGGCGCGTTGGCACAGTAATTGGCAGGTCATCAGCAACAGTCGCTCAGCGATTATATAAAGCATTACCCAAAACAGTTTTCGTAACCTTAATCAACTTATTATCATGGTAGCAGAAACGGAAAGCGTCAAAGTGAACGTGAAACCGCTGGCAGACCGGGTGCTGGTAGAAGCCGCACCGGCTGAAGAAAAAACCTCGTTCGGGATCATCATTCCCGATACGGCCAAAGAAAAGCCACAGCGTGGTACGGTCGTTGCCATTGGCACGGGTAAGAAAGATGAGCCACTGACGGTTAAAGTCGGTGACACGGTACTTTATGGTAAGTATGCCGGTACCGAGATCACCGTAGAAGGCACCGAGTACCTCATCATGCGCGAATCAGACATCTTCGCAATCCTGTAAATCAATTATGAATCATAAATGATGAATGATGAATTGTCGCAGGACTCTACTCATTCTCATTTTTCTATTCATAATTACTCATTCATACTTCATAATTAACCAATCATGGCTAAGAAAATATTTTTCGACACGGAAGCCCGTGAGCGCATCAAGAAGGGCGTAGATACCCTTGCCGATGCCGTTAAAGTAACCCTCGGACCAAAAGGCCGTAACGTTATCCTCGACAAGAAATTCGGCTCGCCGACTATCACCAAAGATGGTGTGACGGTAGCCAAAGAAATTGAGCTGAAAGACGCTATGGAAAACATGGGCGCGCAGCTCGTGAAAGAAGTAGCCTCGAAAACGGCTGACTCGGCTGGCGACGGTACCACCACCGCTACCGTACTGGCGCAGGCCATTTACTCGATTGGCGTGAAAAACGTAGCCGCCGGTGCCAATCCAATGGACCTCAAGCGGGGCATCGAAAAAGCAGTTCAGGCTGTTGTAGCGGACCTTGCCGAGCAGGCGCAGACCGTTGGCGACGATTTCAGCAAGATCAAGCAGGTAGCTACCATTTCGGCTAACTACGACGAGGAAATCGGAACGATGATTGCCGAAGCCATGCAGAAAGTTGGCAAAGAAGGCGTTATCACGGTTGAAGAAGCACGCGGTACCGAAACGGAAGTAAAAACCGTAGAAGGTATGCAGTTCGACCGGGGTTACCTGTCGCCGTACTTCGTGACCAACACCGAGAAAATGGAGGTTGAACTGGAGCGTCCGTTCATCCTGATTTCGGAAAAGAAAGTGTCGTCGATGAAAGAATTGCTTCCGGTGCTGGAGCAGGTGGCTCAGACGGGCCGTCCGCTGCTGATCATCGCCGAAGACGTCGATGGCGAAGCCCTGGCTACGCTGGTAGTGAACAAAATCCGGGGTGCGCTGAAAGTAGCCGCCGTAAAAGCACCGGGCTTTGGTGATCGCCGGAAGGCCATGCTCGAAGATATCGCCATTCTGACCGGTGGTCAGGTGATCTCGGAAGAGCGCGGTTTCAAACTCGAAAACGCATCGGTTGACTACCTGGGTCAGGCCGAAAAAATCCTCATCGACAAAGACAATACGACTATTGTCAATGGCGACGGCGAGAAGGAAAACATCACGGGCCGGGTCAACCAGATCAAAGCCCAGATCGAAAATACCACGTCGGACTACGACCGCGAGAAATTGCAGGAGCGTTTGGCCAAGCTGTCGGGTGGCGTTGCCATTCTGTACATTGGTGCCGCTACCGAGGTGGAGATGAAAGAGAAGAAAGACCGTGTTGACGATGCCCTGCACGCAACCCGCGCTGCCGTTGAAGAAGGTATCGTAACGGGTGGTGGTATTGCGCTGATCCGGGCTATCCCGTCTCTGGACGCCATCAGCACCAGCAACGAAGACGAGAAGACGGGCGTTAACATCATTCGTCAGGCACTGGAATCACCCCTGCGCACGATTGTAGCTAACGCCGGTGGCGAAGGTTCGGTGGTGATCAACAAGGTGAAAGACAGCACGGGCGGTTTTGGCTACAATGCCAAGAATGATACGTACGAAGACCTGTTTGCTGCCGGTGTCATTGACCCGAAGAAAGTAACCCGTTTGGCTCTGGAGAACGCGGCCTCGATTGCCGGTCTGCTCCTGACCACCGAGTGTGTCATTGCCGACGAGCCAGAAGAGGCTCCTGCCGGTGGCGGTATGCACGGCGGAGGTGGCGGCATGGGCGGCATGATGTAATATCAGCCGTTCTGAACCGGGATTTATCCGATTTTTGGATTAACCGGATTCTGCTAAATGAAAACGCCCCCGGTTCTTGGCCGGGGGCGTTTTTGGTTTGTTATGGGTATATTTACGAAAAAGCACGACAATGGAAGCACTTGCAGAACCCTCCACAGTGGCACAGAGCGGTTTGACCGACGAGGAGTTTTACGCCTTTTGTCAGCGAAACCCCAGCATCCGGTTTGAGCGCGAACCCGACGGGAAACTCATCATTATGCCCAACACAGGCGGTAAAACCGGGAAATTAAATTTCAGATTGTACAGCCTGTTTTTTCCATGGCTGGAGAGCAGTCAAAGCGGAGAGATGTTCGACTCCTCAACGGCATTTCGGCTGGCCGACGGTAGTACCCGTTCGCCCGATGCATCCTGGGTGCGGTTCGACCGCTGGAACGCGCTTACCGAACGGGAGCAGGAACAGTTTCCGCCCCTTTGTCCCGATTTCGTGGTCGAGTTGATGTCCGTAACGGATACGCTGGCGTCGGCCAAAGCCAAAATGACGAACGTATGGATTGCCAACGGTTGCCGGCTGGCGTGGCTGATTGACCCCAAAGCGCAGACGACGCACATCTTCCGGGCTAACGGCGAAATCCAGATTATTAACGGCTTCGACAAAGTGCTGTCTGGCGAGAATGTACTGGAAGGCTTTACGCTTGACCTAAAGCGGCTCATGTAGTCCGGACCTCCCGGTCCGGCAGCCGCAAGGCTAAGAAAGCGCGTTACATCGTTAGCCTTACGGCTGCCGGACCGGGAGGTCCAGGCTACATGAGCCGCGTCACCGGGCTACACTAACTCAACCGATCCTTAAAACTCTCGTAGCCGTACTCGCGAATGAGTTTGAACGTGCCGTCGGTTTGCACCATGCCGATGGCGGGCAGATTTACACCGTTGAACGTCGTGGTTTTGACCATCGTGTAGTGAATCATATCGTCGAACACAATGCGGTCGCCCACCTGCAACGGCTTATCGAACGAATAATCACCCATCTGGTCACCAGCGAGGCAGGTCATGCCGCCAAGCCGGTACGTGGGTTTGCCCTCCACTGGTTCGTGATAGGCGCCGAGGACACGAGGTTTGTACGGCATTTCGAGCGTGTCGGGCATATGTGCGGCAAAGGATGTGTCGAGAATAGCTACGTCGATACCCTGACTGTTGAACACATCGAGAACGGTGGAAACCAGCACGCCCGTTTGCCAGGCAATGGCCGAACCGGGTTCCATGATGATGTCCACATTGTATTTCTCCCGAAACGCCTTCAGTAAGCCAATCAGGTGATCGGTGTTGTAGCCTTCGCGGGTCATCAGGTGCCCCCCGCCCATGTTCACCCATTTGGCCTGATGCAGTAAATCGCCGAAACGGCTTTCGAGAGCCTGTAATGTCCGTTCGAGCGTGAACGAGTCATTCTCGCAGAGGGTATGGAAGTGAATGCCATCCAGACCGTCGGGCAACGTATCGGGTAGCTGGTCGCGGGTGGCACCGAGCCGCGAACCGGGAATGGCCGGGTCGTACATCTCCGTGGCCACCTCCGAATACTGCGGATTGACGCGAATCCCGAAAGAAGGCTTTTCAGTGATCAGTGATCGGTTATCCGTTATCAATTCGTTGCTGGTCACTGATAACTGGTCACTGATAACCGAAGAAAACCGCTCCCATTGACTCCAGGAGTTGAACGTTACGTGGCTGCTGCGGTCAAGAATTTCGGCGAAGTCCCCGTCGCGGTAGGCGGGTACGTAGGCGTGGGCTTTGACACCCATGTACTCGTTGACGAGCCGGATTTCGTTGAGCGAACTCGCCGTGGCTCCGCTCAGGTACTCGCGCACAATGGGAAACGCGCTGTACATGGAAAAGCCTTTGAGCGCCAGAATAATGGTGACCCCGGCGGCTTTCTGTACGGAGTCGATGAGTTCGAGATTCTGCCGGAGTTTGGTCTCATCCAGCACAAAACAGGGCGACGGAATGGTCGGGTTATCAAGATAGTTGAGCGGTTGCTGCGCGGTCGTAGTCATACTGCAAAGATACGGCCCGATCAGTTTTGACTCTGCATTGTTTTTGGTTGCCCGCCACCAAACTGAACGGGTAAGTTGTACTTGACAACTACTACTTTTCCCGATATAATTCCGGGTTTCCAGCGTGGAAGCCCGCTTATGAGCCGGACTGCTTCTTCGTCGCAGCCGTAGCCCAGTCCTTTCAATACCTAGGGTTGGGAAACATAGCCAGCCGTGTCGATAACGAACGAGGCAAATACTCGCCCCGTAATGCCAGCCTGTTTAGCCGCTTTCGGATAGCGCGTGTTTTCAGTAAGGTATCGCATTAACGATTTCCTGCCGCCCGGAAATTCGGGTTGCATATCGTAGATTATACAACCGTTTTCGCCCGGTGAGTCGGTTCTGGTTTCCGTTTGGTCAGTTTCTGGTGGCATCGGAATTGGCTGAAACACCTCTACCGGGGGTGAAGCGGGACATCCCGTTGTAGCCGGGCGCCATTCCACTACGTTCGGTTCCTTTGACGTAAGCCGGATAATCCTGGAAATTTTCTTCGCTTTCGGATAAGGTACACCAAACAAAATGGCCAAATTGTACTTGACATTGAGTACTGCACCGCTTTGACTGCCCGGTGTCCAGCGGGGCATAGCTTCGATGACCCGAACAGCTTCTTCGTCGCAACCGAAACCAAGTCCTTTCAGCAAGCTTACATCAGTAATTTGACCATCTTTCCGCACGATGAATGACGCGAATACCCTTCCCGTTACGTTCGCTTTCTGTGCTTCAGCAGGATATCGAATGTTCTTTCTCAAATACTCCTGTAGTGCGTTGTACCCGCCCGGAAACTCCGGCTGTTTTTCTACAACCGTGAACACCTGTCTGTCATCGGGATACCGAAGCAGTAAATCACGCGTCTCGACGGATTGAGCCGAAGTGGGGAAGCACATCAAACAAAAGAAAGCGGCCACGTAACAAACGCGCGAAAGTGGTGAGAGTTGAAGTGGTCGGATTGTAAAATACTGATACATAATGGTCGGGACTTTTATACTTGACAGATGCTCAGGATGGCCATTTTCCATACAACTCCACAAACTATTCCATGACCAAACTACCCGGCGGTACCCATTGGCTTGATTCATTTGGCGTAGCTTTGCGGGCAGATTACCCCGAAGAACTATGAAAATCCTGATTACCGGTGGAGCCGGATTTGTGGGCGCGTCGCTGGCCCTGTCGCTGAAACAGAATTATCCCAACTACGAAATATTCGCGCTCGATAACCTCAAACGGCGCGGGTCAGAGTTGAGCCTGTCGCGGCTCAAAGCGGCTGGTATTGACTTTATGCACGGCGACATTCGCAACAAGGAAGATTTTGACGCCCTGCCCGCTGTCGATGTCGTGATTGAAGCCTCTGCCGAACCCAGCGTTTTGGCGGGTCTGGACGGTACGCCCGACTACCTCATCAACACCAATCTGTTCGGTACGGTCAACTGCCTGAACTACGCACTACGCCACAAAGCCGCGTTTATTTTCCTGTCTACAAGCCGCGTTTACCCCATCAAAACCCTCGAAACGCTCAACTTCGCCGAAGCCGATACGCGCTTTGTACTGACCGACGAGCAGCCGGTGCCGGGCGCGTCGTCGCGGGGGATTGCCGAAGATTTTCCGCTCACGGGTGCGCGGTCATTGTACGGCACGACCAAGCTGGCGTCGGAGTTGCTGATTCAGGAATA
>Ga0123337_10000519_pt1 | contig 63350 bp, 57 predicted proteins | sample frozenSSSSmetaG_FD_89792 | JGI IMG/M metagenome (GOLD analysis project Ga0123337, IMG submission 89792) | Glacier valley bacterial and archeal communities from Borup Fiord, Nunavut, Canada, to study Microbial Dark Matter (Phase II) -... | ecosystem: Environmental > Aquatic > Freshwater > Ice >...
ACTCCGGAATTGAAAGATATTGCTACTTCTATGGAAATTAAAGAAATACAACCGGGTTGGTTATCAGAAAATATTGTGATCTCTGAATTAACTGGTCTGAATGAACATGAGAATAAAAAGATAAGCCTCACTCAGATTCCAGCTGGTGCAAGATTTGTATTTTCAAAAAATAATCCTGAAGATAGTGTCGTCTTGTTAAATATGATGTTAAATCCTCCATGTGGAATTCCAGGTCGAAATATTCAAAGGTATTTTCCAGATGAACCAAATTTAGGTACAAAATTTAAAATTGCCGCACAAGGGAAACGAGGTTTAATTCTCACAGTCGAAAAAGAGGGAATTATTAAAGTTGGAGACGAATTTAAGATTTATATACCAGATGAAGTAACAGAAGGTTGGGAAAATTTTTTAAATATAAAAAGTTAAAATTAGATTATTCCTAATTTGATTTAATTTACGTGTTACAATAAAAAATCCCAATTCTTATTGTTTTAATCTCATTTAAAATTTTCCTATGAAACTATTTATTATCGCAATTTTAATAATATTTATTTCACCAATACTCCTAATAGTTATTGAGGCTATAATCGCGCCAATCGGAGCGAAAAATGATTATAAAAATCCAGATCGACAGCCATTATTTTATGAAAATACGAATCCAGCTCTGACATATTTGGTCTTAGGTGACAGTACTGCAGCAGGCGTAGGAGCTGATTACGACAAAGGAATCGCTGTTTCTACAGCCAAATATCTGTCACAAAATAACAATCTTACGATGTATAATTTTGCTGTATCTGGTGCACGCGTGAATGATGTTTTAATTGATCAAATTCAATATTTGAAAAAGCAAAATTTCAAACCTGACATTATTCTTATTTCCATTGGTGGAAATGATGTTACACATCTGACATCTTTAGAATCTATCACTGATGACATGCAAAAAATCATAAACGATTTGATAGCTATTAATTGTAATGCAAAAATAATTCTGACCGGCTCACCAAATGTCGGAACTTCCCGAAGATTTGCTCAGCCGTTAAGATGGCTAGTAGAATGGCGAAGTAGTATTGTTAACGATACATTTATAAAAATTATTAAACAAAATCATGTTACACTTGCGCCAATATTTAAAGATACTACTGAGCTTTTTAAAAATAATCCGAATTTGTTTTACGAAGACAAATTTCATCCTAATGCAGAAGGCTACGCTGTATGGACCAAAATTCTGAATCAAGGCATCGATGACGCGGTAAAGAATCAGCCAGGACATTGTGGGCAGAAATAGACTTCTTTAACTATATTTAATAGACTCAAAGATTTTGCGCGCTAAATCTGACAGTCCATGATTATCTGCTTCTAAAGCTTTATCTGAAATATCTAAAATTCCATTAATATAAAATACCTTCCATTTAGAACTAGATGCCGCATCTGGATAAGGGCTAATCGATGCATCAGTAGTAGAACCAGATCTAGCCACAGAAATATCACAGGTTTTATTGGTATTTGTATAAAAAGTATCAGTAACTTTAAAAATCTTACCTAAAATAGTCAAGTCTGCTTCAGATTTTTTTGTAGTTTTAGGCATATTTCCACTAGAGTCTAAGTCGTTGCAAGTATAATATTCATATGGCGGCAATTGGAATAAAATAACTGAATCTGTAGCATTTACTTTACTTTTGACAATAAGCTCTTTATAAGTATAAGTTAAACTTTTTGTATCATCACATGATGATCTTAGCCAGCTGGCACCACCTTTACTACATGAAATTGTACTATCACTAGCTATTACATCAGCATTTTTGTTAGCTCCATCGATAATATATTGTTTTCCATAGGAATAAAAAGACGAAGGAAGTTTTATAGTTACTCCAAATTCATCAGACTTGTAGTCTTTCCAACCCAAGTATGGATCGATAGTGGCCGTCCTGGTAACAGTTGGAGTCACGGTAGCAGTCATAACTCGAGTCGTAATAGTCATGACAGTCTTTGACGTGACTGGCGCCTCCGCTTGAGGGACTGAGGCAATGCCGAGAAAATATCCAGCAAATGGTAGAGACACAAATAAAACAGCAGCAATTATTGTAGAAACTGGTGTTATCGTCGTCATCCATTTGGGCATGTTTTTCATGTTTTGTTTAAAATTTATTTAGTGTACTACATTTTATTATTTTTTTCTTTTTCTATTTGTTCTCGCTGATATTGTTCTATTAACTTTCTGACTTCTGATACTGGGCTTTTTAAAATGTTTTGACGTCGTCCCGACTCCAAGTCTGCCCATGAAATTGTACACTTACTATGGTGTTGAATCGTTCTACCGATATACACTTTTGTTCCATCATTAAATGAAATTATTTGCTGGCTGACAGGATACAGTCAGAAAGAGTTGGAGACTGAGCTGAAAAAAGAAACCGACTTTGAGACTTTTATACCAATGCTCCTAGAATGAATCCCTCGCTAAAATTAATAACAGGACTGATCTGCGGCATCCGAGTAGAAAACATTGAAGATCCATTAATGCAAAAAATTCGCTATCTGGATAAATTGGTTGATGAATTGGCAAAGGGAAAAGCAATGGAAAAAATATTGCGGAAATAATATTAAGATCTTTTGAAGCATAAGAATATCATGGATTTAAATTTCCTTGCGCAAGTTTAATATAGAGTTTTCCATTATCTTTGTTATACTTCCAATGCTCCAGAATATGACTATCTTTAAAAATTTCTTTAGGAAAATTATTTGTAATTTCATTTGTGTATATTAAAGTTTCATAACTTTCAACAAATTTTCCATCAATATCTATCTTTTGTGGAATATAGACTATCACCCCACTTAACAAATTGTCAGAAAATAAATTTTCATCATTATTTTCATTTACAGAACCTCGATAGCCCTCAAATTGTTTTTTATTACCTACAAATAAAGTTTCATATTTACCGAATAATCCACAGTGTACTGTATCTGAATCATCTAACAAATCATTCATAACCAGTACAACTATTTTTGGGAAATTAATATCGTTTTCACATAATTGTATTTTTGCTTTTTTTACTTGTCTTCTAATAGCATCATCTGTTTTAAGAATTTCAAAAGTGTCTGTATCGACTCCTTCAAATCTTCTTTGAATCATTTTAATTTCAACTAGTGCAATTTTTTTTGAATTTCTTAATAGAAAACCTTCCGGCGTTTTAGAGGTACCGGTCGACGTTGTTATCGTTCCTTCTGGAATTTTATTAAAGGATAAATTTAATAGGGGAAAATAGCTTTCTATAATAAATGCTTCTGCGTCATAACCAGTCTTAAATCTATTTGATATTTTCAAAATGTTATTTTCTATTTTCATAACATACTTTAATGTGGAAATCATAAGTTTAAAATCTGCGGGACAGGGATTCGAACCCCAATAAACGGATTCAGAGTCCGTTGTCCTACCATTAGACGATCCCGCAAAAAAACAATTGTCAGTTACAGATTAAGAATAATACAGATCCAAATTCGTAATTGAACTCCCGTATTATACCCGAAAATTTATCTGAACCAAAGAGGTTTTGGTACTATCCCTTTCCCCTTTACACTTTTAACTATTCTCTTTATGCCGTATACTGATGAACTAATATATTAACTTAGATAAAATGCCAGATTCTAATAATGATTCTGTAAACCCTATGCAACCGACTGTTGACACTATGACACCACCGTTACAAGCTGCAACAGATGTAACTCCCTCGAGGCCTACCCAGACAACACCAATGCAACAGCAGATACCAGTACAATCTGGCAATTATTTCCCAAATCAGCAAGTAGCATATCATCAAATGATTCCTTCTACCCCATTTTTCCAAACAAAATATGGCATAATGCTTAAATCTAATTTATTGTCTGTAATTTCTGGGGGAGTCTTAGTATTAGCATTTTTATTGTTATTTGCGCCGTTTTTCGCAGGACAAAATTATTACTCATTTCTAGGTAAATCTGCAGTTATGTGGGTTTTTTATCTACTAATATTAGTATTAATCAGCTATTTTGTTGCAGAGTTCTTAAATTTATCTTTTTTGAAAAAATACCCCCGTGCATTTGAGACAGGTGTAACTGGAATTTTTGGATTTTTGATTGGATTTTTGGTGTGTTTCGGAGCGCTACTCGATTCGTTTTTATCATCGATCTACAACTCCGTATCAAGTATGACCATGATGTACGGTGTCAATAGTCCAACACAAGACTTAGGTTTAGGAGTTGGGTATTACTTTGTAATAATCCTGATCGTCGTCTCAGCAGCTGTGTTTCTTTTTAGAAAACAGATTAAAAAGATGGTAAAGATGTAGAAAGTCAGAATTTATAAAGAGTTAATGGGTTAAAATATTAAATCGTTGAAAATTTTCACTACAGAGGCAATGAATGAAACTATCTCCTTTTTGGAAAGGAGACGCAAGAGGATTTTTCTTGTATCTCCTGTCATTTCGCCTAAGTCCTGTAAGAAAATCGGATGTAATCCGCACAACCTATGAGAAATCCCGTTGGATAAAGGACTAGTAAAATTTCCCAACAGGATTGCCATCCCGTTCTTCAACGGGACAAGCTCTTTTCGTTATCACTCCTCGCAATGACACTTTCCGACTATATCTCTCCGTAATTCTGTTCCCAACCATTAACACGTAACAATTATTTTGCTTTTATCAAATGAGCATATTCTCGGGATAATTTTTTCACTCCTACTGTATCAAATCTGACCGAGATAATACTTTCATCAGCACCGATGATCTGACCTCTACCAAATATTTTATGCTCGACGTTGTCACCAATTTCAAGATATTCATCACTATTTGATTCGAATACGTCAGGTACAACGTTTTTATTGTCTAAATTTCCTCTACCCAAACTATGTGAGGGATTACCAAAAGTAAATTTAGACGTAGACGGTGCAAAATCGCTCGAGAAATCATCAAAGTCGTTGTATTTTTTCTTTTCTGCAAATTTCTTATCTCGATTCGCTGTAGTGAATGTTATTAATTCTTCTGGAATATCGGCGAGGAAACGTGATGCTGGATTGGCGCTAATTTTACCATAGATCATCCGCTGTGATGCATAAATCATGTACAAATTCGCTTTCGCTCTTGTGATAGCAACATAAGCAAGACGACGTTCTTCCTCTAACTCAGTCGGATCGGTAAATACTCGACTGTGAGGGAATAATCCTTCCTCCAATCCTACGATAAACACTGAAGAAAATTCCAATCCCTTGGCTGCGTGTATCGTCATCAAAGTGACTGCTCCTTTGACGCTATCTTCGACCGATGCCGACTCTTGCTCAACCAATGCCACTTCCGTGAGAAATTCAGTCAATCCAACCACAGGATCTAGCTCACTATATTTTTCAGCCACAGAAAAAAGCTCTTTTATATTTTCTTTTCTCGATTCTGACTCAGGAGTTTTATCATCAATGTAGCTGATGTAATTCACTGTTTCAATTATAAATTCTAGCAACTCAGCTGGTGGTAATTTTTGAGCTTTATCAAATATTAATTTTACTTTCTGTGCAAAGGAGAAAATATTTTTATTTGATGCAATTTTTGCCAGTGCTGGATCATCTAATTTAATTTCGTCAATATCCTTTAGATCAAATTCCGCGATCATTAATAATAAATTTACTGATGAAACTCCGCTCTGATCAGCACTTTCTACAAGATCGCTGAAAGCCTTTGGGCCGATTCCACGCACGGGAGTATTAATGATACGTTTCAATGCCGAATTGTCATCTGGGTTATAAATCATTTTTAAGTAACAGAGCAAATCTTTTATTTCCTTTCGATCATAAAATCGTAGGCCACCAACTAGTTTATACGGAATACCATCTCGTATCATTTGCTCTTCTAGTCCTCTACTCTGCGCATTTGTGCGATAGAGAACGGAGATTTCGTTCAAAGGTTTTTCTGTAGCATAATTATCTCGTAGATATTCACTAATTTTGCGAGTGATAAATCTCGACTCATCCATTTCATTTAGCGCTTCGTATATTGTTATTTTTGTACCAACCCCTTTATTCGAAATTAGTTTTTTATCTTTTCGATTTTTGTTTTTTTCAATAACATTTTGTGCAGCATCAAGAATATTTTTTGTACTACGATAATTTTGTTCAAGTTTAATCACTTTTGCCTCTGGGTAATCTTTTTCAAAGGAAAGAATATTAGAAATATCCGCTCCCCGAAAGCTATAAATACTCTGGTCGGGATCTCCAACGACACAAATGTTTCTATGACCTGCAGCCATAAGATTAACTAGTTTGTATTGAGCGTGATTCGTATCCTGATACTCATCAACAAGAATATATTGAAAAAGTGTTTGATATTTTTTCAAGACTTCAGGATTTTTTTCAAATAATTCTGCTGTGTACATAATGATATCATCAAAATCCATCGCGCTATTTTTCACTAAAGTTTTTTGATATTCATGATAAATTCTGGCAACAGTCTGAAGAAAATATCCTTGTGCGAATTTTTCAAATTCATTTGGCTTTTGCAATTCATTTTTTGCTGATGATATCGCGGATAGAATAGCGCTAGGTGAAAAATCTTTCGTGGCTAAATTTATCTTTTTTAAAACTTCTTTTATTACATCTTGCTGATCACTAGTATCATAAATTACAAAATTAGGATTGACTCCTACATTTAGGCCATCGGCTCGAAGAATTTTCACACAGATAGAGTGAAAAGTACCCATGAATGGTAGCAAATTTCTTCCATAATATGTGTCTATATTTAGGTCTAAGAGTTTTGCAATTCGTTGCTTCATCTCCGCAGCAGCTTTATTCGTAAATGTAGCCGCGAGAATACTCTCATATCCTATATTCTTTTCTTGAAATATATAGGATATTCTGTGAGTTAGTACTTTTGTTTTTCCTGAGCCAGCACCGGCTAAAATCAAAACAGGACCATCAATCGTCATAACTCCATCACGCTGTTCATCGTTTAATCCATCGAGAATTCTATCCATAGTTGTAAAAATTGGTGAAACAAAAAATCCAGACATTATATCCTGATGAAGATTGAATTCAAAATTATGTATTAAAACTTTTGCTATAATATTCCAGTAAATAAAATATACAAATGAAATACTCCACATATTTATCTTTCCCTCACGATTTGAAAAAAATTGGCATAATAGTACTACAAGAATGGTGGGGAATAGATCAACATATTAAGACAACAACTTTTAAACTTGCACAAGAAGGATATCTTGCTGCCGCACCTGATTTGTATCATGGTGAAGTTACCCAAGAGCCAGATGAAGCGCATAAACTCATGATGGAAAAGGATTTCGCTGAGGCATTGGAAGAGGTAAAAGGCACTCTAGAACTAATAAAAAAGCATTGTGACAAAGTCGTAGTAATGGGGTTTTGCATGGGCGGATTTTTAGCATTAAAAATGGCAGAGAATATTAAAGTCGATGGCGTCTTCGCATTTTATCCCGGCGGTTACCAACCAACAGAGGAAGATATTCAAAGGTACACAACAGATGTAAATATTTTTTACGGCACGAAAGATCACGGTTATGAACAAGAGAAATTTGCCGAGATTAAAAAAGTTTATACAAAATATAAAAAGAAATTAGATCTTCATATTTTTGAAGATAAAGAACACGCATTCATGAATAATTATCGTGAATCCTATGATGAAAAAGCGAGTGAAGAAGCATGGAAGATTGTGTTTGAAAAATTAGGGAAAATATAAAGAAAAAATTCGTAATTAATAATTGAAATTTACTTATAGCCTTTTGCCTGTAACTCAAATAATTCTGCATATTTCCCATTCAAATCAATAAGTTCTTGATGGCTACCTTGTTCATGAATTCTTCCATCTTTGATAACTATGATTCTTTCAGCATTTCTTACCGTTGAAAATCTATGAGATATGATAATCACCGTTTTATTCTTTGATAAATTCTCGACTTTCTCAAAGATCTCAGATTCAGCTTTAGCATCTATCGACGATGTAGGTTCATCTAAAATTAAAATTTGCGAATTACGAAAAAACGTTCTAGCTAAGGCAATTTTTTGCCATTGTCCTCCACTTGGTTGAATACTATTATTAAATTGCCTTCCAAGCGTCTGATTCAATTTATCAGGATAATCCATAATAAAATCTTCCGATGAAGACTGCCGGATTGCATCAGTCATTTTATTTTCATTCTCAATTTGAGAAATATTCCCGTATCCTACATTTTCTGCAACTGTAGTTTCATATCTCATAAAATCTTGAAACAGAACTCCGATTTGTTTGTACCACCAATTTATATCTATTTTTTTTAGATCTACACCATTAATGAGAATTTGCCCATCGGTTGGATCATAATATCGAAGCAGTAATTTTATGATTGTAGTTTTACCTGCGCCATTGACACCAATGAGTGCTATCTTTTCGCCATCATTTATAGTTAAATTAAAATCTTTTAAAATTAATCTATTCTCAACACCGGGATAAGCAAACGAAACATTTTGAAATTTTATTTCAATATTAGGAGTATTAAAAGTTTTCTTTGATAGAGAATAATCTAAAATTGGTTGTAATTCATATATTTGCTCTGTGTAATTGATCTCTAATGAATCTCGGAAAATGACATTTACTGACTGTCCAAACGACCCAAGTGCGTTTGATAATGTGCCGATTTGATTATTGTAAAAGAAAAAATCCCCAATGGATATTTTATCATTAATTATTGCCCAAAACGCGTATAAACGGCTGCCAATCTCAATTACAAAATTTTCTACAAAATTTATTAAACCAAATGTTAATATTTTGCTTTTAACTAATCCTAAAAGTCTAGAAAAAATTATATCATCCAGCTCTTGCACTCGGCTCCTGATATAATCATTGAGACCGTAGATTCGCATCTCTTCTATGGATGTCTTTCTAAAAAATAAACTTAAATAGTTTCCTTCGCGTCTTTTGACTGGTAGTAATTCTTTATCTACCTCTCTGTATATTGCGTTAAATCTATTCCGATAAAAGATGATTCCACCCTCTATTAAAATGATAATGATCGGTATTAAAAAGTTAAGAGTGACTAAGGAGGCTGTCGCGATAATTGCTTGAAGAAAATATCTAAGTAAATTTGATGATTCCTTAAAAACATTAAGAATTTGAACCTGATTGGATTCAGCTTTTGATAAATTATCTAGAAATTTGGAATCTTCAAATCTTTGTAAATCCAAAGTCTCTAATTTTTTAGATAATTTAAGTTTGTAATACGCCGTATATTCTAGACTCATTTTGTTATCTAAGTATCGATTAAAACACCCGTTCAAAAATGTAATTACCAAATATATGGACGTCGTAACAATAAACGGGACTAAGTGAGATATTGTGATATTTTGTTTCGTTATAATGTGCAAAGAAGCTATATCGACCAACGTTTTTATTCCTATACTCCACAGAAATGGATTAAACGCTCGGGGTATTGAAAGAAGATAAAAATATATAAAAGTTATCTTATTAGTTCTCCATAAGTCTTTTTGACAAAAGATAATTGTACTGAGAAATGATTTCATAATTTTAGTATATTATCATAATATTGAAATAATAAGATATAATTTGTTATGAATTTCACATTTAAAATCTTACCTACCAAGACCGAATCAAAATTGATCGGCATGTTTGGTGATTGTATAAAAGTTAGAATTCATGAAGATAAACCGCAAAGTCACGAAGACACTAATAATTCTAATTTTAAAAATTTAGCTAGAAATTTAATTAAATTTCTAGCTAAAGAACTCGGATGCTCAGAAAAAATGTTTGATATCGTGAATTTCAATCCAGCAAAAAACAAAATTACTTTAAAAATTCCAGATGCTGGTTATGAAATCCTGATGAGTTGGTTGAATTAAATAACTTTTACATCAACAAATTTCTTCCCGTCATCGTAGCTGGCTGTTGTAATCCCATGAAAGTACAGATAGTTGGTGCAATGTCAGCTAATCTACCGAATTGTAATTCTCGTGGTTGACCATCTTTTGTGAGGTAAATAAATGGAACAGGATTGGTAGTGTGTTCAGTATTTGGTTGACCAGTTTGCATATCGATCATGACTTCACAATTTCCATGATCACCTGTGATAATCATTGCGCCATTTAATTCAAGAACTTTTCGATAGACTTTATCAATGCACTCGTCGATAACTTCTACCGCTTTGATAGCGGCGGTCAGATTGCCTGTATGGCCTACCATGTCGGGGTTAGCGTAGTTTATGAGTATAAAGTCATATGCGTTCATCGTAAGTCGATCTATGACAAAATCGGTAATTTTGTACGCGCTCATCTCCGGCATCATATCGTACGTTGCCACTTTTGGAGAATTAATAATCTGCCGATCTTCACCTGGCATTAAAACTCTTTTTCCACCATCAAAAAAATACGTTACGTGTGCATATTTCTCTGTTTCTGCAATACGCAATTGTTTCAATCCAGCATCGGAAATAATTTTACCGAGCGGAGTTACGACATCCTCAGGAGGATAAGCTATAGAGGATGAAATAGTTTTATCGTACATTGTCATCGTGACAAATTTTAATTTATCAAGAAATACCTTACGCTTAAATTCTATAAAATCTGGAATAGAAATTGCTTTTGCCAGCTGTGCCGCTCGATCTTCACGAAAATTAAAAAATATTAAAGCATCTTCATTTTTTACAGTTTCAAGTTTTTTATTGTGCGTGATAGAAATTGGAGTAATAAATTCATCCGTCTCGCCTTTCGCATATGCCGCTTCCAAAGCTTTCTTTGGATCATCAAATATTACTTGTGACCCTTCTGTTAACAAATTGTAGGCTATTTCAGTACGATCCCATTTATCGTTTCGATCCATAGCGTAATAACGACCAACTATGGAAATGATCTTACCTACACCACGCCTTTTGCATTCATCTTGAATCTGCGGCAAGTAATTTTTGAAATCGTTCACACCACTATCCCTACCATCGGTAATACAATGAATAAAAACTCTATCTTTCAATTTATGCATCTGGCAAAATTTTATTAGAGCAAAAAGATGTTCTAGACTAGCATGCACTTCGCCTGTTGAAATCAATCCAACCAAATGAAGATTTCCGCCGGTCTTTTGGATGTAATCCGCAGCTTCCTCAAAAGCAGGATTTGTATAAAAAGTCTGACCGATAATAGCATTGTTGATTCTAGGCAAGTATTGAAAAACTACATATCCAGCGCCAATATTCATATGTCCGACCTCACTATTCCCCATGATTCCATGAGGCAACCCGACATGTGAGCCGGAAGCGTAGAGATAACCATGTGGAAAAGATTTCCAAAGTTTATCCATGGTAGGAGATTTTGCATTGGTTACAGCATTCCCACGTGATGGTGGTGCGATTCCATAGCCATCAAGTACAACTAGAACAACTGGCTTAGGTCTATTTGGCGACATTTTATACGATAATAAAATTATTTTCTTACCTAACTAATATACAGAATTTTAGTGTGTGAAGTCAAAGTTAAAAATTTAAACGGTTTAATAGTTGTATGGTTTGTTGATTGTATAGTAGATAGTTTGGGAGTTATTTATTATTAACGAAAAATAGACATCGGAATATATTCTCCACTTTGCAGGAGGAGATGTCACAGAGTGACAAAGAAGTTCTTCCTGTATCCTGTGATTTCGAATCGGACGTCGTCCGCATATCTAATGAGAAATCTATCGAAAAAATTTATTAGTTTTTTTATCCAAAGGAGTTGCCACGTTACTATTGTTCCTAAAAATCCAACTATTCAACTCTCAAACTATTTGGCTTTACCTTACGTTATATAAAAAGTAATTATAGATGAAGATTTGGTCGAACCAGTCGCATTAGAGATCTCAGCATATACTTGATAGGTGCCTACATCCGTTAATTTTGATAAATCATAAGATACGGAATAAACGTCTGTGGCATTAGCTGTTTGTGTAGCACCGATTTGTACATAATTGCCGACTCCGTTCTTTTGCGCGTAAAATTTCACAGTAGATATTACATTGCTTGGATCTGTCGCTGCTGCGGTAACAGTAATCACGCTTTTTGCGATAGATTTATTATTTGTCGGAGCTGTGATATTGATATTAGCCGAATCGATACTAGATGTGACGGTAATATATACCACATCTTGACCTGTTTTTCCTGTTGAATCAGTCCACACCGCCTTGATCGAATATAATCCTGGTGGAGTAGCGATAGGAATGGTGTAAGTGGCATTGTATGGAGCCGTTGTATCTTCTGTAATAAACGTCGATACCCCAACTGAGTTAACAAAATAAAATTTCATACTTCCTGTCAAACCCACCGTTGTCGCTGTGATATTAGACATCGTATCTCCAGCATTATATTGAACTCCCGTTGTAGGTGAAGTAATTTTGGTTAAAATACTACCATCTGATGTACGTGGGTCTGTGCAATAATCTGTCGGTGGGAGCTGGCCAAGATTTTTTTGATTAAAATCGTCGACCTGTTTCTGGATAAATGCTCGACCGGTTAATGTTTCATATCTGACAAAAGTTTGATCCTTCGCCACACCAGCTATTTCATCGGCTGAACTTGCTAATTTTAATGTTCCGTTACAATCAGTTACTCGCAGTTTCAAATGTACGTTATCTAATTTTGGATATTGACCATCGATGAATAATCCCGTTCCTTTTGGACAATTGATTGTATCGTTGGCTAAATACCCCGTATCTGTACATATAGATTTATCAACAATACCAGCGGGTCGTACGAATTTATCTTTTGGATATTTCGTCAAAACCTGACTCATGTATGGAGTCCACATTACTTGACCTAGTTTTTCACCCACAGCCAAAGGTTTTAATGGAGCATTATTGCTATTTCCTGCCCACACGCCAGTCAGTAGACCACCGCAGAATCCCCAGAAAACAATTGACGTAGGTAAACCATTTGGGCCTGCATCATTTGTTCCAGTTTTACCACCACAGTCATACCCTAATCTACGAACTGTTTGAACTGTACCGTAATTTCGAATCACGTTGTAGATCAACCATGGATAACGAGCATCAATTACTCTAGTTCCATCAGTTTTTTGATGTTGATAGATAATATTTCCTTCACGATCAGTTATTGTTTCAATAGTATAAAGATTTTGTCTAACTCCCATATTTGCCAATGTCTGATATGCCTGTGCATGATCAACGGGACGAATTGAAGTAGCTCCTAAAGTAGCTGTTAGTCCATCACTTTTTATCTGTGCAACTTCATCATCTCTATAACCAAACTTCCCTAGCAAGTCGCCAAAATTATTTGATCCACCAACCATAAGAGATTGGACAGCAGGACGATTTAAAGAATTATTTATTGCAAAATCTGTAGTAACTCCTATACCAGGATGATCACCAATAGAAAAATTTTTTGGCGAATATCCTCCACCAAAATCAATAGGAAAATTTTGCCAGACACTGCTGGTAGAGATACCGGGCACATTAAGAATCGTATTCATATAGTTAAAAGGTTTCATTGACGATCCTTGAGAAACACCAGCTCCCTGGCTCAAAACATCAAATTGACCGTTCAACACTCCTGTTGTATCAGTAGAATTGAAATTAGCAGATCCAACGTAAGCTTTAACTGCACCAGTTTTCACATCAACAGAGATCATAGCCGAATTGTTGGCTCCAAATGTACCTAATCGTGAATTACGCCCACAGTAAGCACAAAGATTGTAGATTATTTCAGAATTATCAGATATTTTTGAGACTTGCTCAGTAGCTTTAGCCTGCATATCAGAATCTAGAGTAGTGAAAATCTTTAGTCCACCAGATGTTATTACATTCTGTATTTCATCATCCGTCTTATCTTTGTATTGTGGTAAACCTTTTAAAACAGTACGTAATTCTTTCTCTACGATTCCATCATTTGCCGTAAAATGGGGTGCAAAAGAATCCGTTTTCGAAAAATTATATGCAATTTTTTCATTACGAGCATCTTTTATTTTTTGTAAATCAATCTTATACCCTTGATCTTTATTCAAAATGTCGGCTATCTCGTACATGTTATCCAAAACATACCTTTCTCGAAAACGATTGAGCGGAATCCGATTACCATCAGAATCAAGTTCAGTACTTTGATTTGTAGGATCACTTTCGACGGTAGGAGCGAATACTGAGGGTTGTTGCGGAATACCAGCCAATAGGGCACCTTCTGCGTAAGTAAGATCTTTTACTTCTTTATTAAAATAAACTTTTGCAGCACGTTTTAATCCAGTAATTGTACCTCCAAAAGGTATGGAATTTATATAAAGCTGAAGAATTTCATTTTTGGTAAATTTATTAGTGATTTGAATTGCAAGAATTAACTCCTGTACTTTTCGTTTTAAGCTTCTCTGGTCACCGACTAAATTTACTTTGACAACTTGCTGAGTAATCGTACTACCTCCTTGTGTTTGCTTCTTCACCACAGTGTTTATCAATGCTCGAGCCAATCCCAATACATCAACACCTTTATTTTGAAAAAAAGTTTTGTCTTCAGCAGCTACAAAAGCGGTACGGACATAGTCTGGCACATCATCTATTTTAATAAATTCTCGACTCTCTGCGCCGGAAATTCTGCGTAGTTCTTGATTATCTGCAGAGTAAATTATCGAGTCACCAAGGTTGGAAATCTGTTTAAAAGGATTATTAGGATCTATTCCTGTGGTTGATTTAGAAATATCAGCCACGTATGCTGCGGCTACGATACATCCAGCCAAAACAGCAAGCAAAAAAACAAAAGAAGTAGAAATAATTACTCTTTTGAATAATATTATGTATGGATTTCGATTTTTTTTCTTTTTCGATGGAGAAGAAATATCTTTCTTCTTGTCAAATATTTTTTTGAATAAAGAATATTTGTACGCATCCCTACTACGATTTCGTCCCACAGAAGAAATATTTTCACGATGTCGACTCACATTAGTTTTATTTACTTTCATCATATTTTTCAAACTTTAACAGTGTATATAATTTTATCAGAAATTAAAAGAGTTTTATTAATGACACTTTACTTATTTAACTACGCGCACAATAATCGTATCAATAAATATTTAATGATAGAAGGGGTACTTTTAGCAATGATATGGGTGACTTGCTAATTTGACCATCCTGTGATAAAAATCAAATTATAGTAATATCTTATTGAACTAAATATGAGTAAAGAAAAAATAAACTCTGTACCATTGCTTCCTATCAACGGGAGAATTTTAGTAGAACCAGAAGAGGCAAAACAAACTCAATCCAAAAGTGGATTATATTTGGCTGAGTCTAGCTCTTCATCCGAGAAACCTCAACGAGGCATAGTCGTCCGATTAGGACTAGAAAAAGTTGATGAAAGCGGGAATAAAGTGGCTTTTAATGTGAAAGTAGGAATGACCGTAATGTTTGCTCGGTACGCAGGTGATATGGTGGAATTTGATGATAAGAAGTATTTATTGATGGAAGAAAAGGATATTTTGGCGATTTTTGAAGACTGATTTTCTTTGTCATTGCGAGGAGTTGTAAAACGACGTGGCAATCCCGTTGGATAATCTTAACTAGTTCTTTTACTCGACGAGATTGCCACGTCACTATCGCTCCTCGCAATGACAGCTTCGTAACTTTGTGGTTAAATTTTTAACTTCTAACTAATTTTATATTTGAATTAAAACTTTATGGCAAAAATGATTGTTTCTGGAGATACTGCTCGTAATAAAATCCGAAAAGGTTTAGCGAATGCTGCTGCGGCTGTAACGTCTACTCTCGGTCCAAAAGGGAAATTAGTCGCTATCACAAATACTTATGGCGCACCGACTATTACAAAAGATGGAGTAACTGTAGCTAAATCTATTGAATTTGCTGATCCTACAGAAAATATTGGTGCTGCGATAATCAAACAAGTTGCTACAAGAACTAATGATGTGGCTGGTGACGGCACGACTACGGCAACTGTTCTGACACAGGCAATATATGAGGCATCGCAGAGATTTGTCACTGCGGGAGCAAATGTTTCTGAAATAAGTCGTGGGATTAACCTAGCTGTCTTAGAAACTGTCAAAATTATTGAGAAAATGGCCATAACTATTTCCACCAAAGATCTGGATAAATTAAAAAACGTAGCAACCATCAGTGCTAATAATGATCGTAAGATTGGTGAAAAAATTGCCGAAGTATTGGCAAAAGTTGGTCAAGATGGAGTTATTTCCGTAGTGGAATCTCAGTCTTTGGAACAATTTTCATATGAGGAAGTCACTGGTTTACAAATTGATCGTGGATATATTTCTTCATATTTTGTAAGCGATTCTGAAAGAATGCAGGCTGTGATTGAAGATGCTTATGTTTTCGTGACTGATAAGAAAATTTCCAGTGGCAAGGAGCTAGTAGCAATTCTAGAAAAACTAGTCCAAGGAACTGGAAAAAAGAATATCGTATTAATAGCCGAAGACGTGGATGGAGAGGCATTAGCTACTTTGATTTTAAACAAACTCCGTGGTGCGCTAAATGTGTTGGCTATCAAAGCACCTGGATTTGGTGATCGACGCAAGGAAATGCTACAAGATATCGCTGTTTTGACAGGTGCCACTGTGATTACAGAAGAGCTAGGTCGAACACTCGAAAGCACTACGATCGGAGATTTTGGTCAATGTGGACGTGTCGTAGCAACTAAAGATGACACGACATTTATCGAAGGAAAAGGAAATAAGAAAGAGATAGACGCTCGTATTGCCCAAATTAAGTCTCAAATCGAGAACACGACCTCAGATTATGATAAAGAAAAACTAAAAGAAAGATTCGGTAAATTGACTGGTGGCGTAGCTATAATCAAAGTTGGCGCTTCAACCGAAGTAGAAATGAAGGAGCTAAAGGATCGAATAGATGATGCACTTCACTCCACTCGAGCCGCTCTTTCCGAAGGAATCGTATCTGGTGGGGGTGTAGCTTATCTCGACGTGGCTACCGAATTGAAGAAGTTGAAATTGGTGGGAGATCAACAATATGGCGTAGATATTATGGTGCGAGCTTTGCGCGAACCAGCATTGACTATTTTACGAAATGCAAATGTGGATGCTCCTGAAAAAATAGTCGCCGAATCTGGCAAAGGTATTGGTTATAATTCGCTAACTAACGAAAGCGGAATCGACATGATTAAATCTGGCATCATTGATCCTGCGAAAGTAGTTCGAATCGCTATTGAATCCGCTGCATCAGCAGTCAGCACTTTGGAAGCTGTATTCCACGTAATCGTTGACGTCAAAGAGGAGAAAGAAACTCCATCTGGTAATACAGGAATGGGTGGCATGGGAGATATGGATATGGGAATGTAAATTATAATCCACAGTTAGCAAGTAATGATTGGTGTGTAATCCCGGATAAAGTAAAAGTCCGGGATTTTACATTTTGCTGTTATTCCCGACGCATTAGTCATCAGGATTCAAGGCCTTAAATATTACCCACCACTTGTCCTGAACCGATCCATTGGATTAGAGTGATTGAAAAGTAATATTAATTTCTTATTACTTTTGGAAATTAATATTATTTATTCTCGAATATCCGCGTGTTTTTGGATTGCGTCGTAGGATCGTGTATAGCAAACGACTCACGCGCTGGCTTTTGCTTCTTTTCTCCACAGAAAAGAAGAAAGAGAATACAACTTCATAAGATTTCATTTAACCGGTGGTGCCGAAAGACAAAAACATTAAGCACAACAAGGGAAAAGAGATCCTTCGCATACGCTCAGGATGACAGGACAGAAATGGATTCCCGTCTTTACGGGAATGACAGCGAGGGGAATGAGTGCTCGCATTCGCGAGAGATTGCGACACAAACGCTCGTAATGATAAAAAAAATCCCTACGGCTATCTGCCGTAGGGATCGATGATTTACTTAAAAATCTATCTGAGTCAAAAAATATCTGACCTTCGAGATCCAGTGATCAGGTGGTACACAGTAAATCGGTCCGATTGACTCTGGTGTGTTGTAACCTCTTGCATAATAATAGCCAGATAAATAGCTAAAATATGCATCCAAAGACTCATCATACGATGTAAAGATCCGACCTGTCATCCAACCCCAACAGTTATAAGGTTTGAAGTTGATAGTACAAAAGCTAGATTCGATACCAGATATAGCTACAACCATACTAGATGGAGCACCATATTTTTCTTCTAGCAACGCTATCTTCAATCCATAACCGTATAATGGAGAATTTTTAGTTGACAAAAAAGCATTTATTTTAGCTGCTTTTTCATTTAACTGAGCAATTCTCTGATTCTCTTTTGCTACCCTCTCTATGTCAGCTATCTCAGCTGGAGTAAGAGGTTGTTTACCAAAACCAATGTTTATATCTTCAGCAGTATTAATAGCGTCTTTATTGCCATTTAGATACTTGTTTATTTCATAAGCCGATAGAGTCTGAGCATTTACATGCGTCTCAAACGGTTGTATGAAAAACTGAAAAAAGAATATAGCAAAAACCAGGATCTTAAACCTCGCTAACTTTACTATTTTGTACGTATTCACATACTTACAAATTAAATTAACCCTCTACTCACCTCTGTATCCCAAACGCGAATACTTTGGTCTGCCTTGAGCGAGCGGAATGTTTGAGCGATTTTTATAGTTTTTAGATATATCTAATATATTCTAATAGTTACAAATTTCCTTTCAAACAAGTCTTATTATAACATAAATGGGGGTATATTTCACTCATATCTTATACAAAAAGCATCCCTCAGGAATTGAGTTTTTTTGGAGGATGCCTTAAACCCCGCTTTTTATAAGAGTTTTTGTGGGCAAGATTTTAAATATACCCCTTTATATAGTTTCTGACAGGGAAATGCTTGACAGTAGGTTGATATAGGAATTTCCGTGCAAAAATGATAACCACAATCACCAACCGTAATCCGCAGCAACAAAACTATCTAACTAATTCCCACTCTATCTGTTAAAATATCTCAATTTTTATCTAAAGCTAAATCACTATGTCCACTTTAAAAGAGCTCAGAGATATCCGTATTGAGAAGCTAAATTCGTTAAAAAAGCTGGGAATAGATCCATATACTGCGAAAAATTTAAAGAACGTAAAAAATATAGATTTAAAAGATAAATTCGAAGAATATGAGGGTAAAGATATTGTTGCTGCAGGTCGAATTATGGCCATAAGATCTCACGGTAAGCTTGCTTTCTTAGATATTTATGATGAAAGTGGTAAAGTTCAGCTTTATATAAAAAGCGATGATATGCCAGAGCCTAATCGTCAAGAAAATCAAATTGGCTTTTCGGAACTGGATTTGTTAGATATGGGAGATTTTATTGAAGGACACGGGATAGTAACGAAGACTCAGCGTGGAGAAATTTCTATTGCTATAAAAAGCATACGGGTATTATCCAAATCGTTAAGACCATTGCCAGAATCATTACAAGACACAGAAATACGATATAGACAGCGATACATTGATATGATCGTAAATCCTGAGGTTAAAAAGATTATTGAGACAAGAAGTCTTGTCGTCCAAAGTATCAGAGAAATGTTGATGAAATATGGCTTTATCGAAGTAGAAACTCCAGTTCTACAGCCAATTTATGGTGGTGCTAGTGCTAAACCATTTACCACAAAACACAATGCTTTAGATAGCACATATTATTTAAGAATAAGTAACGAGCTTTATTTAAAAAGACTAATTGTCGGTGGTTTTGAAAAAGTATTTGAATTTTCTAGAGATTTTAGAAATGAGGGTATCGATCGTGGACACAATCCTGAGTTTACAATGCTTGAATTTTACTGGGCATACGCAGATTACAACGATTTGATGAATCTTACAGAGGAAATAATTAATGATGTGATTATAAAAGTAAAAGGGTCATTACAGTTTGAATTTGAAGGACAAATGCTGGATTTTACCGCTCCATACAAGAGAATTACTTTTAAAGATATTATTCTAGAAAAAACAGGTGTCGATATAGATAAAATAACACGTGAAGATTTAATAGAGGAAATAAAGAAAAGAAAATTAGACATCGGTTTAAATAAGAATCCTCCTATAAAGGATTTACTTGACGAATTTTATAAAGAAACGTGTAGAAAAGGCACGACACAACCCTTCTTTTTACTGGATTACCCTGCGGAAATGATTCCTTTAGCAAAAAAGAAATTTGAAGATCCTACAAAAATAGCTAGCATGCAGCTTGTTTGCATGGGATTCGAGATTATCAAAGCTTATAACGAGCTAAACGATCCTATTGATCAATATGAAAGAATGGCAGAAGAGCAAGTAGCTATCGATTCTGGAACTTCTGAAGAAGCACAGCCCATCGATTTAGACTTTATTAAAGCACTGGAAATAGGAATGCCACCAACAGCAGGTTGGGGAATGGGTATAGATCGATTATGTGCATTTTTGTTAAACCAACACACTCTAAAAGATGTAATCATTTTCCCTACCCTAAAACCTGAACAAAACAAGACTACGAAAGACGTTTTAGATGAAGAATAAAGGATTGAACAATATATTGTTTATATAATATTTTTATACTATACTCGTGAGTCCAGTACCCCTGATTGCCGAAAGGCAGTGTCACGCAAGTGGCTTGTTTCTGAGATTTTCTCAGGTATAGTCGAAGAAATTCACTCTGGACGGAGCTTCCTAAGGGGTTGGAAAGAAGCTACTTTTAACATATAAGACTCCGAGACAGCGACCTCGGAGTCTTTTTGTTTACTAAAGTTTGTTTGATTCTAAATACTAATTCTTTTCAAATATTCTCCTGTATAACTTTTTTTACTAGTCAAAATTCCCTTTAAAGGACCTTCATAAACAAGAGTACCTCCTTTATCACCACCGTCAGGACCCAGATCAATAATCCAATCGGATGTTTTGATCACATCTAGATTATGCTCAATGACAAGCACTGTATTTCCTTTTTCAACCAAGAAGTGAAGAACATGCAATAATTTATCGACATCGGCAAAGTGTAAACCGGTTGTTGGTTCATCTAGTACAAATAACGTTTTGCCAGTATCACGTCGGGATAATTCAGTTGCTAATTTGATTCTTTGTGCTTCACCACCTGATAACGTAGTCGCCGCTTGACCAAGTCGAATATAGCCTAAACCTACGTCGTTTAGAACTTCTAGATATCTACGAATACGATTTTGCGCCTCAAAAAATACAATTCCTTCTTCAACCGTCATTTGCAAGACATCATAAATATTTTTCCCTTTCCAATCTATTTCTAGAGCCTCTCGATTGTATCTTTTACCTTTACACACATCACACGTAACATATACATCGGGAAGAAACTGCATTTCTATTTTTTTTACTCCATCACCTTTACACTCTTCACATCGACCACCTTTCACGTTGAAACTAAATCGACCTGGCTTGTATCCACGCATTTTGGATTCATTGGTTGCGGCGTAAAGCTCACGAATAATTGTGAAAAAACCAACATAAGAAGCAGGATTTGATCTGGGAGTACGACCTATTGGGGATTGATCTATTACGATCATCTTATCTATATTTTCTTTGCCATGGATTTCTTTCATTTCACCAGCTGATTTATGACTTTTGTTAAAATAATTTGTCAGGTGTTTTGCCAGAATATCATTTACTAGCGTGGATTTACCTGATCCAGAGACACCAGTCACTGAGATAAATTTCCCAAGTGGAATACTAATATTAATATTTTTTAAATTATGCTCTTTAGCACCAATAACTTTAAGCGAATTTGAATCGGTGATTGTGATTCCCTCTATTTTTTTCTGAGTCAGCTTATTATATTTTTTACCTACCTCCAGAACGTGATTCAGATATTGACCTGTTTTACTATTTTTATTCTTTTTTATCTCATCATATGTGCCTAGTGCTATGATCTGACCTCCATGCTCGCCTGCTCCTGGACCCATGTCGATAATGTAGTCTGATGCAGCCATAGTATCTTCGTCGTGCTCTACAACGAGAACGCTATTGCCAAGATCACGAAGTTTTTTTAATGTTTCAATTAATCTATCATTATCTTTTTGATGTAGACCGATGGAAGGTTCATCAAGAACGTATAAAACACCGGTTAAGCCTGATCCGATTTGCGACGCAAGACGTATTCGCTGAGCTTCTCCTCCGGATAAAGTGCGCGCCGTACGAGACAAAGTCAAGTAATCCAAACCCACTGCAATAAGGAATTCTAACCTTGCCGATATTTCTTTTATCACTTGTAGTGCAATTTTTTTCTCATTATCAGTTAAAGTGTCTTTTTCGACAATTTTATTAATCCAATTTTTCGCGTCTGATATTGTCATTTTGGTCACCGATGTGATGTTGTGATCCCCGATTCGCACAGCCAGACTCTCTTTTCTTAATCTTTCACCATGACACTCAGGGCAAAGATTTTTGCGCATATATTTCTCGATTTCTTTTTTGATATATTCAGAGTCGGATTCCCGATATCTACGCATAAGGTTAGGGATCACGCCCTCAAATTCAGTTTCATAAGAACCTTCAAATTTTCCACCTTCAAAATCTATCTTTACTTTATGTTCAGAACCATGAAGTATAGCTTTTAAAACCTTCTCATCCAGATCTTTCATCTTTGTTTTGAGGTTGAATTTCATTTTCTTAGAAAGTCCGGCCAACAATCTCATATGCCAGCTATCCGCATCTACCGTACGACTCCACGGATAGATAGCTCCCTCTGCAATTGTTAAATTAGGATTGTAAACAGATTTTTCATCGATTTCTTGGATGGAACCAAGTCCATTGCACGTAGGGCATGCGCCTTGTGGAGCGTTGAATGAAAAATTATTTGGTTCTAGAATTGGTGATGATACTTCTGGATGATTAGGACATGACATCGACTCAGAAAAATATTTATCCATCCATTGATTTTCTTTTTCGCTTTTTTTCTCTACGAGAATTATTAGCTCTGCATTTGCCGTCCTGAGCGCTGTTTCTACGCTATCTGTGAGACGCTGACGAAATTGTTTAAAGTCTTCGAGAGATTTATCGGTGTCGGGATTTGAAGTGTTAAGATTTTCCGACGGGATTGCCGCGTTGCTAACGCTCCTCGCAATGACAGACTGAAGTTCTATATCAGATTTCTTCAGAACTAAACGATCGATTACAACATCAATATTATGTTTTTTTTGTTTATCTAGCTTTATTTCTTCTTCTAGATTGCGCACTTCTCCATCCACTCGCACGCGGACAAACCCTTTCGCTGACAAATTAGAAAAAAGCTCTTCATATTCTCCTTTTCTACTTTTAATAAGAGGCGCTAAAACCATTATTTTTATCTCATCTTGAGAAGTCTCGTCGGGTAAATGAATAATCTCATCCACGATATCTTGTACACTTCGAGACTGGAGAACGGTGTCACAAATATAACAATGTGAGTGGCCCGTACGGGCAAAAAGTAACCTCATGTAGTCATAAATTTCCGTCACAGTACCAACGGTAGAACGTGGGTTGTGGGATGCAGATTTTTGATCTATTGAAATTGCTGGCGCCAGTCCAGTAATCAGCTCTACATCAGGTTTTTCCATTAAGCCTAAAAATTGACGTGCGTAAGCACTCAGGCTTTCGACATAACGTCGCTGCCCTTCTGCATAAATCGTATCAAATGCCAGTGAAGATTTTCCCGATCCGGATAATCCAGTTAGAATAACAAGTTTTTCTTTTGGTATTTCGACACTAATATTTTTGAGATTGTGGACACGCGCTCCTTGAACCGAGATTCTTCCATTTTCGAATACGTTTTTTTTATCAGCCATGTTTTGTGTTAAACCTGATATTTTAACACAAAATGGAATTGAGGTTCAAAAGCTCGATAATTTTAAAATTATGAAGATAATGGTTTTGAACCAGATAATTTTCCATCCTCTGCTACGAAATATACCATTTTTTGTGTAATTGCAAACTGCAAATCTATAATATTAATGATTTCTCTATATCCTTGCTCAGATCCTAACAGAACATCTGGAAATTTGTATGGATTTTGATCAGAACCATCTCCTGTCTCCACAATTGATCGAAAAACAAGTATGTGCTCGCTTTCATTTTTAGTGAACGATCTTCCATTAATTCCAATTAATTCATAACTTATACCAAGAGTTCCATCTGGCATCCTTCGAACTTCTGCCATTTTAGATACGCTTGAACTATCAGGTCCCTTCAATAAAAACGGTTCTTGTATAGAAACACTAATTGTTGTTTCTATAGTTTTAGATTCTTCTCCCAGTCCAAAATTTTCACGCATAAACGTCGTATAATAATATGTAAATTATCAACATTATAACGTAGAAACCTCAAAAACTCTATATTTATAAGCCATATTCAGATTTTTATGTAATATACCTTGCACTTAACATTCTGAAAACCTAAAATAGTGGATTGAATAAAAATTATGAAAATATATTTCATAGGTATCGGTGGAGCCGGGATCTCTGCGTTGGCTCTAATGTGTAAAGAAAAAGGTTATGAAGTAAGCGGCAGCGATATGAAATTATCGTCTATGACTGATATTCTAAAAGAAAATGGAATTAAAGTTTTTGACCAAGAAATTCCAGAGAATCTGACTGCTGATTTAGAACTTATAATTTATACCGCGGGAATCGTAGGATCTGGTCAAGCTTTGCTGGAAAAAGCTAAGGAAATAGGTATTCAATGCGAAAAACGTGAGTATTTAATTAATCAATTAGTAAAAGACTATATTTCTATTGGTGTAGCCGGAACTCACGGGAAGACTACAACAACAAGTTTATTGACTCACTGTCTAATAAAACTTGATCAAGATCCAAGTTATCTAATCGGTGGAATATTACAGACAACAGATAAAAACGCCAATCTAGGTAAAGGAAAATACTTTGTATGGGAAGCTGACGAATTTTCAAACGCGTTTCATGGCGTTCATCTCAATCACGCTATTTTAAACAATGTTGAGTACGACCATCCGGATTTTTTCAAAACAGAGCAAGATTACTTCAATTCTTTTAAGTTTTTTTTGGAAAATAATATTTCAGAAAAGATATTTATAAATGGTGATGATAAAAATATTGAGGCTGTTATTTCATCTTCAGAAAAAATTAAGGAAGAAAGATTAATAAAATTCGGCTCTGGAAGTGAGAATAATTATGTTTTGGATAAAGAAGAAATTGTATATCACGGATCGGAAATGTTCTTTACGATAAGTAATAATGATAAAAATTATCCTATCGAAACGAAATTAAATGGCACGCATAATTTATACAATATTTCTGCTGTATTTTCTATACTTACAGAGCTGGGTTTCCAAGCAAATCAAATCGTAAAAGCGATTAAATCTTTTGAAGGCTCCGGCCGCAGATTTGAACAAGTTTATGAAAATGAGCATGTTCTGGTCATTTCTGATTATGCTCATCACCCAACGGCGATAAAAACGACAATTGAAGGAGCTAAATCCAAAGGATTACCTGTAATTGCCGTGTTTGAACCTCATCAATATGCAAGAATCACCGCATTGTACGAAGATTTTTGTAACTCATTTAATCAAGCGGATGAAGTTTTAATCTTGCCAATATTCGTATCTCGAGAATCCGCTCCGCCAGCTGATTTTATTCATCAATTCGTGAAAGATATAAGAAATACTAACACCTCTTATGTTGAAAATAATCAAGAATTGATAAATAAAATAAAAGAATATCATGGTGATAAAAAATTATTTCTCTGCATGTCAGCCGGATCTCTCGATCAAGATCTCAAAAAACAATTACACTCAGACGATTAATTTGTTATAATTCCGTATTTGATTAGATCCTGAATTAGCCATAGGCCACTTACGCAGTTCAGGATGACGATTAAATTGCATTTCGACGAAGTAAAACGAAGTTGAATGCCGAAGTAGCTCAGTTGGTAGAGCGGCGGTATCGTAAACCGTAGGTCGCGGGTCCGAATCCCGCCTTTGGCTCTGATTTATCTTCTTTTTAAATTCCCTAATGAAACCCAATAACGAAAACTTTATCAATAACTTTTTAGAATTTTATTTTACAAATAAGAAATTCACTATTCCTGCAACATTTGCATTAATGTTTTTCTTATATCAATCGCTTCAGGAGCAGCCCTTTCTTCATGATTTAGAATATGGTGGAATTGTTTCAACAGATTATTCTGTAACGTTACCGCAAAGCAATAATGCTTTTGTGACTTCGTAGTAAATATCAATAGCTCTGTGCGAAAATCCATCTATATTTAGCGTCTTTACCGCAAAAAATACATTTTCCGTTTTCTTCTGGAGCATCGGAAGGTAAACATCGAGTCGAGGCTTTAGTTTCCTCTTTAATTTTTTTCTCACAATCAGCATCTTCACACCAAAATGCGCGAAGAAAACCTTTTTTTGTTTCTAGAATTTGTTTGAATTCATCATAAGAATCTACAACATGTGTATTTTCGTTTAAAAATTTTAAAGCAGAAGAATATAATCCGTCATGAATTTCATCAATTGTGGTTTTCACTTTTTCAGTAAGAGAATCTTGATCAACACTTATCTTCTCGAAAGTATCACGTCGAACTAACGTAACCGAATTTGCGGCAATTTCATTTTGACCAATCTCTAATCGAATCGGCACACCTTTTTGTTCCCATTTATTTATTTTGAAACCAAGGCTTTCATCATTACGATTATCGATTTGTACACGGATATTAATAGCTTTCAATTTCTTCAGAACTTCTTGTGCATATTCATCAAGTGCTGAATTTTCTTCATCTGTGTTTTTTGGTTTTTTGGCACAAAGAATTATCACCTGCACAGGCGCTACACGTGGCGGAAGTTTTAAACCATTATCATCGCCATGTGTCATGATTAAACCGCCGATAGACCGAGTGGAAAATCCCCAGCTTGTTTGCCAAGCAAATTGATTTTCACCATTCTTATCTTGAAATGAGATATCAAAAGCTTTAGCAAAATTCTGACCTAAATCATGAGAAGTACAGCTTTGGAGAGCTTTTCCATCTGGCATCAGGGTTTCATATGTTAGAGTCATCACGGCACCAGCAAATTTTTCACTTTCAGACTTCCTACCTATAAAACCTGGTAAAGCTAGAAATTCTCGATAAATTTTTTCATACATTTTGATTGCCCAATCCACGTAACTTAGCGATTCTTCATGAGTAGCGTGCGCAGTATGACCTTCTTGCCAGAGAAATTCGCTCGTACGTATAAATGGAAAAGTGCGTTTTTCCCAACGTACTACATTGTTCCATTGATTGATAAGTATTGGCAAATCGCGCCAGGATTGAACCCATTTACTATAAGAATCATACATGATAGTTTCGCTTGTCGGACGCACGACAATTTTTTCGGTTAGCTCTTCACCTCCTGCGTAAGTAACTATCGCTAGTTCTGGCGAAAATCCCTCCACATGTTCTTTTTCACGTTTCAAGAAAGATTCCGGAATAAAAAGTGGAAAATATGCATTTGAAATACCTTGTTCTTTTATCTCGATATCCATTTCTCGTTGTATATTTTCCCAGATTGCATATCCATACGGACGAAAAATGATCGTACCTTTTACTGGGCCATAGTCAACTAGTTCAGCATTCTGGACGAGGGTTAAATACCAATCAGAAAAGTTTTCAGATTTTTTTGGAAAGTTTTTTTTGTCAAACATTTTATTTAGATTTTTTCTTCTTCCGGATTTTACCAGAATCTTCTCCTGGTTTCGACATATCCTCACGGAGTTTGTCTTCCGTCACTTGTCGCAAATGCGATTTAGCTACATTTTCGATATATGGACGTTGTTCATCTGAATTAACAGACTGAGCCATTGAATTTGGTATTTCATGTGCACGACGAGGATCACGATTGGAGAAAGCAGGAATGTACATGTCACTTTTTTTCTTAAAGACTTTTTCATCTTCTTCTATTCTCTTTTTATGACGAAATATAAACTGCAAAATCCATAAAACTATTGCCACACCTACTAATATTGCTGCGTAAGCATATACACTAGTGTACAAAGCTTCTACAAAAAATCTCATTATTGAATTTCCTAGTTTAGCTGTAGCATCTGCTACGTCGATACTAAAGACGGCGGACATTTGTAGATCACCACCTTTGAAATTAATTAACGGTAAAATTAAATATTGTAAAACTCCACCAAGAGTACCGAATCCAATTGCAGTAAGCAGAAATGTTGATGCAAAATATCTAAAATAGAAGTTGCCACTCACGACATTTAACAAAAATATTATTAATAATAAAACTACTGAAGCTGCGGCACCAATTGTTATAGCATTTTTAGCCAAAGGATAATTTTGTCTGATGCTATCCAGATAATCTTTTATTCGTGCATCTACAGGAAGCTGAAGATTAAAAAGACCTTTAATTTTTTCATTTGAAATACTTTTGTTCACGACAGCTGAGACTTGCGCCGTAATATCTGCAGTAGAAGAGGAAGGTTTGCATATGATCGGATCTCCGGAGTTTAGCTGTCTTGTAAAATCAGCATCTGAAGGGCATTTTGGTAACGTTAATATATTTTCAACGGTGATCAGTGTTATATTAGATTTCAAATCATCAGTATCAGCCAGAGTGATCGTGGCATTTACCGCAAGAAATTTATCAATAGAATCTTCTTTATTATTTAAGTATTTTACGATTCCAGTCAAATTATTTTCATATTGTTTAGCTATTTCATTTTTTTTGACAAGCTTTTCTTTGATATAATCTTTTACTTTTGGTGTGATGACGATGGCTTTAAGCTGTGGAATATTATTACTCAGTTGCTCAGAAACAAAAGTCGTTATTAGATTCTCTGTGTCATCATGCGTAGTACCATTTTGTAAAGCCTTCGTATAGCTTTGATCGTCGAGAAAAATTCCGGTCAAAATATTGGAAAGTAATGTGATGTATAAGACAGGCATCAATATTAAAACCAATAAATAGCTAAAACAGCCGGCTAGCAATTTCATATTTAGAAATTAATTGGCATAGCATATCATAAATATTTTTGTAACCACAGAGTGTTGTCATTGCGAATATTTAGTGTGTTATCCCGGACGAATGATTAATGAGATCTGGGATCCAGACCTAGATTCCCGATCGCTAACGCCGTCGGGAATGACACACTTTGTGTCTTAGTGACTTTGCGGTTAAGAATTCTATTTATCACTGTGGTAAAATTATCTCCAACTTATTAACTCTTTAAACGCGTGACCCCGTCAACAACCTTGAATAAAACTTATCTTGAAAAACTTACTCCAGAACAGCTAATCGCCGCTACGGGAATTAATGGACCGATGATGGTAATCGCAGGTCCAGGCACTGGGAAAACCCAAGTAATAAGTGCACGTATAGCGTATATTCTAGAAAATACAGATACCAAACCTGAGAATATTTTAGTTTTAACTTTTACAGATAGCGGAACTATTGCCGTAAGAAAAAGATTAAAAAGTTTTATTGGAAATACTGCATACTATGTCAATATTTATACTTTTCATTCATTCGCGGAAAGCATAATCGAGAGATATAAAAATTATTTTAGCAGTCTGGGTGAGCAGGTAATCGGAGATATCGATCAGATCAAATTAATTAGAAAAATTCTAGATGATGGTAAATTTGATAGATTAAAACTTCTCGACGATCCGTATTATTACACTCGTGATATATTGAGAAGTATTGGAACGTTGAAAAAAGAGGCTGTGACGCCTGATTTGCTTTTCACGAAATTAAATTCTGAAATTATCGATCTGCGTGATGATCCACAAAATTTTAATAAACGTACAAATAAACTAAAAGTAGAACCTCAAAATAAAATAAAAAGTTTAGAAAAAACTCTTGAACTGGTTGATATTTATAAAAATTATCAGGATGAATTATTAAAGTCAAAAAAGCACGATTATGACGATATGATTTCATCAGTTCTAGATGAAATAAAAAGAAATGATGAACTTCGCGCTGATTTACAGGAAAGATATCAATATTTCCTGGTCGATGAATATCAAGATACTAATGGCGCACAAAACCAAATTGTAGATTTACTTTCTGCAAACATTTATGGCGATGATCCTGATCTTTTTGTCGTGGGTGATGACGACCAGAGTATTTATAGATTTCAAGGTGCATCGCTGGCAAATGTACTATTTTTTCATAAAAAATATCCAAATGCGAAAATTGTTACAATGAATAAAAGTCATCGTAGCACGCAGGTAATTCTGGATGGAGCTATGTCCGTGATTGTGAATAATAATGAACGACTAGTAAATGTAATGGGTGGAGAGGTAAAGAAAGATCTGGTAAGTGAAATAAAAAGTGCTGATTCCACAATCGAAATTGATAAATTTGATCTAAATAGATATGAGGATATTTGGATCGTTAACAAAATTAAGGAATTAGTAAAAAGTGGAACTGAATATTCCGATATTGCTGTATTGTTTCGAAAAAATGCGACGATTACTGATTTTTCAGCTTTATTATTATCTCATGGCATTCCGATAACATCGGACAAATCATCAAATATTCTTGACGACACTGACATCGCAAATTTAATTTCGTTAATTAGATGTATAGCAAATCCCGCTGATGATGTTTTATTTTATCAATCTATGTGCCAAAAATGGACTGATGTGAAGCCAACGGATGTTGTGAAATTTTCTATTTTGAGAAATAAAAGACATGTTAATTTTTTTACGTTGGCATTAGATGTTGATACTCTACAAAGTGAAGGAATTGCTGGCGGAAACAAGACCGATACAAAAGATGTGAAAAACTTCGCTCTATTTGCAAATAATCTAGATAAAGATAATGTTACTCAAAATAAAATCACACTTTTCGCAGAAAAAATTGCGGAATTAAATGGAGTTTTACAAACTGAATCTTTTTTAAAATTTTTTGATATTTTGCTGAAACAAATAAATTTCACTGATAAAATCTTGACTCAAAAAAATAGATTAACAAAGCTAAATAGGCTTGCAACTATTTTTGATGAAATAAAATCACACGGAAAAGACTTTACCTATCAAGATTTTTTAAACTACATAGATATTGTAGAAGAATTTAACATGACTATTCCCGAAAAAATAATGGAGACCGAGAGTAACAGTGTAAAAATAATGACAGCCCATAGATCAAAAGGCTTAGAGTACAAAATAGTTTTTATTCCAAAATGTATAGATAAAGACTGGGGAAATCCATTTAACCGAACTAATATTACATTACCCGAAAATATTATTGGAGATAATTATCGGAGTAAAGACGAAAAAAATGAAGATGAACGCCGACTTTTTTACGTGGCTATGACTCGAGCTAAAGATCAGATTTATATATCTTATTCGGATAAATATGAAAACGCTGATGGAGTAAAAGAAACTATGCCTAGTATTTTTGTGAGTGAGCTTGATCCAAAAATTGTTACCGTTCAATCTCCGGAAATTCAGCTCTCCGAGCAAGATGTTTTAAATGAGTTTTTAATCGAAGATAATATTGCTTTAGGACATGTCGAATCCGAAGCATCTGCACATTTACAAAAAAACAATTCTGGAAGTATGGAAATTGTTGATGATCTTGATCCCGATGAAAAAATTATTATCCAAAATGCGATAGAAGATCTGAAAATGAATGCCACTGGATTGAATAATTTTCTACAATGCCCTAGAAAATTTTATTATGGAAATCTGCTCCGAATCCCACAGCTGAAAAAAGATCGTCAGAGTTTTGGTACCGCTATGCACAAAGCCTTGGAAAATTTTCATAGTGAATTTAACGAGAAAAATATTTTACCAAGTAAAGAATTTTTTATTGAGCAATTTGAACAGGCTATGGATCGTGAGATTGTGAGCGAGGAATCTAGAGAGAAGTTGTTGGCAAAAGGCAAGGAAGGATTATCAGGTTATTACGATAAATATTTATCAGCGGGAAATATGCGTGCTACATTCACAGAAATGAATTTTGATAAACGAAACGTAAGATTAGATAATATCAAAATTACAGGAAAACTAGACGCCATTTGTATTTCCAAAGATAATGAAGAGCCGATTGCTACTGTAGTAGATTATAAAACTGGAAAAATAAAGTCGCACAATGAAGTAATGAAATTTACGCCAAATGCGGATGGAGAACTAATTCCTTCTGCAAATTATACGCAGCTAATGTTTTACAAAATTTTAACCGATGCGGATAAGACATTTAAATACAAAGTAAAAAGTGGTGTATTGGATTATATCGAGGGTAAAGAGGGAAAATATAATCGTGAAGAATATTTTTATCAAGATGACGAGGTTCAAGTATTCAAAGATATTATCAAATCTACTTACGAAAAAATCCAGCAAATGGAATTTCCAAAGATTAAGAAAGGTAAAATATGTGAGGATTGCGCATTTAATAAGATTTGTTGGGGAGGGTAGATTCAATTAAGAATTGGGAAAACAAATGTGGGTTAACAAAAGGTAAGTTAGGATGTACAATGGCTCCTAATGAAAACTATATATGAGTGAAATACTTTTTTCGAAACCTTCTTTAAATATTGAAACCATTAAGGAAAATAAATTCGTAAATTCTGCGGTGGCGTTGATGGATTTAGCCGGTAACACTTTACAAAAAGCAGGACAAAGAATTTATGAGACTTCTGTGCTTTTAGATTACAAAATCCGAGAATCCATTTTTTTTAAATCGAATACTCCAGTAAAAAAGAAAGAAGTTAAAAAAGCGAAGGCAAACATTCCATTAGGATTGGTTATCGTAGCAATTATGGGAATCGGAGGTTATTATTTATTTAGTCAATTACCAAAAGATGGTTCTCCGAAAGGAGATTGGGCATCAAAGCAATGTCTATTAGAAACTATTCAACCAAATGATTTACTAACTAACCTAAAAGGTGTAACTATAAAGTATCAAATATATCATGGAGATAATTCATTCAAATTAACATATAGTGCAGGAAATCCAAATGGAGGAAAAGATATATCCGAAACCATTGATCCTGCAACCTTGGAAATTCAAAATATACCGAGCATTTCAGATGTTTTAATACCCGCAGAATATGTAAAATCAATATATAAAATTAAAGCAAATCCACGTGATACGCTTGATGTTTCTCCGTATGAAATACTTGAGATGAGAGCTGAACGAAAATTAGTACCAAAGGATCAGCAATGGGATGTTTATGTAAATGGTGTTAATTGCCCAGGCACAAACATGAAAAAAGTATCAACTATTAAATAGTCTTTAATTACTCGATCCCTGGCGATAGACTGCTCCACTCTGGAAATTTTCTAAAGTCTGAGCACCAATGGTACCGATAACAGCATTCAAGTGTATTATTTGATTTGTCTTAGGTTCGACAGTTTTTACACATGTATTTTCAGAAAAGGTAAAAGGCCGTAAAAATATTAATTTATTCTCATATTGCTCATTCCAGGCTTCTGATAATAAATCAAATAAATTTATAAGATACTCCTCAGTCATGTTTGAAGAGGGCAAATGCTCTAAATTTTCGGTAAGTAATACTAATGCGAAAGTTAGAATTTTTTGATTTGGAAATATTTTTGAATCCTCTAATTCGTGCGAAAGATATACTAATTGCGCCGAATCTGTGTTCACTTTATTTTCTGATTCATCAGCGCCTAATGTTTGCTTTTCTTCGACAGATACATAATGTAAAAATTTAAACTCTACTTCACCAGCATATGCATAATCTGGAACATTTTTGCCGTTATATTCTGACATTTAATATAAAAAATTTCCTGATTATATCAGATTAATATTCAATGAATTATTAATGTAGGATATTTGTGGTAAACAGGACTATTTTTCCCCTCTGCGCAATCAAGTTTGAGCATTTTAAAACTGATAGAATCAAATTTTCTTTCATACCCCATATCCAACAGCGCTTGCTTTATTTGAGGTAACTGATTACTTTTTTCTTCAAAAAGACTTTTAGGATACTCACAAAAAATAAATTCACCTATTAATCTATTTAGTTCAAGTAAAGCAAGTGGCACTTGCCAACCTAATCTTCTTTCAAATATATTCAACCTTGGAATATATAAATGTAATTCCGTATCAGGATTACCGCCTGCAAGAACTGTTCTGCGCACAAAATCTCTGGCACCAATTGGTAAAACTAATGGTACGAATACTTCCTCTTGTAAAAAAACATTATTCACGGACGCAACTGATTCTAACGATTAAAACTACATGCATAGTAGTCCTAAATTTTAATTTGTTCAATGTTTTAACTTTCCCTTCATCCTAACGGTCAAATAGGATTTTGTTTTTCGCGTTAGCTCTTCCCCTCAAAAATCTCCTTTATCATTTCCTCCAGCGGCGTAGAATGAATATCAATATCGATGACATTGTATTTTTGTGTAATAGCCGCGATCATTTTTGGCATTTCTGATGGGATTACTTTGTACACGACTTCGTATTTATTTGATTCATAAATATCTCCATATTGTGTGAATTCATCGAGTGCAATTTCTTTGTCGAAAATAAATTTTACATAACGATCTTTGTCATAATTACTTTTAAGTAAATTTATTGAGTCGTCATATACTAAATTTCCTTGATTGATAACTAAGACTCGATCACAAACTTCTTCAATATCATCCATGTCATGAGATGTGAGAATAAGAGTGATCCCAGATTCTTTCTGAATTTTGCGCAGAAACTGTCGGATATTTTGTTTCGCAATAATGTCTAGACCAATCGTCGGCTCGTCAAGAAATAATATCTCAGGATCGTGTAAAATAGCACCAATTAATTCCAGCTTCATTCTTTCTCCGAGAGATAATTTTCGTACAGGTTTGTCTAGATGTTTTTCTACATCCAGTAATTTTGTTAGCTCCTCTACCCGTGATTTAAATTTATCTGAATTTATCTTATATATTTCACGATATAGTTGAAAAGTTTGCATTGCAGTCAAGTCCCAATTTAGTCCAGATTTATTTCCCATTACGAGACCAATTCGCATAAGGAAATCTTTTTTCCGCTCGTTGGGTGTGAAACCAAGCACGGAAACTTCGCCACTAGTCGGATAAATCAGTCCTGTCATCATTTTTGTCGTTGTTGTTTTCCCCGCGCCATTTGGACCAAGGAATGCGACTGATTCACCTTTTTGTACGGTGAAAGAAATATTTTTGACTACTTCAACACTGTTATATTCTGGTTTAAAAATATTTTTAATCCAATTCTTATGAATCCGACTCTTAAAAACTTTTTTGAGGCCTTTAATTTCTATAGCATTCATGTATTTTTTAAATTAATTAAGATGATGCTGATGAATAATTTAGTAAGCAATATTTCCAATATAATATTTTAAGCGTTAGTGTAAAAAATAATGAAGCTAAAGATATGGCCAGTCCCCAATATGGATCAAATTTCCCTAATATTACTGATGTGGCCAAACCCATAGCAATTCCAATTGGTAATAAAGATAAAAAAACTGATTTTAAAACAGGATGATAACCATCGACCGGAATTCTTCGTCCGAGATCATCTATTACCTGATCTGCTAAAATTGTGACACCTTTTTTATCAAAAAAACCACTAAAGCATGAGATCACAAAAAGGATATTTCCTAAGACAACTTGACCAATAAAGCATATCAATATTCCAATTATCACATTTATTATAGAAAAATGTAGATTTTGCCAGTTGACAAGAAATGCAACCATAATGACAGGAGGAAAACCGTTGCGAACAAAATCGTAAATATTAAATTTACGAAAAGTTAAATACCATAATGTAGGCAAAGGTTTGTTAAGAATTAAATCAAGACTTCCGCTCCATATCATTTCTTGCAAGTCGCTTGTAGATGCACTAATCCAAAAATTTATAATAATAATCGTTATCTCTCCCACTAAAATTAAAACCATCATTTCATCCAATGTGTAGCCAGCAATCATGTTTACTTTGGCGTAAATAACTCTAATGAACAAAATGAATGTGAGATTATAAAAAATGGTTGAGGCCAAGCTAGTCCAATCACTTCCAAAATTTTCTATATCCTCGATAAAAGAATATTTAAAATTTGTTTTGATTATATAAACTTTTTCTTTTATATTTTCTTTAAATTGCGACAGCTTCATATTTTTTTAATGATTTATTCCATAAATATTTTGAGCCAAAATATAAGACTAAGGACCAAACTCCACTAACTATTAGCTGAACCAAAACATCATTATTAATTTGATGTATGGAAAAAGCATTTGTAGGACCGTAAATCATGTTTTGAAAAGGAAGAAATAATAATACTTGTCTGATTCCATCTGGGAAGAATGACAAAGGAACTAATGCTCCCGAAAGCAAGTGACTGATGTGATTAAATACATTTTTGACATCACCTTTATATGTGATTGCCATGGAATAGCTAGAAAGCAAGCTGTTAAATGCTATGGAAGTTGTCATCGCGAAAACAAAATTTATTACAAAAAGTATGATCGAAATTATTTCTACATTTCCTAATAAGAATAATCCTATTCCAAAGAAAATTAGATTAAAGAATACCACAACTCCTCTTTCACCAAGGAGCTCAAAGTAAACATGCGCAATAATATTTACAGGTTTCAAAATATATTGTGATAATGCACCTGTTTTTATCCTTTTACGAATCACATTTCCGACGGAAAGATGTGATGTCATGGTGAATTCATTAATACATCTTGAGATAAAAAAATAAGCAATAATATATGTGAAGCTTTTTTGCGCACCATTGTTGGCGGAGACTAATCCCCAAAAAACTATCAGAAAAAATACCGATTCAAAGCGTAGCAAGAGATCATTTATGATCCCAAAGGGGTAAAAAAGCATACGCAAAGAGTTGTATTTAAAGATCTGCCAATATATTGACATGGGGGTTTGGGGAATTTATAACGGCTATGATAGCAAAAGATCGGCAGGATGGCAATTAGTTGAATATCTCAGATGTTTTATTCAGATGTTTTCTCCGGAATTATTAGGATTAATATTATCTTCCATGCTTCTTATCAGCGCATCAGTAATTTCTTTCTCCGACTTTTTAACACTAAGCAAAACCGTTATACGATCCCTCATCAGAGTTATCGCGCCTGCAACTAATCCTAAACCAAAAAATAGTATTGCATTATTGTACTCTTAGTTTTCATATGACGCTCCTGCAAGTATAAAGCTCCCTGCAGCCAGACTATACGCAATCAAATTAGTAAACTGACGTCTACAACCAGAACTTACTTTCTCAGAATTACCTTTACCATTCAATATAATTGGATTACGTCCATGTTCAGTCTCTATTTTTCTTTAAATTAAATATTAATTCAAAAAATGTTACGCAAATACTCTAGCATAATCATTAAGAATATTTAAATAGGAAAATTTTATATAAAAAGCAAAAATGCCGGAGATAAATCCGGCATTTATAGAAACTAAAAGTAATTAACGTATCATCAAACGTGCTAGCACATTTAAACCAATTTGGAATACAGCACTAACAGATTCTATTAATTCATGATGTGTAATTCCAACTGAAGCACCTTCTAGTATCGCAAAAGTTGTCGCTCCGATAATGACTTTTGGATTACCTAAAACATACTTTAGACTTATAATTGCACGTGAGACCTTCTGATTACCAACTTTTTCAGCTGCATATGCTTCTCGAACTACATTTGGGTCATTAGTTATGTTTCCTCCACGAGCATTTCGATAATTTCTTGTTGATTGGTCACTTGGAAGATTTTGACTATACGCATCATTTCCAACAACTTTTTGTTCTCCTTGACCAGGAACTTCAGGCATTGAAGTATTCAAACCTGATTCTTGATTATTTTTATCTTTTTCTCTACACATTGTTTGAATGTAAGTTAAATAATAAATTCACTGATAACTTTATTTGGTATGAATGTTCACCATTTTTAACAGCGCAGTTACTACCCCAGGATGTTGTTGATGTAATACAACTGCTTCTGCAACTAAAGCTGCTGCTTCTATAACTAAGCCTGTTAATTTGTATTTACTCACACCTGCAAAAGGCCATTTTTGTTCAAATCCGGCAGAATCTCCATTACTCATGTTAGTCATAATTTGTTATAAATTAACTGTCATATTCTACCATATCTTATATAGTTTGTATATAAGATATGTATTATTGTGTATAATCTACATAATGATATTATGCCCAAAAGAAAACAATTTTATAGATAAATTTAAGATACCAATAGCCTTTCAATTAGCTGTTCTAGGGCTCATTTCCTCAGATATTTTATTACATAAATTTTGGAAGAGGAATGGTCATTCAAATAAAACTCCAGATACCGATGCGAAAACCGAAGTAACGCACTACCAGGATGGAGAACCTTTTATAGTAAATTATATTGATGGTGAAACAGAACGATTAATTGTAGCGACATTTATTCATGACGATGGGAAACGATATGGATATACTCCTGATGGAGAAATTTTTTTGATAGGATAAAAACTACTTCTTATCCGGAACTACACCCATATACGGCAATAAATCTGCTGCAATGTCTCTCCACACCGGCACAGCGCTAAAGCCTGCATAAGTACCATGCGCGGGCTCACGTATAGTCACAAGCATGATAAATTTTGGATTGCTGGCTGGAGCGAATCCTATAAAAGTATTATTATAAGCTTCCTTTACGTATCCACCTTTACCATCAGGAATCTGAGCAGTACCAGTTTTACCAGCGATAGTGTAATTTTTTAATAAATCTTTCAATACAGGTGCCGTATAATTCTCACTTGTGGCCTGAGTCATCAGATCTACCATCTGCTTCGCTGTACTCTCTGTAATAGGCTGCGAAACGACCTGTGGAGAAAAATCCTTGACCTTATCGGCTGTTACAAATTTAGAAATAATATGAGGCTGGATTCTTTTACCTTTGTTGGCAATAGTGGCTACTGCATCAATATTTTCAATAGAATTGGTCGATACTACACCTTGACCAAAAGATGCTGTTGCGAGATCAATCTCAGTCCAGTCTTCCCAGCTTTTCATAGGAAAAATAGACTCTCCATCTAGACCTACTCTAGCTTCTTTGCCGATGCCAAACGCATCTAGATAGCTATAAAGTTTTTGTGCACCAATACTTTTGGCGATGTAGTATGCACCAATATTATCAGATATAGAGATAACCTTTTCCACGCTTTGATTTTTTGCACCTACGAAATCTGCCGTACATATTTTGCGATCTGTGATCATGATACATCCAGGATGATCTGGGACTTTCGTATTTGCATTTACTTTTCCTTCGTTTATAGCTGCAGATGTCGTAATTAGCTTCATGATAGAACCAGGCTCTCTGACCTCAGAAAGTCCTTGATTAGTAAAAACTCCAGGAATATTTCTTTCTTGTTGAAGAACAGCGTCTTTCTCTGATTGTATTTTTTTTGCCCATTCTGGATTACGTTTTTCTGGAGGTAAAGTGCTATCGCAAGTTTTGTAGCTTTGATAATGAGGAACAGAGCAATCTATAATTTCTCCCCTAAAGTATTGTGATGAATCAAAAGTCGGATAATTAGCCATAGCTAGAATCTCACCATTAGATGGATCCATTATTACCGCCGTTCCACCTTTAGCACCAGTTGCATTAACCTGAGCTTTTAGTTTATCTTCTGCGATTTTTTGAATGCCTGAGTCAATGGTTAATTGTATGTAAGTACCATCTTCTCCAGAGTTGGTTTGTAAATTATCACTTAAGATAAAATTACCCGATTGATCTCGTATTCCTTCAATTGTTCCGGTTTTTCCCACTAAATATTGATCATAATAACCCTCGACACCATTGCTACCTATTTCATCACCATTTGAATCTTGCCCCACGAAACCGAGGACATGAGATGCTAGCGCTCCATTCGGGTAAATCCGTTTACTCGTTTGCTCGATGTAGATACCAGCTGTACGACTAACTACCTCTTTAATATCATCACATGCATAATTGCGATTTCCTGCTGGAATATTTTGCTGACAGTCATAAACTGCTGCGGCATCACGTTTATCTTGCGTTACTTTTTTGGCAATAGAAAAATACTTTACGTTTTTGTTTACCATCGAATCTTGATAAGCGTCAGACGTGACTTCGAGAATCTCAGCTAATTTGGGGACAAATGTAGCGAGATCTTTAACATTTTTTTCGTCAACGGAAATATTATAAACAATTTCATTGCTAGCCAGAATAATTCCATCGCGGTCACGAATAATACCACGCTGATTTTGAATAGATTTAGAATATTTTCGATTTGATTCTGCCAAAGCTGCCCATTTCGCTCCCTCTATTAGCTGCCAGCGAGCCAAAGATACGGTAAGAAGAGAGAAAAGTGCTACAAATATCACAAAAATTGTTACACTCTTTTTTTTCACTTTTTAAAGCCATCGATATATGTGACTTTATCAGATTTCACCATGCCGAGTTTATCTTTAGCTTCTTTTCCAATACGAGAAATACTTTGATATTGTGCTATTTCCGTTTCTAATTTTTTATTTTCTTGGACCAGTGCTTGTTTTTGATTAGTAAATGTATAAATACTATCACCCTTGGTAGCAAAAACAGAAGTAGCACCGAGTTTTATGCACACGGCGGCAATAGCTACAAAAATGACCGTAGCCAATATTGTAGACAAAGTGCCTGTTTTTTTAAACTTTATTTTGATGTTACTGTTTCTGCTTTTCATGATTATTTAAATAAATACTAATGACTACTAACCCGACTCCGTTCTTTGTGTCATCCCCGTGTAGTCATACGACCATAAGCAGACGGGATCTTTCCCGTTTTGACTTAATTCACTACATACGCGACACAGCTCTTGGATCTAGAATTTCGTTTAATTTCTTCTTCCGTAGGTTTGATTATCTGAAACTGAGTAAATTTTTCTTCCACTATTTTTCTCTCAAGACTATGAAATGTCAGCAAAACAATTTCTGGATTTCCTGTAATTGTTTTAATACCGTCACACAGTCGTGAAAGCTCACCTAGCTCATCATTTACGGCTATACGTAAAGCTTGAAATACTCTCCGAGAGGGATTTTTTTCAAACTCGTACTTTGCACCTACACTCTTTTTGATAATCTCAACAATATCAAAAGTCGTATTTATCGGACTCCTCTTTCGAATTTCTGTTATCGCAAATGCAATTTGTTCGGCATACCTTTCTTCACCATAATCTTTAAAGATTTTCGCTAGCTCGGATTGTCTTAATCCGTTAACAAGATCTTTTGCTGTAATCGGTATGTTCTTATCCATACGCATATCGAGCGGACCATTTGTGAGAAAACTAAACCCTCTTTTTGATGTATCAATTTGATATGATGACAGACCCACATCCGCCAATATCATCTGAACATCTGCAATCCCTAGCTTTTGCAATATATTTGTTAGATCACCGAAACTTCCTTTTACTAAAATCCATTCTTTACTTCCACTCTTTAAAATGAAATTCTCACCATCTTTTTCGTGACCATATTTTTTCACAGTAAAATCAATCGCATCTTGATCACGATCGATCGAGATTAATTTTCCATTTTCTAAATTGTTAAAGAGCGATTCACTATGTCCACCTCCACCAAGTGTTGCGTCTACGATCACGCCATTTTTCACTCCCATAGCCTCAATTTCCGCATGCAGTATACTTGTATGATACTCACTCATATTAATTTTGTTCCAATCGTTGCGCTATTTCCGCAGCATTTCCCACAATTCTCTCCTTTGCCTCCCTCCATTTTTCTTTACTCCAGAGCTCCACCCATCTTTTTAATCCCAAAAAACACACCTCATTCTTTATTCCAGAGTAGCCAAGGAGATTTGAAGGCAGTACAAATCTTCCTTGACCATCTAGCTCGATTTCTTGTGCGCCACCGAGAAGAAACCTAGTGGAGTCTCGCACGTCGTTATTTATGAACTTTCCGACTGTAATATCCGAGGTCAAATTTTCAAACTGTGACTCAGAAACTACGATCAGACAACCCTCGTAACCGTTTGTGACAATGATATTGGTTCCAAGTATTTCGCGAAATTTCTTTGGTAATGCAATTCTGTTTTTTTCGGTTAATTTTGCTTCGTACTCTCCGATTAATAACATTTTATTCAGTAATTGATTGCATTTTATATTATTTCACCACTTTTCACCACTTGTCTCCACTAGCAATATACATCGAATATTTTTTGGATACAAGTGGCGAATATTTATACACAGTGAAGATATTCTTAATCGTGAAATAATGCTGTAGAAAAAATGGCATTACGAAAGACTATTTGGTATTTTAATTTTATTAAATGATATTACGCGCTTGGTAAAAGATTAATATTGCTAATGCTTTGAGATGAGCTGAATATACGCTAAAATAAAGCCGAATTAGAATTAAAAAAGTGAAAGAAACAAAACCACAAAGTCGCAAAATCGCAAAGACAATGGATAAACCAAAAAAACGCCAAGTCACAAAATCGTCATTGCGAGAAGTGAAACGACGCAGTAATCCCGACAGGAAAGAAGAAAAAGTTTTATTAAACAAAACAAATAGATTAACAACTGAGAAAAAGAGTACCAGATTAAAAATAACATCCAAAGCAAAGACTCCTTCGACAAATTCTATTCTTGTGAAAAAGATCAAGCCCTACATGGATTTTCTAGGTATCAAAAATTTTAATGCTTTTTGCATTAATTATTATGAAGGACTAAATGAAGTTTATGTTATCGAAACAGATTATTTGGAAACATTTGTTTTAAAAATATTCAACAAATCCGCGTATAAATTATCTGCTAGTATTGAGAAACATTTCATCACTAATTGTCGTAGTGTAAGCAAATTGACGCCAAAGGTCTGCGTATCTCACGATGGAGATAAAAATATTTCGCAATTTTTATTCTCGGATCGTATGGCTGGAGCAAATAAAAAATGGAAAGATATTGACACAGATTCAAAAGAAAAAGTATTATCCGAAATAGCAAAAACAATTTTTAAAATTCATACTTACGATTCAAAAAAAATATTAAAGGAAGAATTATATGGATTAGTGGATAAGCCTGAAAAATCATGGACCGAATATTTACAAAAACAAATTGATGAGAAGATTTTGCAAATGAGATCCAAAAAAATATTGGCAAATGAAATATTCAAATTCCAAAAAATGTGTGAATCTCATATAACAAAAATAGCTCTTCAAAGAATAAAATCCACATTACTTCATGGCTCTTTTGGGCTCAATGAGCAAGGTTTCATTCGCTCAATTTTATTTGTGGGGAATTCTATATCCGCTGTCTTAAATAGTGAAAAATCTATTTATGGAGATAAAATGTGGGATCTGGTGGGTATTTCCCAAGATATTCTAAACAAAAAATCTGATATGGAAAAAATATTTTTTCACCAATATGGGAAATTGAAAGATGAAGAAAGAGAAAGATTAGAATTTTATTTAAAATTGATAGCGTAAGATTTTCTGACGGGATTGCCACGTCATTACATTCCTCGCAATGACAATTTAGAAAACAATATTAGTATAAACTTCGGCATTTACCTCAGAAAAAATCAATGTAGGAAATAGATATTTCTCGGTTTCTTCTTTATAAAATAATTTTGCCAACACTTTTTTCTTTTCTTCGCCAGTGGCAAAAACAAACACATCACTCATTTTCGTAATAAAAAACGGCGTAATTGAGATTCGTTGTGAAAACTGGTTATCGACTTCGACAGCAACGGCTAATTTATCTTCAGGATATTCGGAATTAAATATTGCTAAATCAGATTGAGGGAAAATACTACACGTATGACCATCATTTCCGATTCCTGCAATAAGAATACATTTTGATTTGTCCAAATTTTTTTCAAGAAATGAATTAAATTTTTCTGCTGATTTTTCAAATTCTATTGAATTAATTTCACGAACTTGAGCACCGACGGTTTTAAATTTATCAAAAAAGCCAGTTGCACTAATTTGGTTAAAATTTATATTTGAATTTTCTTTATCAGTAAAAAATCTTTCGTCAGCTAGAGTAAATGTAATATTAGAAAAATCAGTTACTCCAACACTTTTCGCAAGTGAGATAAAGCTATCAAATTTTTCTACAAAATATTCATAAATTTTTATCAATGATCCTCCACTTAAAAAAATTATTATTTTCTGAGATTTATATATGATAATTTTTTCACATAATGTAGCAAAAAGATCAACTTCTGGATTATTTGAATATTTAACACGCATAATTATCTAATTGCACAAGTATATTTTTCATTATAAATCCATTCTCGATCATCATTTGTCAGTAATAAATTAGCTGCATCTGGACCAGAGCCTTCGTCTGCATACGCATTGCGAATAGAAGATTGAACATATGAAGAAATTTTTTGCAAAAAATTCCATTGCGAAATAATCTCATCGATAGAAGCAAAAAGAGATTGATCTCCCATTATCACGTCGCTAAGCAGTCCTACGTAAGAATCGAGAATCGGAGATTTGAATGTTGGTTTGTAACAAAAATCTAGAGAAACGGGTGTGAGTTTTAATTCTTGACCTGGTTCTTTTGCGATGAACATAAGTGATATGCCTTCATCTGGACTAATTCGAAAAGTAATTACGTTGTTTGAATTTCCCGACATAGTATCGTAAACATTTTTGTTCTCATCTTTAAATTTTATAGTAATTTCGTTTATTTTCTTTTGCAGTTTTTTACCTGTGCGAATATAAATGGGAACATTTTGCCATTTTCGAGTATTTATTTTCAATTTCATTGCAGCAAATGTTTCAGAATTTGATTCGGGTGAAACATTTTTTTCTACTCGATAACTATCGTATTGACCCAACACAATATTTTTTTGATCATCATCCCAAAGCGAAATATTTTGTAAAATTTCCATACGCTTAGCTTGAATATCCGCCACTGAGGAACTAGCGGGCGCATCCATGGTCGTGATGGCAATCATTTGCAAAATATGATTTTGAATAAAATCTTTCACGGCGCCTGTCTGATCATAAAATCCACCACGATTTTCCACTCCAAGTTTTTCATCCACTTTTATCTGTATATGATCTATATTTTCACCATTCCATAATCTTTCAAAAAGAGAATTTGCAAATCTGAATACCAAAATATTTTGTATAGATTCTTTGCCAAGATAATGATCGATGCGATAAATATGCTCTGGGAGAAAGGAATGACGAAGAGTTTTATCGATTTCAATAGTATTTGCTAAATCTGTACCATATGGTTTTTCGATAATAATTTTAGAATGTTCAGTATGATTGCATATTTCACATAGAGAAGAATTTTTGATATTTTCGGCAATGGTCAGGAAAAATTCTGGCGCCGTAGACATATAAAAAATTTTAGCAACATTTTCATCTCCGTTACTAATTTCAGCAATTTTCTCAGATAAATGTGTGAATCCTGCTGCATCCGAAAACTCATGCGAAAGATAATCTAGATGATGTAAAAAATTATCCCAAGAAACTCGCTCATCATCCGTAAATTTTTCCGTATTAACATTTTCAGCTAAATGATTACGAAATTCATCTGTTGACCATTCGCGTCGTGCAAAACCAATAATATGAAATTTTTCAGGAAGAAGATTTTTATTAAAAAGTGTGAAAAGTGCTGGAATAAGCTTGCGAAATGTAAGGTCACCTGTCGCTCCAAATATAGTAAAAATTAATGTAGGCATATTTTATAAAATTTTTAAAATTATAGCACCGATTTATATCACGGAGTCACAGATGCACTGTCTCTTGTTTTTGTTATTGTCATTCCCGCCTACGCGGGAATCCATTTATTCCCTCCTGCAAAAAAGGATTAAAGTGATCGGGCTCAAATCCCCCTGCGCCTCCTTTATTAGGGGGTAGCTTCAACTCCGTGCTTAATCTTAATTCTTCATTCTTAATTTTTAATTGACTCAAACCTGTTCCCCTGACAACATCTATATTTATAAATTAAATCATTCACTTAATCATGAAATTAACAATCAAAAAATTATCCCAAAGCTGATTATAATCGTGGCTTTTGTTCTTTTCTTCACTATAATTTTTGGAACATTTGCTTATCAATACGCCTCTAGAAGCACAGCTCTAGTTGGTTCAAATACATCGTCTAATGTATCTTTATCTCCAACGGATATTACAAAAACTATACCTTCATATACAAAACCTACTACCAACAACATCACATACGAGCTCACTGACTAGAACGCAAGCATGAGTCTTCCATCAACTTGGTCGTCAAGCATTCCTTCTGATTTTGTAGATAAAGACATGACTAAATGTGTTGGTTTAAAATCTGATAATTTATTAAAAAATCCTGTGAACTGTCCAACTAATTTCACGTATTCATATTTTAAAAGTTCGAATAGCGCTAATACGATCTATTTTCAACACGATATTCACCACGGTGATGGTGGGTGCATGGGAGATGCCGATTGATGTACGACAAAAGATTTTGAATTCAAAATCATGCAAAGAACATTTATTATTTCTTTATTAAAAAATAAAGATGGCAGTGCTTATGGTCGAATTTATGCGAAAGATAGTGCAAACGGTTTAATCACAGGTCCACAAAGCTTGCTTACTGAATTTTATGCATTTGCAAATCTGAAGGATACATCAGACGAGAATATAAAGATTATCACTGACATTCTAAGCACTATTAAAACTGCGGATTATGGATTTACATCTTACCATTCTGTAAATAATTCAAATAGCTGGTCTACAAAAATTCCATCTACATTTACAGAATTACCAGGAGGTACAAATCATGAAAAATATTTTGTTACATCTGATATTGAATCACAAAAATCTGGTCACGACGCATCATTTATAATTAGTGATACTCAAAGTTTTTATACAACATCCTCATATGAAGATTGTTACAAGGCATATTTAACTGGTAGAGGTGGTGTCGGTCTTGGAAACCTTGCGACAAAAGCGACGTACTATCAAATCACTGACGACAAATCCAATAGAATTTATGATGTATGTAGCTATTATGCGGGATCACTGAATAGTGCACAGACCGATTACGACTACACATATGTTAATTACATTCAAAACAGAACAACTAAAAAGACTTGGATTATCTCTTTTACAGAAGCCTTGAATAACAAAAAATCAATTGACAACAACCATTGGATATATACTTACGCATTTGATGAAGTTGTTGATTCAATGAGATTCTAATTTCATTTTACGACGAGCCACTTTCCTCCATGTCATTTCGCAGCGTAGCAAGAAATCTCTAGCTTTAGTAGCATCCGATAAGATTTCTCACTGTGTTCGAAATGACAATCTTAGCCCCACACAGTATGAAAATCACCTTCTTTATCAACTCGTTTATATCCATGCGCACCAAAGAAATCACGTTGAGCTGATATTAAATTTGCAGAAGAATTTCCGGTGACATATCCAGAAAAATATTGGTAACATGAGGAAAATCCTGGCGTAAACAATAAATTATTTGCTGCATATGCTACAAAATTTTGTAACTTTTCAATATTATTTTTTAATATTTCCTGAATGTCCGAATTTAGTAACAATTCACTATTTTGCAACGCAAGATTAAATTTAGACAATAATTTTGCGCGGATTATACATCCACCTTGCCAAACTCTGGCACATTCTGATAAGTCTACATTCCAGCCATAATTACTGCTTGCTTCAAAAATAATTTCAAAACCTTGCGCATATGATAAAATTTTTGCCGCTAAATATGCTGATTCTAAAACATCGTGATAAATTTTTTCATTAATTTTATCTGGATTATATATTTTTGCTAACTCAAGTCGTTTAGTTTTTTTTGTGGAAAGATATCTCGAAAAAACGCTATCCGCAAATGAAAAAGCTGGCACAGACATGTTTAATGCCGCTTCGCTAGCCCATTGTCCTGTACCTTTTTGACCTGTTTCATCCAGAATTTTATTTATTAAATCCTCTCCATTTTCATCTTTTTTACGTAAAATTTTTACCGTAATTTCCAGAAGATACGATGAAGTTTTTCCAGAATTTAGATTTTCGAAAATATCGGAAATTTCTTTATTTTCGTAACCAGAATTTTTCAATACGCTATAAATGTCGGCTATGAGCTGCATATCGACATATTCAATTCCGTTGTGAACCATTTTGACAAAATGACCCGCACCTCCATTTCCAAAATATCCGACACATTTGCCACCAGAAAAATCACTTGCAGCGCAATCTTCTAAAATATTTTTTATTTGCAGAAAGCTTTCTTGATTGCCTCCAACCATAAATGACGCCCCATGTCGCGCACCTTCCTCACCACCCGAGATTCCGACGCCCATAAAATTTATTCTATGTTCTACAAAAAGTTTATTTCGTTTCTCAGTATCTTGATAAAATGAATTCCCTAAATCCATCACGATATCTCCTTCTTCCAACATTGGTAAAATTTCGCTGAGAACTGCATCTACGGCATCACCCGCTTTTACGAGAATTATTATTTTTCGAGGACGTTGGAGTGAATCAACGAATTCTTTAATCTGTTCGAATCCCTCGATATATTTTCCTTTATTTGTCGTACAAAACTCTTTTGTAACTTCCCATGTCCGATTAAAAACACTCACATGATAGTCGTGATCACTCATATTGAGAACTAAATTTTGCCCCATCACACCTAAACCTATCAGACCAATGCTATTCATATGGTTTATTTTTTATAAAATATTTTAACACAAAGTAAGGGACTGTCATGCAAATATTTTTGGATGTGTCATTTCGAATCCTGCGTAGCAGGCGTTATCAATGAGAAATCCCATCGGATAAAAGAACTAGTAAGATTTTCCTACGGGATTGCCACGCTACGCTCGCAATGACAGTCTCTTACTTTACACTTTTTTTAACTTTATTCTTTTAGCTCTCCCTCATGTCTTTTATCATCATCTGCACCGTTTTTCTTCCATTCCACTCGTTTTCATCTAGATTTATCGCTATGTCATATGGCTTATTTTGATCAAGATTTTTCCACTCATCTTTGACATTAAAAACCACACCTTCGACAACTTTATCATTTACTTTAAAAATATATTTCACGTGTTGACCAGTCGTGCCCATGAATTTCTTTTCTAATAATGTGGCATTTTCTATTGCAAAAACTGGAGTAATATTTCCATATCCAAATGGGGCTAAATTTTTAATCTGAGTAATACTTTTTTCATTCATAACACTTGCATCTATTACGAAATCAATATTTAGCTGAGGAATAATATCTTCGTCCGAGAGAATACTTTCAGCCACTTGCATTAATTTATCATGAAATTTCTCTATATTTTCTTTTTTTAAAGAAAACCCAGCCGCCATATAATGTCCACCATATCTATCAAGATAATCTTTGCATTCATCTAACGCTTTCACGAGATGAAAATTTTTGATGCTACGAGAGCTACCAGTCACTTTTTTTTCTTTGGTATTGTAGGACATAATAAATGTCGGGCGATAGTATTTCTCTGCTATTTTTCCTGCAACCAGACCGATTATTCCCTCCGGCCAATCTTCTCCATGTGCAAAAATTAGTTTAGGAATATTTTCTCCTTTTAAGAAAATCTGTTCTTCAACTTTTTTAATGTACATCTCTGTAATCTCCTGACGCTTTTTATTCAAATCATCCAGATGATGTGCTAATTCCGTTGCTTGAGATTTACTAGACGTGCAGAGTAAACGAAGTGAATTCATAGCACTGTTTTCTATTCGACCTGGCGCATTTAATCGTGGTCCGAGAACAAAACCAATATGATACGCATCCAGATTTTCACGATTGATATTAGCTATTTCACATAGTGATTTGATCCCAAGACTGATTTCTGAATTTTGAAATTTCAGATTTCCTCGCATGAACTCAAGTCCCAGTGACACAATAATTCTATTGATTCCGTTTAATGGCATCACATCAGATAATGTAGTGATTGCCGCAAGATCGAGAAAGTGTAAAGTATTGTTTGTAAAAGCTTCGCCAGTTTCATTTTTTTCTAGAGCACAAATAATCATCCATGCTGTCACGCCTCCACAGACTACGATTGGATTTTTTGACTCCGGATGCATGCCATGAATGACGGTGGTATCGGGAAGAACTGGATTTTCTTTTTCATCATGAACAAATTCATGATGATCAGAGATTATTATTTCCGCACCGCGAGATTTTACGTATTCTGTGAGCTCGATATCTTTCACACCACAATCGACGGTGATGATTAACTGACCGCCATCATCAATAATTTTATCGAGAGTTTTTTTACTCAGACCATAACCTTCGTCGATACGATGCGGAATATAAGGCATCACATCTGCTTTTCTCACTCGATAAAGATATCCCCAGATTATCGCCGTCGCCGCAGTGCCATCTACATCAAAATCTCCATGAATATATATTTTTTCATTATTTGCGATCGCCTTCTCTATTCTATCTACACATTTTTGCATATCGTAAATTAGAAATGGATCTGGTAAATCTTGAATTGTATATTTTTTTAGAAAATTTTCGTCGCCACCACGATTAGCAAGTAATGTAGTGAGAAAATTTTCCTGAGTTATTTTGACATCCGACTTTATATTCCAACGCATTTTTTATCTGTAATAATTTTGGGAAATTCTAACACAATAAATTTTGCGTAGCTTCGTAATGGAATACAAAATGTTTAGGAACTGTCATCGCGCACACGGATGCTCGATCCCGTCGGAATATAAATTATGTATGATAAAATCGAAAAATAATAAAAAGATGTTTGAAGATTTCTATTTTTCACAATTTGATTTAATCAACAATGTTTTAATATGTGCCTATATTGATGTAGGTTTTGGTAATTATTCTCAAGATTTAAAATTGGGCGAGTGGTCTTGTATGCCAGGATATGGAACAGAATTGTTTTATTGCTTATTGCCTGTAAGTGCCCCAAATTCAGTCTTAATGAATAGTTTAGCTGATCTAAATCGTCTATTAAATGCATATTTTATTACCGATTTCCAAGCTAAAGAACTTATATGTTTTAAAATAATTACAAAGAGTACGGATCCATTTATTCGAAAATTTTGCTTCATTTTTGGTACGCTTAATTTTGAATTTGATAATAATTTACAAATAATAGATCCTAGGCCTAAATTTTCAAGGAGTTCAAACTCCTTTTTACGTGTAAAAAATACGTTTGTTAATAATAGCGTTGAGTATCCTTGGGATGAATTAAAAAATAATTATAATAAGTTAACAAATCCAAACTCTGTAGTTAAATTGTCTTTAATTCGCGAATCATTTTTAAATTTAAATAGCGTTTTTTCTATCAATAAATATTTTAATACGATTGATTTATTCAATGGAGTAACTCTATTGATAGCTACTTTAGAAAATTTGCTTCTAGGCAATGATACAGATCATCAGAATTCATCACTAAAATTCAGATATACCGCTGCGTTCCTATACCATAAAAATGTCACTAAAGATTTTTTAGATAATTATTTTTTAAATCATAACAATTTACAGCCGTTATCAAAAGATGAAGTAATAAAAATGTTTAAAGATTTATATTCTATCCGCTCAGATTTTGCACACGGAAGCTTTAATAATTTATCGGAAAATAAATTAAATCGAAAAAAATATATTGCTATATGGAAGCGTAATTCAGTTCTATTTAAAACTTCCTGGACTAACACCGATGATTTATTTATACGAATAAGAGAATATTCAATTATTTTTTCTTTTATGCAACTTCACATTGTTGCATTATTGAAAACTTCCCTAGACGATTTTGGGAAGAGATTTGATCAATTAGAAGATGAAATTAAAGCAGAAAAAAAATGATACAATAGAAAATGGATTCCAGCCTTCTCTGGAATGACACATTGGATCAGACAACAAGAAGCTCGTATTCGCGAGAAATTGCGACGCTATCGCTCGCAATGACAGAGCAGATTACCAACTATTCACTATACACTTTGAACTTTACTCTGCTCCAAATATCTCTCGTATTCCGTCCATTTCCCCCGAAAAAAATCTGATATTAATTCCACAGACAGAAATTGAGTTTTGTTATCAATATCATTGAGCGGATTAACTTCGGTCAAATCCATCGAGACTAAATTTTTCTGTGAAATTTTTCTCGCTAGATATTTTATCTCACGATAATTTATTCCACCGTTGTTAATAATTCCAGTGCCCGGTGCAATAGAATTATCTAATCCATCGATATCCATCGAGACGTGAATCGGTAGATGGCCAACTTTATTTTCTATTTCTTGCCATATTTTTCCCACGCCTTTCTCAACAATATCGTCAATCGTATAGTAAGTAATTCCATTTGCATGAATATAATCCCACTCTGCTTGATCCACATCTTTTATTCCAAAAAGAATTACATTAGATTTTTTTACAGCTTTATAATCAAAAAATCTGAACAACGAATCGCCCATTACCGTGGATAATGGCATGCCATGAGCATTTCCTGTTGGAGACGAGATCGGTGAATTTGAGTCAGCATGAGCATCGATCCATATGACAGCTAAATCCTCATATTTTTCTCGTGCTGCAAAAATACTTCCCATCGCCATACTGTGATCTCCTCCGATGCAAAGAAATTTATCAGAATTTTTAACTTCGGATGTAAGTGTCAGAAAAGTTTTATCAACAATATTTTTTATTTCTGTGAAATTAACGACTCCGGAATTAGCTTCTTTCTCATTTTGAAAAGTATTGTTAATGGAAATATCTCCCATATCTTCAACTAATTCTCCGGAGGATTTCAAAGCAGAAATAAGATCTGCATCGCGGATGTATTTCGGCGCGAGCTCACAACCTTTTTTATTACATCCCAAAATAGTAGGAATACCAAGTACTTTTATCATCGTGTTGTTTTAACTTGTCCATGATAACTTTTAAGGGAAAAAAAACAATATTTACTATTTATAACCAGAGAGTATACTGGAATAAACTTCGCTAAACATATTTTCAAACCGCAGTATTAACCACTAAGACTCAAAGTCACAAAGTTTAATGAAATGGTAGAAAGAAGTTAAGTGTTGCTTCGTGGTTTTGTAGTAAATATTATCTATAATCTTCTTTTTTGCTTGAATTTTTCAATATCATAGGATATATTTCGTTTATGGCTAAAAAACTGACTGCTGAAAAACCGACTTCTCATGGCACTCTTGTCATTGTTGAGTCTCCTTCAAAAGCAAAAACTATCAAAAAATATCTTGGCTCAGGCTACGAAGTGAAAGCTTCTGTCGGCCATATTCGTGACTTACCAAAAAGCAAACTTGGATTTGATGAGAAAACATTGGAACCAGAATACGTTGTTTCACCTGATAAAAGTAAGGTCATCGCTGAGCTCAAACGTGAGGCAAAAAAAGTCGGCAATAATGTCATGATCGCGACTGACCCTGACCGGGAAGGAGAAGCAATAGCATGGCATGTGAGTCATATTTTGGGTTTTAAAGAAAATACACCAAATAGAATTTTTTTCACCGAAATTACAAAAGAGGCTGTGAATGACGCTATTACTCGACCCCGACCTATCGACATGGATCTCGTAAATGCTCAGCAAGCAAGACGTATTCTTGATCGCGTGGTGGGTTACAAACTTTCTCCATTACTATGGACCAAAATCAGATACGGACTTTCCGCTGGTCGAGTACAATCTGTTGCTTTAAGACTAATTGTTGATCGCGAACGCGAAAGAAGAAAATTTATCTCACAAGAATATTGGGATTTGACGCTTGATGCGGTGAAAATATTAGAAGATAAAACACGTGTGAAAATCTTCCACAGTAACGATGAAGATAAAAAATATAAAATAAACGGGATTGAATTTAACCTTACAAAAATTAATGGAGGAAAATTCTCAGTTGGTAATGAAGGAAAAGTTAATGATCTATTAGGAGCAATTGATGACAAGAAATTGGAAATCAAATCAGTCGAATCAAAACAAGCTCGAAGATTCCCAAAACCTCCTTTCACCACGTCGACTTTGCAACAAGCTGCGATTAACCGGATGGGTTTCACAAGCAGACGAACAATGGGAGCAGCGCAAAAACTATATGAACAAGGTTATATCACGTACATGCGTACTGACAGCAATAATCTCGCTGAGAGCGCAGTAAATTCTATCCGAGATTTTGTAAGTAAAGAATATGGAAATAAATATTTACCACAAAGCGCGATCCATTACAAAACAAATGCCAAAGGCGCTCAAGAAGCTCATGAAGCTATCCGACCTACGAATATTTCTATGCGTCATGTGCCAGAAACGATGCGTGATGATGAAAGAAAACTCTACGATCTGATCTGGCGTCGTACTGCCGCATGTCAAATGTCGCCTGCAGAGTACAAAAATACCACTGCTGTCGGTTCAATAAAAAATGAATCAACCGAGTATTTGTTTAACGCGAATGGAAGTGTGCAAGTATTTGATGGTTTTCAAAAAGTTTACGGAATAGATTTTGATGACAAAATTTTCCCTTTCGAAGTAAATGTAGGTGATATTCTGCCATTGGATAAAGTCATTGCTAATCAGCATTTTACCGAGCCACCAGCAAGATACAATGAAGCGTCTTTGGTAAAGGCTCTTGAAAAGTACGGAATCGGTCGTCCTAGTACTTACGCGTCTATTATTAGTACGATTCTAGCGCGTGGTTATGTAGAAAAAGAAGGTAAAGCCCTGAAACCGAGCGATACTGGTGAAGTTGTCACTGACTTTTTGGTGAAATTTTTTCCTACTATTGTAGACCGATATTTCACGGCGGAGATGGAGGAAGGTCTAGATAAAATCGCAGAAGGTAAAAATGAATGGAAACCAATGGTAAATACATTTTTTCATGCGCTGGTAGATCAAATTGAGAATAAGAAAGAAAGTATAAAAAAAGAAGATGTTGTAATTCTCGGTGATAGTGATGAAATATGTGATGAATGTGGTGCTCCGATGAAAATAAAACTGGGTAAATTTGGGAAATTCCTGACGTGTTCTAGATTTCCTGAATGTAAAGGAATTAAAAGTCTTGAAGAAGCCAGTGATGAAGTCGTCACATTGGATGAAGAAAAATTTGAAGGCGCACCAATGGCAAAAGACGGAGTTACTCAAATGGTTTTGAAAAAAGGTCGTTATGGTATGTTTTTTGCTCATCCAGATTATCCAAAAATAAAAGAGACGTCACCATTAATGCTGAAAGAAGTCTGTCCAGAATGTGGTCATCATCTCGTAGAAAGAAAAGGTCGATGGGGAAAGACTTTTGTAGGGTGTAGCAATTATCCACTATGCAGATATATCAAAGGCGCAAAAAATTATATCCCTGGTCAAATGGCCGGCAAACCAATCGAGAAAAAAGATACAAAGAAAGCTAAGCCTGCTGTTAAGAAAAAGCCAGCTAAGCGAAGAGTAAGGAAGAAAGCTGCTGCGAAAAAAGCTAAATAATTAGAATTTTTTATGTCTGTTGTTCAAGGATTATGGTCATGGGCGGATGACAAAAGCTCAAGTGGTTTTAATGAATTCAGCAATGATGAAAACAATACGATACAAATATTTTACAAAATCGATTCAACTAACCCCAACTTTAACGACCTGATGTATATTGCAGCAGCTGCAGCAGAGCCTCAGATTAACTCAATAAAAAATCAAACTCAACAAAAATTGACCTTTGGATTGTTTCAAGCATTTATAAATTTTCTTGGCATAATTGATAAAGAAAAAAAGAATTTTGTGTTATTTACCTCATCGAACAGTAGGCTTTTATCTCAAGGACAATATATTTTTGGATTTGATCAAAGTATGGAAAAGGCAAAAATAGGACTAATTCTACCTATGGAATATGTAAACTTACAACAAATTAATGTTCAGACTGTAAAAAATGCTTTACTTGATTTTATGAATATTATTAACATTCTCCCAACAGAGCCAAAATAAAGCTCATCAACACTATATATTGACGATATTGAATACTATGGGGTATACTAGACCTTAATACGGTGAGAAATGCGAAAACCTTTAAAAAATGAATCTCAAGAAAATTTCCCTACTCAAAAGCCCACTTTTCTTGAACAAAATTACTTTGCTCAAGCACAAAAAGAAGATATGAGTTTATTATTTGGTCCCGATTATATATGGGAACTCAAGGAAAATTTTCCTTTGGCAAAATGTCCTAATCATTTCATTGGTCTTACTATGCAAATGCTTGTGAAGAGTTCTTTAGTCACGATGCTAACTAGTCCTGACAGTACCGTTGGCAAAGAAGTTATTGAGACATTTGCCTCGAAAGCACCTGACAAGAAAGAAAATCTTCTAGTAAGTGGATTAGTTTATGCCATTTTATTATTAGCAAAATCAAGATTGAGTCCTCATGAATCAAAAATAGCACTGGAAGCTAAGCGAAGAATCGGCATTGTACCTATACCTTTATTACCAAAAAGTGCGGAAAATTACTTGCGACGATATAAAACATTTCCTCAAGAAATAGATATATGCTCGTTTTTAAGCTATGAGGAGGATACTACTCGTGTTTCTTTAGGATTCATATTAGGTGAAAAAGAATTCAAATCAAATATACATTATCCTGCAAATCTGGACGAAAAGTCTAAAATAAAGTGGATCCATAATGAATTCCCTATTGCAATAGAAGAATTGATAATAATGATAAATTCTATAGATATAAAATACCCTACTAGCACAACAAACTTTCCTCCTAATCCTCTATTACAACTGAGACCCATTGTAGATGATCAATATGAAGTAATAAGTGATTAACCTACCTCCATCCTCTGTAAACACTCCTCCACGCCATTAAGATTCATACACTCTAGTAAATCGATTAATTCTGAGTCGTTCGACTGCGAGTATCTTTTTCCATATGAACTTCAATTCTTACTCTATCAAAATTAGATCTTAAATGTGTTAAATAAATTGATTTATATGAGACATTCGTAGAAATAGGATACAGACTAGTTAAACTTGCTTTCAAGGTAGAATATATTCCTCGTGCAATTGGAATAGATAAAAGTTCTGATTGTTGGCTATACAATCTGTCCCTTTCGATCGTAGAAGTTTCATAAAGCATTGAGAGAGTGGACTCTTCAAGTTTTCTAAATAATCTATTAAATCGACCAAAGAATGTATTTCTGTTGGGAGCAGCTTTATATTTTGTTAGTCCCTGATATAAATCATCCGAAATAATATTTGACTGTGTATGTTGAATGACATTTAGTACCATTAATTGTTGATAGTAATCATCTCTATCAATAACCCTTGACAATAAGTCTATTATTGCAAATGATACTGGCCGGTCCATATCTCGAACATGTAAATTTTTTGTTTCTATTCTCAATGCTGGCGTCAGCATGTTTGAATCAAATTTCCTACCAATTTCTTGGATTCTCAGCATATATTGTTCATTAGGTGTCATAGAATATTCCGTTATGCACACATTATATCACCCAACCTCCACTCTCTGTAAACACTCCTCCCCCCCAATCAAATTCATACACTCTAGCAAATTTGGACTAAATGGAGATCCCACGATAACAAGTCTTAATAACATAAACATATCTCCCGCTTTCCATCCACATATTTCGGCATATTCGCGAATAGATTTTTCCCATGCATCCTGAGTCCATATTCCAGAATCGGCTAACTCTGCATCAAAATTCTTGTCTTCTTCAACATCAAGAGCTTTGGATAAAATTAATTTTAACCCAGGCAACGCTCCTAGACATTCGTCGTTACTATGCTTTGTCTTCTCCCAATCTATTAAATCTGTAACGGCGCGTGAATAAAAAAATTCACCAAATTCAAATAAATCGCTGTATTTTCGTAAACGCTCTTGTAGTAAGTTTACAATTTTCTGTGCTAATTCTGGTGATGTTTTAATTCTATCTTGCCAAACAGATGCTGAATTTTTTAAATCTGGATTTTGGATTTTATTTAACCATAGTTGAATATTGTCAAAAAGTTCCTCCGGTTTCATCGCACGAATATATTGACCACCGTACCAATCTATTTTTTCAAAATCCACTTTTGATGGCTGTGGCTGTAATCTTTCGAGTACAAAAGCTTTGCAAAAATCTTCTAGGCTAAGAATATTCACTTTCTCATCTGGATGTGACCAACCCAGAAACATTAGAAAATTTAAAATCGCAATCGGCGGATAACCTTTGTCTATATATGACCGAGCGAAAACTAAGTCACCGTTTTTTCTTTTACTCATTTTTCCTGGACCAACCGGATTGAGTAGAACCGAAGGATGAATAATCATAGGCAGGTCGTAGCCCAAATACCGCGCTAGGATTACATAAACTGGAGTCGTCGGTATCCATTCTGCGGCGCGAATTACGTGGGTGATTTTCATTTGATAATCATCGATTACCACAGCACCATGATATGTCGGTACACCGTCTGATTTTACGAGAATATAGTCATCGACATCTTGAGATTTCCACGACATTTTCCCACGTAGTAAATCATGAAATTCTATTACTTCATTATCTGGAATTTTTATACGTATCGTGAAAGGTAAATTTTGATCTAACTTCTCTTGAATTTTTTCTTGAGTTAAATTACGACAAGTTTTGTCGTACATAAATTGTTTTTTCTGCTCTTTAGCAATTTGTCTTTTTGCTTCTAGCTCTTCAGCCGTACAAAAACATCGATAGACCTTGCCGTCTTGCAGTAGCCAATCATATTCTTTTGAGTACATTCCAGCCTGAACTCTTGAAAGCTGGTCATATGGCTCATATTCTCCGCCGATACGCATTCCTTCATCCCAGCGAAATCCATATTCCTCTGTCAAATCCATCATTCTTTCAGCCGAACCTTCGACGTATCTTTTTTGATCAGTATTCTCGATGCGGAAAATAAACTGTCCACCTGTTTTTTTTGCCAAAGCATAGTCGTATAGCATTTGACGTAAATGGTGCAGACCTAATTCTCCTGTTGGTGACGGCGCAATTCGTGTGCGAGCTGGCTGTGAATAATCGATTTGTGTTTTTATCATAAAAGTTGGTCGAGATGAGTAATATTACCAAAAACTCTTTGTCATTGCGAGATTGCAACCGTGACTGTACCCTTTTTGGAAAGGGGACGTAGCCATAGGCCATTACACAAGAGGATTTTTCTCTGTTTCTACTTTGCTAATTACTAAACACTAATGAAACTCTTTCTAATAGGAAAATCTTACTAATTCCTTTATCCTACGAGATTGCCACGTCGTTTTTCAACTCCTCGCAATGACAACTCTCAACCATTTAACTATCCAACTATACTACTGATTAAACTAGTCCTCAAATAAAATTCATGCTCTATGACCCCGATTTCTTTAGCGATGTCAGTCACACGAATTTCATCAATATCATCCGTGAAAGTTACCCAATCCCCAGCTTCTATATCCAGATTTCCGATATCGACAACTGTTGTATTCATTGCCACGGTTCCCAAGATATTTAATATTTTATTTTCGTAATAGAATTTACCAATATTGCTTAATCGACGATCGATACCGTATAAATATCCCCCAGCCAATACTGCTATTCTAGTATCTTCATCGGCGGTAAAATTCGCACCATACGAAATAGTTTCACCTGATTTCACTTCTTTTACTTGAAGTACTTCGACTTTAATCGACATAACTTGTTTAAAAACTTCATTACCAAATTTTCCACCATACATTATCCTACCCACACGATAAAAATCTGTTCCCAGTGCTAATTTATGAACTAATGCATTGCTATTACCAAGATGAGTTTTCACATTGGGAAAATAGTGACGAACGGACTCGACCTCTTCGTTAAATTTTTTAATTTGTGAAAGTGTAATATCTGAGTCTGGTTGATCAGATTGAATAAAATGGCTACACACTCCGGAAATATTTACTTTTTTCGATTTCGCCGCTTCGCAAAACTCATCAACATTTTGTACTCCGTACCAATGAAAACCAGTTTCAATAAAAACGTGATATTCAATATTCGGATTTGTAATATTTTGAATTTTATCTAAATCCTCAATTTTATTTAAACATATTATTAATTTATTTTTAAAAGAATTTATTGTCGTGAAATCTGCCCACTCTGACTCTGTTAATCCGTCGAATATAAATATCGAAACATCAGAATATAGTTCATCAAGAATTTTTGCCTCTTGTATTTCGTATACTCCGTACTGTTTTTGATTCAAGTCATGCAGTGTCTGAGACACTATTTTGATACCATGAGAATATGCATCCGCTTTCAGAACCCAAATGATTTCTTTCCACGAATCAAGCGTAAGAATCTTTTGAATATTTTCAGTTAAATTCTGAGTGTTAATTGTTTTAATTATGCGTGATATTTTTTGGGGCATTATGTTATTTGAGATTAAACTGAGTTTTGTGTCATTCCCGCTTGTGGCCATATGGCTATGAAGACGGGAATCCATTTCTAAATTAATCCTCCCTCACAGGTGGTATCGGCGTGATCGTCACTTTCTGCATAAATGTTTTTCCTTTATACGTACAGATTCCTGGATATATTGCAGGCATAGGATTTCCCAGCGCAGCACATTCTTCATAATTCGTCGGATCGTGTTTTTTATTTAGGACTACTACAATCACGCCAACTATTGTAAGTAATAAGACAATAAATTGTACTGCAAGGATAAAGTAAAGATTTTTCTTTTTCATTAATTTTGTATTAATTTAATATAATAATGCCAAATAGAGATAAATACAAAATATATCAAAAACAGCTTTATGATTGACTTTTTTTGATGGTTTAGAGATAATATAGGATATTAATATTAATTTATGCGTCAAAAAAAGGAAAATTCTAGAATTCCGTTACGAGATAGACTAACCTACGAAGACAAATCTATTATTATGACTTCAGGGATGACAATTCTTGGAGGTTTAGGATATGCTGTTTTCGAAAAATTACAAGCTCCTCCAGAGTTATCGGTCTCTTCAGCAGGTATGGCTCTTGTAGGAATTCTTGGGGTAGTAATATCTACTAGCATTAAACTTTTTGGAACAAAGAATAACGAAAATCTGTAAAATTTAATTTTCATTATGCCTCATACAAATGGAACAACCTCATGAAAACTTCGGTTGCTTACCTGGTATTTTCGTTGCTTCCGGAGGCTTGATTCTAATGTTCGGTGAAGGAACGGGAATATTGGATGACTCAAAATTATCTAACTATATTTATGGTGCTTCTAGCGCCTTTTTTTTGGCTGCATTGATTACTTTTGCTTCGGAATATATTATGAAGAATGGAAATGATAATAACTCTTGACTCTATTCCAGAATCAGCTAAGATCTGAAAAATTAAAATTAAAGAAATGGAAATTAATAATGATTCTATAAAATCAGACCACACCGAAAAACGTGATCTAACAAAATCAGTTTTTGATGCTAGCACAGTTTTAGCTGTTTTTAGCGCATTATCATATGGATTAGTATCAAAGTTAATACCTGAGTTATCCATTTATCCTGAAATTACTTTTGGTGCATCAACTCTTACTGCGTTAGTGAGTGGTGCAAGATTATATTTCCAGAATAAAGCTTCGAGAGTTGTCAAAAAGAATACTTGGGAAAAGTAATTTATACCGATTCCAACGGGATTGCAATGCAATCGCTCGCAATGATATTAAAAATTTCCTAATTAGTAATTTTTAATATCATACTCATATACATCCCATCTTTCTCAAAACCTTTCTTCCGATAATATTCCCTCGTCCCGATTGCAGAAATAACACTCAGCTTTTCATAATTATTTTCTGATGAAATTTCCTGCGCTTTTAAAATTAATTTTGAACCTAAACCAATGTGTTGCGATTTTCCAGATTCCTTGTCACCAATACCAACAACATTTCCGTAGACATGAATTTCGCGTATTATGGCTGCGTTTTTAAGCTCTTGAATAAAATGAGACTCACTCATTTTTTTATCCGGAAGAAATAATCTTAAGAATCCAACAATTTTATCTGGCGCGAATGTGAAATCATTTTTTGTCCTAAAAGATATGAAATATTCTTTACCTGAACTAACATTGAATTCTTGAATATCCATTTGAGTATTTTCAAATTCCACAGGAATATTTTTTATTTCACGGCATCGGATACATTCACATTTTTTGCCTTGATTAGTTATTTCTTGCTCAGCAATCTGACGAAAATTAGTCAGCTTATTTCCTGCCACAATATCAGTAGATGGAATATCGCGAATTATCCGTGTCAGACGACAGAATCTAGGCGTGAGGGGAATCGTATTGGTTAGTACTTCCAGTAGTTCATCATAATTGTACGGATGATATTCTCCAGATTTGAATTTAGTATAAAGCTCAGTGTCCGCAATAACTGATGTTGGATATATTTTTAGCTCATCTGGCGAGACTTCTGGCGTCCATAATTTTTTATAATCTAAGATATCGCTGGCAACAGTCGCTCCATACAAATTTGGCATCCAGTGACCATGGATTTTAAAACCAGCCATACGCAAAAGATTTATAGCTATTTTTGTTTCTGCCACACCGTGTCCACGTTTATTGAGCTGAAGAATTTCATCGTCCAGACTTTGAATACCTATTTGCACTTTGGTAGCTCCAAACTTGCGAATTTTCACAACTTCATTTTCATCTAGACTATCTGGACGGGTCTCGATAACTAAACCAACACATTTTGACTTTGCAGATTCGTTAATCTCATGTTGCGTAAATAATTCATCCCAGTCAGATAGCTCTGTATCGTGAATTAAACCTTCGGAATCTCCGCGTGCTATCTGAGCAATCAGCTCATTATATGATTTCCCGTGACGAACTAGGTTTAATTCAGAATTTTTAAAAATATTATGCGTGACAATCTGATCCCTCTCATCTTTCGTATCAAAATCATTCATCGCCTCAAAACATCGCTTGATAAACCAAATTTGATATTTCTCTGGATAAAAAGACCAAGTACCACCCAGAATTATCAATTCAATTTTTTCTACATTGTGACCCGTATTCTTGAGTGCAAGAAGTCTATTATAAGTTTGCAAATATGGATCAAAACTATTCATCTCCGCACGTTGCGCGCCCGGCTCATCACGGAGATAACTTTTTGGCATGCGCACATCATTAGGACAAAAAATACATTTTCCAGGACATGGAAATGGCTTTGTCAGTACGGTAATAACAGCAACACCGGAGGAAGTGCGGATTGGTTTGAGTTGAATTCTTTCCTCGATTATTGAATTTTGTGTGAATAGTTTATCTTGAATAAGTGAATTATAGATTGCAATAATCTGATCGTTGGAAAAAAGTTTATTCCCATCTTTCGGGAATTTTTTTAAAATATTGCGTAGCGAATTTGGCTTCCAGATTGTTTCGGCCTGAATCGCATGTAAAATATCTAGCATCTGAGAAATATATGGTTTGTGATCGAAAGAATATCGGCTCAAGGACTTTAAAATTTGTTAAGTCTTATTTTACCAGTTTTTGTGATTTAGA